>Ga0070689_100000095_pt1 | contig 50972 bp, 33 predicted proteins | sample KBSS23HmetaG_FD_64669 | JGI IMG/M metagenome (GOLD analysis project Ga0070689, IMG submission 64669) | Switchgrass rhizosphere microbial communities from Kellogg Biological Station, Michigan, USA - KBS S2-3H metaG | ecosystem: Host-associated > Plants > Roots > Rhizosphere ...
CAGCCGATCGGCTCGTTCAAGATCCGCGGCGCGGCGAACGCCATGGCGCTGGCGTCGCGCGAGTCGCTCGCGGCCGGCGTCGCCACCGCGAGCGCGGGCAACATGGCGCAGGGCGCGGCGTGGGTGGCGCGCGCGCTCGGCGTGCCGTGCACGGTGGTCGCGCCGGACCACGCCCCGGCGGCGAAACTGGAAGCACTCGCGCGCCTCGGCGCGCGCGTCGAGAAAGTCCCGTTCGCCCGCTGGTGGCAGGTGTTGGAGGAGCGAAAGTTCCCGGGCCTCGACGGGCTCTTCATCCATCCCGTCGCCGACGAGGCGGTGATCGCGGGCAACGCCGGCATCGGCCTCGAGATCCTGGAGGACGTGCCCGAGCCCGGGGCGGTGCTGGTGCCCTACGGGGGCGGTGGGCTCTCGTCGGGCATCGCGCTCGCGTTGCGAGCCGCGGGATCGAGCGCGCAGGTGTTCGGCTGTGAGGTTTCGACGGCGGCGCCGCTCGCGGCGTCGTTCGCCGCCGGCGAACCACGCGCGATCGAGTACACGCCGAGCTTCGTGGACGGCATCGGTGGCCGCGGCGTCCTTGCGGAGATGTGGCCGCTCGTCCGCGGGCTGCTCGCGGGCGCATGCGTGAGCGAGCTGGGCGCGGTCGCAGATGCCGTGCGCACGCTCGCCACCCGCGCGCACGTCATCGCGGAGGGCGCGGGCGCGGCGTCGCTTGCGGCGGCTCTCGGCGGTGCACGTGTGACTGACGCGGGCGGCAAGCCCGCTTCGCTGCCCGAGTCCCCGCTCGTCTGCGTCATCTCGGGCGGGAACATCGATCCCGCGAAGCTCGCGACCATCCTCGACGGTCGCGTGCCCTGATGCGCTCCCCTGCGGGGGCCGCCGCGTGGGCGATCGGCGCCGCCGTGGGTGTGCCGCTCACGGCGTACGTGTGGGCGCTCCACCCGGGGCTCGCGGCCGGCGGCGCGGGCGAGCTCGTCACGGCTGCGGTCACCGGCGGCGTCGCCCACCCGCCGGGACACCCGCTGTACGTGATGACGGGCTGGCTCTGGCTCCATCTCTGGCCGCATGCCTCGCCGGCGTGGTCGATGAACCTGCTTTCCGCGCTCTCCATGGCGGCCGCGGCGGCCGTGCTCGCGACCGCGGTCCGGCGCGCGTCGGGCTCGTGGACCGCGGGCGTGCTCGCGGCGTGGTTGTTCGCCGCGTGCTCGCCGGTGTTCGCGAACGCGCTCGTGGCCGGAGTGTCCGCGCTCAACGCGCTGCTCGCGGCGTGCGCGCTGCTGGCGATGGTGTCGTCGACCGCTCCGGGTGCGGTGGCGCTCGCGTTCCTCGCCGCGCTCGCGCTCTCGTGCGAACAGACGTTGCTGTTGATCGTGCTGCCGGGGCTGGTCGCGAGCGCACGGGTCGCGCTTCGCCCGCCCGCCGGTCGCGGCCGCTTGGTCGCCGGGATCGTCGTCGCAGCGCTCGTCGGTCTGCTGCCGCTGCTCTGGATCCCGCACGCGGCCGGGAACCCGCAGGCGCTCGTCTGGGGCGAGCCGGCGACGCTCCGTGGATTCTTCACCCTGCTGCTGAGCGCCGCGTACGATCCGCTCCGGGCCGGACAGGAGGCTTCGGCCGCGGAGCTCGTGGCGTTCGCCCGCGCGCTCCCCGCCGAGATCAGCTGGCTGGGCCTGGCGCTCGCGGCGCTCGGAGCCTGGCGGCTGTGGACGACGCGACGCGAGGCGGCGATCGCGCTGGGGACGACGGCGGCACTCGTCGCGGTGTTCTTCACCCGCGTCGACCCTCCCGCGGAGCGCCACTACATCCTGCCGATGCTCCTGCTCGCGTTCCTCGTCGGCCGCGGCGCGCTGTGGCTGGCGACGTGGCTCGCGCGCGCGGCGTGGGTGCAGGAGTTCGTGCTCTACGTGCTCCTGGCACTCGCGTTCGCACTGGGGACGACGCGGGTCACGGAGTTGAGCCAGCGAGGGAACCGGCTGGTCGAGACGCTCGCCCGCGGCGTCCTTGCCAGCGTGCCGCGCGACGGCGTGCTGTTCACGAGCGGTGACGTGATCCCCGACGCGCTCGTCTACCTCCAGCGCGTCCAGCACGTGCGGCCCGACGTCATCGCGCTCGACCAGGAGCTGATGGCGTACCCGTGGTACGTGCGCCGGGTCCGGGCGCGGCATCCCGACGTGCTGCCGCCGCTCGATCGCGCCGAGCGCATCACGCTCTCGAACGGCACCTCGCTCTCGGGGGTCGCCGTCCGTCACGGTGACGGCTCGACCGACCTGCTCTCGGAAGCCGGCCAGCGCACGGTCGAGTCGGCGACGGTCGTGCGCATCGATCCGGCGGCGGCGGAATCGCTGTTCGCGACGACGCCCGAGGGCTCGTGGCGCGCGCCGTGGCTCGACGCGGGCGAGGACCGCTACTCCGGCCTGCCGGGGTCGCGGAACCTGCTGTGGTTCGACGCGCTCGTCGGCGGCGTCCCGGTGTGCATGCTGGGATCCAAAGACGAGTCCTACGCGCTTCGCTACCGGCTGGAGTCCCGCGGGCTCGTCCAGCTCGTGCGCGCGCGCAGCGATCCGACGAGTGATCTCGCCGCGTTGCACGCCGCCCTGGCGGCGATCGATGCGGCGGATCCGGCGGTCTATTTCCGAGGCTACGCGGCCGCGAGCCTCGAGGCGCGAGAGCTCGCGCGCTTCTCGGCACTCGTGACCGACGCCGCGTTGCTGCTGGCCAAGGCGGGCGGCGGCGCGCCCTCGCCTGCGCGCGACCGCGTGCGCGAGTTCGCGCGCCGGTTCGAATCACTCGAACCCACACCGGCCCCGGCCTGCCTGCGCGCGATCGGGATCCTGCGCGTCTACGACCCCGGCTTCCGCGATCCCGATGCCGCAAGACGCGACCTCGAGCGTGCGCTCCGCGCGTCGCCCGACCCGGGCGCGGACACCGAGGCCCAGCGCGCGCTGGAGACGGTCAGGCAGTCACCGAGCTGACCGCGCGGCCTCAGGCCTCCGCCAGCGCCGGCGTCTCTTCGAACCGCACCGCCACGTGTCGCGCCAGCGCCGAGAGCAGCTCCGGCTCGGCGTTCAAGCACGGCAGGTGCACCACCGACCGCCACGGGTGCGCGCGCAGGAACGCGCGGCCCTCGAGCTCGCTCTCGGCGTTGTCCGCGAGAAATCCGTACGGGAAGTAGACCACGTTCCGGAACCCGGCGTCGGCGACGCGATGGAGTGTCTCCGCCATCGCCGGCTCGGTCCAGCGCCCGCCGCGCGTGTGGTTGAGCCAGCCGCTGAACACGCCGCCGAACGAATCGGCGAGGCGTCGCTCGATCCCGGCGCACAGGCGCTCCGTTGCCTCGCGGCCGGTCTCCATCGGCCGGCGGGGGGCGAGCAGCGTGCCGTGCGCCGCCAGGACGAGCGCCCAATCCGGGCCGCCGAGCTGGCCCTCCTCGAGCCTGCGCGCGATGAAGCGCGCGGAGAGATCCGCGAGCAGCTCCTCGTCGAGCGCCGGCAGCACGTGCACGGACGCCGAGCGCGTGCCGGCGCGGGCCGACCAATCGCGCACGGTGGCGCGCGAGATCTCGTGCGTGAACGCCGAGTCCGCGGCGTACATGGGCAGGATGTCGACCGGCTCGTCCGCCGGGAGCCGGTCGAGCACCATCGTGAGCGATGGATCGCGGAACTCGTACGCGACGTGCACCTGCCAGGTGGGGTCGGGCTTGAGCCGGCGCAGCGCGCCCTCGAGCCCACGGGCCTGTGCGGTCGTGATCGCCTCGAGCGGCGAGCCGTATTGCTCGCTCGTCCACAGCTGGTGCCGCGACCGCCCGCGACTCACGGCGATCAGCGGCAGGAGGGGGGCGGGGATCGGGGCCACGAGGCGCGTGAGGCCGAGCAGGATGCGCCACGAATAGTGCAGCTGCTGCTTGAACGCGGGCGTGGGCGGCTCGCCGTACGTGATCAGGATGACGTGTCGGCGCACCGATCGGTCCTCACGAGCGAGAGGTGCGGCGCCGCGCCATGGCGGGCGGGTGCTGCGGGGCGCACGGACTGCGGCGCGGGCTGTCGGGCGGCGAGCGCGGGCGAATCGAGCAGCCGCGCCACGGCGCGCTCGGCGGAGACGATCGCGGCGGTGAACGACACGCCATCGTACGAGGTGCCGCAGAGCTCGAGCCCGGGATGCCGCGACGCGCACGCGCGCACGCGGGCCACTCGCTCCAGGTGGCCGCTCGTGTACTGCGTGATCGCGCGCGGCCAGCGCCAGACCCAGTGGCGGACGGGCAACGCGGAGATCCCCATCACGGTCGCGAGGTCGCCGCGCGCGCGCTCGAGGAGTGTCTGCTCGTCGAGCCACATGAGATCCGGCCGGCGGCTGCCGCCCAGCATCGCGCGCACCAGGACGTGGCCTTCGGGTGCGCGGCCGGCGAACAGCGACGACTCCCAGACCGCACCGAGCGTGCCCATGCCCTCGCCGCGCGCTGCGAGGAACCCGTAGCCGTTCAACCGTTGCGGCACGTCCTCGGCGCGGAACCCCATCGCCACCACCGCGAGGCCCGACTGCGGGAATCGCGACAGCACGTAGGCCAGTTCCGAGTCGTGCGGCGCGAGCGGCGCCGCCGCGTCGGCAGCGGAGGTGGCGACGACCACCCCGTCCGCATGCAAGTGCTCACCGCTGTCGAGCAGCACCCGCCAGGCGCCGCCCGAGCGCGCGATGCGCAGCACGCGGGCGTTGAGCCGGATCCGGCCGTCGAGCTGCCACGACAGCATCTCGGCGAGCACACCCATGCCGGGCGCGAGCGACACGAGCCGCGGCGGCCGCCCGCGACGCGCGAGCAGCGCGCGCAGGAGGCTCCCGTGCTCGCGCTCCATCTCGGCCAGCGCCGGGAACGCGGCCGCAACCTCCAGCTCGCGACTGTCACCGGCGGTGATGCCGGCGACTGCGGGGTCCACGAGCGCCTCCGCGGCCTCCCGGCCGAGCCGGCGCGTGGCGAATGCGTGCACGCTCTCGCCCGCGCCACCCCCGCGCCGCACGAACGGCTCGGCGGCGAGCCGGAGCTTGCCCGCGAGGCTCATCGCGTCGCTCGAGAGCAGCGAGAGCGGCGACGCCGGCGCGGTGCGCAGCCGTCCGCGCCGCCACACGTAGCGGCGCCGCGAGGCACGATCGGCCTCGACCAGTCCGGATTCGAGTCCCAGCTCGCGCACGAGCGCCAGCGGCTCGGGCTCGTCTGTCCGCACCAGAAACGCGTTCGGGCCGGCTTCCACGACGAAGCCGTCCTCGTGCACGGTGTGCACGTGACCGCCGCAGCGGTCCGCGGCCTCGACCAGCGTGATGTCGTGCTGCGGCGAATCCAACCGCAGCCGGTGGGCGGCGGCGAGCCCGGTGATGCCGCCGCCGATGACGATGATGCGTGCCATGACTCAGACCGTCCTGCTGAAGACCGGTGTCGTCCGCGCAACCTTCCGGCGAAGGTGGCGGTCGAACACCATGCACACGTTGCGTACGAACGTGCGTCCGATGGGGGTGAGCTCGATCGCGTCCGGCGTGAGCGTGAGGAGGCCATCCGTGCGGTAGGGCCCGCGACCGGTCAACTCCTCGAGCTCCGTGGCGAACACGTCGGTGAACGAGATGCGGAAGCGGCGCTCGACATCGCGCACGTCGAGCCGCGCGTCGCACATCAGCCGCGTGATGACGTGGCGCCGGAGCAGATCGTCTTCATCCAACGCGTAACCGCGCTCAATGGGGAAACGGCCAGCTGACAGCGCCGCAACGTATTGCGGCAGCTTCTTCAGGTTCTGTGCAAAGGCGCCCTGGACCTCGGCGATGCCGGAGATGCCCAGCGCCACCATGTCGCGCGCGGACTGGACCGTGTAGCCCATGAAGTTCCGGTGCAGCGTGCCGTCGTCCATCGCGCGCGCGAGGTCGTCATCGGGAAGCGCGAAGTGATCCATGCCGATCGCCACGTAGCCGGCTCGCGTGAACGCGTCGATCGCGAGCGCGAGGAGCGTGAGCTTCGTCTCCGGCGTGGGCAGGGCATCGGCGGGGATATGGTTCATGTGCGGCTTGATCCACGGCACGAACGCGAACGAGTACACCGCGACGCGCTCCGGCCGGAGCGAGAGCACCTGCTCGAGCGTGCGCTCGAAGCGCTCGGGGACCTGGTAGGGAAGTCCGTAGATCAGGTCGAGGTTCACCGAGCGGAAGCCCGCCTCGCGCGCCACGCGCAGCAGCTCGGCGGTGAGCTCGTAACTCTGTACCCGGCGCACGGCCTCCTGCACGCGCGGGTCGAAGTCCTGGACACCCATCGACAGCCGGTTGAACCCGAGACGCCGGAGACTGCGGATCTGCGCGGCGCTCGTCACGCGCGGATCCACCTCGATGCCGATCTCGGCGTCGGGTGTGAACCGGAATCGCTTGGCGATCGCGTGGAACAGCCGCTCCAGGTCCGGCGCCGGGTAGTAGGTCGGCGTGCCGCCGCCCCAGTGCATCTGCGAGAGCGTGCGGCGGTTGGGCAGATGGCGTGCCAGCAGCTCCAGCTCGACCAGCATCTGCTCGAGGTACGCGGCGGCGACGTCGCGCTGCTTCGTCACGACGATGTTGCAGCCGCAGTAGAGGCAGCGCTCCTCGCAGAACGGCAGGTGGGCGTAGAGCGAGAGCGGCTCGTCGCCGTGCGCGTCGGCCGCGGCGAGCCGCTCGCGGTACTCGGCGTCGCCAAAGCCGTCGTGGAACTCGACGGCCGTGGGATAGGACGTGTAGCGCGGCCCCGGCTGGTCGTAGTGCGCGAGGAGCCGCACGGTCTCGGAGTGCTGGCGCGGGTTCACGCCGGCCGCCGTTCGCGCTCGGCCACGGCCGCCACCAACGCCTCGACCGAGGCGAGCGGTGTCTCGGGCAGGATGCCGTGGCCCAGGTTCATGATGTGGCCGGGCTCGTCGCCGGCGGTGTCGAGCACGGCGAGCGCGCGCTCGCGCACCTGCGCGGGCGGCGCCAACAACGCGGCGGGATCCAGGTTCCCCTGGAGCGCCACGCGCCCGAGCGTGCGGCGCCGGGCGGCGTCGAGCGGCGTGCGCCAGCAGACGCCGATCACGTCGGCGCCGCTCGTGGCCGCGAGCTCCAGCAGGTGGTCGGCGGCCGGGGCGAAGTAGATCACCGGCACGCCGTCGCGGTGGAGGCCGCGGATCAGCCGGCGCACCGCGGGCAGCGCGAACGCCGAGTAGTCGGCGGGCGAGAGGATCCCCGCCCACGAGTCGAACACCTGCACCGCCTGGGCGCCGGCGGCGATCTGCAGGTTCAGGTGCTCCGCCATGAGCGCGGCGAGTTTCTCGAGGAGCGACGCGAGCGCTGCGGGGTCCGCGGCGCGCAGCGCGCGCACGGCGGGGAAGCCCTCGTGGCCGCGGCCCTCGGTCAGGTAGGCGGCGAGCGTGAACGGCCCGCCACAGAAGCCGATCACCGGCACGCGCCCGGCGAGCTCGCGGCGCAGCAGCGCTACGGCCTCGCCGACGTACGGCACCACCTCGGCCAGCGGTCGCGGCGAGAGGGCCGCGATGTCGGCCGCCGTCTTGAGCGGCCGCGCGATCCGCGGCGACGGCTCGAACGACAGTTCACAGCCGAGCGCCTCCAGCGGGGTCAGGATGTCCGAGAAGACGATGGCGGCATCGAGGTCGAAGCGCCGGAGCGGCTGGAGGCTCGCTTCCACCGCCAGCTCGGGCGTGCGGCAGAGCGTCAGGAAGTCGACGCCCGCGCGCAGCTCGCGGTACTCGGGCAGGTAGCGGCCGGCCTGGCGCATGATCCACAGCGGCGCGCGGTCCACCGGCTCGCGCCGGCACGCACGCAGGAAGCGATCGGTCACGCCGCCACCTCCGCCAGCGTGGCGCGCGCGGCCTCGAGCGTCATGTCGAGCTCCGGATCGCCGTGGGCCGCCGAGACGAACGCCGTCTCGAACGGCGACGGCGGCAGCAGCACGCCGCGCGCGAACATGCCGCGGTGGAACGCGCCGAACTTGTCGCGGTCCACGGCCACGGCGTCGTCCCAGGAGCGGATCGGTCGCTCCGCGAGCGCCGGCGTCCACATGAGGAACAGCGTCCACATCGAGCCCACGCGCTGGACGCGCGCGGGGACACCGGCAGCCCGCGCGGCACTCTCGAGGCCGTGCACGAGCCGCTCGGTGTAGGCCTCGAGCCGGGCCCAGAGCCCGGGGTCCGCATCGAGCGCGTCCATGACCGCGAGCGCCGCCGCGATCGCCAGCGGGTGCGCTGCGTACGTGCCCGCCTGGTAGACCGGGCCCTCCGGCGAGATCATGCGCATGAGATCGCGCCTGCCGCCGTAGGCCGCGAGCGGCATGCCGCCGCCCAGCACCTTGCCCAGGAGTACCAAGTCCGCGCGCACATTGAACAGGCGCGATGCGCCTCCGGGGCCGAGGCGGAACCCGGTGATCACCTCGTCGAACACGAGCAGCGCGCCGGCCGCGTCGCAGCGCGCGCGCAGGCCCTCGAGGAAGCCGGGCTCGGGGGGGACACAGCCCATGTTGCCCGCGACCGGTTCCACGAACACCGCCGCGATCTCGCCGCCGGCGTCGCGGAACGCGCGGTCGACGTCGCCGAGGTCGTTGTAGCGGGCGATGTGCGTGTCGCGCGCCGCGCCCTCGGTGACGCCGGGGGAGTCGGGCACGCCCATCGTCGCCGAGCCCGAACCCGCGCGGATCAGGAACGCATCGCCATGGCCGTGGTAGCAGCCGGCGAACTTGAGCACGGCGCTCCGTCCCGTGGCCGCGCGCGCCAGCCGCAGCGCGGTGATGGCCGCCTCGGTGCCGCTGACCACGAAGCGCACCATGTCGCAGCCCGGCACGCGCGCGGTGACCCGCTCGGCCAGCTCGACCTCGGAAGGCGCGGCAAGGCCCAACAGCGTGCCGCGCTCGAGCTGGTGCGCGATCGCGCGCGCGATGTCGGGGGCGTTGTGCCCGAGCAGCGCCGGGCCCCAGGCCCCGATCCAGTCCACGTACTCGCGGCCGAACGCATCGAAGACGCGGGCGCCGCGGGCCTCGATCAGCGCGACCGGCGTCGAGCCGACGGCGCGAAACGCGCGAACGGGGGAGTGCACGCCGCCGGGCGTCACGCGCGCGGCACGCTCGAACAGCGCGTCCGCCCGCCCCGGCCGGCCGCCGGCCACGCTCATCGAGCGCTCTCCGCGGCCCGCCGGGATTCGTTCAGGCGCTCGGCCAGCGTGCGCGCGAAGTAGGTGATCACGAGATCGGCGCCGGCGCGGCGCAGCCCGAGCGTCGCCTCCCACATCGCGCGCTCGAGGTCCACGTGACCCTTCTCCGCAGCGTCCTGGAGCATGGCGTACTCGCCCGACACCTGGTAGGCCGCCACCGGAACGCTCACCGCCTCGCGCACCGCGCGCAGCACGTCCAGGCACGGCATACCGGGCTTGACGATGAGCGCGTCGGCGCCCTCGGCCACGTCCTCGCGCGCCTCGGCGATCGCCTCGCGCACGTTCGCCGCGTCCATCTGGTAACCGCGCCGGTCGCCGTGGCTGGGCGTCGAGCCGGCCGCCTGCCGGAACGGGCCGTAGAACGCCGAGGCGTACTTGACCGCGTAGGAGACGATTGCGGTCGCGGCATGCCCAGCGTGGTCGAGCGCGCCGCGGATCGCCGCCACGCGCCCGTCCATCATGTCCGAGGGCGCCACCACGTCGGCGCCGGCCTGCGCGTAGGCCACCGCCGCGCGCGCGAGCAGCGGCAGCGTGGCATCGTTGTCCACGTCGTCGCCCCGCAACACGCCACAGTGGCCGTGGTCGGTGTACTCGCACAGGCAGACATCCGCCCAGACCACGAGCTCGGGCGTGCGCTTCTTGATGAGCCGGATCGCACGCGGCACCGGGCCGTCGCTCGCCCACGCGCCGCTGCCCTCTGCATCCTTCTCACGCGGCACACCAAAGAGGATCACCGAGCCCACGCCCAGCGCCGCCAGCGCCGCAGCCTCGGAGGCCGCGGCCTCGGGCGAGAGCCGCGCGTGGCCCGCGAGCGCGGCGATCGGCACGCGGTCGCGCTTGTCGTCGTGGACGAACAGCGGCGCCACGAGCTGGTCGGCGGCGATGCGGGTCTCGCGCGCCAGCGCGCGCAGGCCTTCGGTGCGCCGCAGGCGCCGGCCGCGACGAGCGGGGAATGGCATGGCTCAGGCCCCCGGCCGGGTGGCGCCGAGCAGCAGGTCGGCGACGGCATCGAAGTCGGCGCGCGCGGGCACCAGCGCGGGCACGCCGAGCGCCGTGAGCGTCATCGCGGTCGTCGGGCCCATCGCCGCGACGCGCGCGAGGCGGCGGAGGCTCTCGGCGCCGACCGCCTGGACGAGCGCTCGCGCGGCCGAGGGGCTCGCGACCACGACCGCGTCGGGGCAGGCCGCCAGCCACGCGTTCACGATCTCGGCGCGCGGCCGCGCCACGGTGCCGTAGGCCACGATCTCGTCCACGCTCGCGCCCCAGCGCCGGAACGCGTCGGCCAGCTCGCGCCCGCCCTCGAGCGCCCGCGGCAGCATCACGCGCCTGCCGGGCCAGCGGTCTTCATCGCGCAGTTGCGCGATCAACGCGATCGCCCCCGGGCTCGCCGCGGTGATCGGCGAGGCGGCGCCGGCGGTGACCAGCGCCGCGGCGGTCTTCTCACCCACGGCAGCGGTGCGGAGCTTCGGCGGCAGCGGCCGGCCATGGCGCGCGGCCATCACCGCGGCCACCGCGCGCTGGCTCGTGACGACCATCCAGTCGCGCTTCTCGAGCGCGGCGGCGGCCCGCTCGAGCATCGCGGGCTCGGGTGCCGGGACCTCGAACACCACGTTGCACGCGACGGGCTCGAGCCCGCGCCGAATGAGCGCCGAGCTGAGCGGCCCGTCGAGCGACTCGTCGCGGGTCACTGCCACACGGCGGGGCACCGGTGTCATCGGGGGCCCTCCGCGGCGAGCCGCGGCTCGCGCTCGAGGGCTTCGAGGATCGCACCCGCGCCGCGCTCGAGCAGCGCACGCGCGGCCGCGGCCCCCACGGCCTCGGGCGCGACGCCTTCCACGGTGACGCGGTGTGCGGGCGTGCCGGCGAGCGCGAACACGCCGGCCTCGAGCTGCACGCGACCGTCGTCGAAGCGCCCGAGCGCTCCCACCGGCACCGAGCAGCCGCCGCGAAGCTCGTGGAGCAAGGCCCGCTCGGCGTCCACGACCTGTCGCGTGGGCACGTGCTCGAACGCTGCGAGCCTGGCCTGCAACAGGCGGGCGCCGGTGCGCGCCTGCACCGCGAGCGCGCCCTGGGCCGGCGCCGGCAGCACCTGGGCGGGCGTGAACACCTCGGTCGCGCGATCCGCGAGTCCCAGCCGCTCGAGCCCGGCGCGCGCCAGCACGACCGCGTCCAACTCGCCGTGCTCGACGCGCTCGAGCCGCGTGGGCACGTTGCCGCGCACCGAGACGTACGCCAGGTCCGGACGCAGCGCGCGCAGTTGCGCCGTCCGCCGCAGGCTCGACGTCCCCACGCGCGCGCCCGCGGGCAGCTCGCGAAGCGCGAGCCCGCCACGGGCACAGAGCACGTCCTCGACCGCTCCGCGCCGCGGCACGCAGGCGATGACGAGCCCGGGTGTGGTCGCGACCGGGAGGTCCTTCAGGCTGTGGACGGCGACGTCGATCTCGCCGGCGAGCAGCCCGCGCTCGAGCGTGGAGCTGAAGAAGCCGGTGCCGTCCATGCGCTCGAGCGGCGCGTCGGCCAGCTCGTCGCCCACGGTCGTGAACGGGACGAGCTCCACCTCGAGCGCCGGCTCGTGCGCACGCCAGAGACCGATGACGTATTCGGTCTGCCAGCGTGCCAGTGCGCTCGCGCGCGTGCCGATCCTAACAGTCACCGTGGACGGGGCTTTCCAATGCGAACGAGCGGTACCGCTGCTCGACGAGCTTCCGATCGGCCCAACGGACGAGGTGCTCGAGCTCGCGGCGGAGCAGCCGCTCGACGCGCGGGATCTCGGTCTCGCGCCGTTCCCGGTTCGCGGCCACGACCTGCTCCAGATCGGCGAGGTTGTGGAGCCGCACGCCCGGGAGCGCGGCGCAGGCGGGGTCGATGGCGCGTGGCAGCGACAGATCGATGAGCGTGAGCGGGGCGCTGTCGGATGCCGTTCGCGACGAGAGCAGCGCGGGATGGAGGAGCGGCTGCTCGACCTGGGCGGCGGCCACCACGGCGTCGGCCTCCGCGACCTCGGACGCCAGCTCGTCGAGCCCCGCGTACTCGACGCCCAGCTCCCGGGCCGCAGTCCTCGCCCGCTCGGTCGTGCGGTTCAAGAGCACGAGACGCCCCACGCCTTCTGCCCTGAGGTGCCGCGCCGCCTTGAGGCCCGTGGTCCCCGCCCCGAGCACGAGCACGGTGAGGCGGGTGAGGTCGCGGTCGTCCGCCCCGAGCAGGCGAACCGCCGCCGAGGCGATCGAGAGCGCCCCGGCGCCGATCCCGGTCTCGTGGCGGGCACGGCCGCCGAAGCGGACCGCGGCGTGGAAGACCCGCGACAGGAAGTGCCGGGCGGCCCCCGAGCGCTGGGCGCTCTGGAGCGCGGTTCTCAGCTGGCCCAGGACCTCCGCCTCTCCCAGCACCAGCGACTCGAGCCCGGCGGCGACGCGGAACAGGTGCCCGGCCGCGTCATGACCGGCGAGCCGCACGGGCTCCGTTTTCACATCCGGGAACCTTGCGCGCCACAGCGACTCGGCGCGGCAGTCGTCGCGGGCGACGTCGGCGCGGTAGTAGAGCTCGGTGCGGTGGCAGGTGGAGACCACCACCGCCTCGATGCCGTGCGCACGCAGTCGCACGTGCAGCGCGTCGCGTGACGCAGGCGCGAGCGCCATGCGCTCGAGCAACGCGAGCGACGCGTTCCTGTGGTGAATGGTGAGCGCGCGGAGCGCTCCGATGCCAGACCGGGGGGCGTGGGTCACCGGAGAGTGGTTTCCCCTCCGCCGGGTTGCGGCGGTTCGGGTCGAGGGCTGCAGGTCCCTGGGACTTCCGCGGCAGGAGTCGCAAGCGACGTGCCTTCGACGCCATCATCCGCACTCGCGGACGCACGTGCCATGCGAACAATTGCGGAGCGTGGAGCTCCGTACTCACGCGGCCGGTCGTGACGCGGCTCGAACGTCGGTGACGATGACCTGACGTCACGAGTTCCTATTCCGTGGGCCGGGGGAGGAGTTCGTACTGACCCGTGACATCGAACTAAGTCACGGAGGCCCTTTCGAGCATTCTCGGGCACTGGGGCGGCGGGCCCAGCCGGTGCGCGAACCTTCGCAGCTAGGGCTTCGGCCCCTGGGCGAGAAACGCGAGCACGCGCGGGTTCACGAGGTCGGGTCGCTCGATCATCGCGCCGTGCGAGGCGCCGGGCACGATCCACAGCTCGGCGTTGGGGATCGTGGCCGCGAGGTACGCCGTGTGCTCGGCCATGACCACGTCGTGCTCGCCGGCGCAGATCAGCGTGCGCGCGCGGATGCCCGCGAGCTCCGCCGGCGTGAACCGCGGCAGCGTGCGCCAGAGCGTGAGGATCTTCTCCATCGCCTCGCGGTAGTGGGCCGGCTCGGGGTTGAGCGCCTTCCAGCCCCGCTCCATCCCGGCGCCGAAGCTGTCGGCGGTGGCGGTCGCGTTCCAGGCGCGATCGGCCGGCTGGAGGCCGTCCGGCGAGGCATTGGCGCCGAACGTGACCAGGTGGACGATGCGGTCCGGGTGGTGGATCGCGAGGTCCAGCCCGATGTCGCCGCCGTCGCTCCAGCCCATCACGTCCACGCGCCGGAGGTGGAGCGTGTCGAGCAGCGCCACCACGTCCTCGGCCATGTCGTGGTACGTGAGCAGCCCCGGCCGGTCGCTGCTCCGCCCCTGGGCGCGCGCGTCGGGCACGATCAGCCGGTGGCTCCGCGCGAACTCGGGGCGTTGCTTCTCGAACTGCATCCCGTTCCCCGCGCCGCCGTGGAGCAGCAGGAGCGGCGGCCCCTTGCCCTCCAACTCGTAGTAGAGCGTGATGCCGCGGAGGTGGACGCGATGGGGTGCGGCGCCCGCCGCCGCGCGCGCGCCGGGGGCCGGACCGGCGAGCGCCAGCGCGAGGATCAGGGCGGGCGAGAGGCTTCGCAGGGGTCGCATCGAGCGCCAAGGCTAGCAGCCGCCGCGGTCGGATGCAGCGCGATGCCCGCTCGCCGCCCGGACCCGTGCCTCGCACGCGTGCCCCGCCCGCGCCGAGGTTGACAGCTCCGGAGCCTGCGCCCCAAAATGTTTCTCGGCGTTCGTTCGCACGGCTTCACGCGTGCGCGGACCACGCGAGCTCGGGCAGCTCGCCGGTCCGGGGAGGATGGGTCCTCCCGCCTGTGGTTGCCCCGAAAAGGAGGTGATCCATTGGATAGTCGCAGTTTGGCTTCGGTGGAGGTGGCGTCCTCGTAGGGGAACTCGGACGCTGTGGTGTCTGATGAGCTCCCTTCACGGGGAACCCAGCGCCACCGACACCGAACGTTCTCGGGCCCGGTCCGCAAGGACCGGGCCCTGATCTTTTCCCGCCGAGGCTCCGGGCGCCCGCCGGGACGATCCAGAGAACGGGGGGACTACTCCAGCACGAGCTTCTTCGTGTCCACGACCTTGCCGCCGGCGGTCAGCCGCGCGAAGAACAGCCCGCGCGCGAGCGCCTGGCCGGAGTCGCCGACGCCGTCCCACGTGGCGCGGAACGTGCCCGCGGCCGCGTCCTGGTCGACCAGCGTGCGCACCACCCGGCCCTGCGCGTCGAAGATCGTGAGCGAGACGCGCGCGTTCTCGGGCAGCGAGTACTGGAGCACCGCCCCGCGGCCCGGGTTCTGCGACGACAGGCTCAGCGCCGGGGCCGAGCCGGCCACCGCGAGCAGCGAGGCGGGATCGGCGGTCTCGTCGGAGGTGGGGCCTTCGAGGTCATCGTCGCCGCCCTCGAGGTGGTGACGCCCGACGTAGCTCCGCTCGTGGTGATCGTGATCGCGCGGGTTCTGGGGTGGCGCGACGTAGGGGAAGTAGGGCAGGAACGGGCGGTCGTTCGCGTCGACGCCGTCACCGAGCTGGTTGTTGGGCGCCACGTCGAAGCCGGGCACGAGCACGCCCGCCACGACCCGCAGCTCGATGTCCACGACGTCGTCGGCGAGCCGGCGGCCGTTCGGGAACCCGGCCAAGTCGCCGGCGAGCACGCCGAACCGGCTCGGCTTCTTCGCCGGCGGGATGCTCATGTTGAGCCGCAGCATCTCGCCCGGCGAGACGTTCGCCGGCTGGTTCAGGCCCGCCACGCCGGTCGCGAACACGGCGACGATGTCGTTGCGCGGCGCCGGCGGCACGTTGATGCCGAACAGCGCGTTCAGGAGTTTCGCCGGCTCGGGGTCGACCACGTTGGCCCCGAAATTCGCCACGTCGTTCGTGGGCTCGCTGGCGTTGAACAGGTCCTTCTTGCCGAGCGGGATCACGATCTCGTTCACGAGCGGCATGCCGAGGCGCGACACCTGCTGCTCGGGGCCGGACACGCTGATCGTGCCGTCGCCGTTGATGACCTGGTTCTTCAGCCGCTCGGCCGTGTCCCAGATGCCGATGACGTTGTTCGCGCGCGCCGGATCCGGGGCGGCGCCGTCCTTCGTGAGCCGCTGTTTCGGGATCTGGATCACGACGCTCATGACGTTGAAGCCGCCCACGCCGTCCTCGCCCTTGCCCTTGTTCCCGGGGAGCCGGCGGATGCTCAGGAGGTCGAAGACCGCGGCCAGGTCGACGAAGAACGGGTCGTCACGCGGCCCCACGAACACCTTCGTGCCGTCGCCGAGCGTCTGGATCGCCGACTGCGCGAGCGCGCGGTAGTCGGGCATCGACACCGGGCCCACGAAGTACGGCGCCACCTGGCCGGAGCCGATCACGGTCTCCGAGTTCGCATCCACGTCGACGCGGGTCAGCGTCCAGCTTTGGCGCACGTTCAGGTCGGGATCGTTCAGGCTCGTCACCACGCCGGTGTTGTAGAGGAACGTGTTCGGGTTCTGGCGCGTGGTCGTGAACGTGAACTCGAAGCGCAGGTGCTTCCTCGAGTCGCCGACGTTGTCGACGTTGATGTAGTAGTGGGCGTTGTCGTCGAACGCGGCGAAGTTGGGCCCGCTGTTGGGCTCGATCAGCGGCACCCAGTTGCCGACGATCGTGACCGCGTCGGCGGCGTCGGCCGCCACCCAGGCGTAGAGATCGGTGTCGTCGGCGAGCCGGTCCTTCGTGGTGCCGGGGGCCTCGCTGTGGCTCGAGGCGAGCGCCGGCGCCGGCGCGAACGCCACCGCGCAGGCGAGCGCCGCGAGCGAGAGCGCGGCAAGGGTCCTACGGTTCATCGGGGTCATCCTCTCTGGCTCCCGCGTGCGGGAGCGCTCGTCGCAGTCGGTGCGCGCAGGGGTGAAGGCGTCGGGGGATGGGCACCGCGTTCGCTCCCCTCGACACGGCCACTACGGAGTGAAGGTCGTGCCGGATGAGAGGTCCGCGCGCCTCATCCAACCTCGCGCGAGGTGCGTAGTGAGGTCATGACCCCTCACGCCACGCTGATCCGAGTGATGGCACTGGTGGCGCTCCTGCTGCTCGCTCGCGGCGCCACCGCGCACGAGTTCTGGATCGCGCCCAATCGCTACGGGGCGGCGAAGGGGCTGGGCGTGGAGCTCTCGGCGGTCGCCGGCACGGGCTTTCGCGGCGAGCGCAAGCCCTGGTCGCCGGATCACGCCGTGCGCTTCACGCTGCGGACGTCGAAGGCGATCGATCTCACGCGCGCGGCCTCACCCGGAGAGCTGACGTGGACGCGGTTCGCGCCGAGCGACGAGGGCGGCGCGATGGTGGCGTTCGAGTCGGGTTTCCTGCCGATCGAGCTGCCCGCCGCGGACTTCAACCATTACTTGAAGTCCGAGGGGCTGGACGCCCCGCTGGCCGCGCGGAACGGGCTCGAAACGCCCGGCCGCGAGCGCTACCGGCGCTGCGCCAAGCTCTGGCTCGCGGGCACCGACGGCGCGCGCGCCACCGCACCGGCGGGCCTGCCGCTCGAGCTGGTGCCGGCCTCCGCTCCCGGTGAACCAACGCTCCGGCTGCGCGTGCTGTGGAACGGCAGGCCGCTCGCCGGCGCGCTCGTCAAGGCGTGGTGCACGCCGCTCTCGGCGGAGGGGCTGCCGCGTCCCGTGTTCGCGCGTGACTCGGTGAGCGTCGCCTGGCAGGGCCGGAGCGACGGTGCGGGCGCCGTCACGATCCCCACGCGCGCGAGCGGCGAGTGGCTCGTGAGCACGGTCCACATGATCCCGTGCCCCGATCGCTCAGCGGCGGACTGGGAGAGCACGTGGGCGTCGCTCACGTTCGCGCGGGCGGCCGCGCCGGCCACGCCTAGTGATCGAGCCGCATCCTCGACAGCAGCTCGCGGAACCGCGGCTCGGCCCTGAGGCCGTCCATGCGCGGATGCACCTTGATCCACACCAGCGTGCCGTCCCGCTGGGCGTGCGCGCGCTCCAACCAGTCCAGCGCCTGCGACGTGTTGCCGGCGACCGCGTACGCCGAAGCGATGCCGTAGGGCGAGACGTACGCCGTGCGCGAGCGCTCGACGAGCCGCGCGATCATCGCCGTCGCCTCCTCGCGCCGGCCCGCCGCGGCGAGCATCGTCGCGAGCCCGGGCGAATCGGGCGGCGCGCCACCCTGCGCGTGGCCCACGCCGATCAGGAACTCAGCGATCGCTTCGTCGTGCCGCCCGAGGTGCTCGTAGGCGCGCGCCATGTCGGTGTGGCCGGGGCCGAACGTGGGATCGAGCTCCTGGCAGCGGCGGTAGTAGGCGACCGCGCGCTCGTAGCGCCGGGCATAGAACAGCACGTCGCCGACCGCGGTGTGGATGACGAGCGAGAGCGGGTCCAGCTCCAACGCCCGCTCGGCCTCTGCGATCGCCTCCGCGTGCCGCCCGAGCCCGGAGAGGAACTGGGCATACCAGCGCCGGCCGGTGGCGTAGCCGGGATTCAGCTCGAGCGCCCGCAGGAAGCCGCGCTCCGCGCGCGCCCAGTCCCAGTCGTGGAATCGCTGCACGAACGCGAGCGAGGCGTGGAGCTCGGCGCGCGAGGGGTCGAGCGCGAGCCCGCGCTCGGCCGCCTGCCGTGCTTCCACGTAGGCTTCGCCGGGCGGCAGCGCGTTCGTGTTGCCGAGCGTGGCGTAGCTGTCCGCGAGCCCGGCCCAGGCGAGCGCATAGCCGGGGTCGGCCGCGAGCGCCTCGCGATAGCGGGCGAGGCTCTGCTGGAACGCCTCGGTGGTCCAGCGGTTCCATAGGAACCGGCCCTGGAGGTAGGCGACGTGCGCCGCCGGGTTCACCGGGCCCTTGGGCTCGAGCCGCGTGCGCTCCTCGGGCGTCACCTGCACGCGCACCTCATCGGCGATGGCGCGCGCGACCTCACTTTGCAGCGAAAGAATGTCGGTGAGCTCTCGCTCGTAGCTCTTGGCCCACAGGCTGCGGTCGCTCGCCGCCTCGATCAGCTGCACGGTGATGCGCACGCGGCCGCCCGCGAGCAGCGCCGAGCCCTCGACGACACCGTCGACGCGAAGCTCGCGGGCGATCTCGGGCAGCGGCCGGTCGCTGCCCTTGAAGCGCATGGCCGACGTGCGCGAGATGACGCGCAGCGCGCCGATCTGGGCGAGGTCGGCGATGAGCGCGTCGGTCATCCCGTCGGCGAAGAACTCCTGCGTCGGGTCGCCCGAGCGATTGGCGAGCGGCAGCACCGCCAGCGAACGGATGCGGCCGCCACCGCCCGGCTCGGACGCGGTCGCAACCTCCACGGCGCCCGCGGCGGCGGTGGGGAGGACCTCCGTGGAATCGTCACCGCGCAGCGCACGGCGGAGCGCCGCGGCGTCGGCGTATCGGCGCGCCGGGTCCTTCTCGAGGCAGCGCGACACGATCGCGGCGTAGGCCTCCGGCACGCCGGGGCGGAGCGTGCGCAGCGCCGGTGCCGGCTCGTTGACGATGCGGTAGAGGAGTTGGCTGTAGTCCGAGCCGGCGAACGGCCGCGAACCGGCGCACATCTCGTGCATGATCGCGCCCATCGCCCACACGTCCGTGCGCGCGTCGGTGCGTTCGCCGCGGATCTGCTCGGGCGACATGTACGGCAGCGTGCCCGCGAGGCGCCCGGCGGGCTCGGCGCTCTTGAGGCTCGTGACCGACGCTCCCGACGAGCCCTGGAAGCGGGCGAGGCCGAAGTCCAGCACCTTCGCCCGCCCGCGCGGGTTCAGGATGATGTTGCCGGGCTTCAAGTCGCGGTGGACGACCCCTTGCTCGTGCGCGGCCTCGAGCGCCTCGGCCACCTCGAGCGCGATCGCGCGCGCCCTCGCCTCGGGCAGCGGTCCGGACTCGAGCAGCCAGGCCAGCGTGTGCCCGGGCACGTACTCGAGCACGAGGAAGTCGATCCCGTCGTCCGAGTCGAGGTCGAACAACGTGGCGATGTTGGGGTGGAGGAGCCGCGACAGCGCGCGCGCCTCGAGCCGCAACTGCCGGCGGCGCTCCTCGCCGCGGCCCGTGTCGGGGTCGGCGTGGAGGACCTTCAACGCCACGTCGCGCTCGAGGCGCGGATCGGTGGCGCGATAGACGCTCCCCATGCCGCCCTCGCCGAGTCGTTCGACGATGCGATAGCGGCCGAGCGCGGAACCTGGACCGATCAAGGTGGACATGCGCGCAGTATAAACGTGCGCCGGAACGAGGGCGCGGGAGGGGAGCCTCCCGCGCCTCGGCCATCCGTGGCGTCAGCTTCTCGCGATGACGTCCGTTGTCGCGCGAGCCGATTGGGTCCGCATCCGGAACCGTCCATGGTTCCCGGTCATGAACACGATCGCTCCCGCGCAGAGCAGGAGCAGGTGAACGAGACCGAAGAGCGTGACCCCCAACACCACCAGCACCATCCACGTCGTGATCAACGACAGGCTCACGAACGTCATCAGCGACCTCCTCCGTGAGGCTCCCTGCCGGGCGGGTGCCACCGCCCGCAGTGGAATGCTGCCGGGGGGGCGTCCCTGCATCTCGCGTGCCTTGACATCGCCCACGCCCAAGTCGTTGCGGAAGCGGTGTCGGCCACCGCGACCGCGCGACCCGGCCGCGGCGCGGCGCCGGCCAAAGCCCGGCCGGGGGGTGGTCAGGACCCGCGCTGCCGGGCCCTTCCGGCCGGGTGCGCGCGGCCGAGGCCTCAGGCGGGGGTCGCGGGGTGGCGCAGTGGGTGCGAGCGCCGCGCGAGCCACGCGATCTGGGCGAGGCCGCCGGCGGTGAGCCCGAGCGATGCGAACACCAGGCCCGGGATCGACTGCCACGCCACGCCGATGCCGAGCACGGTGACGTGCGCGGCGAGCAGCACCAGCATCGACTCGGTGATGGCGCGCGTGCGGTGCGCGTGCACGAGCATGCCCTGGTGATAGCTCTGCCACACGCTCACGGCGCCCATCGGCACCAGGAACCACAGCGACTGTCGCGCCATGAGCGCGAGCCCGCTCGGCAGCGCCGAGCCGCGCTCGAACCACAGCCCCCCGAGCGGTGTGGCCGCGCCGAGCAACAGCACGATCAGCACGAACACGCTCAAGGCCCAGGCGAAGCGGCGCAGCGCCGGCACCGGTCGCGCGCGGTCCATGAGCGAGACCACGACCTCGTTGTAGGCGAAGCCCAGGCTCCTCACCGTGAACGTGCTGCCCGAGAGCACCGGCCAGGTGGCGAGCGATTCGAGCGCGTTCGGCATGCGGCTCATGGCGGCGGCCGAGAGCGGCATGGCGATGAAGTTGAGGAGCGGCGTGAGCGAGAGCGGTGTGTAGAAGCGAATGAAGCGCGCCATTGTAAGCGGCGGCGTGGCCGCCGCCGCCTCGAGGTCCGCGTCGGCGGCCAGCGCGCCGCGCAGCACGGGGCGGACGGCGAACCCGGCGAAGATGCCCTCGGCCACGACCGCGCTCGCCACGGCAACCGTGCCGACCGCGATCGCGGGGAACGTCCCGATCGCGAGCCCGAGCCCGAGCAACGCCACCAGCGTCACGAGCCGCACGAGCGTGCCCCAGGTCACGGCGCGCGCGCGTCCGAAGCGGATCAGCACGCCCTGCTGCGTGCGGCGATAGGCGATCGAGAGCGTCCACGGCAGCATGATGCGCAGCCCTAAACGCGCCGGCTCGCGCACCGGCTCCGGCACGCCGATCACCGCGCCCGCGACCCAGTCGAAGGCCGGCGTGAACGCGAGCGCGGCGTGGACCACGGTGAGGAGCCCCGCGGCCACGAACATGAACCGGCGCACGATGAGATAGGACCTGCGGTCGCGCGACACCGCGGTCGAAGCGGTGAGCAGCATGAGGATCGGCGACTCGATGAGGAGCGCGAGCGGGAATACGACGCCACCGTAGGCGGCGAGGCTCACCGTGGCGTGCGGCATGCGGGCCATCGCGGCGCTCACGAGCGGCAGCTCGAGGCCCATGAGGATCCAGCTCCCGGCGAGCGGCATCCAGGTCGAGACCACCTCGGAGAGCGTCAGCGCGCCGGCCCTGCTCCCGGGCGGCCGATAGCGCTGGGCGGGCTCCGGAGCGGCGCCGCCCTCCCCGGCGCCCGGCGGCTCCGGCGCTGGATCGGTGGTCGAGATCGGCGGGGTCATGAGGCGCCGCACGGTAGTGGAGGCCGCGCCGCTCGCGCCAGCGCCCGCGAGCGTGAGAAACGCGGGTCAGTACTCAAGCACCGCGCGCGCGCCGTCGATACCTCAGACGAAGGCCTCCGGCCGGACGCGGGCTTTGCCGGCGTGTTCCGGAGTCCATGAGCTCGAGAGGAACGATGAACGACCGTATTCGATCCCACCGCGCCGGGCCGCCACCGTTCACGCCCACGATCGGGCTGCGCGAGGTGCTCGAGGCCACGCCCGACCTGGTGTTCAGCACCGATGCCTGGGGCCGGCTCGTCTGGGCCGCGCCCGCGTTCGAGTCCATCACCGGACGCAAGGTGAAGGACTGTATCGGCCATCCGGTGCTGGTGCTCCTCGCGCCCACGCACACGCGCGCCGGCCGGCGCGTGTTCGTGCGCGCGCGTCGCGAGCAGGGCGAGACGCTGCTGCATCGCGCCGACGTGGTGAAGCCGGATGGCCGCACCGTGCCGCTCGAGCTGCGCCTGCGCATGACCGAGACGCCGAGCGGCGAGCGCTACATGATCGGCACCGCGCGCGTGCACGTGGAGAGCGCGCCGTCCCAGACCGCCGCCACGCCGGCCGCGTGGCCGCTTCCGCACACCGACGCCTTGAAGGTGGTCGAGCTGTCGTCGCACGTGACCGAGGCCGAGGCTCACGACGCGGCGCAGGGGAAGGGCGAGTTCCTCGGCACCATCAGCCAGGAGATCCGCACGCCCATGGCCGGCGTGCTGAGCATGGTGAACATGCTGCTCCAGGGCGAGCTCTCCGGCGACCAGCGCCAGATCGTCGAGCTGATGCGCGAGAGCACGCAGACGATGCTCACGCTCCTGAACGACAGCATGGACTACACGCGGCTCGAGGAGGGCCGGCTCGAGGTCGACACGCTGGACTTCGACCTGCGCGTCACCGTGGACCAGATCGCCGGCGTGCTCCATCCGCTCGCGATCGGCAAGGGCCTCGCGTTCGAGAGCCGCGTGCAGGCGCTCACGCCGTCGCGGCTCAAGGGCGACCCCGGGCGCCTGCGCCAGGTGCTCCTGAACCTCGGCTCGAACGCCATCCGCTTCACCGAGCGGGGCTCGGTCTCCGTGCGCGTCGAGCGCGAGGCGGAGGACGACAGCGAGGTCAAGCTGCTGTTCCAGATCGTGGACACCGGCGAGGGCGTCCCGACCGACGCGCTCGCCCACGTGTTCGATCCGCAGAAGCCCTCGACCGAGCCGGCGACCCGCCGCTACTCGAGTCCGGGACTCGGCCTGGCGCTGTCGCGCCGCCTGGTCGAGGCGATGGGCGGCACGATCGGCATCGACAGCGACGGCAAGAGCGGGTGCACGTTCTGGTTCCGCATCCGGTTCGAGAAGCAGCCGGTCACCGTGGGCGGCACCGCCACGCCGACGCCCGATGTGGCGCTGCGCGGCCTGCGCGTGCTGCTCGGCGACGGCCAGCCGCTCGAACGCGAGCCGGTGGCGGCGGTCCTCAAGGCCTGGGGTTGCGACGTGGAGCAGGTCGAGAACGGTCCCGACGGGCTGCGCGCGGTGCGCGCCGCCGCCGCGGCCGGGCGGCCGTTCTCGCTCGCGCTGCTCGACCGCAAGCTGGAAGGGCTCGACGGCGAGGAGTTGGGCCAGGCGATCCGCGCCGACCACGCGCTCGACGCCACGCAGCTCATCATGATCACCAGCCAGGGCCGTCCCGGCGACGGTGGCCGCGTGAAAGCGCTGGGCTTCGCCGGCTACCTCATGAAGCCGCTCGAGCCGGGCCAGCTCTACGAGGCCGTGGTCGAGGTGCTGAACCCGAACCTCGCCCACCAGCCGCACGCCGACCGGCCACTGGTCACGCGGCACTCGCTCGCCGAGGCGCGCCGCGGCCGGCTGCGCATCCTGCTCGTGGACGACGACGCGGTGAACCAGCTCGTCACCACCAGCGCGCTCCACCGCGTCGGCTACAACATCGAGGTGGCGCACGACGGCCACCGTGCGATCGAGCTGACCGAGGGCGAGCGCTGGGACCTGATCCTGATGGACATGCAGATGCCCGACCTGGACGGCTGCCGCACCACGTCGGCGATCCGCGCTCGCGAGCGCGGGCCCTGGCGCACGCCGATCATCGGGCTCACGGCGAACGCCGACCACAAGCCGGACCGTGACCGCTGCCTGGCCGCGGGCATGGACGTGGTCCTGGGCAAGCCCATCAACCTCGAGCTCCTGACGACGCTGGTGGAGAAGTACACCTCGCGCGACGGCCGCACGTTCGAGCCGGAGGTCCCGGTCACGGCGACGCCGAAGCTCACCGTGATCTCGTCGCACTTCGATGCTCCCGCCGTGAGGGCCGAGGTGGAGGAGGAGCAGGTCGAGACGACCGCCGACACCAGCGACGGCGTGCCGCCGCTGCCCGACGGGCCGGCCATCGACTTGGAGCAGCTCGAGGCCGCGTGCATGGGGCTCCCGGCGCTGCGTTCCTCGCTGCTGCACACGTTCCTGATCGACGTGCCCGGCCGGCTCGAGCGGTTGCGCTTCGCGTTCGACTCGAACGACCTCCGTCGCGTGGAGTTCGAGGCGCACGGCCTGCGCGGCATGTGCGCCACGATCGGCGCCACCGGCTGCACGCTGCTGTTCGGCGAGATGGAGGACCGCGCGCGCGCCGACCTGTTGCCGGCCGCACGCACGCTGCTCGAGCCCGCGATCGCCGAGGCCGGGCGCACGGAGCAGTTCATCCGGCGCTTCGACCAGATCGTGGCCCGCGAGGCCGCCTGACCGAACATCCTTCGTCCGTACGTTCGACGCCCGGGTCGTGAAGCACGATCCGGGCGTTCGTACTTCGGGACGCGAATGCGTCTGATAGAGTCAGGTGTCCGATGATCGCCCGTGCTCCCGCATTCCTGACTCGACGCCTCGCGGTGCTCACGCTGGGCCACTTCACCATCGACACCTACTCGAGCTTCTTCCTGCCGCTGCTGCCGCTGCTCGCGCAGCGCCTGGGGTTGAACTACGCGATGGTGGGCGGGCTCACGGCCATGGCGAGCCTGAGCAGCTCGTTCCTCCAGCCGCCGTTCGGCATGCTCGCCGACCGCATGCGGCGGCCGTGGTTCGTGGCGCTGGGGCCCATGATCGGCGCCGTGTTCATGGCCTCGGTCGGCCTGGCTCCGAGCTACGGCGCGCTGGTGGCGCTGCTGGTGCTGGGCGGCGTCGGCGTCGCCATGTTCCATCCGCAGACCGCTTCGCTCGCGGGCTCGACCAGCCCGCAGCGCGGCCTCGCCATGTCGTGGTGGGTGACGGGCGGCACGCTCGGCTGGGCGCTCGGGCCCGCGTACGCCACGGCGGTCGTCAATCGCTTCGGACTCGACCACACCTGGATCGCCGCCATCCCCGGGCTGCTGTTGAGCCTGGTGCTGTTTGCATGGTTCGGCCGAGTCGCGCCCCACGCGCCGGCACGCCGCGAGCGCGCGCCGCTCGCCGAGCTCAAGCCCGTCGCGCGCCCGCTGACGATGATCTACTTCACCGTCGTCTGCCGCTCGGCGGTGTCGGCGGGCTTCGCCACGTTCCTGCCGCTCTGGGTGCACGCGCAGGGCGGCAGCGTGACGCGTGGCGGCTGGATCACCACGCTCTACCTCACGCTCGGCGCGCTCGGCGGCCTGGCCGGCGGCTGGTTCGCCGACCGCTTCGGCGGCCGGCGCGTGGTGGTCGCGTCGTTCGCGATCTCGGCGCCGTTCTACGCGCTCTTCTTCCTGCTGCCGGCGCCGTTCAACCTGCCGGCGCTGTTCGTGGCCTACCTCACGCTCCAGGCGTCGCTGCCGGTGAACGTGGTGCTGGGCCAGGAACTGTCGCCACGGCACTCGGGGATCATCTCCAGCCTGCTGATGGGCGCCGCCTGGGGACTGGGCGCCATCCTTCTCTACCCGATCGGCGCGCTCGCCGACCGCGCCGGGCTCGAGACTGCGCTCGCCGTGCTCTCGAGCCTGGTGCTCGTGGGGTTCGGCTGTGCGACACAGATCGGCGCTCAGCCGCTGCCGATCCGTGAGGCGATCAGGGCCGGAGGGAAGCCGGTTTCGAATCAATGACTCGGTCGCGATGAACAGAGGGGGCGGCGCCTGCCCTGCAGGCGCCGCCCCCTCCACCAGTCCCGTGCCCCCGAATCGAGCTACGGGAACACGATCATCTGCCGCTGCTCCTGATGCTGGCCGGCGGTGAAGCGGCAGGTGTAGACGCCGGCCGGCACTCGCGTCCCCCGGTTCCCGTGACGATCCCAGGAGACGCTGTGGCGTCCGGGCTCGTACGTGGCATTCGCCAGCGTCGCCACGCGCCGGCCCATGAGGTCGAACACCTCCAGCTTGACCACTGAGCGCACCGGCAGCTCGAAGCCGACGTGAGTCTCGTTCTCGAACGGGTTCGGTCGGTTCTGCTCCAACGCATACTTGAGCGGTGCGGTTTCGCTCTCCGCGTCGCGCAGGCTGGCCGTGGTGCCCGCAGCGGAGGCCGGGACATGCTCGCCGGTGACCTGCAGGAACCACTCGAGCCCGGCCGCTTGATCGAGTGTGGCAGCGAAGTCCGCAAGCGCATGCTCGCCCGAGGCGAGCAGGACCCCACCCGTGCCGAGCGCCGTCGAGACGTCGCCAGATCGCGAGTGGTCGATGCTGGTGGGTTCTAACGCCATCACCGTTGGCGCCGTACCGGGAACGAAGCGCCCGACGCGATGCAACCGGTGCTCGCCCAGGAACACGAGCCGCACGCGGGCGGGCGAGGCCACATCGTAGAGAGCCTGCGATACCAGCTCGCGCGGGTCGTGGTGTGCCACGCTGCTCCAGCCTTGCGCGGTCTCGCACTGGATGTCGATCCCGGTGCGGTCTGGCGGGATCACCAGCTGTGAGCGACTCGTTTCGAGCGCTATCCGGCCGGGACTGCGAACAGAGAACTCGACCACCAGCGTGTCGCCGTCGCGGCCGTCGAAGGCTGAGTCGGCGGCGAAACGCGCGGTGAGGTCGCGACCGCCGGCCTGCGAGACGCGGATCGGATCGATGAGCGTCCCGCTCACGACGTCATGGCCGGCGACAAACAACTCCTCTCCCGCGGTCGGGGTGACGCCCAAGAGCCGGACGCCCGTGTATCGCGTGGACAGCGCACCGGACTGACTCAGCCGGATGCGCGACCCGGTCGATGTCCATTTCGGGCCGTGGGGAAGCCGAAGCAAGTCGGTGCTCGAGGTGTTCAGCGGGGTGTTCGCCAGCAGCGTGTTCTCGAGGAACGTTGGATCGGTCGTGCTGGTGCCACCTGTTCCGACCTGCATGAACGCGTTGCCACCAAGGTCGGCCGCGAGACCTTCCTCGTGGCAACAGCCGCCGCCACCGCCCGAGCCGCCGCAGGTTTCGTCATGCAGCACGAACGTCAGCTCGTTGCTCATCGCCGACCAGTTTCCGGTGGCGTAGGCGTAGTCCTTGGTCTTCATGCGGAAGTAGTAGCGGGTCCCGGTCGTGAGCCCAAGAACGCTCGTGGACTGGGCGTAGCCCAGATAGGGATCGGCTCCCGGCGGCCCGACGCTTCTCTGCGCACTCGGGATGGCGTTGTAGGCGTTGTCGTCGGGAATCGTGCTCAGGCTCCAGCGCACCTCGCTGCCCGCCGTCGGCCCCCCCGGGCAGGCGCTACTCGTGATGTCCTCGTAGGGCGGTGTCCACTCCAGGTCGGCCCAGCCATCGTGACCGCAGAGCTTGTGCAACGTGGTGACCGCGGCCGGTGGGTCGGTGTCGAGGTCCGTTGCCCGGAGTTGGATCCACGGCGCAATCGCCGGCGTCCCCGCCTCGTTCAGGGCGAATAGCAGGTAATCGCCCGGTGGCGCGTCGAACGAATCGGCCGGCGCGTTGACCACGAAGCGCTTGTCCCCATTTGGCAGCGTCGACCAGGGCTGGTCGAACGAGAGCGGCACGAAGCGCTGGTTCTGATCGAAGCCATGCGTCGTGGCGCCGGGTCGGATGAGCGAGATCTTCGACAACACGTTGTCCGTTCCATGGATGCACACCGAGAACCGTTCGCCATAGGACACGCGAATCGGGGCGCTTGCGATGACCGGCCGCGTCGCCGTCGTGCCGTTCGGGTTGAACAGGTAGTAGGGGCTGTAGATGTCGGCTAGCGTCTGCTGAGTTGTTTCGACTGCCTCGTTGCCGCCGGCGACGAGCACGCGCGCATCGGGCAGAAGGATCGCGGAGGTGTGGTAGTGGCGCCGCACCGTGCTCGGATCGAGGGGGATTCCGTTGGGTTCCTCCCCGTACCAGTGCCCGGCCGCAAGTGTGTCCGGGTACCAGATCTGCGGCCTCTTCACACAGTTGTCGTCGTTGCTGTCGTCGTTGCCGCCCCACCGCGCGCCGCCCACCACCAGCACCTCGCCGTTCGGCAGGATCACCAGGTTGTGGTTCCGGCGGTGGATCATCGAGTCCGCGGTCGCCGCCACCGTCCACGCTGGCGACGGGGCCTTGAGGTCGATCACCGCCGTGCGGCCGAGCACTGACTCCGGGGTGTTCCCGCCCGTGTCGCGGGTGCCGCACTTCATCACCTTGCCGGGCCGGTACATCACCGCGCTGCCAGGGCGCCAATCCCCGATATTGCTTCCGACGTACGTCCAGTACGGCGTGCCGCTCAGGTGCAACATCGATGAGGGGTCTTCGGGCCCGGCGTAGAAGACGCGCACCTCGTCCCCAGCGGGACCCCGAGGCGCGGCAAAGCCGAAGGAGAACCACTCCTGCCAGTGCGGCGTGTTGAGCGTCGCCCATTGCTGCAACTGCCCCGACGGCTTGGTCGGGTCGAACACCTCCGGCAGGCGCGGGAACGCGGGCTCGGGGCCGATAACGAAACCGCAGTGACCGCGAACGGGCAGCGGCAGGTTCTCGAGCTGCTCCCAATGGTTGCTGGCATCCGTGGCACAGTTGTGTGAGGCGCCGCAAGTGAGATCGAATGCCCAAAGCTCGTTCGTTGAGGTTCCGGAGGTCTTCTCGCCGCCGCTCACGATCAGCCACTGCGAGCCGTAGTCGATCGCCGCGGCGTGCCGGGCGCGTCCGGCGGGTGCGGGCCCGGGGTCCGGCGTGACGCGTTCCCAGACGACGCTCGTGGGGCCGTGGATCCACATCGAGGAAAGTGTGTCGGAATACGTGCCGTTGACGGTGATCCCACCGAACAGCATGGCGCGGTGGTGGCCGGGATCGCCGCCAACGTGGTGGAGCGAGTTTTTGAAGTAGTTGAGGGAGCCATAGCTTCGCGGACCGGGGACTTCGCCGGTGGCGCTTGCAAGGGTGACATGAAGCTCGTTCGTGCCCGACGCACCGAGCTGTAGGCTATAGACATCTTGGTTCGTCGGCGTGTCGCTGCCGGTGGTGGAGCCGCCGAAGATGAACACGCGGTCCTCGCCCTCGGCATAGACGGCGCTGAGGCCGTGCAGAGCGGGGAGAGCGTTGGGCCCTTGGTTTACAAGCTTCGTCCACGTGATTCCGTTGTTCTCTATCTTTCCGCGCCAGACTTCGGATTCTGGTCCCACGCTGCTCTTGCCGCCGATCACGAGCACGTCGCCGCTGTTCTTGACTGAGACGACCGCACTGCCCGCGCGCTCTGTCGGAAGTAGCGAGCCAGACTGTGCCAGGTCCGTCCACTGGAACCTGTAGTCGGGCGCGAACGCGTTGCGGTCCCGCTGAATTCGGATCGCGTTGAGGCGGAGCTGGCCAGAAGCGCTCCTGCCGCCAAACGTGAACATGGACGAACTGCCGATCTCCGCCGCCCCGGTGTCGTAGAACGGCTGCAGCGGGTTGGGCGCATCTGGAACCTGCGAAGGCACCACGTTCGGCTGCTCCCACACGTCGTCGTAGGAGACGTCGTAACGCTGCAGCATGCGTGTGGCGGTGTCGGCCGGCTCTGCAATGCCGCCCACGACGGCGAAGTGGCTGAACGAACTACCCGTAACCGTCACCACCTTGCCCGTCGGCAGCAGCGTGTTGTCGCTGTACCACCGCCGGAACTGCATGCTGTCGACGGCGACCCAGGCGCCGTTCGCGTCGTACGACGAATTGAATATGAGCGTTGAACGCGTGCCGCCCTCGCCCAGTGCGGTGCCGCCGGTGATCAGGAGCTTGCTGCTGTCCGCGAGCATCGTCTGCCCGGCACAGAAGATATTGTTCGGTTGGCTGGCGTGCAGCGGCGGATCCTCGAGATGCAGGTCCACGAAACTGGCTACCGGGAACACGCCTTGATTGACCGTGATGTCGGTGTCTGGGCTCGGGGCACTCCAGCCCCAGAGGCCACCGGCGATCGAGGACAGGTCATCGTGGTTCCACCACAGGACCCTAGAGTGATAGGTGGACGGCTGGCCGGGGAGCAAGACCATGTTCACTGCGGTCGAGTGCCAGTCCATCTTGGTGGTGGTCCACTTGCCGGGATGCGTCGGGAACCCTGCGGCCTCGCCGACAACCAGCAGCGATGGCAGGGCAAGCAACAGACCAGCGGCGAGAGCGTGAGCAGGGCGGCGGTGATACGGCCGTTCGCGCATGGCAGGCCTCCTCGGGGGTGTACGGGGCTCGCGGCGGCCTGAGCGGGTCTCCCGGCGAGGAGGGACTCGTAGTGGATGTTATGGGGGGGGCAAGGAGTTGTTGAGGCCATCGAACCGCGGGCGTAGAATGGAGCGGACCTCGGCCGCTAGGGATCCCCCACCATGCGCCATGTTTTCAATCGCTTAGCGTTGATGGCACTGGTTTGCGCGGCGTCCGCAGCACCTGCAGTTGCTTGGCCCCCTGGGGGCGTCGTCGTGGCGCCCGTGCCCGACAGAGGGCAGGACGAGCCCCATTTGCTGCTCGGAAGGCAGGGGTCCGTCCTGGCGTTCTGGTCCGACGGCCGCTGGCAGGATGACTTCGACCTGTACGGGCAGCTCCTTACGAGCACCGGGCTCGTCGCCCCCGGTTGGCCGGATACTGGGTTGATGATCGCGCGCGCATTCGAGGACCAGCGAGCCCTCTCAGGCCTGTCCCACCCGGATGGTTCATTCATCCTTGGGATCCTCGACTTTCGGAACTTCGGCGTTGGCGGGACCGGGCCGGATACTTATCTCACCCGCGTGCTGCCGGACGGGAGCGTTGACCCGACGTGGCCAAGACACGGGTTCCAGGCGATCGAGCGCGTTGGCGATGATGCACCGGGGCGCATGGTGTGGGTAGGCCCCGACACGCTGGTGACGTGCACGAGCTATGACGAGCCGGGGGGGGAACCGTACCTCTTCGCGCTCTTGTTTCAATCCGTCGCCATCACACCATCCGGCCCGCAAGCCCTCTGGGGATCGGAAGGCCTCGCGTACCTGTGGCGGCCAAAGGGCGCGTGGTCCACGGCGGAGATCGCCCCCGATGGCGCGGGTGGCGTGTTCGCGCTCTTCGACGAGTATCTTTCGCCGATCGGCTCAGACTTGCCCAACGCGGACCTGTACATGATGCGCCTGGGCCGGGACGGCCAGCCCGCGGCGGGCTGGGAAACGGGGGCGAAGCCCGTGTGCCAGGCAGCGGGGGCGCAGGAGTTGGGGGTGACGTGCCCCGACGGTGCGGGCGGGCTCTACGTAGCCTGGGCCGATGCTCGCGATGGGGCCGGGCTCTCCTACCCGGACTACCTCCAGTACGAGGACATCCGCCTGCTGCGGTTCAATCACGATGGGGAACCGTACCCGGGCTGGTCGGTGGATGGCCTGCTCGTGAGCGGCGCACCGGGCTGGCAGTACATGCCGCGGCTGCTGCCGGATGGCGCCGGTGGCGTTTATGTGTCTTGGGACGACGTCACGATCGGCGTGACGCGCGTGCGTGGCGATGGGACGTTCGCACCGGGCTGGACCCAGAACGGCATCCAGATCAGCGATCTCTACGGCTACTGCACGCGCTCGCACCTGGTGAGCGACGGTGTGGGCGGCGCCTATGTGCTGTTCCAAGACCTGAGCAACGGGAACCTCATGCTCCAACACGTCCGGCCGGGAGGTGGGGTGGATGCAGCCTGGCCCTCGGCAGGCATCCGAGTGAACAATGATACTGAGGGCGACATCGTCTCTGACGGCGCGGGAGGTGTCTACGTAACATTCCGCACGCAACTCGTGCCGTTCGGCCCGTCCGTGATCGCGGTGAATCGCTACGGCATCGATGGCGTGGTGCCGGTGAAGCTGGCGGAGGCAACCGCCGAGGCCGAGGCTGGCCGCGTGCACTTGGTCTGGCGTGGCGCCGAGGCGGCGGCGGCCGAGGTACGGGTCGAACGTCGGGTCGCTGCGAGCGACGCGTGGCAGGCGCTCGGCGCACCGACCGCGCGCGGTCGCGACGAGCTGGAGTACGAGGACCTGACCGCTGAGCCAGGGGCGAGTTACTTCTACCGGTTAACACGCGGGGCCGAGGTGCTTTCGCGGGAGGTGTCCGTCGAGGTACCCGCGGCGGCGGAGTTTGCGCTGGCCGGAGCGCGCCCGAATCCGGCACTCGCGCGCGAACTGTCGGTGGCGTTCAGCCTCACGGGCAGCGGGGCGGCGAAGCTTGAGCTGTTCGACCTCTCCGGACGCCGTGAGTACGCGCGTCCGCTGACCGGGCTTGGCCCGGGCCGACAGTCGCTATCGCTCGCCGACGCCCGGCTCGCGCCGGGCATTCACTGGCTGCATCTGAGCGAAGGCACGCGCGAGGCGATCGCCCGTGTGGTCGTCGTGAGGTAGCCGCTTCATTACGCGGCGTCAGTTCCGCGACAGCGACGCGGCGGCACGCTCCGGCTCGGACACCGCCGGACCCACGTCCTCCGTGGCCGCCCCGCCGACCCAGCGCTCGGCCCAGCACTGGAGCGAGAGCACGGTCCACAGCGCGCGCCCGCGGTCCTCGCGGCCATCCAGGTGGCCGCGAAGCAGCTTCTGCACCGCGTCGGCATCGAGCACGCCGGCCGCGCGCACGCGCGCCGGTGACAGCGCGTCCACGATGACACCCCGCAGCGGACCGCGCGCCCACGTCGAGAACGGGGGCGAGAAGCCGCGCTTGCGGCGGTGGACCAGGTCGGCCGGGAGCATCTCCTCGGCCACGCGGCGCAGCACCCACTTGCCGGTCGTCCCGCGCAGCCGCGCCGACTCGGGGAGCGCGAGCGCGTGCTCGACCAAGGCTGCCTGCAGGAACGGCGCGCGCGACTCCAGGCCGTGGGCCATCGTGCACCGGTCGACCTTCGTGAGCAGGTCGCCCGGCAGGTAGGTCTCGAAGTCGAGCAACTGGTAGGCCACGAGCGGGAACGCCTGATCGGGCCCCAGCACCTCCATGTCGCTCAACACCCGTTCGAGGTGGCGCGCGTGCCACGACGGCGCGTCGGCGGCCACACTCGCACGCAGCTCCGGCGCGAGCAGCGCCGTCGCCTCGCCGGCGCGGACGGCGCCGAACCAGGCGAGGTGGCGGTCGAACGCCCCCAGCCCGCGCGTGCCGAGGAAGCGCTCGATCATGTGGGCGATCGTGACGTGGTGGTGGCGCGGGCGCAGCCGGCGCGCGAGCGCCAGCACCGCGTCGGCCACGGGCTGCGGCAGGCGGTCGGCCAGCGCCGCGTGCCGGTGACCGAAATACGTGGGATAGCCCGCGAACAGCTCGTCGCCCCCCTCGCCGGTGAGCACGACCGGCACGTGCTTCGCCGCCTCGCGCGCGAGCCACCAGGTGGGGAGCACGCTCGGGTCGCCGAGCGGCTGGTCCATGCCCGCCGCCCAGTCGTGGAACGAGCGCTCGCCCTCGCGCTCGCTCATCACCACCTCGTGGTGCTCGGAGCGGATCGAGCGCGCCACCCGGCGCGCGAGCGGCGACTCGTCGTAACCGCGGTGCTCGAGCCTGAGGCTGAACGTGGGAAACGGCCGACCCCAGGCACGGGCCGCGAGTACCGCGACCAGGCCGGAGTCGATCCCGCCCGACAGGAACACGCCGAACGGGACCTCGGCAGGCACGCGCGAGGTGACCGCGCGCATCAGCGCCTCGCGCGTGCCCGCGACCCCACCGTCGGCCGGGGTCGAGGCCGGCGCGCGCACCAGCGCGTCCCAGGGCCGCCAGTAGCGGCGCGTGCGCTCCTGCCCGTCCTGGACCACGAGCACGCTCGCAGGCGCCAACTGCCGGAGCGCGGCGTAGGCCGAGTCCTCGCCCGCGAAGCAGCCGTGGACCAGGTAGCGCGCGAGCGATGCCGGCGAGGGCTCGCGCCCGACCCAGGGCAGCGACAGCAGCGCTCCGGGCTCCGAGGCGAACGCGAAGCGTCGCCCGGACGCCGTCACGAACAGCGGCTTCTCGCCGGCGCGGTCGCGCGCCAGCGTCAGCGTGCGCGTGGTGCGGTCCCACAGCGCCACCGCGAACATGCCGTCGAGCGCTTCGGGAAAGTCCTGGCCGCGCTCCTCGTAGAGATGCGGCAGGAGCGCGGTGTCGGGACCGGGCCTGAAGCGGTGGCCGCGCGAGAGCAGCTCGCGTTCGAGCGCGTGGTGGTTGTAGAGCTCGCCGTTCGCCACCCCGACCACGTCGCCGGTCTCGCTCTCCAACACGCGGGCGGGCTCGCGCGGCGCCACGATCGCCAGCCGGGCGATCCCCAGCGCGCACGTGCCGCCGTCCCAGAGCGCTTCGCCCGAGGGCCCGCGGTGCCTGAGCCGCGCGACCATGCCGCGCACGAGATCCAGGCGCTCCGCCCCGGTGAGATCGGGGGCCACCAGACCGGCGATGCCGCACATGGACCTAGGAACCTCCTCGACGCGATCTCAGGGCGCCGCCAGGCGCCAGGCGATGAAACGAGTGTCGCGGAAGATCTCATGGGCGCCGGCGGGCGGCTCTCCCGCGTGTCGGACCTCGCGCACGATGGCGTCCGCGGCCGGCGCCAGCGCGAGCGAGTCCACGAGCGTCCACTGTCCACGCTTCCGGAGCGTGTCCCGGTAGCGCACGGCGTAGTTGCTCGTGAGGGGGTGGCCGGTGGCGGAGACCACCGTGGAGCGGCGCGCGAGCAGGTAGTCCGTCCCGGGACTATAGCAGTCCTCGTAGCGCACCGCGGCCACGCCGGCCGCCGCCAGCGCACGCGCCAGCGCGGCCCCCGAGGTGTCGCGAGCCTCGCGCTGGAGCGCCGGCCAGCCGGCCGCGACCAGCACCGGGGTCGTGAGCAGGACCGCGACCCACGCCCAGCGCGGCCGCGGGTTCGCACGCCAGCACTCGGCCGCCCACCACGCCAGCGCCGGGAACGCCGGCAGCAGGTAGGTGACGAGCTTCGAGTGCGAGAACGTGAAGAACACGGCGGCGAACAGCACGTGCGCGGCGGCGAGACCCGAGGCGCGCGAGGCGGGCCAACGCCACGGCGTCACCAGCGACCACGGCAGCGCGCCGCCGGCGAACACCGCGGCCACGAACCACCACGGCTGCTGGCGGTCGAACGAGCGCGTCGTCAGCCGCTCCCACGACTCCTCGAGGAACGCGTAGCGCACGTACTCCGGGTGCCGCTGGAGCGCGACCCAGAACCACGCCGCCGGGGGGCCCAGCGCCAGCAGCCAGCCGGGCGGCCACGCCAGCCAGCGGAGCGGCGCGCGGTCGCGCATGAAGAGCGCCGCGATGGCCGAGCCGCCGACGGCCCAGGCCAGCATGACCGGGCCCTTGAGCAGCAGGCCCGCCGCGACCGCGAGCGCCATGGCCGCGCGCCGGCCGGGCCGCGGGCCCTGCTCCAGCTCGAGCGCGTTGAGCGTCCACACCGCGGTCACGCACGCGGCGAGCGGCATGTCGAAGATGACATATGCAGCCAGCACCGCCGCCAGTGGCGCGGAAGCGAACAGCGCCATCGCGCGCCACGCGTGCTCGTCGCCCTCGAGCTTTCGCGCCGCATACGCGAGCAACGCGAGCGTCACCAGTGACGCGACGATCGCCGGCAGCCGGGCCGCGAACGGCGTGTGACCGAACGCGCGGATCGCGAGCGCCGAGAGCGCGAACAACCCGGGCGGCTTGTCGAGGTAGGGAACACCCGCGAGGTGCGGGATCACCACGTCGCCGGTCGCCGCCATCTCGGCCGCGACCTCGGCATTGCGGCCCTCGTCCGGATCCACGAGCGGGAACGAGAACGCGAGCACGAGCGAACCGACGAGCGACGCGGCGCAGACGAGCAGCCATGCACGCGCAGGCCGGTGGGCGGTCACCACTTCACGCTAGCACAACGGGCGCGAGGCCCCAGACCTCGCGCCCGATGACCTGCTGGATCGACGACTAGAGCAACTTGCGCGGACGACCGGGACGTCGATTCGATGCGAACAGGGTGTTGAGGTAGTTCGTGACCTCTTCACGAACGATCCCCGGCATCACGGCGCGCACCTTGGCCTGAACGCCAGCGCGCACCTGCACCGCGATGTTGCCGCCACCGCCGATCTGCGTGAGCAGGCTCGGGCGCCGCCCGCGACGGCCCACCAACCCTTCCTTCTTGCGCCAGGAATAGTAGGTGACCGGCGTGACGCCGAACTTCCGCTTCACGTCGTTCGCGGTCAGGTTCTCTCGCTGAGCTGCCGAGAGGATCTCCGACCGCTTTTGCGCGGTGTATGTCTTCCGTACGCGCTTCGCCATGCTCCCTCCGAGTCGATGAGTGCATGCATCCGCGGGGATGATGCATGGCAACGTGATGTAACAGGCATAGCGTCCGGCGCAGCGGCTGTCAATCAGGATTCCCGTGGAGTTGGGTCAAGCCACGAACACGAAGTCTGATAGCTCGCGCAGTCCCCGGCGCGTCAGGGCCGTGCGCCAGCGCTCGCGCGCCACCGGCGCCATGACCGCGAGGACCAGCGGCGGGCGCAATATGGGTATGGTCTGCGCATGCGGCGGCCGCATCTCGACACGACGCTCGATACGTGGTCCGAGCGTTTCATGCCAACGCGATAGGCTGCTTCCGACCCCCACCAGCGTGGCCCGCCGGCCGCCCCGGAGCAGGCCCGCATCCAGCGCCGCGGCCTTGAGCGACAGGAACCTCGACCGCGAATATCGCGGGTCCGTGCGCGTCGCGCTGGAGCGATGCTGCCGCCATCCATAGAGCACCGATGGCAGTTTTTCGAAGCGCGCACCGCGCGCGAACAGCCGCAGCCAGAGATCCAGGTCCTCGGCCCAGCCGCGTTCGTGCCAGCCGCCGGCGGCCTCCAGCACGGCGCGCCGGGCCATCATGGTGCCGTGTGCGAGCGGGCTATCAATCAGCAATTCTCGTCGCATGGCCTCGTGTGTGAGAAGCGCGTTATGCCACGCGGCCCAGCGCTGCATGCCTGCACCTACAGCCGCCGCCGGGAAAAGCCTGATGCAAGTACCAAGTACGTCGATGTCGGGGTGGCATTCGAGCCACTCGAGCTGTCGAGAAAGGCGCGTCCGATGTGAAATATCGTCGGCGTCCTGGCGCGCCACCCACGGCGCCCGCGCCAGGGACAACGCCAGCTCGAGCGCCGCGGGCAGGCCGCGCGCCGGCGTGTGCCGGACCACGAGCCGGGGGTCGCGTCGCGCGGCTCGCTCGAGGATCTCGCCCGAGCCGTCGGTCGAGCCGTCGTCGATGGCGATCACCTCGTGCTCGGCGAGCGTCTGGCGGGCGAGCGAGGCGAGCGCGCTCGGGAGCCAGGGCGCGCCGTCGCGAACCGGGAGCAGCACGGAGACGCGTGGCGTGAGCGTCCGCTGGGCCATGTGCGGCAGGCTAGCAGGGGGGGTACCCTCGCCACCATGGCGGGACATCGTCTGCTCATCCTCGGCGGCGGTTTCGGCGGGCTCGACGTGGCGCGCTCTATCGCGCGCTCGCGCGCGGCGCGCGGCTACTGGGACACGCTGCTCATCGACAAGGAGAACTTCTTCCAGTTCAACCCGCTGCTGCCCGCGGTGGCGGTGGGCTCGGTCGAGACCCGGCATATCGTCTACCCGCTCCGCGAGATGGCGCGACACCGCCGCATCCGCTTCATCAAGAACAAGGCGACCGCGATCGACCTCGAGCGCCGGCGGGTCGAGCTGCACAACGGCCTGAGCGAGCCGTACGACACGCTGGTGATCGCCGTGGGCAGCGTCACGAACTGGTACGGCGTCCCCGGCGCCCAGGCGCATGCGCGCCCGTTCAAGACCATCGTCGACGCCATGACGCTGCGCGCCCGCGTCGTCGAGCTGTTCGAGATGGCCGAGCAGGCCCGGTCCGACGCCCAGCGCCGGCGGCTCCTGTCGTTCGTGATCGTGGGGGGAGGGGTGACCGGGGTAGAGGTCGCAGCTGAGCTCATAGAAATGTCCCGGGAGACGCTGCTCCCGCGCTACCCCACGCTCTCCGACTCGCACCTGAGCGTCACCGTCCTCGAGGGCGGCGACCGGCTGGTCCCCGCGGCCCGGCCGGCGCACTCGGCGTACGTGGCGGGCTTCCTCGCCAAGCGCGGTGTCCGGGTGCACCTGGGCGCGCTCGTCACCCGCGTCGACCCCCACGCGGTGACCCTGCGCGACGGCCGCACGCTCGAGGCGTTCACGTGCGTGTGGACGGCGGGGGTGACGCCGCCCGACCTGGTGCGCCGGCTCCCGGTCCGCTTCCATACCGACGGCCGGGTGGCCGTGGACGGCGAGCTCCGGGCGCTGCGCCCGGACGGCACGCCGTTCGACGACGTGTACGTGATCGGCGACTGCGCCGCCTCGCCGCGGGCCGACGGCCGGATGCAGTCGCAGCTCGCGCAGACAGCGATCGGCATGGGGATGCACGTGGGCGAATCGCTCGTCCGCCGCGCGCAGGGCCGGGCCGCGGGGTCGTTCGTGTACCACGACCCCGGCTACATCATCTCGCTCGGCAAGCACAGCTCGGTGCTCGACCTCTTCGGCATCCCGCTCAGCGGCAAGCTCGCGTGGCTCATCTGGGCGGGCGCCTACCTGGTGAAGATGGTGGGCTTCCGGAAGCAGATCGAGGTCGGGATCGACCACCTCACGCACCTCTGGTTCGAGCACGACACGTCGCAGATCCTGAACCGCCGTGTCGTCCTGAGCGACGACGAGCTGAACCTGGCGCTCGCCGAGTCCGGCGCCGAGCCCGCCGCACCCGGGGCCCCGCCGCCGGACGGCCCGGCCCCCGCGGCCCCGCGCCCGGAGGGCGCGGAACTCCAAAGCTCGGGCTCGTGAAGATGGAGGGCCTGCTCACGCTCGAGACCGTCGAGGGCGACGGGCTCCGGTTCTCCGCGAAGATCGGCGACCGGACGCTCGTCCTCGACTCGAGCCCGGGGGCCACCGCCGCCAACCCGGTCCAGGCGCTGTTCGCCTCGATCGCCGCGTGCTGCGCCATGGACGTGATCGGGATCCTGCGCAAGAAGCGCCAGCGGGTGACCGCGTACGAGGTGCGCATGTCCGGCGAACGCGCGGCGGAGCATCCGCGCCGCTTCCTCTCGATCGTGTACGTGCACCGGGTGACCGGGCACGGGCTCGACGCCCAGGCGGCCGAGCACGCGCTCGAGCTTGCGCACGAGAAGTACTGCTCGGTGTCGGCCAGCCTGCGTCCGGATCTCACGGTCACGCACCGGATCGAGATCCTCGACGCGTAGCCGAAGCTTCTTCGCGGCCGCGGTTCGCGCGGGAATTTACATGCCGGCGCAGGGCTGCGATAGATTCACACGGCGTGTGAACCGTGTCTTCAGAAAGGACCCGCCATGCCGGACGTGCGCATCGAGAAGGACAGCCTCGGCGAGATGAAAGTGCCCGCCGACGCGCTGTGGGGCCCGCAGACCCAGCGGGCGGTGGAGAACTTCCCCATCTCGGGCCGGCCGCTGCCGCCCGCGTTCATCCACACGCTCGGTCTCATCAAGGCCGCGGCCGCGCGCGTGAACCGCGAGCTGGGACTGCTCGAGCCGCCGCTGGCCGAGGCGATCGAGAAGGCCGCGAACGAGGTGGCCGAGGGGCGCTGGGACGCCGAGTTCCCTATCGACGTGTTCCAGACCGGCAGCGGCACGTCGTCGAACATGAACGCGAACGAGGTGGTGGCGCGGCTGGCCTCGCGCGCCTCCGGGCTCAAGGTGCACCCGAACGACCACGTCAACTTCGGCCAGAGCAGCAACGATGTCATTCCCACGGCGCTGCACGTCTCGGCCGTGGTGCAGATCGAGCGCGACCTGCTCCCGGCCCTCGCCCGACTGTGGAGGGCGCTGGATGAGAAGGCGAAGGCGTTCCACGACGTGATCAAGACCGGGCGCACGCACCTGATGGACGCCACGCCGATCCGGCTGGGGCAGGAATTCTCGGGCTACGCCTCGCAGGTGCAGCACGGCATCGCGCGCGTGAAGGCCACGCTTCCCGACCTGCGCGAGCTGGCGATCGGCGGCACCGCGGTGGGCACCGGACTCAACACGCATCCGGAGTTCGGCCGGCGCATGGCGGCCGAGATCGGCAAGCTCGCCGGCACCGCGTTCAGCGAGGCCACGAACCACTTCGAGGCCCAGGGCGCCCAGGACGGCGCCTGCTGGGCGAGCGGCGCCCTGAACTCGGTCGCGGCCAGCCTGATGAAGATCGCGAACGACGTGCGGCTCATGAACTCGGGCCCGCGCTGCGGGCTCGCCGAGGTGACGCTGCCCGCGATCCAGCCGGGCTCGAGCATCATGCCCGGCAAGGTGAACCCGGTCGTGTGCGAGGCCGTGACCATGGTCGCGGCGCAGGTCATGGGCAACCACGTCGCGATCACGGTCGGCGCGCAGTGGGGCCAGCTCGACCTGAACGTGATGTTGCCGATGATGGCGAAGAACCTGCTCGAGAGCATCCAGCTGCTGGCGGCGGCGTCGCGCGTGTTCGCCGACAAGGCGCTCGCCGGCCTCGTCGCGAATGCCGAGACCTGCCGCGACTACATCGAGATCTCGCCCAGCATGGCGACCGCGTTGAATCCGCTGATCGGCTACGACAAGGCCGCCGAGATCGCCAAGCGGAGCTTCAAGGAGAAGCGCCCGGTGCGCGAGCTGGCGGCGGAGATGACGAAGCTCTCCAAGGAGGAGATCGACCAGGCGCTGGACCCGGCGCGGCAGACGAAGCCCGGGCTCGACCTGGGCGGGGGCGCGGGAGGTTGACGGTCGCCGAGTACGCGCTCGAGCACGGTGTCCCGAGCCACGAGGACATGGCCGGGCGCCTGGCCGCCGCGCGCGCCCGGCTCGCCGGTGTCGCCCACGTCACGCCGGTGATCACGTCCCGGCAGCTCGACGAGGCCTGCGGCGCGAGCGTGTTCCTGAAGTGCGAGAACCTGCAGCGGATGGGCGCGTTCAAGTTCCGCGGCGCGTGGAACGCGATCGCCGCGCTGCCGGCGGACGTCCGGCGCCGCGGCGTCGTGGCCTACTCGTCCGGGAACCACGCCCAGGCGGTGGCGCTCGCGGCGCGGCTCCACGGTGTGCCGAGCGTGATCGTGATGCCGAGCACCGCGCCCGCGGCGAAGCTCGCGGCGACGCGGGGCTACGGCGCCGAGGTGCTGTTCCACGACCAGCTCGGCGAGGGCCGCGAGGACCTCGCGCTGCGCACGTCGCGCGAGCGCGGGCTCGCCCTCGTGGCGCCGTTCGACCATCCCGACGTCGTCGCCGGCCAGGGCACCGCGACAGCCGAGCTGTTCGAGCAGCAGGGCCCGCTCGACGCCGTGCTCGCACCGGTCGGTGGGGCGGGGCTCCTCTCGGGCACCGGCCTCGCCGCGGCCGTGCAGGCCACGGGCTGCCGCGTGATCGGCGTCGAGCCCGCACTCGGCGACGATGCCGTGCGGTCGTTCACGAGCGGGAAGCTCGAGAGCGTGCCCGTTCCCGACACGATCTGCGACGGCGCGCGCACGCAGCGCGTCTCGCACCTGACGCTGGCGCTCATCCGCCGCTACGCGAGCGAGCTGGTCACCGCGGACGACGCCCAGGTGATCCGCGCCATGCGCTTCCTCTGGGAGCGCGTGAAGCTCGTCGTCGAGCCCACCGGGGCGCTCGCCGTGGCGGCGCTCATGACCGGTCGCGTGAAGCTGCCGGGGCAGCGCGTCGGCGTCATCCTCTCCGGCGGCAACGTGGACCTGGCGCAGGCGGCGGCGTGGTTCGCGAGCCCCGCCGCGGCGGGGGCCGATCGCTAGTCGATCCCTGCCTCGTGCAGGACGTCCTTCAGGTCTTCCGCGTCGTGGAGCCCGACCATGACCCGCAGCACGTTCCCGTCGCGGCCCACGACCACGGTGAGCGGGATCGAGGTGGCGCGATACTCGACCCCGACCGTGCCGCTCCTGTCCATGAGCACGGGCAGGTCCAGCTTCTGCTGGCCGAGGTAGGTGCGCACCTTGGACTCGGTCTCGCGCTCGTTGACCGCGAACACCGAGAGCCCCTTCGCCGCGTAGTCGCGATGCGCCTTCTCGACGATCGGCAGCCAGCGGCGGCACGGCCCGCACCACGTCGCCCAGAAGTCCAGCAGCACGACGCGGCCCTTGAGCGACGAGAGTTGCACCGGCTTCGAGTCCGCGAGCGTCTCGAGCGTGAAGTCGGACGCCGGCTGGCCCTCGAGCGCCTCGTGCTCGGGGGAGCGCTGCATGAAGCGGCGCACGCGCCGCGCACCGTCGTCGGGATGGAACGCGAACACGTCGGCGCCGAGCGCCGGGTCGACCTCGGCCACGACCATGCGCGTGATCGAGATCGACGAGACGAGCCCGAGCTGCGGGTGATCCCGATCGACCCGCACCGAGTCGAGGAGCACGAGGCGCGTGGCGGGGTCCACCCACAGTACGCGAGGATGGATGGTGATGCCGGGTCCCGCGCTGTCGGCGTCGGCGCGCGTGAGCGCGTAGCGTTCGCACTTCACCGCGCCGCGCGCGGTCAAGACCGTGTCGCGGCTCAGCGTCTGGACGCGCGCGATGCCGTCGAGCAGGCGCGCGTAGTCGGCCGCCGGGTCGAGCTGCTTCCGAAGCGCCGCGCTGTCGGCGCCCGCGAGCAGCGGCGGCAGCGCCTGGGCGATGTACTGCCCCAGCTCTGGGATCGCGGTCCACAGGCTCTCGCCGTTCGCCACCACGCGCGTCGTGTACTGCGACTCGCGCACCTCGCTCGCGGAGTGGTCGGGACGCCGGGCGAGGAAGCGCACGCTGCGCCCGGACTCGTTGCGCTCGGTCTTGGTGCTCACCGTGGTCGCCGCCACGCCCTCCAGCCGGTAGGCCTTGAGCGTCCTGTAGCGCTCGGCCACACGCTCCACCGCCGTGCGCGCCGCCGGGTCCGTGGGCTTGGGTTTCGGCTGGAGCGGCGTCGCCGCCACGGCCAGCACGGCCAGTGTCGTGAGCAGCGGGAGCGTGCGGGTCAGGCGCATGGAGCGAAGCCTCGGGTGTGCGGGGGCGCGGAGCATTTGATTGTACCCTACCGCGGTCAGCTCGCGGTCGCAGCGCCCTCGAACGCCTCGGCGAGTTTCTCGAGCCCCGCGTCCGCGTCGCCGCCCAGGTGCACGCGCACGACGCGGCGGCCGTGACGCGCGAGCACGTCGAAGTCGCCGGCGGCCTGCGCATCTCGCAGCGTGCGGAAGCTGTACGCCTCGCCCGGGATCGGCTCGTCGCCGTCCTCGGCGGTGAGCTGCAGGAACACGCCGCTGGCGGGCCCGCCCTTGTGAAGCTGGCCCGTCGAGTGGAGGTAGCGCGGGCCGTAGCCCACCGTGGTCGCGACGCGCGCCGCGGCGCGCCACGCATGGCGCACGCGTTCGATCGCCTCTTGTCGTGGAGCGGTGCGGTGCAGGAATGCGAGGATGGCGGCGTAGTCGCCCGGGCGAGCCAGCCGCACGAGTGCGCGGGCCCAGGCGCGGACGTCGGCGCCGGCCAGGTCCACGGCCGGCGGGGCATGGAGCTCGAGCGCCCCGTCCGTGGCGCGCGGCGCGCTCGCGGCGGATCGGCCCTGCGAGCGCACCTGCTCCAGCACCGCCTTGGTCGCCGCCTTGGCCTCGGCGACGTTCGGCTCGTCGAACGGATCCACGCCGATCACCGCGCCGGCCACCGCCGTGACCAGCTCCCAGCGCAGGAACTCGGCGCCGAGGCCCAAGGTCGAGTCGCGCTCCCAGCGGAGCACCGGGTGACCGGCGGCCTCGAGCGCGCCGAGCGCGCGCGCGGTCGCCGCATCCGGTGCCCCGAGGCTCACGCTCACGAACACGCGGTCGTTCCCGTACGTCTCGGGTGCTGCGAGGCGCTCGCCGTCCACGGGCAGGATGCCGCGGCCGTCCTTGCCGGTGCTCTCGGCCACGAGCTGCTCGATCCACGCTCCCAGCGCCGCCAGCGGCGGCGCGAGCACCAACGTCAGCTTGTCGCGGCCCGCGAGCGCCAACTCGCCGAGCGCGGCGCCGATCGCGAGCGCGTCGCCCCCGGACCCGGCCGACCCGCCTGCGGCGGGTGCCCCGGCGAACGCGTCGTGCTCGGCGATCGCCGCGCGGCAGAGCTCGTCCGGGTCGAGCCCGAGAAGGGCAGCGGGGACGAGGCCGAAGCAGGAGAGCACGGAGTAGCGGCCGCCGATGTCTTTTGGATTGGTGAACACGTGCGCGTAGCGCTTCTCGCGAGCCTGGGTCGCGAGCGCGGTGCCCGGATCGGTGATGGCGACGAAGTTCGCCCCCGCATTGCCGCCGAGGGCGGACTGAGCTCGTGAGAAGAACGCGCGTTCGAACGAGGCCACCTCCACCGTGCCGCCCGACTTGCTCGCCACCAGCACCAGCGTGGTCGCGGGCTCGTGCGCGGCGGCCACGGCACGCACCGCCTCGGGCGACGTGTCGTCCAGCACCGTGAGCGGCAGCCCCTGGGGCTGCACACCGCGCACGCGCGCGAGCACCTCGGGCGCCAGGCTCGAGCCGCCCATGCCGAGCAGTAGGGCGCGCTTCATGCCGCGCGCGACCGCGTCGCGCGCGAACGTGCGGAACTCGGCTGCGCGCTCGCGCATCGCGAACGCCGAGCGCACCCAGCCGAGCCGATCCCGCGCCACGGCGCGGCGGCCGGCGTCGTCGCCCCAGAGCGAGTCGTCCGCCGCGAGCAGGCGCTCCGCCACGCGCGCGCGGCGCATCGCCTGCGTGCGCTCGGCGATCCGGGCCGCGAACGCTCCGGGCTCGAGCGAGGTGCCGCTCATCGAGCCTGGCCGCGCTGGGCGAGCAGCTCGCGGCGGCGCGTCTCGAGCGCGCCGAGCAGGTCGTCGAACGACTTGGCGAACGCCTGAACGCCCTCGCCCTCGAGCTCGCCGATCAGCGCTTCCACCGGGACGCCGAGCTCGGTGAGCCGGGTGAACACCGCGCGCGCGCCGGCCAGGTCGTGGCGGATGCGCGGCTCGACGCGGCCGTGGTCGTTGAACGCGGCCAGCGTCGCCGGCGGCAGCGTGTTCACCGTGTCGGGGCCGATCAGCTCCTCGACGTAGAGCACGTCGCGGTACGCCTTGTTCTTGGTGCTGGTCGAGGCCCACAGCGGCCGCTGCGGGTGCGCGCCGCGCTTCTCAAGCGCGCGATAGCGCGCGCCCGCGATCACGGCCTCGAACTCGGCGTACGCGAGCCGCGCGTTCGCCACCGCCGCCCGGCCTCGCAGCGACTCCAGCTCGGCGCGCTCGGTGGCACCCGGGGGCAGTGTGGCGACCCGGCGCTCGATGGCGCCGTCCACCTTGGTGTCCACGCGCGAGACGAAGAACGACGCCACGGAGCGGAGCGCCGGGATGTCGCCCGGCTTCGCCTGTTCGAGCCCCGCGAGCCAGGCGTCCATCACCTCGCGGTAGCGCGCGAGCGTGAAGATGAGCGTCACGTTCACGCTCACGCCGGCGGCGAGCGTGGCGGTGATCGCGGCCAGCCCTTCGCGCGTGGCCGGGATCTTGATCATGACGTTCTCGCGCGCCACGGCAGCGTGGAGGCGGCGGGCGGCGGCGATCGTCCCGGCGGTGTCGCGGGCGAGCCGCGGGCTCACCTCCAGGCTCACGCGCCCATCGAGCCCCTGCGAGCGCTCGTACACCGGCTTCAGCTTGTCGCACGCGAGCCGGATGTCCTCGATCGCCACCGCCTCGAACAGCGGCTCGCCCTCGAGGCCGCGCGCGATGCCCTCGGTGAGCGCCGCGTCGTAGTCGGTGGACCCGGAGATCGCCTGCTGGAAGATGGTCGGATTGCTGGTCACGCCGACGACGCCCGCCTCGCGGACATCGCGGTCGAACTCACCCGAGAGCAGGTGGCCGCGGCGGATGAAGTCGAGCCACACGCTCTGGCCCAGTTCGAGAAGTTGCTGCGCACGGCTGGGCATCGGGGTCACCTCGGGTGGGCTGGAGGGCTGCGACCGGCATCCAGCATCGGACGCGCTGGTTCCCCGTGCAAGCGCGCGCTACTTGCGGCCGTGCGTCGTGGCCAGGCTTCGCAGCCGGTCGGCGTGCGCGGGCGTCAACTGGCCGTCGGCGAGCCGCCACGTCCAGTTGCCGCTCGCGCATCCCGGCGTGTTGAACCGGGCTTCGCGCCCGAGCGAGAGCACGTCCTGGACCGGGGTCACGAACGTGTCAGCGGGCGAGGCCATGCCGGCCGCGATCAGGTCCCACGCGATGTCGCCCGAGGACGGCCCCAGCTCGGCGCGCACGGCGCGGCGCTCGTCGTCGGTGAGCCCGGCCCACCAGCCGTGCGTGGTGTCGTTATCGTGCGTGCCGGTGTAGGCGACGCTGTTCGCGACGTGGTTGCGCGGCAGGAACGGGTTGTCGCGATCGCCGTCGAACGCGAACTGGAGCACGCACATGCCGGGCAGGCCCAGCTCGTCGCGCACCTCGGCCACGTCCTCCCCGGTCTCCCCAAGGTCCTCCGCAACGAGCGGAAGTGTGCCAAGACGGTGCACGAGAGAAAGAAACAGCGCCTCGCCGGGACCCGGTTGCCAGCGGCCGCCGCGCGCATCGGGCGCGTGCGGCGGCACCTCCCAGTAGCGCACGAAGCCGATGAAGTGGTCGAGCCGCACGCGGTCCACCCACGCGAGCAGCGACTCCAGCCGCGCGCCCCACCAGGCGAAGCCGTCGGCGGCGTGCGCCTCCCAGCGATAGAGCGGGTTCCCCCACAGCTGCCCGGTGGCGCTGAAGTAGTCGGGCGGCACGCCGGCGACGCCGGTGGGTCGCTCGTCGGCGTCCAGCTCGAACAGCTCCGGGTGCGCCCACACGTCGGCGCTGTCGAGCGCCACGAAGATCGGCGCATCGCCGAACAGCGCCACGCCGCGCGCGCGCGCGTGCGCGCGCAGCTCGCGCCACTGCACGTCGAACGCCCACTGCATGAGCTCGTGCTCGCGGATCGCGGCTGCGAGCGAGCGCCGCGCCTCCGCCAACGCACTTGTGTCGCGCCGTCGAAGCGGTTCGGGCCACTCCTGCCACGGCCGGCCGCCGTGCGCATCGCGCAGCGCCATGAACGCGGCGTAGTCGGCGAGCCAGGGCGTGCGCGTGCGGTAGGCCTCGAACGCGTCGCGCTCCCGCGCATGCCGGGCGATCGCGGCGGCGAGGCCGGTGGCGATCGCGCGCGAGCCCTCGTACGCGGCGCCGAAGTCGGAGCCGGGCCCGCGGCGCGCGGGCAGGCGCGCCAGCAGGTCTGCCGCGAGCAGTCCCTGTTCGTGGAGCCGCGCGCCCGACACCAGGAGCGGGTTGCCGGCGAACGCCGAGAAGCACTGGTAGGGCGAATCCCCGAAGCCGGTGGGCCCGAGCGGCAGCACCTGCCACAGCGACTGTCCCGCGTCGGTGAGGAAGTCCACGAACGCGTGCGCGGCACTTCCCAAATCGCCGCACGCGGAAGGGCCCGCGAGCGCGGTGGGGTGGAGCAGCAGCCCGCTGGACCGCGGGAATCGCATGCCGGCAGCCTCCGTGGGTGCGTCCGGGTGAGAGTCGCGGCATAGTGCGTGCGCGCGGAATCACGCGCAACGCGCCCGGGAGCAAACCAGGAGGATGGACGTTGTGATGTCGCTCGGCTTCGCCTCGCTCACCTCAGGAGTTCGGGGCTTCGCCGCCTCTGGCACGTCGCTCGGCTTCGCCTCGCTCATCTCGCGGGTTCGGGGCCTGGTCGTGGCGCTGCTCGTGCTCGCGGCGCTGCCCGTGGCCGCGCGCCCCGCCGGCGACTCGGGTGCGTTCGTGATGACCGTGGGCCGCGACACGATCGGGCTCGAGCGGTTCACGCGCACCGCCGCCGGCGCCGAGGGCACGCTGCTCTTCCTGCCCGCGAGCCTGCGCATCGACTACGTGCTCGAGTTCGCGCCCGATGGCCGCGTGCAGCGCATGGAGAACTCGGTGCGTCCCGCTTCGGCCGCGCCAAGTGCCCCGCCGACCCAGCACGCAACGCTCGCGTGGCGCGCGGACAGCGTCATCGCCGACGTGACGCCGGGAGGCCTCCAGCGCCTCGCGAGCAAGCCGGGCGCGATGCCGTACCTGAACCCGAGCATGTTCATGCTCGAGCTGATCGTGAAGCGCGCGGGTGCCAGCTCGCCGCCGAGTGCCAGCGTCCCGGTGTTCGCCGTCTCGGGCGGCCGGACGATCGACGCCGCGCTCCGCTTCAGCGGCCGCGACTCGGTGCAGCTCGCGTACGGTGCGGCGGAGTTCCATTTGAAGCTCGATGCGCTCGGCCACATCGTCTCCGGCGTGGTGCCGGCGCAGGGTGTGAGCTTCGTGCGCGTGGAGTCGCTGCCGTCGGCGCTGCTCGCGGTGGCGCCTCCCGATTACTCGGCGCCGCCGGGGGCGCCGTACACGGCGGAATCCGTTCGCGTGCGCACGCGCGGCGGGTTCGAGCTGGCCGGCACGCTGACGCGGCCCCTCGGTAAGACCGCCGTGAAATCACCGTGCGTGATCACGATCACCGGCTCGGGGGCTCAAGAGCGCGACGAGCGGCTGCCGATCGTGCGCGGCTACCGGCTCTTCCGGCAGATCGCCGACACGCTCTCGCGGCGCGGCATCGCGGTGCTGCGGCTCGACGACCGCGGCACGGGGGAGTCGGGCGGTCGATTCGCGGGCAGCACGTCGGTCGATTTCGGCGACGACGTGCAGGACGCGCTGGCGTGGCTCCGGCGCCAGCCCGGCATCGACGCGACGCGCCTTGCGCTGCTCGGCCACAGCGAGGGCGGCCTGATCGCGCCCATGGTGGCACTGCGTGAGCCCACGCTCGCAGCGCTCGTGCTGCTCGCGGGCCCGGCGTGGAACGGTCGTCGTATCCTCGCCTACCAGAACGAGTGGGCGATCAGGAAGCATCTCTCGGGCGCGGCGTTCGATTCGGCGATGGCCGTGGCGCGAAAGGGCATCGACTCGCTCGCGACGAGTGATCCATGGTTCGGCTACTTCATCGGCTATGACCCGCTGCCGGCGGCGCGAAAGGTCGCCAAGCCGCGCGTGCTGCTGCTCCAGGGCGAGACCGACCGCCAGGTGAGCGTCGAGCAGGTGGACGAGCTGGCCGCCGCGTTCAAGGCCGCGGGCAACCGCGATGTGACCGCGAAGAAGCTCCCGGCGACGAACCACCTGTTCCTGCCCGACCCGAGCGGCGATCCCGCGGGCTATTCGAAGCTGCCCTCGAGCGAGGTGCCGCGCGAGACGCTGGGGCTGATCGCCGACTGGCTCGCCGCGCGGCTGCTGCCCGCGGCGCACGGCACGCACACGGTCAAGCTCGGGCTGCCCACTCCCGCACCCGCTTCGCCACCGCCTCACCCGTGAGCCCGAAGTGCGCGGCGAGCGCCTCGGCGGGTGCCGACTCGCCGTAGCGGTCGACGCCGATCGCAAGCCCGCGCCCGCCCACGAGCGCGCGCCAGCCGTCGGTGACGCCCGCTTCGATGCTCACGCGCCGGCCACCCGGCGGCAGCAGGCGGTGGCGCCACGCCTCGTCCTGCCGCGCGAACAACTGGGGCGCCGGCATGCTCACCACGCGCGCCGCGAGCCCCGCCGTGGCGAGCCTCTCGGCGGTGTCCACCGCGACACCCACTTCGGAGCCGGTGGCGATGAGCGTGATCGCATCGCGCGCGTCGCTCTCTCGCAGCAGCGACGCCCCACGCCGCAGGTCGGCGGCTGAAAATGTCGCCGGCCGCGACAGCGCCGGCAGCGTCTGGCGGCTGAGCGCCAGCAGCGTCGGGCCGTCGGCGCGCTCGAGCGCCAGTCCCCAGGCGGCCGCGGTTTCGAGGCCGTCGGCGGGGCGGATGACGAGCAGGTTCGGGATCACCCGCAATGCCGCGAGGTGTTCGACCGACTGGTGGGTGGGGCCGTCCTCGCCGAGGAAGATGCTGTCGTGCGTGTAGACGAAGATCACGCGCAGCTTCATCAGTGCTGCGAGACGGATCGCCGGCCGCGCGTAGTCGGTGAACGTGAGGAACGACGCGGTGAACGGCAGCCAGCCGCCCGAGAGCGCGAGCCCGTTCCCGATCGCGGTCATGGCGTGCTCGCGCACGCCGAAGTGGAGATTCCTGCCGGAGAAGTCCTTCGCGGTCACGTCGGGCGAGCCCGTGAGGTGCGTCTTGTTGCTGGTTTCGAGATCGGCGCTCCCGCCCACGAGACCCGGCAGCAGTGCGGCCGCCTTCTGCATCACCGCCGCGCCGTGCGCGCGCGTCGCGGCCGCGTTCGTCGGCGCGCCCTCGCACAGCCGCTCGAGCAACCCGGTCGGCAGCCGGCGCTCGCGGAAGCTCGTCCAGCGCTCGGCGCGCGCCGGATCGGCCGCACGCCAGCGCGCCAACGCCGCGTCCCACTCCGCGCGCTCGCGGGCCCATCGCGCCCGCAACTCGGCGAAGTGCGCCAGCACTTCTTCGGGGATCAAGAACGCCGGCGACTCGGGCCAGCCGAGGGCGCGCTTGGCGGCGAGTGTCTCCTCGGGCCCGAGCGGTTCGCCGTGCGCGTGCGACGTGTCCTGCTTGTGCGGCGCGCCGTAGCCGATGTGGCTGCGGCAGATGATGAGCGTCGGCCGCGCGGACTGCGCCGTGGCCTGCTCGAGCGCGGTCGCGACCGTGTCGCGGTCGTGCGCATCGGCGCGCAGCACCTGCCAGCCATACGCCTCGAAGCGCTTCGCGGTGTCGTCGCTCCAGGCGATGCTGGTCGAGCCGTCGATCGTGATGCGGTTGTCGTCGTACATCACGACCAGGTTGCCGAGCTGGAGATGGCCCGCGAGCGAGGCGGCCTCGTGCGAGATGCCCTCCATCAGGCAGCCGTCGCCGGCGATCGCGAACACGCGGTGGGTACCCGGCGAGAAGCCGCCGCGGTCGGCACCGGCGGCGCCGGGAGCGCCGAAGTGCGCGTCTTCCATGCGCGAGGCGAGCGCCATGCCCACGGCGTTCGCGAGGCCCTGCCCCAGCGGGCCCGTCGTGGTCTCGACCCCGGGCGTGAGCCCGTACTCGGGATGGCCCGGCGTGCGGCTGCCGAGCTGGCGGAAGCGCTTGAGCTCGTCCAGCGGCAGGTCGTAGCCGGAGAGGTGGAGCAGTGAGTAGAGGAGCATCGAGCCGTGGCCCGCGGAGAGGACGAAGCGGTCGCGGCCCGGCCACGCCGGATCCGAGGGGTCGTGACGGAGGAAGC
>Ga0070689_100000096_pt1 | contig 50776 bp, 46 predicted proteins | sample KBSS23HmetaG_FD_64669 | JGI IMG/M metagenome (GOLD analysis project Ga0070689, IMG submission 64669) | Switchgrass rhizosphere microbial communities from Kellogg Biological Station, Michigan, USA - KBS S2-3H metaG | ecosystem: Host-associated > Plants > Roots > Rhizosphere ...
CGCGCCTCCTCCCCCGTGGTCAGCTCGATCGTCTCGTAGCCCGCGCGATGGAGAAAGAGCCGGACCAGCCTGCGAATGGCCGCGTCGTCATCGACGATGGCGATTTTGAAGGGAGGCATCAGTACGCCTCAGCCGCAAAGATTGTGCCGCTACGTCCGCACGCGCATCGAGATGTCGAGAGCCTTCACCGAATGCGTCAACGCGCCGATCGAGATCCGATCGACCCCCGCCTCGGCGTACTCCCTCACGTTCTCCAGCGTGATGCCGCCCGAGGCTTCGAGGAGCACGCGGCCGGCGGTGCGGGCGACCGCCTCGCGGATCTGAGCGGGCGTCATGTTGTCGAGAAGGATGAAGTCGGGGCGCTCGGCGAGCGCTTCGTCGAGCTCGCGCATGTCGCGCACCTCGACCATGATTTTCTGCACCATCCCGCGCGAACGGATGCGCTCGAGGGCGCCCGCGATCGAGCCGGCGCGGTCGATGTGGTTGTTCTTCACCAGAAACAGGTCGTGCAGCCCGACGCGATGGTTCTCGCCGCCGCCGCATTTCACGGCGTATTTATCGAGGAGGCGCAATCCCGGGGCGGTCTTGCGCGTGTCGTAGATCTTCGCCTTCGTCCCGGCGATGGCGTCGACGTACAACCGCGTCGTCGCGGCGATGCCAGAGGCGCGCTGCATGAAGTTCAGCGCCGTCCGCTCGCCCGAGAGCAGCGCGATCACGGTCGCGCTCACCTCGGCCACCACATCGCCGGGCTGAACTGTCGATCCGTCCTCGAAGTGGCGGATGAACTCGCTCGAGTCATCGAGCTCGGCGAATGTCTCCTCGGCGAACGCCAGTCCGGCCAGAATGCCGGGAGCTTTGATCACGAATGCCGCGTTGCCGCGATCGCGCGGCGTGAAGATCGCTTCGCTGGTGATGTCGGGGAGATCCTCCTCCAGCGCGCGGCGGACGATGGGAGCGATGTCGATGCGATCCATGCCGGCGAAATTCTGGCAGCATGCCGGCCGTTTTGCATGAACGAGTTCGTTGACAATTTGGGGGCGCACCGGCTTCGACGGGGACATGTCGGGGTCGTGGTTGCATGCCGAGCTGATTGCCTCGTAAAAACGATCAAACAAAAGTAATCGCGAACAACAGCGAATACGCACTCGCGGCTTAATTGACCGCGACGCTCCTCTGCAGGTTGCTCACGCCTGTGGAACGAGCGTCATGATGTGAGCTAAGGACCGGCGATCGCCTCGCCGCCGGTCACGAAAACTCAGAGGCTGGTCCGCGGTTGTTCCCCGCTCTCCGGGCAGACCGTGGACGAGATACGAAGAGAGAGCTAAGCATGTAGGAGCCAGGCTGCCACTGCTCTCGGACGCGGGTTCAACTCCCGCCGCCTCCACCAACGATTTTCGGGCACTAAACCGCTCTTTCAGAATGGTTTAGCAATTTGAGCGAAACCTGAAAATCGCCCGCGTGGTCAATACGTGTGCTTCGGCCGACACTCGGAACGGAGCGCGAGATGTTGACCCTTTTTCGACGGCACCTGAAGTCCTGTCCCCATACCTCCCGTACCTACCGCCGCTGCCAGTGCCCGATTCATGTCGAAGGCTCGCTCGGGGGCGAAATCATCCGGAGGGGTCTGGATCTCACGGCGTGGAGCGCGGCATCGAACCTCATCTCGCAGTGGAACGCTGCGGGCGAGATCGGCGCGGCGCCGGCGGAACCGACACTCATCGACGTAGCAGTCACAAAGTACCTCGATGATGCCCGTGCGCGTCGCCTCGCCGACGCCACCATCGCCAAGCTCACCACGATATTCGAGAAGCAGATGCTTGCCTGGGCGAAGGCCGGCGGCTTCCGTTACCTGAGGGAGTTGAATCCAGAGCGCCTCTCGGAATGGCGCGCCACGTGGAAGGATGACGCGCTCGCCGCATCGAAGAAGTACCAGCGCACCGTCGGCTTCTTCTACTTCTGCATGCGCATGAAGTGGCTCGGAGAGAATCCGATGAAGTCGCTCCATCCGCCCAAGGTAAAACAAGACCCGACGCTGCCGTTCTCGGTCGACGAGGTGAGCGCGATCGTCTCCGCCTGCGATCGCTTCCCGATCAAGGGCATCCACGGTGAGGGCAACCGGAAGCGCCTTCGGGCCATGGCGCTACTCCTGCGTTACTCGGGTCTGCGCATCCGCGACGCAGCCACGCTCCGCCGCGAGCGGCTGCAGAACGGAAAGCTCCTGCTCTACATGCAAAAGACCGGCGTGCCGGTCTTCGTGCCGCTCCCGCCTTACGTAGTCGAAGCTCTCGACCAAACGCCGGACGTCCATCCGGGCTACTTCTTCTGGTCCGGCAACGGCCTCCCGAAAACCACGGTCGCCGACTGGCAGCGTTCGCTGCGGAAGCTCTTCGAGATCGCGAACGTGCGGGGCGGGCACGCCCATCGCTTCCGCGACACGTTTACGGTGGAGCTTCTCCTCGCCGGTGTCCCGATTGATCAGGCCTCGATTCTGCTCGGGCACTCGAGCGTGAAGGTCACGGAGAAGAGTTACGCGCCATGGGTCAAGGCGCGCCAGGAGCAACTGGAAGCGGCCGTCATCAAAACATGGAACGACCTTCCGCGTCTCCGGCTCGGCTCCGGTGAGAAACATTCTCCGATCGCTGTCGACTGACCACAAAGCGGTTGGGTCTCTCTCCTTTATCGATCGTCTTCTGATCGGCGATGCTAGGCATTTGCGATGGAACGCCATACCGCGCGAGCGAATTCACCCTGCCGGCCGCCAAACGCATCGATGTTGGATAGCGGGGTTACGCTACCGCGCCTCTCGCGCAGCGCAGTTCAGCATTAGAATGAGGTGTCATTGGCGGCTCTTCCGCCTCGAAGGAGTCCAAGAGTGCCACCCTCGCAGTGGACGAATGCGTCGGTACTCAGTTTCGCGGCAGGTGCCGACCCAGTCGAAGTGATCATCCAAAAAGCCCGTGATCTTGTGCTTCGTGCGATGGACGCGGGATGGAATGGTCCTCCATTTGAGCCGCTGGAACTCGCTCGCCATCTCGATATCGATGCAATTCCCCGCGATGACATCCGTGACGCGCGAACGGTGCCAGCCGGAGAAAAACCTCGGATAGAGTTCAATCCAAGCCGGCCGCGGACTCGCATGCGCTACTCGATCGCCCATGAGATCGCGCACACGCTGTTCCCGGATTGCACAACACGCATCCGGAACCGCGCGCGTTACCACGAATTATCTGGCGACGATTGGCAACTTGAAGCGTTATGCAACATCGCAGCGGCCGAACTCGTCATGCCGTTCGCAAGCTTCCCTGATCTTCCGGATCCGGTTTCGATTGACGATGTGCGGCGGATACGCGCAACGTTCGACGTTTCCTCGGAATCCGTTGTGATCCGCATCGTAAGGATGGCGTCGCGGCCGTATGTTGCGTTTTGCGCCTCGCGAGTCGAAGAAGGGACCGCAAAGGGTCGCTATCGGCTCGATTACGCGATACCGTCGCCGTTCTCCGACGTGCAACTCGGCCGCGGCCCTTACCTCCCCGCGGATACGGTTCTCGCGGAGTGTAATGCGATGGGCTATACCGCCAAGGGCGACGAGGTCTGGCCCGGAGCCGCCAAGCCGCTGCACATTGAGGCGATCGCGATAGCGCCATACCCGGGTCTCAGTTCACCGCGCGTCGTTGGGCTCGCACGGCCGAGCGAACCGGCCGCCGCCGCCGCACCTCTCCTCACCTACCTTGTCGGTGACGCAAGTGATCCCCGAGGCACCGGCGAGAGGATCGTGGTGCAGGTCGTGAACGACGCGACGCCTAATTGGGGCGGGCGCGGCTTCGCCAATGCGATCCTTCGGAAATGGCCAGATGCGCAAACGTCATTTCGAGAATTCGCAGCCCGGGACCAGTTGCGACTCGGCGCGACGCATTTTTACCGTCCGTGGGAATCGCTCACCGTGGCATCGCTCGTCGCGCAGGCCGGTTTCGGTCCGTCGAACCGGCCGCGAATTCGATATGAAGCGCTTGAGCAGGCACTGAACGCTGTCGCTGCTTACGCGCGAGAGCGGAACGCCACGATTCACATGCCACGGATCGGGAGCGGACAAGCCGGCGGCCGATGGGAAGTAGTGGAAATGCTCGTGACTGAGATATTCTCTTCCAGAGGGCTGCAAGTCACGATTTACGACTTACCCGAAAAACGCACGGCGACAACTCTTGAGCGACAGAGGTCGCTCCTAGACTTGTAACAGCGCGAGGGTGGATTCAGGGTCGGGCGCGTGACGCGCGCATGGCACGACAGATCGTAGTTCTTTCTGGTCCGGTCGCGGCGGGAAAAACAACGCTCGCCGATGCGCTTGAGAGCCGTTTTGGGTTCGCTCGCTTCAAGACGAGAGAACTCATACGCGCGATGCTCGGCACCGACGCGGAACGGGAGGCGCTCCAAAAGGCCGGCGAGGAATTGGACGCTCGAACCAACGGGACGTGGGTGGCCACAGCGCTCACAAACCGGCTTCTCGACCTCGATCTCCATCAGTCCGATCGACGCGTGCTTGTTGATTCGGTGCGGCTGGTTTCCCAAGTAGAAGCGATTCGCGACGCCTTCGGCCGCAATGTCGTGCACATCCACATTACGGCGCCATCCGAAGAACTTGCCAAACGGTATGCGGAGCGGACGCCGTCGATCCAAGAGCTGTCGTCCTACGCGGAGGTGACCGCCGATCCCACCGAGGCGCAGGTGGAATCGCTCTCAGCGGTTGCAGACGTCGTGATCGATTCGTCGAAAGCGACGAAAGAAGACGTTATCGTGCGCGCGGCGGCACGGCTTGGCCTTTATGGGCGCTGCGTCGACCCGCTCGTTGATGTGCTGATTGGCGGGCAGTATGGCAGCGAAGGCAAGGGACATATCGCCGACTATCTCGCACCGGAATATGACATTTTGGTGCGGGCGGGAGGCCCCAATGCCGGCCACACGGTATTTGAAGTCCCGGAACCTTACACGTTTCATTTGCTGCCGTCCGGATCGCGCCGCAACACGCGCGCAAAGATCGTTCTCGGAGCCGGGATGGTTCTGGAACTCTCGCAGCTTCTGCGCGAAATCAACCAAAACGAGGTCGTGCCGGAGAGGATGGTGATCGATCCGCAGGCGATGATCATCGAGCCATCGGATCTCGACTTTGAGGCATCGACGCTCCGAGACACGATTGGCAGTACTGCCCAAGGCGTCGGCAGTGCGACCTCGCGCAAGGTCTTACGTTCCGCGGCGCAGCCGCCGGTGCGCCTGGCCCGCGATATCCAGGAACTACGGCCTTATATCCGGTCGGCGGTCGACACCCTCGAAGAGGCGTTCGCCAACAAGCAGCGCGTTCTCTTGGAGGGCACACAAGGCACGGGTCTCAGCCTGCATCATGGAAATTATCATTGGGTGACATCGCGGGACACGACCGTGAGCGGCGCGCTCGCCGAAGCGGGCATCGGCCCCGGTAGAGTGCGGAAGATCGTCATGGTGGTCCGGACCTATCCGATCCGGGTCCAAAGTCCGCCCGCCGAAACGGCGGGAGCGATGGGTTCCGGTCCGGTGAGCCGAGAAATAAGCTGGAAGGAAGTCGCGGAGCGGTCCGGTATCCCCGAAGCCGAGCTGCGGGAAAAGGAAAAGACCTCGACGACGAAGCGCGACCGGCGCGTTGCCGAATTCGATTGGGCGCTCCTGCGCAGAGCCGCCACCTTGAACAGCCCGACGGACATTGCCCTATCTTTCACTGACTACTTGTCGATCAATAACCGGAAGGCTCGACGGTACGAACAGCTAACGGAAGAAACGCTGCGCTTCATCGAAGAGGTTGAGCGCGTTGCGACGGCGCCCGTCTCGCTGATCGTGACGAGATTCGCCTTCCGCAGCATCATCGACCGGCGGGCTTGGTGATGCCCGTATCGCTTGAACGTATCGCGAGCGAGTATCCGCGGCTCTACCACATGGCCGCCGGCGGAAGCTGGCCTTCCATCCGACGGCATGGCCTTCTCAGCACCACCGCCCTGCTCGATCTGTTTGGAGTACACGGCGAGGAGCGCCAGAACATCGAATGCCGACGCCGACCGGAAACCGTTTTGTTGCGGCATGCGAAACAGGGCGAAGCGAGCATTCGGGATCAAAAGGTCCTCAGTGAAACGAAGTTGACGCGCGTACTGCAGGACGCCATGACGCCGGAGGCGTGGTTTCGCCTGCTCAATTCCAAGGTGTTCTTTTGGCTAACGTTAGAGCGACTCGATAAACTGCTCGGCGCACGTGCATATCGGGCTACTGAACGGCTTGTGCTGGAGATCGATACACTTCCCCTTCTTCAGGCGCATGGCGACCGTGTCTTTCTTGCGGCGATGAACACCGGCAACACATCGCCGTACGCTCATCCGCGCGGCGCACGCACCTTCCTTTCTCCGGCTGAATACCCGTTTGACGAACGGCTGAAGAAACGGAAAGAGGCGATTGTCGAACTCGCGATAGAAGGCGGCGTACCTGACCTTGCAACCTACGTCATCTCCGCGACTGTCATACCCGCAAACGGGTCGCGCGTAGATGGTCAAGTGTTATTCACGCCTTGAATAACGGCACAGCTGGTGTGTGATGGCCGCGATTGCGGCTCATATCATGTTAGCTCAGCGAGAAAAGCGTTGAGATCTGCCCGCGCCCTCTCCAAGATTGGCTTCGCATGTAGCCTGCAATAATTTCGGTCTCCCAAACCACTATCATTGCGAATAACCAGACAAGGCTCGCCCTTCGGAACGCAACATTTCTTCCGGTCGCGATGACAGATTCGCTGACGTACCGCCACTTCGACGCAGACATGTTTAAGGATTTCACGTGGTGCTGGCATTTTGCGATTTCCTGATGGTCTCGCGTACCTGGTCACCGAGCGTGTCGAGTTTGTCGTACACGCCTTCCATCTGATCTGCCGTGGTCGTGTTCCGCTGATTTTTCTTGATGCCCAAGTAGTCGTTGATCGCCAAATTGAGAAGAGCAATGAGCGCCGCTCGATTTCGAAGGCCGGCGGTGCCCTTGGTCAGCTTGGCAATGTCGAAGCCGGCAGCGGAGAACCCTAGCTCTGACAATACGCGGTTCGCGACTGATTTGGAGCGCTCGTCAACACGTTTGCGTGCCGTCTGACGCCGACGCTGGGGGCTAACCGGAATCACCTCATGAGGAGTAGCGAATTGGCGCTTGCGATCCCGGAGCTGCTCGCGGAGTACATCCCGAGTGGTGATCTGTCCGACCTTGATGCCTCCGGGAAGCTCCATGTCGAGAATGCGGTCGAGGACCCGATCATCCTCGGGATCGAGGAAAGGATCATTGATAAAGTGGCTAAGTACTTCCGTTCCGACAAGCATTAGCTGGTCGAAGCGGCGAGGTCCACCGCCGCCAGAACCGCTCTCTTCGGGAACCTCTTCGAAATCGAGGAGCTTATGGAACAGCGCCTGATCGTCGAGATCGAGCTCTCGGAACTCGTGCCAGAGCGCTTCGTTGTTGAGACCGACGTGAGAAACCACGAACGCCTGGTTGTCAGGATGATTCGGTTTGCTGTCGTGAATTACCCGCATGACGCGACCGATGAACTGGATGTAGGGAGGCAGGCTGCGGAAGGGTCGAAACACGGCCGCGACGCTGAGCGGCGGATGGTCGAAACCTTCTCCCAGCATGAGCACCTGCACAATGCAATCGAGCTTGCCGGACCTGAGCTCTTCGATGGCGCGATCCTGCTTTTCTTCGTCCATCTCGCTGTAGATTTCACGCGCGACCATCCCGCGTTGCTCGTAGAGCGCACGCACTTGCCGCGCGTGATCAATGGAGCAGGCCACGGCGATGATCTGATGCTTCACCCCTGTTTGCTTCCGGAGTTCTTGGACCCGCTGGATGCTGTGATCGACGATAGTTCGGTTGCACTCTGGCGAGAGCGCGACGCCTCTACGGAACCACTGCTCTTCGCGGAGCTCCATGACCTCGGCGAGTGTATGCTTCTGCACATCGTCTTTGTAGGTGAAGTAAATCTCAGATGGCGCAGCGCTGTCGGCCACCACCTGCTTGATGTAGCCCTTCAGCATGGCGCGGGCATACGAATAGCGATAAATGACGTCGCCGGTGAGCTGCTGACGGTCGCTGCGGAATGGGGTCGCCGTGAGGCTCACGACTTTCGCATGAGGAAACTTCTCGAACACCTTGCGCCAGCTCGGCGCAGCGTTGTGGTGACCTTCATCGACGAGGATAAGATCGAAGTAGTTTGGAGGGAATTGCGGAAGCCAGCGATCGGCCATACTGGCGAGCTGCTGAATGTTCGTCACCACGAAATGGCTTTCGTTGCAGTCATGAAGATTCGCTGCGGGACCGTCGAGCACCGCGGTGAACGGGCCGTCAGCGAAGTTCGTCAGCACCTTCGTTTTCTTAAAGAAGGAGGAGGGATCGGAGATATCGAGGGCATCGACGATGCCCTTTCTGATCGTGGTGTTTGGCGCGATGACGAGGACGCGTCCTTTCGAGACGCCAAATGGAAGGGTCGCGACAATGCCGGTTTTGCCGCATCCGACGGGGATCTGAATGATGACGGGATTGGTGTTGCTAGCGAAATGCTCCCGAACTTCACGGTGAGCTTCGCGCTGCGGCTCGCGAAGGAGGGCGTTGCCTTCAACATCTGCGATCGTCTTCTGGAAGAACGTGCCTATTGAGCTGGCGAGGGTTTCCGCCCGCTGGTACTCCAGTCGGAATGGCTCGAGATCAGCGCGCTTGTAATAACGGAAGTCGTTGGCAGGGTGGCGCACGGGCAGCAATTTCCCCGTCTCTTCCCATCGCCGCAGAGTCTGTTTCGAGACACCGATGTACTCGGCGGCATCACCGATCGGAAGATAGTCACTGAATTGGTCAGGCATACTCAACATTATACATGCTTGACCAACCATGTCAACAGGAATACCTGCTCAAGGGTGTTCTGGCACCCCCTCGCTTCGCTTCCCCTCAGCTCCCGAGGTTCGGCCGCCGACGGTCGGATCTGGTCCGTGATCCGCTGAGGGGCAGAGCTCTACGTTGACGTCAGCGCGAAGCAAGCTGACCAGCAAGCACTCCTCACTACCTCGCTACGCCTCGTGAGATACCGTCGATTTGTCTCCGTCAGCCGGTTGGCAGAACATGTCATGTCGTCAACGGACATTAGGGGATGAGCGGTGACATTGCGGCGACCGTCATGCGGCCTGGCGACGGTGGTATGGCATTTTTCTCCATGATCCGCCTTGCCGGCGCGGCAAAGAGAAGAAGGTCCTGGCGATGTCTCCGGGTTGTAATGTCATTCACGACTGTGCAGTGAAAATGATCCCTAATCCCGAAACACCGATTTACCGCGAACGACTCGGGAGGACGGGATTGTAGCCGTCCGCAGGCTATGTGAACGTTCTTTCCGCGGCCGGCCGCATACTTGATGGCGCAGGCGAGCAGGAACAGTTCGTTGTCCGAGGTGCCAAACGCCAATTCGTGAAGAATGATCGCGTCAGCTTCAGTTGAACTACAGGCCCGAGACCAGCCTGGTAATTCGGCCTTCACTATGCGCTCGAGATCCATGAAAGTAAGTTGAACTGTTGAGCGTGAACGACTGGAATGCGCCATGTTGCAGAATGAGATGGACGGACATTTAAATCATAGAACGGCTACAAAGGACCGTCAAAGCCTAGACCTAAAGGATGACGATTCCTGCGTCTCCACGCAACTCACACATTCCAACCTTCTGCGGGACGTCCCTTGCTAGGTGCGAACGTTATGGCCGATTACCGTCCCGTGGCCCGCCGCTTCCCAATGAACTCTACGCCATTTTCGGGGCGGGTCTCGGGCCAGTTGCCAACGAGGCCTTTCCAAGCGGGATCGGTCACCGGCTTGCCCAGCGCACCCAGAAAGAACGAGTCCGGCAGCACTAGGTCGATCCGCGAATAGCGCACGGTCGGAGTCTGCACGGGGATCTCCAGCCGGCCGTCGGCGGTGTACGTCGGCGCGGTCAATGGGACTGGCGTGCTGCTGCCGGTCTGGTAAAGGCGCACCATGTCGGCAGTGATGGGGATATCGTAGTAGCGCAGTTCGCCGCGCTCGGTAGAGAAGATGCCAACCCGCAGCCGGGCCAATGTGAAATAGTTCCGGTGAAAGCCGATCAGAACTCCTGGCCCGAAGCGCCATGGGCGGATGGTGATGCTGTGCAGTGGAGCGGCTGACGGATTCCAACCGCCGATTGTGCCGAACGTCACTGCTCCAGCGTCCTGTGGTACCGGCAACCCACGGCTTACCCCGAGCGCATAGCCGGTTGACGGCGACGTCCAGCCTTCGACGTCGAAGAGCATCGACATCGTGTTACCCGCGAACGAGTCGATCGTCGCGCGAACGTCGACCAGTTGCACCTCGCTGATCACCGGCAGCGGCGCCGCACCTGAGCCGACGCCCTTTCCAGCCGTCTCCGCAAGCGCCGCCGCAAACCTGCGCAGACCACTGTCACCCTGCGCAATCGCGATGAGCTGGTACTTCCCGCCCATGACATAGTCGTGTGACGCGTTCGCTACGCCAGACGCTGCCGCGCGCATGCGCGTAGTCGAACCGTCACCCCATAGGACGAGCACGTCCACGTCCGGCGCGGAGGCAGCACGAACATCAATGCCAAACATTCCACGCTGCTGCACGGTGAGCTGCAGCGGCGGAGGATCCCCGAGGGTGCAGCCGCCATAAAAACGCGGCGATATCGTTTCCCCCGGCAGCGGCACCGCGAGAAGGCGGTAGTCCTGCAGCTGCCGGTTACGCTTGAGCACCTCAACGGCGATCGGGCTCATGATCCGTCGTAGCGCCGCGTCAGCGTCGCCGATTGGCTCAAGGTACTGCGCGATCGCATCCTTCGTCCAGATGCGCGACTCGACGAAGGCCAACCGATTAAAGAGATTCGGAATACTCACCAGCAGTCGCGCCAGACCAAGTTCGCGTACGCCGTTGTAGCGCGACGGCTCATCGGCAAAATCACCTGCGCCGTCGTTGATGCGGAAGTGCGCATCACTCCAGTCAATTGGTGTTGACACACCCGGCCGGCTTCGCCAGCCAACGCAGCCGCGTCCTGTAAGAAAACCGCCTATCTCCGCGAAGTCGCGAACCTGTGCGTGGATGAGATCTGTTTGCTGGGCCGTACTGGTGTGAAAGCCGGATAGGTAATCGGACCAGTTGCCGAGCATTGACGTGGCAAATGTTCGCGCGCGTGAGTTCACAGCCTGCGGCGACTTCAAGACATGTGCCGGATCATCGTTGATTCGAGCGATCTCCTGCGGCGGCTTGCCGCCGAGGCAAAGAGGCAAGTGATCGCACGACTGTTTGACGAATAAGCACGGATCGCCCGGTTTTGCGTTTGGATCTACGATTAGCGTTGGTCCCGCTTGGAATGCGATCGGGCCGTAGCCCGGACCCGGCGAACAGTTGATGACTGGCCTGTAGTACGGATCATAGAACGACGTGTGGCAGCCAAAACCGGTGAAGCAGCAAGCGAAACAGATACCGTTACCACAATCCACCTGAAATACGTTCATGATGTGCTCAAGGCCAAACTCTGTGCCCGCGAGATCCTGAATTGCGCACATGGTCCGCGCCTCATCGCACACCTCGGGGCTGAAACCGCGCGCTAGGCATTCCTTATCGCTAGAGAACGCCTCGGGTACGTGCGTGTAGTAGAAGTCGCCTGCCTCATAGAAGTCCTCAACGGCCAAGATGAATCCGGGCAACGTGACTTCGCCGGATTGTGCGAGGACGGGCGATGCCAAGCCAGCCAAGATCCCCAGGCCGATCAGGAATGAGCGCGTCATGGAAGGTCTTCCTCCTGAATTTAGGAGGGCAAGAAACACACCATTTCCCTACCCACGGGCCTCTGGACCTGCCGCGAGCCTGATGACACTCTTACAGCTACGGCATGGAGCTCATGCCACGTCGGCAGGCAAAGCCGGACACCGTAACGCGAGCATGAGAATGTTCCGCCAGCATGGAACTTATGCCGGCTCCGGGTTCGTGCAAATCCGGACTTTGGAGACATCAGGGACATTGCGGGAAGCAGAAGACCCGCTCTGGGCGGGTCTTCTATCGTGTCTCTGAGATACGACATTAGACGAGGGATTCAGGAAATGCCAGCTTTATGTCTACTGCCAGCTTGATAGACCGGAGGACATTTGCGTCAACCTGTCCCCCCTTACCACAGCAGGGGATCGAACTTGCGGCGAGGTCGAAATTGTGAGGCCGTTCGCCGCGCGGTATCATTTCTATGTGAGAATCTCGTCGCTGTCCATCGAAAACTTCAGATGCTTTCAAAAACTCGAACTCGACTTCGAGCAATGTCAGGCACTGATTGGCGAGAACGGCTGTGGCAAAACCGCAGTCTTAGCGGCGCTTCGGCTAGTTACGTCGAGAAGCGCTCCCGCAAACCGTCTGAGCGAGCGAGATTTCCATGTCGCTGATGCTGGCGACCTGAAAATAACCGTTCGCTTCTCGAATCCATTCATCCTGAAAGTTCCGGACGGCTACGGAACCAAGGATATCCCGTGTAACGAAATTCTTCTCTCGGCTCATCGGAGAGACAAACCGACGCCCGGAACGGCCTTTTCAGGGCCTATCGTAGCCCAGCAGGTCGCCATCCCGATTGTGTACGAAACAGGTCATGCTCCGGATGGAGTGGAAGGCGATCTGCCGGCGTGGATCAAGAAAACTGACAGCGGCTATCAAGTGAGCCGTAAGTCGGGTGGGAAGCCGATGGAGCTCGGCAATCGTCAGCTCTCGCTACAGAACGACCTCGAAGGCTTTCCGAATGTCTTTTATTTTGATCGAGACCGCGAAAAAGAAGCTAAGGTCGGATTCAACAGCTTGCTCGGCAAAATCGTCAAAGACCTGAATTGGCGGTTCAGGAAGAGCTGGGATCAAACTGCCATAGCATCCACGTGGGACGCCTTTTATCATACCGTTCTCTCTGGCCTTGAGGTGCCGAAGACCGACCGCATTATCCAGCCGTTGCGCGACCGGATGAGAGAGTTCTTCGGCAGGGAGTTCCGCGACTTGGAATTGAGTCTCCTCGACATTGAGCAGCCATTCGCGAAAGCGTTCTTTGCGCGGCGTAGCTCAACAAATCAGATCGAGCAGGGCGACCTGGGGTCCGGTGTGTCGATCCTTCTCGCGTATTTCCTGCTCGATATCGTCAGTCGTCTTTCGAAGGAGCAGTTCATTATTCTGATCGACGAACCAGAACTTCATCTGCACCCGCAGCTGCAACAACGACTCTTCGCTGATTTTCAGAAGTCGATGTCGCAGGTTATTTATACCACCCACTCTGACATCTTCGTGAGTCTCGCTGACTGGCGCGCGATCAAACGATTTGCGCCGGCTGGTATTACCCCGGCGAAGGAGGGTCTGGAGCGGCCATTCGGCGGTAAGCCGATCCGCGAACATCTTGACGAGATCAAGCAATGGTACCGAGACAGGAGCGTATTTTTCAGGGAAGACAATCAGGTCTTTTTCAGCCGACTCGTTCTACTCGTCGAAGGTCCCGCTGAGAAGTACGGAATACCGATTCTCGCATCCAAATTAGGCAAAGAGTTGGGACAGATGACGGTCCTGAGTTGTAATGGTAAGAACAAGATTCGCGATTATCAGCTGTTGTGCTGCGCGTTTGATGTCCCGTACTTCACCGTGTTCGATCTCGACAATCAGCCGGTGACGGCGACGGAGAACGCGACGATCGCTGATTGTGCAGGGGATGGTGCATGCGCCGCCTTCTCATCATCGTTCGAGGAGTTGCTGGGGATACCGGCGGGTGCAAGGCACAAGACAGCTACGACATTCAGGCGTATCGACGAAATCGATGCGGCCGATGTTCCTGATGAGATAGCGACTCACATTGATGAGATTAGCCAGTGGGCCTATAACGCAGACAGCGACGCGCTTTAACACGCAGTGGCAGGCGTGATTGATTTTCCAGACTGGATCCGTGCAGAACCGGACATTGGGGACATAATGGACATTGCGGAAAGCAGAAGACCCGCCTTAAAGCGGGTTTTCTATCCGTGTCTCTGAGGTACGGGTTAGATGAGGGGTTCGGGGAATGCTGCCTTTACGCCTGCCGCCAGCTTGATAGACTGGAGGACGTCGGACAGTTCCTCGGAGAATGTAGAAGCGAAGGAAATCAAGGCTTCTACCGGAAAAGTTCGAGGCGTGTAGTAAAGCTGTCCACCGGTTTCCGCGGAGTCCCGATTTGCAAGCGTCGCGAAGGGCTCTCGCAACGAAAACTCAAGCGTTTTGCCGCTAGCTGTGCAGTTCGACATCACGATTTCGAGCAGTTGCCGTTTCTGAAGAGGGTCGGCGACTTCATAGAGTGTTTCCCCGGATTGAGCGAGTTCGACAATCTTTCGGATCGTGACCTCCAAATCGCTGTTCAGCGCCTCTCCCGACGCCGCTTCCTGCTCCAAGCGTAGCCGCTCCATGACCAGCGTATTCCGCTTTTCATCATGGGCACTTGAATCGATCTTTCCGTCGAGGAGAAGATCCGTGAGCCGCGAGATGCGTGCGTTCGTCGCTATGAGGGCATCTTTGATCGCTTCTTGTCGTGCGGCCCGGACCGTCGCTTCGTCGGCAAAGCATCTTGCGACTTCCTGGCTCAGAAGCTCGGCCTCCGTAGCCGTGAGTCTCGCCGCCGCGAGCTCGGCGCGGAGCGCGGTGTCGATGGCGTCTTCCCGCAGCGAGGTGGTGGGGCACTCGTACGTAGAGCACCGGTAGTACGCTCGACCTTTCCTCTCCGACGCGATGAGCGAGCGTCCGCACGTCTTGCAATGCACCATTCGCCGGAACAGGAATTCGTGGTTACGCGTGCGCCTGACGAACCTTCCCGAGAGGATCTCCTGGACCCGATCAAAACGTGTGCGCGTGACGAGTGGTTCATGGGCCCCGGGAAACAGTCCGAAGCGTCGCGAACGGATCATGCCTGCGTAGAACGGATTCCGGAGGATCTTCTGGATGTCCTTGAGGCGCAGCGGATGCCCGCCCTTGTTCCTGAGGCCGAGCCGTTCCGCTTCGGCAGTGAGCTCCCTTAGCGCAAATCCGCCGTTCGCGTAAAGCTCAAAGAGCCTACGGACGAGCGGACCTTTTTTCGGGTCTATTTCCTTCGGCTTGCCCGCTCCGCGATCGAGGTATCCGATGCCGGCAGCATTTGGCAGGATGCCCTGCTTTAAGCGCCCATGGATGCCCTTCAGGGCCTCTTCTCGAAGGTTCCTGATGTAGTCAACGGCCACGGCGATCTGGACATCTGCCGCCAGGCGGCCGCCGCGGGAGCGGAGATCGAGGTTGTCATTCGCGATGTAGACGTCGATTCCGCCGTCGATCAGCTCGTCGATCTCAGCCCAATCGCGGTAGTTGCGCGTCCCGCGATCCAGTTTGTGGATGATGACGCCTTCGGCCTTTCCTGCACGCAAGTCAGCGAGCATGCGCGAAAAGACCGGCCGGCCCGCTTTGGCGGCGGTGCGGGTCTCTTCGAACCAGGCGACGATCGTGGCGCCGATCCGATCCGCATACGCTTGGATGATGTTCCGCTGCTCAGCAAGCGATGCGCCCTCCTTCTGTTTGAGATCAGAGACACGGATGTAAGCAAAGAGTTGCTTCATCGTGTCGTTGTGAATGTTTCGGGGTCGACCTCCCCGATGGATACGGTACCGCTGCACGAAGGAAGCGTCAAAGGCGTGTGTTCTCGGACGTTTTCAGGCGCTCCTGCGACGACTTCCACAGCCAGCCTGACGTATTGACGCCATTGGTCGTACGCGGTATCCAGGTCATGATTGCTGAGATGCGGTACGAGCGCGCGTAAGTGCTCTCGCGGTTCGGCGTCCATAGAGGGGAAATTCTTGCTCGCCGCACCCTGAACGTCGAGGCAAGAGAAGTCCCCGGCCGCGGTACTTGTCTTGCCTCGGCAGAGAGGGTTCTCGACGACTACGCTCATGGCATGCTCAAAATTATCAATTGGCCGCGCGTTCGCGCGGAGCGGTACCACCGCTTCCTGCCGGAGGACATCCGGAGTTACCTCAAGGGTCGCGGCATCCCGTCAACCGTGATCGAACAGAAGCTCCTCGGTTGGGACGGGAAGCGGATCACCATACCGATCTTCGGTGCAAAAACGAGCGAGGTGCTCGGCTTCCGCTATGCGACACCGCCGGAAGACAAAAACGCGAATCCCGTGATCGCCTCCGACGAAGGGAAGCCGGAGCTCTACGGATGGGAAACGCTCGCGAAGAACCCTCGCCGCGTAGTGATCTGCGATAACGAATTCGACCGCCTTGTCCTCGAAGCGATGGGCATTCCGGCAGTCAGCTCGGCCGGCGGCGCAAATTGCTTCCTCGCCGAGTGGGCGCCGCATTTTGAGATCGCGCGGCACATCTACATCTGCTTTAGTCGCGAGTGGGCGGATGCCGCAGCGAAGGTGCAGTCCATCCTGCCGTCCGCGCGTACCGCGACGCTCCCCGCGGAAGCGAAAGACATCGCGGACTTCTTCGTGCGGCTTGGTAGGACGAAGGTGGATTTCGAGATCGTCCTCGCAACAGCTGCGGCCACCGAAGACGACGAGAACGATGAGCTACCGCTGCCGATCCGCGAGTTCCGGCCCGGCGACCGCGCACTCTGGCGCCGCGCGGAGCGGGCGAGAAAAGCCGTCCGTCTTCACGAGATCGTCAGCCAATACACGAGACTCCAGGCTGAGGGCGGGCGGCTTGTCGCGCACTGTCCGTTCCACGACGCGACAACGCCTTCCTTCACCGTCTATCCGAAGACCGACACGTACTACTGCTTCGGCTGCGGCGCCAACGGCGACGCGATCAAATTCCTGACCGATAAAGAGTCGATGACCTTCCGGCAGGCGCTCGAAGCTCTGGAGCGTTTCGAGTTCACCGGCGAAATCTATGGCGCCGCCTGAGGAGAAGAAAGAGACGGAAAAGAAAGCCCTTCCCATACCGACCGCCTCGGCCGTCCTTCCGGATGGTCAGTTGGTGGAGATGGTCTATGACCCGCGAGCCCGGAAGACGCAGTTCGTCTGCGGTACGAGCGAGGCGTGGGGCTATGAAGAGACCATCCTTCTTTCACCGAACGAGCGCCTCGTCCCTTACTCGGCAACGAACAACCTCGTAAAGCACAACGTCGTGCTTTTCGCTTCAGAGCCGCAGGAGTACGGCAACGAGACGGTTCTTGTAGCGCGGGTGAGGGACTTCGTCCGGAAGTACGTGGAAGTCTCAGAAGATTTCGAGACGGTAGCGATCCACTACATCCTCTTCACCTGGATCTACGACGCCTTCCACGAAGTCCCCTATGTCCGGATTCGCGGCGGCTATGGCACCGGGAAGACGCGGTTCCTCCTCACCGTCGGCTCGCTCTGCCGCTTCCCGATCTTCGCCTCCGCCGCGAGTACGGTCTCGCCGCTCTTCCGGCTCATCGACGCCTTCCGCGGGACCTTGATCCTCGACGAGGGAGATTTCCGCTACTCGGACGAGAAAAGCGAAATCGTGAAGCTGTTGAACCACGGAAACGCCCGAGGCTTCCCGCTGCTCAGAACGGAAGTCTCCCCGAAGAAGGAATTCGACCCGCGGGCGTACCACGTCTTCGGCCCGAAGATCGTCGCGACGCGCGGCTTTTTCCAGGACCGGGCGCTTGAGAGCCGCTGCGTCACGGAAGACATGCGCGGCGGCGCGATACGGAGCGAGATCCCGCTCAATCTCGACGAGCGCTTCCACGAGGAGGCCCGATCGATCCGCAACCAGCTTCTGCTCTGGCGCCTCCGAACCTTCAAGAACGCGCGGGCGGAAACCCGCGCGGGCGCTCGCGATCTCGAGCCGAGGCTGCAACAAATTTTCGGCCCTCTCGTCTCGGTGATCAGCGATGTGTCTGCGCGGGAGAGAGTCATCGCCGTGCTCCGGAAGCAAAACGAAGAGCTCGTGGAAGACCGCGCGGAGAGCGCCGAGGCACAGGTTCTTCAGGTAATCCGCGACCGGATGGTCCGCGATCCCGAAGCAAGGCTCGCGGTTCAGGACATCACCGAAGAGTTTCTGGCGCGCTTCGGAAGCGAGTATGAACGGCGCATCACGCCGCGCTGGATCGGCTCGGTCATCCGGCGGCGCCTGGGGCTTCGCCCGACACGCTCAACGGGAGTCTTCACGCTGCGGCCCGAAGACGTGGCGCGCCTCAAGTCGCTCTATGCGCGCTACGGAATCGAATCAAATGACCCGGAGCCGGCCGCGGTCGAGCCGGCAACGCAAGATGCCGTGGCGTGATGCCGGACGATCTCATCTTCATCGGTCGCACGAACTGGCGCGACATGGACCGCCCGTTCGGACTACGACCGGGTGACCGCCTGGCGCATATGTACGTGATCGGAAAGACCGGCACGGGCAAATCCTCCTTTCTCGAAGGCATGATCCGGCAGGACATCCGTGCCGGAAACGGACTCGCGCTCTTCGACCCGCACGGCGACCTGGCCGAACGGCTCTATGACTGGATCCCCGACTCGCGGCGCAAGGACTTGATCTATCTCAATGTCCCGGACCCGGAACAGCCCTTCGGGTTCAATCCTCTGGAAGGCGTGCCGCCACTCCGTCGCTCGCTTGCGGCGAACGGCATCGTCGAAGCTTTGAAGAAGCTCTTCGATGACGCGTGGGGCGTCCGCCTCGAATACATCCTCAGGAGCGCGTTACTCCTCCTCCTCGAACAACCTCAAGCCACCCTTGCGGATGTCGTGAGGCTCTTCCACGAGAAGGAGTTCCGCAGGGAGGCCGCGGAGCGCGTCACGAACGAACAGGTGAAACGCTTCTGGACCATCGAATTCGAGAAGTTCGGACGCGAGCGCGCTTCAGCGATCACTCCGATAGAAAACAAGCTCGGGAGCCTGCTCGTTGATCCCTTTATCTCCCGTATCCTCACGATCCCGAAGAGCACCTTCAATCCCCGCGAAGCGATGGATAGCGGCAAGATCCTCCTCGTGAACCTCGCGAAGGGAAAGATCGGCGAGGCGCCGGCCATGCTCTTCGGGGGGCTCCTCGTTACGATGCTCGGCCTTTCCGGCCTCGCCCGTGCGGACACGCCGCAGACGGAGCGGCGCGACTTCTTCATCTACCTCGACGAGTTCCAGACGTTCACCACGCTCGCCCTCGTGAACATGCTCGCGGAGCTCCGCAAATATGGCCTTGGCCTCGTGCTCGCGAACCAGTTTCTGGACCAAATCGAGCCCGAGATGCGGAGCGCGATCCTCGGAAATGCCGGTACGCTCGTCGTCTTCCGTGTGGGCGCGATGGACGCCGCAAAGCTCGTAAAGGAGCTTTCCCCGGATCTCCAGCCCTACGAGTTGACGCTCCTCACAAACCGGATGTTCTGGATTCGGCCGCTCGTGAACGGGCAATCGGTTGAAGCCTTCACCGGGACAACAATCACCCTCCCCAAGCGTAGTGACAGTAATAAGAAGGACGGATACTGAGATCAATCGGATCACAAATGGAGGCGAGCCGGGGCAGCCAGGTCCGGAGGGCGGCATGAGCTCGAGAGGCCGGAGCACGTCGCTCCATCGGCCGTCGCTACAGTTCATTCAAAGTGCCGGAAAACCGCGGCGTCAAGTCGGCTGGGCGGCGGAGGACTTGACGCCGCGGCTTTCCGGCACTACGCCTTCCCTGCGACGGCCGATGCGCCCTACCGCTCATTTGCGCTTTATTTTTTCTTGAACTTCTATTTATTGGCTATCACGACAATTATGCGGACTTGGCAAGATTGACAGTCCGCTGCATATGTGAGCTATGTGCGTCAACGGCTACCCACAACACGTAGCGATGAAGAAGTACGAGAATACGGTACTTCGCTTGCCTCGCCGATTCGTCGACGTGACCCTTACGATTCATCTCCATGTCACGGAAGCTCCACTCGCTTCGAAAAGAACGCCGTCGCGCCGCCTTATCGCAGGCGGATGTCTGCGCGCTCCTCGGCGCGGGGTGGAAGTCGCGAGTTTCCCGGTATGAAACCCATCAGGCCCTGCCTCCCCTAAGAACGGCACTCGCGTATGAAGCGATTCTTGGAAAGCCCATCTCGGAACTCTTCGGAGGCGCCTATGAGGAAGCTCTTCTCAGTGTGCGCGCCCGAGCCCGAGAACTCTTGATGCAACCGACGGAGGCGGCTGGGGCGTCGCGACACCTGCGCCGGCAAGGGTCGCTCAAACACATTGCGGCATGATGCTGCTTCGCGATCGGCGCGCGATTCTCGGCATCGATCCCACGCACGACGGCGTGGCGTTCGCGTTCTTCGAAGAAGGCGCGATCGTGGACTGGGGCACCTCGCGCAAGGATGGCAGCGAGCCACGCATCCTCGATCGCCTCCTCGACGATTATGGCGCGGAGGTGGTCGTCATCGAAGATGGAGACGCACCGAAGTCGGAGCGCCGGGCGCGCATGCGAAAGCTTCTGCGCGAACTCGCCATGCACGCACGGGCGCGCGGCCTGGCTGTGGTCACGGTTCGTCGCCGCGACGTGCATGACGCATGGGAGAAACGCGGCATCACTCGAAAATACGCCGTTGCGGCCGCGCTCGCAGACTGCTTTCCCGACCTCGCGCCAATTGTGCCGCCGCCGCGGAAGATCTACCGTCGCGAGGTACCGCGGGAGCGGATTTTCGGCACGGTGGCGCTCGTCGTTCACACTTTCGGGACCGTTGACGCACGCGAGATGCAAGTACCGCCGAACGGTACTTCGCTTGCCTCGGCGGCCGTGTGAATCGTGGGTAGTCTTCCTTTCAGCATTCTTCCCATAACAGAAAGGAAAGGAGAACGACACACGATGTCCAGCGCAAGCTTTCCCCTCACGAACTTCTCGACCGAAACAGTTCCGATCCGTCTCCGCGCAGTCCCGCTCCTCACGGCCGGGGACCCCTCGCCGCAAGACGCCGAACGCTCGGCCTTCAGGAGCGGCAAGAATCTCGGCGAAGAGATCCGCGCCGACTTCGTGGAGACCCTGACGTGCGTCGATTGCGGCAGGACCGAGCCGGAAGATAGCGCCTACGACAACGGCTGGCAGATCGATCCGGTCGTCTGTCCGGATTGCCTCCGCTGGGTCGTGACGGACGCAGGCGAGTGCTGTTTCTGAGGCCGATCCCATGGCCGCAAAGAAACGCAAACGCTCTCCGCGTAAGATCCGCGCGGAACTGATGCGTATCCCGTGGAACGCGAAGCAGCTCGCTTGCGACCGCTGCGGCGCAACGGAGCCTGTCCCATCCGACCTTCTCTTCCGCCTGCGCCTCAAGACCTGCATTAACTGCCTGACCGCCCATACCCCTTAACCGACACGAAGGAGGAAATCGATGTCCTTTCGAATGAAGGGAGTGGCGGAGCTCTGTCCATCACGGAGATGCCGCGATGGATAGGCAGGATCTCAAAGCCGCTCTCGCGAAGTTCACCCGTATCCGGAACCTCTATCGCCACTGGAGCGGCGCTTTCCATTACACGGATGGCGTCGCCTTCCTCGCCGAGCACGCCGGCGCCGAATGGCTCCTCGACCACATCGCGGCGCACCAGAAGCGCGTCCGGAAAGACCGCGACCTGCGCGACCTCCAGATCTGGGCAATGCGCGTGACTTCCCCGCTCACCGCGGAGATCACCTGCAGCCGCACGAAAAGGGACATGGCGTTCCGGGAGGAGATCCAGCTCTTCAGTCCATTCGCACTCGACGAAGTAACGCTCTATCTCGAAGACGAAACGCTCCTCCTGCCTTCCGAGCGGTGAGCGAGCAAACCAGAAAGGAGAAAGCGCGATGACCGTCATCGCACCGGAAGTACCTCAGATCATCGAGCCTCAAGCAACGCTTTGCCACTCCCGATCGCAGCTCGTGGGCCGCCAGGACCTCCTCGGCCTCCCGATCCCCGAAGCGACGAGCACACACGTCCCGATCCCGCACGCCGACATCGTGACCGCGCTCGTCCAGAGCCTTGGCTACCGCAACATCGAAGTCGTGAAGGACGAATACGCGCTCACGCCCGACTCCATGCGGATGTTCGGAGTGATGACAATCAATGTCGAGCACTCCGGCGTGCGCCTCGCCCTCGGCATCAGAAACTCTCACGACAAGACCTTCAGCCTCGCGATCACGGTGGGGTTCCGGGTGTTCGTCTGCGACAACCTGATGTTCAACGGCGACTTCCAGGCGGTCCTCGCGAGGAAGCACACGAAGCATTTCGATCTCGCGGATGCGATCGCGCTCGGCGTGGAACGAATGCAGCGCGGGTTCGCGCCCATGGGCCGGCAGATCGACGCCTGGCGCGAGCACAGTCTTACCGACTCGCTCGCCCGGAACGTGATCTACGCCGCCTTTATCGAAGACGGTATGCCGATCCCGAAGCATCTCGCGAAGGTAGTGCACCAGCACTACTTCGATCCGGAGCACGACGAGTTCAAGGCGCGCACGATGTGGAGCCTGCAGAACGCGTTCACCTCGGCCTTCAAGGAGCTCGAGCCGATCCCGCAGCTGAAGGCCACGGCCAAGCTCGCCGGATTCCTCGGGCGCTTCGAGAACTGAGGTCGCCGATGGAGTTCGAGATCGAGCGGTACGGCCGCCGCCATTGGGCGATCTATGAAGACGGCCTGCTCCTCTGCGTCACCGTTTACAGGAAAGGCGCCCGCGCGGTCATCGCCCGCATCATCGAGGGCGCCGGAAAGGAGAACTCGACCAGCGTGAGTCCCCCAAGGCCGGAGCCGCGCGGCTCCCTGAGAAGCAAACCTTTGGCATAGGAGATGGTGCTGAAGAGATAGCGAGAAAACCGAAAAGCACGTGTGGAGAAGCCAAGCACATGCAGTACCCCGTCGCGACAAAGCGGCGGGTTTTTGCTAACGCAAAAACTGCCCTATCCGTGGTGCAATTCAAACATATCTGCACATACAGGTTGTGCAATCGGTTTGACGCTTATCCGAGCCGGTCCGAGGATCGGCGGCGTGGACAAGCCGACTAGACTCGAACGCTACCTCAAGTCCCGCGGCATAAAGCCCGCGCACCTCGCGCGGGAATCCGGTTACTCGCGCCAGCACCTCCTTCGCGTCCGGATGGGCCGCATGGAACCAACCCGAAGATGCATCGCGGCGATCGTTGCGGCTTTACGGCGACTGACGCGGGAGCGCGTCGATGCTTGCGATGTATTCGATTTCGGCGACTGAGCGGAGCCGTTGATGTCAGATTCGGCCACATTTGACGTTCGTGCGCTCGCAAAGGCAATTACTCGCCGTCGCGACGAACTTATGCGGAAGAACCCATGGCGTAAGGTTCCGATCACTCCGGCCATGTCGAGGATTCTGGAGAATGACGAGGACTACGTTCCGTACCGGCAGCGGAAGGCCGTGAGGGTGCGACGATACCACGCAAAGAATCCAGCAATCGGCACGGTCGTTGAGATCGCCGCCGCGCTGGATACAACCATAGGCGATCTGCTCGGCGAACGCGCCCATCGGATCACGAAGGCCGACCGAGATCGCATTAAAGTCATAATTCTCTACTTGGCAAAGCTTTTCGAACTCGAGATTCGGCTAGACAAATAGCTAAAGGGCTGCCGCAAAACCGTCAGCGATCGAAGGTTGGTGCCTTAGCCTGATAAGCCGTGGCGGCAGCACACACGATATGCGCAAACTTCGAGCTTAGTTCGCACCGTGAGTCGGCGTCCATGCGCTTCGCGACGGAACGAGCGAGCCTACTTTGGAACACGGTGGGTGAGGCCTTCTGGAAACGTTCTTTAACTCCGTCCACGTTACGATTATCGCCCCGCAGACTAGCTATCCGACGCCACAACCCGCACTTCAAAAGTTCCGGCAGGACTCAGTATGACGTGCAGACGATCGACCATTTTGAGGCCGACATTCGCGGTGACGACTATCGTATTCGTAACGAGGCCGGTCGCAGCCACGATACGGTCTGCAAAAGCGATTCCGTCCGGTATATTGGGGAGCCGACGGATAACATTAGTGTCGATTGGCTCGACGGGCACGTCCACCAACCGCTCATAGATTCTGCGCCGAGCATCATCCGTCAAGCGCCCGAGGCGGCTCATCTCGCTGAACTGGAGCAGGGTAACAGCTGAAATCTTAAGCGATCCGTCTTGCAGGGCGGCGTCCATCCACTCCAAGGCTTCAGCATTCAGTCTATTCCGGTCGATTAGGTAATCGACGAAAGTTGCGGTGTCGACCAGTACACTTGCCATCGCTATCGTTCCACTCCCGCCCGTTCGGTCATATTAGCGTGAGGTCGGGAATGCGTCCGCTTGGTGCGAGATCCTGCCAAAGCTCCGCAAGCGGCTGTTTCTCCTCTCTCCGTGCCGGCTGATTCTCCATCTGTTGATAGAAGTAGAGAATGCTACTACGAACAAGCGCCGATATGGAATGGAAGAACTCACTCCCTCCGGTTGTGTCGCGACTCGCAGGTATTAGGCGCAGGTGTTCGATCATCTCTCGCTGTAACTCTAGGAATAGTTGGTCGAGGACCGAGGCGTCATCGATGTCAACTACGTTCCCTTTTCGGATGGCGGAAAGTAGGTGACTAACGTCGGGAGGCTTCACAACTGGACGCTGAGCCAGCTCAACTGCCAGCTCACGGAGATACGCCCTAAACATCGTGTGAAACGTATCTCGGATATTCTTTTTGGCGCCCGCAAGTAGGCCTGCGGTGATTTTGATGTGCCGATAGCGATCGTATATCAGCACCTCCTCCTCCAAAACTTGCGCTACGCAGCGAAGGCCGGCGTCGATAAAATCATCATGCGGCGGGAGCGACTCATCGAGAATGTGTAATTGTGCTTCAGAAATCGGACCCTTGGCGAGGCTGCGGCGAATGTCCTCGCAGGTGGCGCGGAACTCAAGTACTCCATACAGGCGAGTCAGGAGATAAACAATATCGCGAGCCCGCTGTGACGGAGGCGTATTGTCCAACCGAAAGTCGCTTTTCTCGAACTGGGCCGTCGCGAGTGACAGGAAGAAACGCCGAACATCACCACCGAACCCGTACATAAGCGTAACCGCGTCGCCATATGCGTCCGCAAGATCGATCATAAGGCCGACGGTGTCGTTGCAGCCAGGCTCGACGTGCTTCATGTATTCGTCAAGCCGCCGGTGCGTGCGCGTATCGTGTGGCTGCTGGTATTTGGCGTGGAACCTATAGGCACCTACTTCGTGCCACAGGTGAGTGATTGTAAGCGGCAAGCTAAATAGATAGCGAACGGGAACTCGCACAAAACCAACGACTCGCATTGCCAGCACGATGTCCACCGGATCAAAGAGCGACATGAATGCCGGCTCATCTACATCATCGAGAGCGCGTTTTGCGTAGCTATTAAGCAACGCGTCTGTCAGGTAGAGCATCTTCTGGACACCACCTCGATAGGAAACGACGCGTTCTGTCTGGGCTAGGAACTCTTCGAATCGGCCGACAGTCCTCTGGCTGACAATCCGCTCCGCATAGGTGCACCAATCAGCGATGTCCTGCCTGGCCTTGACTACGAAGTTGAACCAATACGACACTCTACCGTTTTCGTCCTGGGTGTCGAGCTTAGCGGCATCTTGCAATCGCGTATTTAAGATACGGTAATGGCGAAGCAAACGATCAAGCCCGATTTCGCACCGTCGGAGGCTTGAGGTAATGTCACAGCAGTCGATCGAGTCACGAGACGCGGAGCGAAAGAGATTGAGAACGTTGCGAATCGCGATAGAGAGCGCCTCTGGCAATATACGTTCGCGCTCACACGCAATCAGCAGTTTGTTCTCAAGCGAGGTTGAAAGGAAGCGTTCGCAGGCACAGGATTTGGTCTCAGCGGGCTTGTCTTCAGGCACTGTCGCATCGTTCTCGCAGACCTCATGCGTGAGGAGATGCGTCTCTAAACGTTCGATGCCGAACTTGGAGAACGCCCGGCCGGCGGTGGCGAGTTCCTTGTGGAATGCGATGAATGTGGCGAGCGATATCTCTCCGTCGGGACTGGCGGGTAGGGAAACCAGATCCCACTTGCCGTCAACTGTAAGTGTGCGCCACTTGCCGACATTGGGCGACACGATGGCACGCGCGGCCTCTCGGACGTGACTGGGCAGGGCTCTTCCGAAGATGAGCGGCCGAACCATAAATTCGGTAGATGACGAAAAATCAGTGTCCCGTTCATAACTAATCAATGTTAACAACCTACGGAAAAATGGCAGGCGTGTCTCAGGAACGTGTTCTCGCTCTAACGCTCGAACGAAGTTCTTCAATGCGTTAATATCTGCGAATTGACCCGTGACAATTAAGTCAGACCAGCCGAAGCCCGCGAGGACTCGAGCAGTCATCGCGCCAGCGACTAAATCGTGAATTCTCGTAACTACGTTTTCTTCGGCGGAGGCGCCTCCGCCGTACACGTAGCGGTGGAGCCGAAGATGAATAACATAGTTAAGCGCAGGAGTTGACGCGCCGACGGCACCCACTTCAGTGCCCTTGTAAGGAACTGCGAAAAGCCAATTGGCACCAATCGCACGCGATACGTACTTAACGTCGAATGCCGCTCTGAAATCGGAAAGTTCCAGTTGCAGCATGACGTCGCTTTGGCCAGTGAGAAACGACACTCGACCTTTGCTGGATCCAGTCAAAACGCCAGTCAGGGCGTCGACTTCATCGGCATAGGCGTCGGGAGAAAGAGTAAGGTGAGCAAACGCGATTCCCGTTGTTTCAAACTGCAGCACGTGCCCTCCTAAATAAAGAAGCCCGACGATTCCCGGAGTGCGGGTCAGGTCGGGCTTGAACGAGGTGATGAGTGAATTGCTATTTCGAGGTCTTTGTGCCGACGAGATCAGGAAGAAGAGCGATCATCCGCTCGTCGCTTTTGGTCAGGGGCTTCTTCGGGCGATTCGCATCCACCTCGGACGGATCAGCTGGTCGGTAGGACATATCGCCATAACCGGCCGACGGAACACCAGGGAGCATTCCGGCCCACGATGGCAAAACTGGAGAATGCAATGGTTCAGCTTGCTTCTGGAGCGGTTGGTCTTTCTTCGAAGACACAGACAATTCCTCCTTAGTACGCCGGCGATGGTTCCGGGGAGCCAGTTAATGCCACCACTATGTCACAAATTATAGCTGCTAAGAGTATACCAACCCCTTGTCGCGGCGCAAGTCGCGCGCCAACAAAGGCTTACGGAGACACGTGCGGACACAGCCGTCGGCTGAATCTTCACGCTGCACTAAGAACAAGAATCCGCCTCAATTCTTCCCCCCGAGTGGTAGAGCTGTAGATTATGTAACATCCGACGCATCAGTAGGTTGCGATGAGCACCACATCCATGCATCCTGCGCAATCACCATCCGGCGTGACGGCACGTACCGATGCGCGTAACCGCTCGCACGTCGTCTTTTGACCAATCGCACGTTGATGAGAGGGACAGAAGATCGCACTTCCCTTCGAATAGTCTGTGTTTCAGGTGGGACGTTCGCGAGGCTTGCACGACTTGGTAGAGGCAACCAGATTGGCGAGTATAGGCGTAGATGGTACCCCTTCCCTGGCAAGCGGGCTCGCACCAACTGCCGCTAGAAGCACCACGGTGTCAAAGATACACCTGATGAGACCGTCCAACGTTTGACTTTCCCAGCTTCTGGTGACGTCCCTTCTACGATGACAAGGTGGCGGATCTCCCGACCAATGTTGTCGCTAACCGAAGCGGTGCTGCACGAAAGTGCCGAGTTGACGCTTTTGAGGAAAAGCGTCAGCTGCGCAGGCAGCAGTAGACGACATTAGAAACTCACCTCGAGGACGAACAACTCAGCGGTCTGGTCGCGAGTGCCCGTCGCTTGCTCGCGCTAACACGGCACGATGTTCTGCACGACCGTCGGAACGATCCTCGAACATGTCGGGAACGCCGGTGCATCGAGCGAGCCGCACCTGCACATCTCGACCTTCATGTTCGATGCGTCCGGCCACCTAAAGGGTCCGTGCCGATAGCCTTGATGCGACTTGCGTTCATCGCCACTGGCAAAAGAACATTATATTCACATTCCCAGAGTTCCACACGGGCGGCGTCTCGCATCATCGTGACACGATCGCGTCGAGATGAACATCAACCTGATCCGGCCACTCGGCGAGCGGCGTGGAACCAGCCCGCAAGAGCGCCGCAAATGCACCTTGCCGGGCTTTCAAATCGGCGAACGTGCCGCTTTCCACGATCCTTCCATGCTCGAACATCAAGATTCTGTCGGCAAAGCGAAGAGACGTTGTTCGGTGCGCGACCATGATCACCGTCCATCCAGACCTTCGGACCGCCTCAAGGATTTTGCTCTCGCTCACGTTGTCGAGCGCAGATGTCGCCTCGTCGAGAATCAGGAGCGGAGCTTTCTTCAGAAATGCCCGCGAGAGGGCGATTCGTTGGATTTGTCCGCCGGATAGGTTGTCACCATGTTCCTCCAGCACGGCGTCGTACGCGCCGTCCCTCAGGCGAATATCGCCAGCGACTTGTGCGAGTTCGGCCGCCTCGGCCACGTCTTCTGCGGACGCGGAGGGACCTTCGTAGGCGATGTTGTCAAAGACAGTACCAGCGAAGATGAACGGAGACTGGCTGACGAAGCCAAATGTGCGGGCGATACTCTCGCGAGAGACCAAGTCAATCGGCACTCCGTTAACCGCCAGTCGACCACCGCTCGGGTGGGTTAGTCGCAGAAGTACCCGGAGGAGGGTCGATTTTCCCGATCCCGACGCGCCCGCAATTCCGATAATCTCGCCGCGTCGGATTGCGAATGACACCCCGTCTAGTACGCGCTTCGGTGCTGCGTTCTTCAGAAGGTAATCAGCGGTGAGGTTGTCGGCTTCAACGACGACATCTTCTACGCTAGAGTCCTCGACACACGCTGAGTCGTTCGTCAAAAAAGAAATGTCGGGTGGCTGCTCGAAAATCTCTCGGAGGGTCGCCACGCTTAGACTACTTTCGTGCGCCTCATCAAGGATTCGGTGAATTTCGCGAATCGGCGTCACTGCTGCGAGGTACAACATCGAAAACGCCAGAACGCCGCCGGCGGTAATGACTCCTTGTACGTTCAATTGAATCGCGACGCCGATCACGAGAACGTGGAAGACGCCTTCGTTCATGGACTTCAGAGCGTCGAAGAACGCCATCGCGCGGTGATGCTGCATTTCATCAGCCCGCAAGGCTTCTGCGACCGATTCTGTCTTCCTCAGTTCACGGTCGATGGCATTCGCAACTCGCACTGTCTCCAGACCTTCGAGTTGCTCAACAATCGTTCCAGCCATCAGCTCTTTAGTGTCCTGTAGCCGAAGCCGCACACCGCGCTGAGAGGCCAGCTGGCGTACGACGATATACGCGCCGGCAGGAACGATGAGGATCATGACAGTGCCGATGAGCGGCTGCTTCCAAACTGCCGCGATTATGGCGAACACCGCGTTCACAACGGCCGGCACAAAGTCGAGAAAAGCAAGCTTGATATAACGCACTAGCCCGTCGACGCTTCGTTTCAATCGGTTGTGAGCCGCGCCCACGCGGTCGGTACCCATCGGGGCGGCGAGGTCGGCATGAAACAAACCCGAGGCTGCGCGCAAGAGCGTTGCCTTTTCGATGTCGGTGGCGGCTTGCTCAACTACCACCTTCCGCTTTACGGTCAGGTACTCGCGAAACACGTACAGGATCGCGAGCGCTGCGAGATATGGTACTGCTCCGGACAGCGACACGATTTGTTTTCGCAACACCGCGTCGACGATGACGCCGACAATCAGCGGACCTCCGGCATTTGCACCGGCGGCAACCGACATGAGAATCAGCGCGACGCGCAATGTTCGGAGTTGGTCTGCAGAAAGGCTTGCGAAGGCCCATCGCCCCTCTCGGACTACATTTTTGAGTTCGTCACGTAGTGTGTCGCGTGCGTTTGGAGTTGGCGTCATAAGGCGTCCAGTAGATCCGAGTTAGCGGACGATCGTGAAGTACATGATGTAAAGGACGAGCATCACTAGCGACGCTGGCAGCCCGAAGGTGAGATACCGGCCGAAATTCACTTCGTGCCCGGCGAATCGGCGGCTCTGCGACCAGAGCACGAGTCCCGCGCTGGCTGCCGTGAGGAGCGAGCTGCTTCCGGCACAGATTCCCGCGCCAAGACTCCACGCGCCGGCGTGGCTCGCATTGACAACGTGTACGGCGGGCGCGGTCGCGGACGCCCAGGACGCGGCTTCTGTAAGGAGTGTGCCGAAATATGCAGAAATTGCGATGACGAACGGCGCGCCTCCGGCATCGCGCACCAGCCTCGCTAGCGATTCGCCAATAAGTGATTTGTCAACCGCCCGCGCGAGTACGAAGATGGACCCGAGCACCATATACAGATCGAGATCAAGCGCTTGGAGGCTTCGAAGACGGTCTTCGGGGCGATCGGCGAGAACTGCGATCGCGATCGTGATTGCGGCGGCAGCCAATTCGAGTTCTCTGTTCACCCATTGAAGTGTGATGAACAGCGCGAGCGTACTGAGGCCTACAAGCAGCAACCGCTTGTCGACCACTATATACATGCGTTCGAGGCGCTGGCTGGCGCGCGCGATTGCGATGCGCACGTTGTCGATGCGGTCTCGCATCGCGCTGCGCGTCAGAGGAATGACGGCGATCGTGAGCAGGCCGAGGACGCCGAGATTCACCGGTAATATTTCAAGAGTGAAATCACGGTTTGTGAGCGACCACGCGGTGCGCTCGATGATATTCGGGGTATCACCCCATGAGGTGCTAAAGCCGCCGAGGTTGCTCGCGATCAGTTGACCGCTCAGCAGCCAGCGCGTGGGGATTCCATACTGCGAGCAGATCGTGATCGTGATGGGTACCATCACCATGATGCTCGTGATGTTGTGAAACAACGCCGCCGCGATGAAGGTGATCAAGAGGAGCACGAAGACCAGCAGATGAACTGCGAGCTCGGTCCGCAGACGCAGCCAGCCAATTTGTGTGCCGAGCGCTGCGCCAAGCCAGGTGAACGCGTTGGATCGTTCGATCATGTGCGCCGGCACGGCGACGGCGGTAAAGAGAATGGCGACAGGCCCGAAATCGCGAAATGCCGATTCCGTGATCTCTTTGGCGTGAGTGAGCGAGAGCGCTAGGAAGGCGCTCGCAGCGAGCGGCATCGCGATAGCTTGGGCGACGCCGCGCCGCGCCATCGCGTAGAACGCAACGAGCAGTACAGCGAGCATCGCGATTGACTGGAAATGTGCCGGTGTCAGCATGGCGTCCTCAATAGAGACTCAGACGCGCCGCGATCGCGTCGCGAACAGCGGCATCGCCGTGACGTAAGTGCGGTCGGCAATGAGCCAGTAATTCCGCCGTGTCGTTAAGGATGCGTTCGTCGAGAAGGTCGCGAGTGGATGGTGTCGCGAGCACGTGGCAGTTCCGGAATACCTCACACACGATCACGTCGAGTGACGACATCGCCTCGCGGCATGCGCGGTTTCCTCTAAGGATCTCGACCGCGATTTTGCGGAGGTGCGGTGGAATCTCCTCGTCATCTGGGACGAGAAAGCGCACTTGCGAACCTACCGTGAAGGCGTCGTGGACGAATCGAGGTAGCGGCAGGATCAAACCTACTTGCTTGTCTCGAGCGGCTTCGTGGAGTTGGCGACGACGGGCGGCGGCTTCGATGGCTAGGTCAATGTCCACTTTATCGATTGCCAGGTCGGGATCCATGGCCGGATCGAGTTCGATGAGCTTGGCGGCGACCGAATCTGCGCCTTCCTCGTTCGCGATCGCGATCAAGTCGGCGAGTGTCGGCTGATCATTCGTGTCCCTGATCCAGTCCTTGAAGGCATCAATGACGACGCCGAACTGGTGTCGTTCGTGGTGCGGACGTCGGTGCGGCGGCGGTGGCGATGGCGGGTGGTGAGGCGGTGGATCGTGGTGTCTCATGTCGTATCTCCTCTTCGTGAAACTGGTGGGCGTGCGGAGAATCGCGTGGCCCGCCGGGGAGGCGACCGTTCATGTGCTGCGCGCGAGTGATCTGCGGCGGATCGAGGGAAAGGAGCGAGGTAACGACTAGTCGCGTTACGACCCGTCGCGTCCGTTCCGCGCGCGTCGACGGGACGCGCCGCGGCGATCGCCAGAGAATGTGGGGGAAATCCAACAGGTGAGGGCAACAGACGTGCGTCGATTTGACGGCACTGTTGGCCATAGTTATTATTACTACTGCTCTCGTGGGCGCGGCTCATCGAAATCTCGCTTCGGTGGCGCGCCGCCCGGCAGCGCCGGACGTGGGGTGAGGCCTACCAGCCTCACCCCTGATCCTTTTGGCGCTGGCCCGTGTTGCGCGCCCGTCAAGTCACTCGGGTCATGTCTTCGTCACCTCGATGTGTGTCATCCGTCACGACCAATAGTCTACGGTCATTCGCTGGTCATCTGCAAGTATTCTCGGAATACTGATAGCATTTCCGGGTGCAACCAAACTGCCAAACTTCTTTGTGGTAGTCTTTCCTGCGAAATAACGACAGCTATACGTCTTTTATCCCGCGGCGGAGGAGGTTCAGATCGTGGCGAAGCACGCGAAAGAGCCGAAGAGTCGGCAAGATGACCGACTCGTTGCTGAGGAGCTTGATCGTCTGCGGGAAGAGGTAGTTCGACCGAGGTCGCGTACTGATGCGGGAGCGGTCAAGGAACAGATACTCACGTTGCTGGCGGAGGCTGCACGGACCGGTGTCCGGAAAGTTGCGCCGAAGGACCTTCTCGCATCGCTAACGGCCCGTTTCGCGTACACACCACGTCCGGGCGCGAACGCGGAAATGATCGTTCGCAAGGCGCTCTACGACATCGCGCGCCAAGCGCGCGATTGGTACGAGGCGAAGCCCGATCATCCGATTTTTGTGCTCGTGACGTCCAGCGGGAAAATCGAGGTGTTCGAGTCGGCGCTTCCCGCGAAATACGATGCCTCCGAAACCGCTTCCGCACTTCACCAAGCGCTTCTCGAGCTACCGAATCTCATCCGCGCGAGGACCGCGGCACCAGCGAGAAACATCTCGACCGTGCCATCTTCTGTCGCTCTCGCGCAGTTCGCGAAACGTTTTCCCGAACTCGCGCCGAAGATACCTCCCGAATATGCATCAGCGTACGAGGATGTCCTCTACGCATGCACGTGTTACGGCATCGAAATGGCCGTCCGCGCCGTGCGCCCAGACGCCGAGATAATTGCGGTTGAGCATCATCCGACGCATCGGATAGGTGCATGGGATGAGCCGCTGCTGTGGCTCGACACGGCGTACCGTCATCATCGACTCCGAAACGGATCGATCATCCGTCTTGTCGTGATGGATGACGAAGAGTCCTTCTCTCTCGCCACTGACGACGAAAAATGGACCAACTGGAAAGCCCACATTCAACGTCGTCTTTTTACCGACAAAGTGCGAATACTGATCGACCCCACTCCGACTTGGCGAAACACTATTGCGCGCGATCTCTTGATCTTGCCTGACCTGTTCGTCATCGAGTTCTGCGGCGGCGAGGGCTTTCCCTTCGTCATGTATGCACGTCAAGGAACCGACGCAGCTCGAATTTCCAGCGTCGCTAAGGAAATTGCGCATCTTGGCGAGACCGATCGCATCGCATCGATCGATGACCCTGACGACCACTCCAGATTCGCCGACATTCGCAAGCGGTTGGAACGCGCTGCAGCAGCGCTCTTGCCTCGAGCCGCCGGCAAATGAGAAGTAAATGGATCGGCGAGCCATACTGCAGCCGCAGCTCGGGCCCTATCATTCGGCGCTCCTGCACATCGTCCGGTCCGCCGGTAGCCATGTTGTCGACGGCGATGGTCGCGATCTGCTCGACCTCAACGGTGGCTACTGGAACGTTGCTCTCGGTTACGGCGCGTCCGGCCTGATCGAAGCGGCGTCCGAGGCCTTTCGGAGATTGAGCTTCGCGCATTTGTATCGCCGCACGCATGAACCTGCGGTACATCTTGCGCGACTCCTGCACTCGCTCTCGGCTCCCGGCACCTGCGAAAAGGTACTCTACAGCAACGATGGGACTGGAGCCGCTGAGACCGCCCTGCGCCTCGTTCTTCGATGGTCTGAGTATCGTAGTCTTTCCGACCCAGTGATCGTGGTGTTGAAGGGTGCTTACCACGGTGATTCGCTTGTAGTGCGCGAAATTGGTGATTACCCAACCGGCGAACGTCACGTGACGATACCGGGTGTTCGTATCGAGCGCGTGTTCGCGCCTGATGCAGGCGCGCGCACTGGTGCTGTGAAGCAGGCCGTCGCGAAGCTGCGGACGGTCGTCGAGACCGAGTCCGTCGCGGCGATCTTTGCCGAAATCATTCAAGGGGTAGCGGGCGTCCGCGTGATTCATCCGGCGTTCCTTCGTGAGATGAACCGGATCAGTACAACCTCTGACGCCCTATTCGTGCTTGACGAAATTGCGACTGGTATCGGACGGACCGGCCGGATGTTTGCCAGCGAACACTACGACCTGACTCCCGATATCACGCTCATTGGCAAGGGAATCACGGGCGGTTTTTTTCCTCTCGGTGTCACGCTCGCGGGAAAACGGGTGCGCCCAATTCTGCGGACCGAGTTTCAGCACGGTCACACTACGTCGGGTCATCCCGTTGGTTGCGCGATCGCGATCAAGGTGCTCACTTGTCTGGCTGAGCGTGGCACACTGCAAGCTGTCCATACGCTTGGGTCTTGGGCTCAAAGCGAGTTGCGCCGACACCTCAAAGGAATCGCGACGATTAGCGGTCTCGGCCTGTTGATTGGCCTCAATGTGTCTTCGACGCGCCATGCGTCACGCATTCGGAGCGCGCTCCAAGAGGCCAATATTCTGATCGGTCAGGAGGCGTCCGTTCTCACAATCGTGCCTCCTTTGAATATCGAGGCGAATGAGTTCCGGCAGGCGATCACGCAGGTGATCGACGTGATGCGTCGGCTGTCCGTTTGAACGTGCGATCAATCGTTCGTGATCAGATGTCGCAGAAGGTAGTGACAATCGATGACGCAACCGCAAAATGCGCGGAGACGATCGGCCGCAAGCACCCTGGAGTCTCCGATTACCAGCTCGGCGATCGCCCCTAGGTACCGATCATCGTTCCACACGACATCACACGCGTTGAGAAAGTGAGAGAGTGCAGCCGGTATCGATCGATTCCCAACGATCCGATGAATTTCGCGAACGAGTAACTCAACGTTCGCGCGGTCTCCAAACTCGGCTGCTCGGCAAGCGTCGATCGCGAGGTGTGCCAAGCCCTCGTCGATCCATTCGAGAACGCAAACGTCGACGCGCCGCAGTCGTCGCTGAAACTCCGCAAGCGTACGAAAGAAGTCACCGAGTTGGTCCTCAGCTGGTGGCGGTAGCGCCCCGTCGAACCGCAAAGTACGACCGTCGTCGAGAAACTGCATGATCAGAAACGCGAGGCCAGCGAGATTGCGGCAGGCGCTGACCGTGTCCTCGACGTACCCCACGCATCCGAACGCAGACCCGCGCGCGTAAAACGCCTCGCAGAACTCTTCGACCGCCCGCAGCATCGAGTCCGCAATCCTGCCACCGTCCCACGAGCTCGGATCGTGGTCGGATCCACCCGACCGGTTCACGCCGTACCTCCATTTTTCGGGATCGGGAGGTATGGTACAGAAAAAGGCGCTCAATCGCGAAGCGTAAGCACGTGAGACGCACCGCGCGCGTCATCGCGCCGAATCTAATTCGCGAATCGCTTCGCCTGATTCAGCAGCTCGCGCGAGTTGACGTTTTTGGGTAAAAGCATCAACTCGCGTTATTTGCAGCAATCTCGTCAGAGAGAAGCAGCTCTTCATACTTTGCCTCCCGGCGTTTGTTCGTGACCGTGGCATAGACCATCGTCGAGGCGATATCGCGGTGACCGAGCCAGTCCTGCACGTCGGCGGCATCCCATCCGGCGTTCATGAGGTGGACGGCGATCGAATGCCGCAGGATGTGCGGATGGCGGCGGTCAGCGGGGATGCCCGCCTCCGCCGCATACTTCCGAAACAATCCGTAGATCGTCGACGGCGAAATCGGCCAGATGTCGCTCTGGCGGCTCCCGAAGAGATACGGGTGCCAGTCGCCGCGGAGCTCGGCGAGATACGTCCAGAGAAGCCGGCGTGTGGTCGGATGGATTGGGTACTCGCCAGGAACGCCACCCTTCACGCGCGTGATCCAGATCCGGCCGTCGGAAAGGTGCTCCCGCTTGATCTGCGCGGCTTCGAGTCGTCGCAGGCCGTGCCGATAGACCATGTCGAAGAGCAGCCTGTCCCGCGCGTTAATCCGCGGAATCGCGGCAAAGAAGGTCTCCACCTCGCTCTTTCTGAGATAGCCGAGCTGGCGTGTCGGAACAGCCTCAACGAGGTGCATTTCTGACGTTTTCCCCTTGTGCGGAGCCATCTTCACGCTTTTACCCATTTCCATGAACTGAGGGTCGAACGCTCGAGCGACGGTTCCACGGTAGAACGCGCAGCGGAAGGCCTGATGAAGGGCAAACGGCTGTGGATGGTCACGGTGCTCGTCGGCATCCTCTTCGCTGCCTCCCCTGCGCTTGCACAGCGCATACAACCGACGGACGTGACCGACGGCCGATGTGTCGTACCCGTACCGCTCTGGTATGGACCGGGACACACGGGAGGCGAGTTCGCCAACTCAAAGTTCTGCGCCAGTCGTGATGGCGCGATCTACGATCTCGCGTCTTCGCTCGACGTTGCGGGCACTCTCTTCGCGACCGAGATGGTGGTCGACGGTCGATTCACCGCTGGCGATCCGCGCGAGGGCATCGGGATGACGCTCACCGAGTCCGCCCTTCTAGTCCAAGGACAACTCGGGGTCCGGGCAAAGGGCACATTGTTTTTCGCTGACGTGGTGGTGGGATCCTCGGGCCAAGTCATGACCAGCGGCTCGGGAGAGACCGCGTCGAATGGCGTCGCTGTCATCCTGTTTGACCTGGCGTTCATCCGGATCGTGAACCGGTCGGCGAATTACCTGGTCGTGGTGGGAGCGGCCGGGCCGGAGGCGGTGTATTGGGATGACGCGTCGAGCACGCCCACCTCTTTCGTGGTTCGGAGCATCTCCGGCAAACGAGCCCGCTTCACCTACATCGTCGTAGCTGCGGCGGCGACGCCCGCGCAGACGCCATTGCTGCGCGAGGATCGTCCGACTTTGGAAATCGCACCGCTCTCGCGGTGACGTTTCCGAGAAGCGATCCGCCTTTGGCGCAAACCGCGCCCGCGTCGAACCACCAGCGGCGTCAGAAGCATCCGTGATCTTCCGCCAACGCGACTGCGAGTCCACGGTCATGGACAGGATCACGTGGTTCGCACACATCGAGAAGCGAATACGACGCCTGGTGGTAGTCGCTCGGAGTAAAAAAGACGCCGGAACACGCGCCGTGGCGGAGAACAGAATCGTTTGCTCCTATCCATATGAAGCGGTATGGCAAGACGGCGGAAAGTTTCCTGATAAGATTGACCGCGCGAGCGGCATTTTTGACGAGGACGATCACTCTGAAATCGTCAAAGTTCCAGTCCTTCGCCACTTGGTCCGAAGTCAGATCATCGTAAGCGCGAAGCTTTTGGACAAGCGCCGAGTTCTCGTTGCGGCGGTAGTGGCCCTGCCGCGACGTTTCGACCTCAAGAAAAAACCAATGCTTCGCTCTTTCGCTGCCGGGGTGGAGCGCGAAGAAGGCGTCCGGATTGAGGCCGCCACGCCTAAGGTCCACCTGCCGCCAAAACAATTGAACGCCAAACTTGCCGACAGCACGCTTCAGCGCAAGGTGAAACTCGGTGATCGCAATGTCGTGGTTCAGAGAATGCGGGGAGCGCTTGCCATAGCGGTAATAGATTGATTCAGAGTGGTTGAACCCCGACCGACTATTTGGAAGGCGTTCATGAACCTCTTCATGCGTAAGAAGCCCTACACCTTCCGCAAGCTGCAGGCAACGGCGAATGCCGCGCTCCCATGTCTCGTTGGTTGCGCTGCCCTCATTCGGCAAAAGTTCGTAGAAGTGTTTCGTGCGCAGATATGTGTATTCGTCGAGAAGGCCAAGGACCCGCGTGCGCTGCCGCGTAAGCACCGCGTGATCAGGTTTCGCTGCGCGTCGCATACCGGTCACATCCCGAACCTGTGCACACATACCAACGGTCACCGCAAGAAGCCTAACCGACCGCGGAGCAGATCACGAAACCAAGCAGCGCTTATGGCAGCTTCGGTGAATCGCTGCAATTAATAGGGAAAGACTAATGACGCCGCCCGGAAGGTCGCGCTTCGCCTGGTCGCGATTCGTCAGGGGGCAGATTGGGAAAGATGGCTTGCGTGCGCTTTATGATCTCGGCCGTGTTATCGGCTGAGAAAACAGGGACGTCGAACAACCTGACCCTTCTTGTCTCCGAGGGCTTGCCCGGCCTGAAAATCGCTTCATACTCGTTTAGATTCATCAGATCTTGGGCGGAATAGTCGCCTATGCTTCCGCCAAGCCGGCGCGCGTCTTCGTCCTGAAGACGGAAGTACACACGACTCTCCGCGATACGCACGGCGTCACGTGTCTCCGGCGAGAGTTGATCGAGAAACTGATTGGCGAGCGTGAGGCGAAGGCCATACTTCCTCGCGCCCGCGATAATCTCGTGAAAGGCCGATGATCCGAACGTCTGAAACTCGTCAACGTAGAGATAGAGCGGCGTACGCTGCGGTTCCGGAAGCGCTCCCTGGCGTAATGCCGCAAGATGGATCTGCATCACGAGAAGCGAACCGATGATCTCCTTCGTCTCCCCGCGAAGGTGCGCTGCTGACAAATTGCAGATAAGGATCTGCCGCCTGCGGATGACTTCGTAGAAACTGAACCTCGACGTGCCGCCGGCCATCTTGCGAAGGGCAGTATTTCCCTGAAACCGCTGAAGCCTGGAGAGAATCGGGCTCGCGGTGACGGGCTGCGGATACGTCGGGTACGTGGAAAGCCAGAAATGCTTCAGATCCCTGTCCACCTCATCGGCAACCTCAAACGCGCGAACCAACGAATCGCGATAGGAATCGTCGGTGAGGAGCCGGTAGAGGTCCAGGAACGTTGCGCCGGGAGTGCGGAGGAGGAGTTGAAACGAGCGTCGAAGGACGGCGTCCATCCTTTCGCCATCGCCCTTCGTGAGACGTTTGAACATCGCGAAGAGGTCGTCCGACAGCACCTCCCGTTCGAGGTCGGATGTACTTCGGAAGAAATCCATCGCGATAGGCGAACGAATCGGGTCGAAGTAGATCGCCGCGCCAATCCTCGCTTTCGGCACATATCGCGCAGCAGCCTCCGCGAGATCTCCATGCGGATCGATAACGCACACGCCTTTGCCGGCCTCCATGTCCTGTCGGATCATGTTCAGCATGAGTGTTGTCTTTCCCTTCCCGGGTTGACCGAGAATGTAGACCGTCTGTCGGCGGCGATACGGAATAGACACACTCTGCTCCGCCTCGGGTTCCGGGTATTCGTAATAGGGCGTATTTGGCGGAACCTCCGGTAACGGAGGCGGAACGGTCATGCCGATCAGCACCCCTTCTTCCGGGGGCGGCGCAGGCGCAGAATCGGGGACTTTTGGTCTCCGGTCCTCGTACTTAACGTGCAGGATATCGATCGGGTGCCGATCAGCGACAGCCCACACGCTTTTTTCTGCAAATGAGAATGGCCTGACTTTGGGATACTTCAGCTTCTTTCCTGTGTCCCAATCTTCCGAACCAGCCTCTTGGCGGTAGCCCGCGATGCGTTCGAACGCCTCACGGATCCCATCAGGGGTATCGCCCCACCGCCAACAATCGAGATCCGGATTGATCACCGGACACGAAAACGATTGGCGCATCCGTTTCAGGTTGTATTTCCACGTTATGGTCGCCTCGGGACCGAGATCAGAGGCGATGTAATTTGAACGGATCTTGTCGATGAAGTAGTACCTCGAACCATCGGAACAAGTTCCATCATCGGCGGCGGAAGGGACATGGAAGAGATAGAGCTTGTGGTTTGACGTACTTGTGTTCCAACCCGGATCGGGATCGCGCGTCTGAAAAACATTTGGCGGGTATCCGTCGTACTTGTGAGCCTCCTCCCATTTCTGTCGCTTTTGCTGTCGCGCGCGAGCCATGCGGCGCGCGAATAGGAAGATTCCGATGCAGCCGGCGATGCCATACATTACAAGGAAAAAGCCGACGAAGAGTTCCGTTTCATCGAGAAACGCGGCCTCCAGAACGGCGCGCCGAGCGGCGAAAGGGCTGAAGACAGGGAGCCGAAACCAGAACATGTTGGGAAAGGAAAGTGAGAGAAGAGCGTGCGTGACTAACCCGCCGCAGGGAAAGTGGTCAGCGGCCCGCCCAAGAACCGCGAAACTGCAACGGGTTAGTACTTGCATGACAGTAGCTTAGATGCGTGCGTCGAGTGGCCGAATCGCACGCTGGGACATGTACCCGCGAGGGTACTTACGCTGGTACAACTACCGTCATCCGGTGCTGGACACGTTGAGCTACCTTGCCGGGAATGCGGATGTTCCGGTACACGCGGCGGCCCGAACGCTGGATCTTGAAGATCAGCACGCCCGGTTCCTCCTCGAATAATCGCCGGATAGACTCATCTGACACGTTCCAGAGATAGGCAAGCTCTTTTACGGTGTAACAGTAGTTCGGATCGAGATTGGTTTCTGTCGCCATCCTAAGCCTCCCTTTCGGGCTAGCTCAGGCTTCCCTCACGTTCCCGATCCTGCGAGGTAGCACAGCCACCTGTGCGTAAAGAAGTATACGACCAGTTGCGCTGCACGTGAGAGACGCGAGTTTTGAGAGAATCCTGCGATTGTGGAGACTTGAGCACTCTGACCGAACGCTGGTCAACTCTCTTGGTGTCATCAAGTTGACACCATTGGCGCAGGAGGTAATCTTCAGGTAACCATCCCACCACCATGGGCAAGGAACAGCCCGAAAACTACGAGCCGTCGGCCGAAGATCTCCGCAAGGTCGACGACTTAATAAAGAGACTTGCCGACGGCACCATGTTTGAGGCTGGCGAGACCTTAGACCCGGAGGAGATTCGCCGCCAGTTTATGTCGCAAGAAATCAGCCGTCGCCGCTTCGCGATCGAGGAGGAGATCTTCCAAGCGAGCGATCTCGTGGAAGCCTCGCCGGATTTGCCGTACCGGGATGCCGTGAGACACCTTCTGAGCGCTACCGCCAATCTTCTCGATCCACTACGACCGAGCGAAGAGCGACGGATCATGTATGTGGTGAACGCATGCCGACAGGCGCTACGAGAACTCCTGCCGGACAATGAGGAGTATAAAAATTGGTAGGCGGCAGCGTGTGAAATCGCTGAGCCGCACGACACTCGTCACGCAGCCCACTCTTCGGAGACGGTGGCGCCGATTTCCGAGATGAGATTCCAGAGGGCTCAGCCATCTTATGTGTGCGCCAAAAACCGGCCTCCCCACGGCGAAGGAAACCGGAGGCGTCTTCGAGCGATGGTACTCATTCTGCTGCTCGGGTCTCCGCATCCGCGACGCAGCGACGCTTCGGCGGGAGCGGGGTTGGATCGTGCTTGGCCTACAACGGTCACTCGTTCCTGCGAGACGCCCCGCAGTATTCATGCGTAACTGATCGTGCGGCCACGGCTCGTTCGCTTGGTGCTTTGGCATTCCTCACCTCCGCCGAGGGGAGGAGCGAAAGCGAAGTCGACGGAGATCCTCAGTTGCGTCATGTCGGCGATTGACTGACCGCGAAGAAGATCCAGGATACGGCGACGTCATCGTCTACCCGAACAGTCGTTCTGGCCGTCTCTCCGCGTGTGTAATACGTGTGTCCACCCGGAATTTCAGGTAGTTCGAGGGGTTATAGCGCGTGAGTGTTTTCAGTAAGTTACTGAAACCAAAGCACATCAGGCGGGTTCAACTCCCGCCGCCTCCACCAACGAACGTCCACCTTCGGGTGGCCTGCGGTCATCTGAGGGTCTGGTACTTCGTGCGTGTCAGGCTTCGCCGAAGCGTGCCGACCGTTATTGACGGTAGGGCTTCGTAGCTCTGCGTCACTCCCATTAGTGAATGCATCCTCATTAATCGGCCAGGGTGTCGAGAGCCTCTTCGCCACATCGCAAAGGCATTGCGGAAGCGAGCGAGGCCGTCACTCGCATCATCGGTCCTAATGGATGCGAGGGTACGCACGTGAGCCGACGGAGTATCGGAATCACTGCAGCGTTTGTCATCCTGGGCGTGGTCGGAGGTGTCGTCTTTCTCGTGCCGCCAGCACCGGCACCAGTTCCGAAGCCGCCCGATCAAACGCATCAAACGCATGACGACCGGCAGGAACCAAAGGCAAAGCCGCAACCGCAAGAACGCGCCACGGAAGCGGCGGCCTGCGGTGAGAGCGCCATTCAACTCCTGTCGGCGGGCGCGGTTGAAACGCCCGACTCCGCCCTGGAGAAACGCTGGGTGCGGTATCTCACCACCATCCAGGCACAAGGCGATGTTGCCAACTGGTCCGACATGCCGTGCAAACTGTACGTGCAGAACCATGTACACGACGCCGGCGAGGCGGCTGCCATCAACCTGGCGTCCATCCAGGTCTCCGGCCAGGATCTGAACTTTGTGACTCTCACCGTCACTCCGGCCATTGAAGGTGGAGGGACGATCGTCCTTCCGGCCGGCACGCTGTTTACCGCCGGGTCGACTGCGACCCAGAACATGATCCTGGCCGACACGGCCGCAATCTCCTGGTTCGCCCCCTCCAACCCGATCCGCGGGGACTCGCCGCAGGCGATCGTCCGGAATTTGTCCTCCTACTGTATTAATCGCTGGCGCGAGGTTCCCGGCGCCGACGCCTCGTTCCAGGTCACGTACAGCGCACAGAACGACCCGCTCGGCAAGCTGGCGAAGTGTCTCGAACGCGATGCGCACTCCGACCATCGGGCCAAACAAGTGGCCATTTGGCTGGTTTCGGACAACCTGCTGGAGATGACGGAGGCGGAGCTCGCCGAGCGACTCCGCAAGGAGATCCGGGACCACAACTCATGGAGCTTGCGCTTCTTTCAAGAGGCGATCAGGCCCGACTATCCGGACGCGAGCGACGAAGAGCTCACCCGGTTGATCCAGGAGGCCTTTCGGAGCCAACCCAACCTCACCCCGGTGGGAGTCCTGGAAGTGGTCAGCCACCTGCCGGAGGAAGAGGCAAAGGAGAGACTGGATAAGTTCTCGGATACGGACATCGAGAGGTGGATCGCCGAGGACGCGGAAGGCGGCGTGCAGGAGTTTGTGAAGGACGGCGGGCCGTTGCTGCAGGGTTGTGGTTACGACATTTCGAGTTATGCGTTGTTCGGGAAACCGTGAGGCAACCAATGGCCATGTGCAACCGTGCAATCTCGTGGACGACGCGTTTCCTGACCGTGTTGCTCACCGCAGCCTCGCTTTTCGGCCCATGCCTCGTCGCACCAGTCGCGGCCGCGGACGATGTCAAGTGCTATCCCGGCGATACCCTGATTGCAATGGATGCCGACAGCATCTGGTGCCGGCATGATGCCGACTGGAACGGCTCGAAGGGGCAACAGCTCGCCTCGAGGTTTTGCTCCATCAAGAAGAAGGTCGCAGCCGACGAGGAGGCCATCCGGCAACTCGGTTTTGCGGCCGACGCCGAGCAGTTTGGCATGTTCGAAACGATCGCGACGAAACAGCGCCAGGCGTTAATCAGTAAGGTCGAGTGTGCTCTGTTCGATCAGAGTCTGAAGGGGGCCGATGCCCTCGCCAGAAGCGCCAGGTCATTGAATCCCTGGAACGTGAACAAGGCCGTCAAACTGCTCGAGGGAAAGCCTTATGGCAGCTCCCTATGGGCGGCGGCACTGAGGAAGATCGCCAGGGTCAAAGGAAAGCCGGAGATGGCGGCTGCCTTTCACGACTTCGCGGAGATCGCGGAGAAGGCACGCGGAGCCTACGAAACGCAAGAGGCGATGAGCGACGACCCCGACAGCGCCCAGCTTCAGCTCCTGGTGGGAGTGCTGAAAGCGCTGCAAGGGAACTACGAAGCAGGACTGGTCGTGACCGGTGTGGAGTTCAGCGAAAGCATCGCCTACCTCGTCTACGTCAGCGGGCGAGTCGACGATCTCGCACAGGCCACCGATGAAAAACTCGTCCGTCTTCCGGGACTCACCAAACGGTTGAAGCGCGACGTCGATTCTTTGTTGACCATCCGCAGCGATTGGAGAAACGAAATGGATATCAAGGTAGACCCACAATGCACCGCGGCACCATGAAGAAGCGCCTGATTGGGCTCGTGATCCCGGCCCTGGCCGCCCTGCTTCCTGCCGGCGGCGTCGCCGCTGCGGGTCCGGAACAGGGAGCTCCGTGCGAGAAGCCGCCTCCGTGCGTCTACACGCTTTCGAGGCATTCGCCTGACCCACCAAAGACTCCGCCGCCGGATGCTCCGCCGCCGGCCGCGCACGAGGAACAGCCTGCGCCTGAGACACCGAAGGTTCCGCCGGAGTCGCCCGAACCCGAAAAACATCCGGCGCCTGAGCCGCCGCCGCTTCCGCCGTCCGCGATTCCGCAGCAGCCGCCGTCGCCGGAGCCACCATCCGGGACCAAAGAACCAACGCAGCCAGCCGAAATTGCGAGGACCGGACCATCCACGCTTGCCGGTCGGGCTCTGGCCCGGAAGTACGGAGAACGGTTCGAGAAGCTGCTGGAGCCTCTCAATGCCTGGGTACAGTCACCCGAAGGCGACCATGGAATGAGCTCGCCATCGGCGAGCTGGAGATTCGACGGCGCGCCGCTTGGCACGGGGATCGACGACGTCCTCGCACCCGGAGCGAACACGCCCTACTTCCATGGCGGCACAACCTCGATCAGTGAGCCCTCGATGGGCACAGTTTACGTGCCGATTAGCGTTTCGGGAGCGCGCGAAATCAGCGCCATCGGAAGCATCCCTGGCGGAATCGTGCTGGAGGGAGCCGCCGCCGGGCTCGGCCCGATCGGCAGCCTTACCTACGACGCGAAATTCAACGCGTTCGTGCTGGATGACCGGGCCGTCTACTTCGTCAAGGTCCCACCGCGGACGATCGCCGTGATGTGTCGGGCCATCGCTGCGGACGACCGGATCGGGGTGTCGCTGGGCGACATTCATATCGTGTACGGGAAGCTCCCTCCCGACTCCGACATCGCCCTCGACCTGCTGCTCGCAGACAAATTCCTCGGCGACATTGCGTTCGCGGGGAAGGACTGGACGGCAGGATACAGGTTCGCCAAGGGCTACGAGCCCAGGAGAAGCCAGGTTGGATTCAGGGGCGCCGCGTTTTTCCGTTTCAGCGGCTTCAAGTTCGCGATCGTCGGAGAAGAGATTCGCCTCGTCGACGAGAGCTTCAATGACAGCCTGATACCGATCCTGGAGACAAAGGCGCAGGATGGCGGGGCGCTGGCCGACGAGGAGGCGATCGAGCAAGGATCGTTGCCGCCTGAGTATGTGATGAACCTGAGACACATCGCTGACAACATGAAGTATTACCGGCACGAGCGCATCATCGACGAGGTCTTCTCATACGGCGAGGTGGCGGCATTCCTCCGAGGTCTCAAGGAAGCGGGAGTGGACCTCAATGAAGTTGCTGCCGGAATCGACCGCGAATTCGAAGACGAGTAGACGCTCAGGAGAGCAACTCACGGGGGAGCTTGCGGCGCTCTTGGCGTCGTGTTCCTTCGCTGCGCTGGCGGCGGTCCGACTTATCGCACCGCGCTGGAGGAAGCGCTCGGCGCGAAGTTCTGATCATCCCGCATCAGCGAACTTTCTCTCTTCGTCCGTCAATGACAACAGGTCCTTTGTACTGGTGGAAAAAAGGAGAAACCGCGATGAAGAAAAGGGCGTTGATCGTCGGCATCTCGAACTACGGCGGACGAGTGGTGGGTCTCGATTCGCCGGACCGGGAGATCCTGGAGTGGCGAGATCTCCTGGTCGACACGTACGGCTTTCCCAGTCACTGCGTCCGCCTGCTGGCGAACGAGCGCGCGCGTAAAGCGGAGCTCAAGATTCGTCTCGAATGGCTGCTCGGCGATGCGCAGCCGGGCGACCAACTGGTGTTCATCTACTGCGGTCATGGCATCCGGCTGCCGGAACGGAACAAAAATGGGGAGCTCCTCGACCACATGGACGAAGCACTGCTCTGCTTCCCGCTTCCGGACGAGGATCTGGCCAGCGTCGCGTTCTATGACGACGACCTGTTCGACCTGCTCGCCGGGCGGGAACTGCCGCTTGACGCGAAGGTCACGTTCATCCTCGACTGCTGTTTCGGCGGCGGCTTCACTCTCCACGACTTGCCGCGGCGTCCGCGACCGATGACGGTCGACCTGCCGCGCGACCTGGAGCACCGCCTCTGCCACCGCAAGGAACAGCCGGACCTTCACTACACCGACACCGCGGTGCCGGTGCTGGTGAGCGCCGCGGGTGAATTGAACCTGGCGGTGGAGATCGAGATCGACGGCGTCAAGCGGTCGAACTTCAGCTATCACGCGATCGAAGCGCTACGGAAGGAGCCCGATCTCAGCTACTCCGAGCTCCTCGGCACGATTCGCGAACCGATCGAGGCGGTCTATCCGCAGTATCCCACCGTGAAGGGAAATGCGAGCCGCCGCAACAGCACGTTCCTGACCTGAGGAGAAGCCATGAGCACACTGACAGTACGCTTCGCCGGCATCTGCTGCTTCATGAGTCCGCGCCCGAAGAAGCGCGACAATTTCGAGAAGCGCGTCCTGCTGCCCGTCGACAAGCGTTCGCGGGATGCGAACCGCAACGACGGCCAGCACATCGCCTATATCGAATTCGACATACTCGACCACGCGACCGTGAGCGGCCGCTTCGCCGGCCAGTTCACGTACGCGCGCGACCTGGTGTCGTACCGCCGCTATCAACTCTCCGGCGACCGCGTCACGATCGCCAACGCGGATGCGTCCAAACGAAAAAAACTGAACGTCCTGAGCACTTATGACGAGCGCGTCCCCTCGATCACCGCCGTCACACAGGGCAAGCTCAGATACGCCGAAGACAGGTTCTACTCCGATCACCCGGCCTCAAATGACGTGGCGGCGATCTTCGACATGCAGTTCGGCGATCTGCATGCCGGCCCGGTCAGTCTGGCGCCGACGCGATTTTCCGATCCGACCGACTTCAAGCCGGCGCGCCGCCTCGCCCAGTGGGTCGAGTTGCAGGTGCCGATCAAAAAAGGCGAGAAGCCACGCATCGTGATCGAGAGCTTCAACGGCAACGGCTTCGGCAAGCGAACCATCGAGCTGGCGGAGACGACTGACCACATCACGATCGGCAACCAGTTGAAGGAAGACATCGAAATGGGCCCCACAGCCTTCAATCCCAATCTTCCTCCGTCACCGGAGAACTTCCGCGCGCACTTCGGGATGGTTTATGACCTGTTTAAAAAGGTGCCCCGCAATGCGTCGCGTCCCGAGAACGGCATGACCATCCGCAACGGCTGCGTCGGCTCGCAGATCCCATGACCCCTTCACGCCGGATCGGGGCTACGATGATGAGCACTCGTACAGGAGAGACTCGTGATCGCCCACCGATCCGGCGCGAAGCGCATCTTGCGGTTCGTCGTGCTGGCTGTCGCCGTTTCCGGCGCGGCATGGTTTTTCCTCCGCCAACCGTCGTCTGAAACGCGGCTCCAGCGCCTGCTCGAGGCTGCCCGACGCCCCGACCACGTCCGTCCTCTGCTCGCGCACGCACCGCACGAATCGCGCGTCGCGGCGATGGGTGTTTTCGCGCAGGCCGCAGGTACGGACCCGCAGGCGGCGATGCTGCACGCGGATGGCGTGGCGTCTTTCGTGGCGGGCAATGACGGCAGGGCACTCCGCTACTTTCGCCTGGCCCTCGACCGCGAGCCGCGAGCCGCATGGTGGAACGATGTCGCCGCGGCGGAGCTCGGAATCGCCGATCGCACGAAAGACGCGGAGCGCTACGTCACCGCGCTCGAAGCGTCCGACAAAGCGCTGGCACTCGACCCGGAACTGACCGAAGCGCATTTCAATCGCGCCCTGATCGTCGAACGACTCGGATTCGAGCGCGCCTCGATCCCGATCTGGAAAGAGTTCGTACGACTCGATCCCGGCGCGCCATGGGCGAAGGTCGCTCGGCGCCACATCTCGCGGCTCACATCGAAACGGACCGCACGTGAGGAGTGGTCGGACGCGCTCGAACACATCGACAGCGTCACACCGGCGCAACTGCAAACTCTGATCGACACGTATCCGCAGGAGGCCCGGCTGTGGGGCGAGACGATGTTCCTCACCCGGTGGGCGAAGGACCGGAAGCCGATCGATCTCGACACGGCCCGTACCATCGGGGAGGCGCTTGCATCGCGATCGGGAGAGCGCTTCCTCGCCGCGGCCGTCCGCGCGACCGACAACCCGCGCTGCTCCGATACGCTCGCCGCCGCGTACACCACGTACATCAGCGGTCGTTACGAGTTTCAGGACCGCAGCTACGATGCGTCGACGCGTGATTTCGAGGCCGCTCGCGCGCAGTTCTCCGCATGCCGCAGCCCGATGACCGCGGCGTGCGATCTCTACCTGGCGATGACGGCCATCGAGACGAACCGCATCCGTGAGGCGCGCGCGTCACTGTCAGCGCTTCTCGACCGCGAGCGCGCCGCGAATGGACATCAGGCGCTCGTGGCACACATCGAATATCAGCTCGCGCTGTCGACCGCGATGCTCGGTGAGTTCGGCGACGCGCTGACGATCGCCACGCGATCGCGCGACTCGTTTCACCGCCTCGGCGAGCGTGGAAATGCCGGCACCTCCTCGATGCTCATCGGCGATCTGATGGCCATCCTCGGGCAGCCGCAGCCGGCGTGGCACCATCAGCTCGAGGCCGCCGCCGCGCTGTCGTTCGCCGGGCAACAGCAGCAACTGCAGGCGTGCGCCTCAGCCATGAACCAGATCGAGCTGCATCGCCATCGCTGGAGCGCGGCGCGGGCGATCTCCGGAATCGAGACCATCCTCGGCCGCGATCCGTTGTCCCTCGCCGACGCGCATCTGCGCAACGGCTTCGCCGCCGCCGAGGCGGGAGACGTGGTCGCGGCGCGACCGTTGCTGCAGAGGGCAAGGGTCACGGCGGCAAAGATCGCGGACGTCGAAACCCGGGACAAGCTGCTCTCCGATATCGCCGGCGTGGAAGGCCGCATGATCGCGACTTCCGATCCCGGAAGCGCCATCGCGAACCTCACCCCATCGATCGAGTTCCAGCAGCGGGCCGGCCGCGCATTTGCGCTTCCCGACCTCTACCTCTCGCGCGGCCGCGCGCATCTCGCGCTCGGCGCGCGCGCAGCCGCCCTGGCCGATTTCGAATCCGGCATCCGCGTTCTGGAAGCGCAGCGTAGCCGCATTCGCGACTACGAATTGAGGACCGGCGTGTTCGACGATGCGCGTGCGCTTTTCCCCGAGGCTGTCCGCGCCTCGCTGAGCGGCGAAGATGTCGCAGGGGCGTTCGCGTATCTCGAGCGCGGACGCGCGCGGGCGTTGCTTGACGAGCTCTCCGAAGACGCCGAGGTACCGCTCCTCTCTCCCATGAACATCGTGCAGCAGAACCTCGAGCCGGGGACGCTCCTCGTGTCGTACGCGCTGCTTGCGGACCGCGCCGCGATCTTCGTCGTCGATCGCGAGCACGCGAATGTGCGCTTCAGCAACGTCAAGGCCGATGACGTGGCGACGCAGGCGAAAGAGCTCGTGCAGGCGCTGCGCGAGCGAAACGACGTCGCCGCACTGCCGGCAAAGCTTTATGACGAATTGCTGCTGCCGATCGCTCCGGAGCTCGCCGCGGCCACGCGCGTGATCATCGTTCCCGACATGGCGCTCGAGCAGCTGCCGTTCGCCGCGCTGTTCGATCGCCGCGCCCGGACGTTTCTTGCTGACACGCACGAGGTCACGATCGAACCGAGCGCCGCGGTTTACGTCGCCTGCAAGCGGCGATCGGCGACGATCGGGCAGACATCGTCGATCGTTCTCTTCACCAATCCAACGACGTCGTCCCTTCCCGATCTGCCGGCTGCCGAACGCGAGGCAGCGCGGGTCGCGCAGCGATATCCGCGTTCGCTCGTGCGGACTCGGGATGCCGCAACAGCGGCGGACTTCCGCGATCAGGCCTCGCGCTACGGAATCGTCCAGTTCTCCGGCCACGCGGTATTCGATCGCGGCGAGCCGTGGAAGTCGGCGCTGATGTTCGACGCGCCGCTCACCGCGCGCGAGATCGGCGCACTCCACTTCTCGCGCACGCGTCTCGTGATCCTCGCCGCCTGCAGCACCCTCGCGTTCGACGCCGAACGGGTCGAAGGGACTTCTGCCATCGCGCGCTCGTTTCTCACCGCCGGCGTCCCGACCGTCATCGGATCTCTGTGGGATGTCGACGATGACGACGCGGCGGCGTTCAGCGTTCGACTGCACGAACGACTCGCGCGCGGCATCGCGCCGGCGGCGGCCTTACGCGATGTGCAGCGCGAATTCATTCGCGATCGGACACGGCATCACCCGGGCGCCTGGGCTGCGTTCACGGTGGTCGGTCAACCGTAAGCTCGCCGTCACTCCACCGCGACAACAACCTTCCCCCGCGCGTGCCCTTCCTGCATGTAGCGGAACGCGTCGTGAATTTCACTGAGCTGGTAACGCCGGTCGATCACCGGCGTGACCTTCCCGGCTTCCATCAGCCCGCTCAGGAGGTTCAGGTCGACTTGGCTCCGCTTCGCCATCATGATGCGCAGCTTGCGGCTGGAGAGGCGCGACCGGATCGGGATAG
>Ga0070689_100000098_pt1 | contig 50728 bp, 39 predicted proteins | sample KBSS23HmetaG_FD_64669 | JGI IMG/M metagenome (GOLD analysis project Ga0070689, IMG submission 64669) | Switchgrass rhizosphere microbial communities from Kellogg Biological Station, Michigan, USA - KBS S2-3H metaG | ecosystem: Host-associated > Plants > Roots > Rhizosphere ...
CGCGCCACCGAGATGGGGCGCCCGGTGCTCTACGTGCCCGGGATCCAGGACATCGACGACATCCAGACCGTGGCCGGGCTCGTCATCCTCGAGAGCGTGGCGAAGCTCACCGCGCGCTACGAGACGCCGATCCGCGTGCCGGTGGCCTACCCGATCCCGTTCACGATCGCGCAGGAGATGGTGAAGAGCGGCTACCTGAACGCCGGCCGGCCGGAGGCCTACGACCCCGACAGCGTCCAGTTCGTGTCCCCGGAGCAGTTCGCGTTCGTGGCCAAGCTCACCGGCATCATGCTTCGCGACCGGCCCGCCGCGCACATCTTCATGGGCTCGTTCTACGCCGAGTCGCTGATGCTCGCCGAGACGGGGTTCCAGACCGGAGCCATCCAGGTGGCGGGCACGGCGAACGTCCACCAGCTGCCGTTCTTCGTCGTCGCCTGCGACTACACGCTGATCGGCGAAGAGCTCTACGCCGCGAGCGCCTACCTTTCGGGCGAGGCGCGGCTCGTCGGCGGCTTGAAGGGCGCCGACATGCTCAAGCTGCTCATGATCCTGACCATCCTCGTCGGCTGCCTGCTCGAGTCGTTCGGCGTGCACGGGCTCACGACGTGGATGGAGACCCAGTAGGGGAACGGCGATGAAACGCGAGCTGCCGCTGCTGCTCACCGCGGTGATCGGGCTGTTCATGCTGCTGTCGTTCTTCGTCCCGCATCACGTCGTGAGCGTGCCGGCGGACTTCCTGCAGCAGTGCGCGGTGATCGTGGTCGCGTTCGGCTACGTGCTCGGTGGGGCCAACGCGCTGAGCGTCAACCTGTCCGCGATCGCGCGCCGTCAGCCGGACTGGCCGTACAAGCTGGTGCTGGTGGCGACGCTGCTGTTCACCGTGCTCATCGGGCTCAAGGAGGGCCGGCACTGGCAGGACGGCAACACGATCTCGATGTTCCTCTACAACCAGCTGTATTCGTCCATGCAGGCCACGATGTTCGCGCTGCTGGCGTTCTTCATCGCCTCCGCCGCGTTCCGCGCGTTCCGCGTGCGCACGGTGGAAGCGGGGCTGCTCGCGGCCGCGGCGCTCATCGTCATGCTCGGGCGCGTGCCGATCGGCGACCAGCTGACCGCGTGGCTTCCCGAGCCCGTGAGGCTCGGCGCCGTGCAGGACTGGATCATGAACGTGCCGCAGAACGCGGCCAAGCGCGCGGTGCTGATGGGCGCCGCGCTCGGCGTCATGGCCACCGGCCTGCGCGTCATCCTCGGCATCGAGCGCTCCTACCTGGGCGGCGGCGACTGACATGAACCTGTCCTGGCTCGAGAAGCTCGACCGCCGCTGGCTGTTCCTCATCGTCGGCGTGCTGGTGATGGGGCCGCTCCTCAGGCCGATCGGCGTGCCGCTTGGCTCATCGAAGCCGGTGAAGCAGTTCCACGACGCCATCGCCGCGATCCCCGAGGGCGCGATCGTGCTCATGTCGTGCGACTACGACCCCGGCGGCAAGCCGGAGCTGGTGCCCATGACGCGGACGGCGTTCCGACAGCTCATGGAGCGCCACTGCCGCGTCGTCATCACCTGCCTGTGGACCGGGGGCTCGGGCCTCGTGGACGAGACCATCGAGGGCATGGCGCAGGAGATGCGCGCGGAAGGAAAAGACATCGTCTACGGCCGCGACTACGTCGACCTGGGCTACAAGGCGGGCTACGAGGCGGTGATGGTGCTGATGGGGAAGGGCATCGCCAACGCGTTCCCGCAGGACCAGCGCGCGAACGCCACGTCGAGCCTGCCGCTCATGCGCGAGGTCCGCGACTACTCGAGTTTCGCGATGCTGGTGAACATCTCCGCGGGCTACCCGGGGACCAAGGAGTGGGTGCAGCAGGTGAACTCGCGCTTCCACCTGCCCATGGTCTCGGGCTGCACCGCGGTGAGCGCGCCCGAGTACTACCCCTATCTGCAATCCGGCCAGCTCCGCGGCCTGCTCGGCGGCATGGCGGGCGCCGCCGAGTACGAGAAGCTCCGCGGGGAGAAGGGTTCGGCCACGAAGGGAATGGACGCCCAGTCGCTGGCGCACGCGTTCGTCGCGCTGTGCATCGTGCTCGGCAACGTGGTCCAGTGGACCAAGCGGAGGACCACGCCGTGACCCTGAGCCACGACTTCGGCACCTGGGTGGCGGCGCTGCTCACGCTGTGCATCTTCTCGTTTCTCTACAAGGACAACCCGCTCTACAAGTTCGCTGAGCACCTGTTCGTGGGCGTGTCCGCGGGTTACTACATCGTCCTCAACTTCTGGACCGTCGTGGTGCCGAATCTCTACGACCCGCTCTACCGCGCGTTCACGAGACACGACCCGATCACGCACGCGGTGGTGGAGCGGACGGGCGGCCCGTTCGCCGGCTCGGTCGGCGACTACCGCGGCTGGTTCCTGATCCCCGGCCTCCTGGGACTGCTGCTGTTCACGCGCCTCGTGCGCCGCGTCGACTGGTTGTCGCGCTGGTCGCTGGCCGTGATCATCGGCGTCTACGCGGGGCTCAAGACCACCGGGTTCGCGCAGGGCGACCTGGTGGCGCAGGCGCAGGCGAGCCTGCAGCCGCTCTGGGGCCATGACTTCTGGACGAGCGTGAACGCGATCCTGTTCACGATCGGGCTCCTGACCTCGTTGCTGTTCTTCTTCTACAGCCGCGAGCACAAGGGCTCGCTCGGCATCGCGGCGCGCACCGGGATCGTGTTCCTGATGGTCTCGTTCGGCGCCGGCTACGGCTACACCGTGATGTCGCGCCTGTCGCTGCTCATCGGCCGCTTCCAGTTCCTGCTCAACGACTGGCTCGGGATGAAATGAGCGCGCGCCTCACCCTCTGGCTCGACGGCGCCGCCGACGCGCCGCGCCAGATGGCGCGCGATGCAGCGCTGTTCGAGCGCGCGGCCGCGGGGGAGCTGCCCGGGACGCTGCTGCGGCTGTTCACGTTCGATCCGCCGGGGATCACGCTCGGTCGCTCGCAGGACCCCGCGCGCGAGCTGGAACTCGAGTCCCTCGAGCGCGCGGGGGTGCGCTGGGCGGTCCGGGCGACGGGCGGACGCGCGATCTGGCACGAGGAGGAGTGGACGTTCTCGCTCCTGACCCGGCTGGGCCCGGACGGCTGGGCCGACTCCGCGGCCGCTGCCTACGAGCGCACCGGCCGGTTGCTCGCCCAGGCGCTCCAGCGCCTGGGCGTGCCCGCCGTGCTGGCACCGGGCTCGCGCGGGCCCGGGGCGCCGCGGGCCCGGGCGGGGTCCGCGCCGCCGTGCTTCGCCTCGACCGCGCGGCACGAGATCCTGCTCGAGGGCAGGAAGCTCGCGGGCATCGCCCAGCGCGTGAGCCGCGGGGCGCTGCTCCAACAGGGAAGCGTGCTCCTCGGCCACGCCCACACGCGGCTCGCCGACTTCACGCCCGTCGCCGACCGCGAGGCGCTGCGGCGCGAGCTTCGCGCTTCGGCCGCGGTCGCCGGGCCCTGGCTCGGCGGCGAGCGATCGCTCCTGCGCCTGCGCGACGCGTTGGCGGGCCTGCTGCCCGATGCTCGGGTCGGTGCGCCCGACGGCGTGGAAGCTTCGATCGCAAGACGGCGCTAGCAGCCCGGGCGCGCGCTCTCGACACGGGCCACCGGCTCACTTTCCCGTGTCGGGTGTGCTCCCTATACTGCCGCGCGGTCATGCGATGTCGCCCTGCGGATGCGGGCGGCCGCGAACCGAACGGGAGCGGGGGGGAGCGCGATGCGAGGTCGTGCGGCGGCGGTGTGGCTGGCGCTGGGGACGGCGACGTTGGTCTCCGGATGCGGCGGCGGCGGAACCGCCGGCTCGACGTACGTGGACCGCGTGCCGCTCCTGCCCGACACGATGACCACGCGCATGGACGAGATCGGCCGCTACGGCGGCCGGTTCGTCGTCGGCGCCACCGCCAGTCCCAAAACGTTCAACCCGATCATGGCGAACGAGACCAGCTCGAGCGACGTGATCTCGCAGCTGTTCGCGTCGCTCACCGACATCGACTACGTGACGCAGGAAGACATCCCGATGTTGGCCAAGTCCTGGGACTTCTCCGACGGCGGGCGCACGGTCACCTACCACCTGCGTCGCGGGGCGTGCTTCTCCGACGGCCACCCGATCACGAGCGAAGACGTGAAGTTCTGTTTCGACGTGGTCATGGACCCCGCGCTCCACCCGTCGATGCAGGACGCGTTCACGATGGAGGTGGGCGGCAAGCAGGTGCCGTTCACGTACAGCGCGCCGGACTCGTACACGTTCGTGGTCACCGCGCCCGCCACCGACGCGTTGATCCTCGCCCACGTCGCCAACATCCGTGTCCTGCCCAAGCACGTGCTCGAGGCCGCGACGAAGGCGGGCCGGTTCGCGTCCAGCTACACCACGGCCACGCCGCCCGAGAGCCTGGTCACGAGCGGGCCGTGGCGGCTCAAGGAACACCTCGAGAACCAGAAGACCGTGCTCGCGCGCAACCCGTACTGGTGCGGCGTGGACGCGAAGGGGCGGCGGCTGCCGTACCTGGACGAGGTGGTGTTCCGCGTGGCCAAGGACCAGGACGTCGCCGCGCAGATGTTCCACGCCGGCGAACTGGACGGCCTCGACAACGTGAAGTCCGAGGACTACAAGAAGTACGCCGCCGAGCAGAAGCAGAAGGGGTTCGTGCTCTACGACATCGGCGCGCACTTCAACACGAACTTCCTGTGGTTCAACTTGAACCGTGTGCGCAAGCCGGAGAAGGGGAAGAAGCTCGGGGACCCGAAGGTCGAGCCGTGGAAGTTCGCGTGGTTCTCGAACCGCGATTTCCGCCGCGCGGTGTCGATGGCGGTGGACCGCGACGCCATCATCCGCGGGCCGTACTACGGCTACGGGGTGAAGGGCTGGGCGCAGTTCACGCCGGGGAACCCGCGCTGGTACGACGCCACGATCACCGGGCCGGACCTGGACATCGAGGGCGCGAAGCGGCTCCTGGACCAGATCGGGCTCAAGGACCGGAACGGCGACGGCGTGCGCGAGGACGCGACCGGCCACGACGTGGCGTTCGCGCTCGTCTACAACGCGGACAACAAGCTGCGCCAGGCGATCTCGACGTTGCTGCAGGACGATCTCGCCAAGGTGGGGATCAAGCTCACGCCGAGCGGCCTGGACTTCAACACCATGGTGACCAAGACGCGCCACGAGTTCGACTACGACGCCTGCCTGCTGGGGCTCGGCTCCGCGGTGCCGAGCGACCCCGGCATGGGGCCCAACTTCTGGAAGTCGAGCGGCCTCACGCACTACTGGGACATCGGCCAGCCGCGCCCGGACACGCCGGCCGAGGCGCGCATCGACTCGCTGTTCCAGGTCTGCATCGGCACCACGGACCTGGCGGCGCGCAAGGCGGCCTACCGGCAGATGTCGGAGATCCTGAACGACGAGTGCTTCGTCGTCTGGCTGCCAACGCTCGAGCTCAAGATCCCGATCCGGAGCCGCTTCGGCAACGTGCACGCGAGCCCGATGCCGCACCGCATCATGTGGAACTCCGCCGTCCTGTTCGACAAGCGCCCGGGGCAGAAGAACTGAGAACGTACCTGCTCCGGCGGCTGCTCCAGACCATCCCGCTGCTGCTGGGGATCTCGGCGCTGACGTTCGTGCTGCTGCAGCTGGCGCCCGGCGACTTCCTCGCCACCATGGCGGAGAACCCGCAGGTGTCGCCGGCCGCGCTCGAGGCCATGCGCCACCGCTTCGGCCTCGACCAGCCGTGGTGGGCGCAGTACCTGCTCTACCTGAAGAACGTCTTCCTCCACCTCGACTTCGGCGAGTCGTTCTCGCGCCACCAGCCGGTGTTCACGGTGCTGCGCACGGGGCTCGCGAACACGCTGCTGCTCGCCTGCGCCGCCGCCGTGGTGACGTGGGCGCTGGCGATCCCGCTCGGCGTCGTGGCGGCGGTGCGCCAGTACGGCTGGCCGGATCGCGCGCTGTCGTTCCTCGCGTTCTTCTCGCTCTCGGTGCCCGAGGTGCTCTCCGGGCTGCTGTTGCTGTGGCTCGCCGCGAGCACCGGCTGGTTCCCGGTCGGGGGCATGCGCCACCTGGACCACGACCTGTTCGGTCCGCTGCAGCGACTCGGCGACACGCTGCGCCACCTGGTGCTGCCCGCGCTCACGGTGGGCCTGATCCCGCTCGCTGGCCGCATGCGGCAGATGCGCTCGAGCCTGCTGGACGTGCTCCGGCTCGACTACGTGACCACCGCGCGAGCGAAAGGGCTCTCGGAATCCCAGGTCGTCGTCGGGCACGCGCTCCGGAACGCGCTCAATCCCATGATCACGCTGTTCGGCTTCACGCTCGGCTCGCTGGTCTCCGGCTCGTTCGTGGCCGAGACCATCTTCTCCTGGCCCGGGCTCGGGAGCCTCACGCTCGAGGCGCTGAACACGCAGGACCAGTACCTGGTGATGGGCTCCGTGCTGATGGCGTCGCTGGTGCTGATCGCCGGCAACCTCGTGGCCGACGTGCTGCTCGCCGTGGCCGACCCGCGGATCCGTCACGCATGAGCGCCGTGGCCCCCGCGAACCCGCCCGTCTCGTCGTGGCGCGACTTCTGGCGCCAGCTCCGCCGGAGCCCGCTCGCCGTGGCGGGCGGCGCGCTGCTCGTCGCGCTCTACCTGCTCGCCCTGCTGGCGCCGTTCCTCGCGCCCTATGCGGAGAGCGACATCGACCGCCACCGCTTCTTCCATCCGCCGACGCCGCTCCACGTCGTGGACGCGCAGGGCCGCTGGCAGGCGCCGTTCGTCTACGGCACGCGCGCGGGTCGCGACCAGAGCTATGAGCGGGACGCTTCGCAACGCTATCGGCTGCAGCTGTTCCCGCGCGGCGCGCGCTACCGACTGTTCGGCCTGATCCCGTGCGACCGGCACCTGTTCGGCGTCGATCGTCCGGGCCGCATCTTCCTGCTGGGCGCGGACGACACCGGGCGCGACGTGTGGACGCGACTCCTCTACGGCTCGCAGGTGTCGCTCACGGTGGGGCTCGTGGGGATCGCCATCTCGTTCTCGCTCGGCCTGCTGCTCGGCGGCGTTTCCGGCTACTTCGGCGGCTGGGTCGACACGCTGATCATGCGCTCCACCGAGCTGCTGCTCTCGATCCCCGGGCTCTACCTGATCGTGGCGCTGCGCGGCGTGTTCCCGCTCACGCTGCCGAGCCAGCAGACGTACCTCGCGATCGTGGCCATTCTGTCGTTCATCGGCTGGGCGAGCCTGGCGCGGGTCATCCGCGGCATGGTGCTCTCGCTCCGCCGGGCCGAGTTCGTGCTCGCCGCCGAGGCCATGGGCGCCTCGAGCCTGCGCATCATCGTCCGTCACATCCTGCCGAACACGCTGTCGTTCACGATCGTCGCCGCCACGGTGGCGGTGCCCGGTTACATCCTGGGCGAGGTGTTCCTGAGCTTCCTCGGCGTGGGCGTGCAGCCGCCGGCGGCGAGCTGGGGCAACATGCTGAACGCCGCGCGCAGCGAGCGCGTGCTGACGTCGTTCCCGTGGATGCTGCTGGCCCCCGGGCTCGCGATCTTCCTCACCGTGATGGCGTTCAACTTCTTCGGCGATGGCCTGCGCGACGCGCTCGACCCGCGCAAGTCGCCGAGCCCGTCCGGCGGAGGCCAGGCGTGAGCGGGACGCTGCTCGAGATCCGCGAGCTGCAGACGCACTTCTTCACCGACGACGGCGTGGTCCGCGCCGTGGACGGCGTCTCGCTGGCGCTCGAGTCCGGCCGCACGCTGGCCGTGGTCGGCGAGTCCGGCAGCGGCAAGAGCGTCACCGCGCTCTCCGTGCTGCGCCTCGTGGCCACGCCGCCGGGGCGCATCGTCGGCGGCAGCATCCGCTTCCGTGGCCGCGACCTGCTGTCGCTCTCGGAGCCGGAGATGCGCGGCATCCGCGGGCGCGAGATCTCGATGATCTTCCAGGAGCCGATGACCAGCCTGAACCCGGTTTACACCTGCGGCGCGCAGATCATGGAGGTGCTCGAGCTGCACCTGAAGCTCGACCGCGCCGCGGCGAAGCGGCAGGCGATCGAGCTCCTGAAACGCGTCGGCATCCCGTCGCCCGAGCAGCGCGTGGACGAGTACCCGCACCAGATGTCGGGCGGCATGCGCCAGCGGGTGATGATCGCCATGGCGCTCGCCTGCCGGCCCGCGCTGCTGATCGCGGACGAGCCCACGACGGCGCTCGACGTCACGATCCAGGCGCAGATCCTGGAGCTCCTGCGCTCGCTCCAGCGCGAGCTCGAGATGAGCGTGCTCCTGATCACGCACGACCTGGGCGTGGTCGCGGAGACGGCGGACCAGGTGGCGGTCATGTACGCGGGCCAGGTGGTGGAGACGTGCAGCGTGCGCGAGATCTTCCACGCCACGCGCCATCCGTACACGGCCGGGCTGCTGGCGTCGCTGCCGCGGCTGGGCGCGACCCCGGCCGGCGGGGCCGGAGGCCCCGAAGGCTCCAAACCTCGCCTGCGCGTCATCCCTGGCCAGGTCCCCGATCCCACGCGGTTCCCCGCCGGCTGCCGGTTCCACCCGCGCTGTCCGCTCGCCGTGGAGCGCTGCCGGACCGAGGCGCCCGCGCTGCGCGACGTGGGCGGTGGCCACCTCGCGCGCTGCCACCGTGCGGAGGAGATCGCCTCGGGCGCCGTGGACCCCGTGGCGCCGGCTTCACCTCCTCCGGCGCCTTCGCCCGCAGCTCCTGAAGCGCCTTCGGCGCCGCAGGTCTCAAGAGCCCGCCCTCATGCCTGAGGCGTTGCTGACCGTCCGGGGCCTGAGCAAGCTCTTCCCGATCCGGAAGGGGCTCTTCGGCCGGGTCGCGGGCCACGTCCGCGCCGTGGACGGGGTCTCGTTCGACCTCGAGGCCGGCGAGACGCTCGGGCTCGTGGGGGAGAGCGGCTGTGGAAAGACCACGACCGGCCGCTGCCTGCTCCGCCTGATCGAGCCCACCGCCGGCGACGTGCGCTTCGACGGCCGGGCCGTGACCGGCGCGACCTCTCGTGAGCTGCGGTCGTTGCGGCGCGAGATGCAGATCGTCTTCCAGGACCCGTATTCGAGCCTCAACCCCCGGCTCACCGTGGGCAGCATGCTGGCCGAGCCGCTCCACATCCACGGGCTCGCGCGCGGTTCCGCCGCGCGCGACCGCGTCGCCGAGCTGCTCCAGCTCGTGGGGTTGTCGCCCGACCACGCCCGGCGCTATCCGCACGAGTTCTCGGGCGGACAGCGCCAGCGCATCGGCATCGCGCGCGCGCTCGCGGTGCGGCCCCGGCTGCTCGTGCTCGACGAGCCGGTCTCGGCGCTCGACGTCTCGATCCAGGCGCAGATCGTCAACCTGCTCGCCGACCTCCAGCGCGAGCTCTCGCTCACCTACCTGTTCGTGGCGCACGACCTGGCGGTCGTGGAGCACATCAGCACGCGCGTGGCGGTCATGTACCTGGGGCGGATCGTGGAGCTGGCCGACCGCGACACGCTCTACCGCGACGCCCGCCACCCGTACACGCGCTCGCTGCTCTCGGCCGTGCCGGTCCCCGACCCCGACCGGCGCTCGCAGCGCATCGTCCTCGCCGGCGACGTCCCGAGCCCGGCCCGGCCCCCTTCGGGCTGCCGGTTCCATCCGCGGTGCCCGCTCACGGTCGAGCGCGGCGAGCTGGCCCGCTGTGCGGCGGAAGACCCGGCGCTGCGCGAGGTCGCGCCCGGGCACTGGGTGGCCTGCCACTTCGCCTGAGACGCGGTTCGCGTTCGCGCGCCGCGCGCCTTCGCGAAAAGACCCGAAATCGAGCGTCCCGCGGGCGAATCTCCCCACGCGCGCAACACGCGTGCGTGCCGGACGCAACGTCGCGCGCATGCACAAGCCCGCTCGTGGCTTCTCCCGCACGAGCTTGCGACGCATTGACAGTGACATGCAGACCCCGCTCGCGCTGGCATCCCGATTGCGTGACTGCTTCGTCGAGCCCCGACGCGGCCGCCCGTGAGCGGACGATGAGGGCGACAACTCAAGAGTCTTGCTCCCTGTCCTCCTCGTGCTTGGCGGTCTGTGGGCTGATCCCCCTATCGCGAGCGAAGGAGTCTTACGGACATGCACACGGTTGGTATGGGGAGCATTCTGTAGGGCCCTGGATCCGCGGCGCCATAGCCTCCGCGCTCGACTCGCGCGTCCGCACACCGGGGCCCATGATCGGGCCGCACCCGACACCGCCTCCGCGCCCTCCCGCGCGGGGGCGGTTCGTGCTCCAGGGGCCGTGGCGCCGCGGGCGAAGCGGCGGAAATGCCGCGCCGGCGTTGACCGCGGACGGCGCGCGGGGGTAGCTTGCGCGGGCGCCGCCTGCGCGTATCCCGCGCGTCCGCGGTGCTGGACGCGACTGGAGGCGCATGGACCCCCGCCCGTCGGGACGCTCGCTGGGACTGGTCGAGACACACGGATTCACGGCCGCGGTCGAGGCGGCCGACGCCATGACCAAGTCCGCCCGGGTCACGATCACCCGCTACGAGGTCACGCGAGGCGCGCTGGTCACGATCCTCGTCCGCGGCGAGCTGGCCGAGGTCGAGGCCGCCGTGGCCGCGGGTTCCGCCGCCGCCGCCGCGATCGGCGACCTGCGGCACGGGCACGTCATCCCCGCGCCGGCGCAGGAGCTCGAGTCCGTGATCCTCGCGCGCCGCACCTCGGCGCCTTGAACCGTTTTTCCGTGATCCATACCCCACGGCAGCACCGTCTGCGGAGGATGCGATGGAAGAAGCGCTGGGCTTGATCGAGACGCGGGGCTTTGTCGCCATGGTCGAGGCTTCGGACGCCATGGTGAAGGCGGCGCGCGTGACGTTGGTGCACTATGAAAAGATCGGCGGCGGCTACGTGACCACGGTGGTGCGCGGCGACGTCGCCGCGGTCCGTGCCGCGACCGAAGCCGGCGCGGCCGCCGCGGCCAAGGTCGGCGAGGTGGTCTCGGTGCACGTCATCCCGCGGCCGCACGGGCAGCTCGAGGACGCGCTGCCGATCCGGCGCCCCGAGCCCGCGAACGCCAAGCAGCGGTAGCCTCCCAGACGCCGTCATGATCCTGGCCAAGGTCCTGGGCACGGTGGTGAGCACGCGCAAGGATGCCGGGCTCTCCGGATTGAAGCTGCTGCTCGCCCGCGAGGTGGACGGCTCGTTCCAGCCGGCCGGCAACCAGGTCGTGGCCGTGGACGCCGTGGGCGCCGGCGAGGGCGAGATCGTGCTCATCGCCGCCGGCTCCTCCGCGCGGCTCACCGAGGTCACGAAGGACCGGCCGGTGGACCACGTCATCTGCGGCATCGTCGATGTCGTGGAGCAGGACGGGCGCGACGTCTACCTGAAGCACGTCGGGGTCGAGCGGTGAGCACGCCATGAGCCTCGACGCCGCGCGCATCGGCGCCATCGTCGCGGAGGTGCTGGACAAGCTCGAGCGCGACCCGGCCGATCCGGCCTCGGCGAGACCGCTCGGCATCCACGCCTCGCTCGACGACGCGGTCGCCGGCGCTCGCCGCGCGTTCGCGGCCTGGCGCGACACGCCGCTCGAGGTGCGCGATCGCGTCATCGCCTCGATCCGCGAGACGCTGATCGCGAGCCTCAAGGCCCTCTCCGACCTCGCGGTCGAGGAGACCGGGCTCGGGCGCTCCGATGACAAGGTGCTCAAGAACCGGCTCGTCACCGAGCGCACGCCGGGGATCGAGGACCTGGAGCCGGTCGCGTGGACGGGGGACCACGGGCTCACGCTGCTCGAGCGCGCGCCCTACGGCGTCATCGCGGTGATCACGCCGGTCACGAATCCGAGCGAGACCATCATCAACAACGGCATCTCGATGATCGCCGGCGGCAACACCTGCGTGTTCTGCCCGCACCCGAACGCGAAGAAGGTGAGCTCGCTGACGATCGACCTGATGAACCGCGCCGCGCGTCGCGCGGGGGCGCCCGAGCCGTTGCTCCACTCGGTGGCCGAGCCGTCGCTCGACGTGGCGAAGGCGATGCTGCGTTACCCGGGCATCCGCCTGAACGTCGTCACGGGCGGCCCGGGTCCGGTGAAGGAGGCGCTCGACGCCGGCAAGAAGGCGATCACCGCCGGCCCCGGCAACCCGCCGTCGGTCGTCGACGAGACCGCCGACCTGGAGCGCGCCGCGCGCGACCTGGTGATGGGCGCCTCGCTCGACAACAACATCATCTGCACCGACGAGAAGGAGATCATCTGCGTCTCGCTCGTCGCCGACCGGCTCAAGGAGAACATGAGCCGTTCGGGCGCGATCGTGCTCGGGGCCCACCAGACGGAGCAGTTGAAGAAGCTCATCATCGAGACCGACAAGGGCCCGCGGAAGCACGGCTACATCAACCGCAAGTACGTGGGCAAGAACGTGTCCGTGATCCTCGCCGACGCCGGCATCCCGTGCCCGCCGGACAAGCGCCTCGCGCTGTGCGAGGTCGACAGCGACCACGCGTTTCTGTGGACGGAGCTCATGATGCCCGTGCTGCCGCTCGTGCGCGTGCGGCACGTGGACGAGGCCATCGACTTCGCGGTCGAGGTCGAGCACGGCTACCGGCACACGGCGAGCATGCACTCGCGCAACATCGACAAGCTGCACGCGATGGCGCGCGCGTGCGACTGCTCGATCTTCGTCAAGAACGGTCCCAACGCCGCGGGCCTGGGCTGGAACGGGGAGGGCCCGACGAGCTTCACGATCGCGAGCCCCACCGGCGAGGGCATGACCACGGCGAAGAGCTTCACCCGCATCCGCCGCTGCACGCTCGTCGACCGGTTCCGGATCGTATGAGCCCGCCGCCTCCGAGCTCGCCGCAGCACTCCGGCGGGGCTTCCAGCCCCGCCGGTTCAAACGCCTCTACCACCGCGATCGCGGCGGTAGAAACGTCGAGCATCGCGCAGGGCATCGTCGCCGCCGACGCGATGGTGAAGCGCGCAGAGGTCGAGCTGCTGCAGGCGAGCGTGCTCTCGCCCGGCCGCTACTGGATCCTGATCGGCGGCCGCGTCGCCGACGTGCGCTCCGCGCACGGGCGCGGCATCGACGTGGCCGCCGACGCACTGCTCGACCAGCTCTTCATCCCGCAGCTCCACGACGGCGTCCTGCCGGCGCTGCGCGGGATCGTGCCGCCGAGCGACGCCGACGCCGTCGGCGTGCTCGAAACGCTCACGGCGGCCTCCGCGATCGTTGCCGCGGACGCCGCGGCCAAGGCGGCGGGGATCGTGGTCGCCGACCTGCGCCTCGCGAACGGCATCGGCGGCAAGGGCGTGGTCACGGTCACCGGCACGCTGCCCGACGTCGAGGCCGCCGTCGCCGCTGGCCGTGCCGACGCCCAGAAGCGCGGGCTGCTCGCGCGCGCCGTCGTCATCCCGCGCATGCACCCGGCGCTGCGCGAGCACCTGGTATAGGGGGCCTGATGCTGTTCGGTCGCGTCGTGGGCACGGTCGTCTGCACCGAGAAGGTGCCGTCGTGGCGCGGCCAGCGGCTGCTGCTCGTGGACACGACCGACCCCTCCGGCGCTTCCACCGGCGGGCGCGTGTTCGCGGCCATCGACCTCGTCTCGGCCGCACCCGGCCAGCGCGTGTTCGTGGTGCGCGGGCGCGAGGCCGCGGTGGCGCTCTCGAACCCCGAGAACCCCGCCGATGCGGCGATCGTGGGGCTCATCGACTCGGTGCACGAGCCGGCCGTGGGAGCGCCGGCCTGATGTTCCTCGCGCGCGTCACCGGCACGGTCGTGGCGACGATCAAGCACGCGCACCTTCACAGCCGCAAGCTCCTGCTCGTGCGACCGGAGCCCACACCCGGCCGGCCGCAGCCGCCGTCGGTCATCGCCGTGGACACGGTGGACGCGGGCTTGGGCGACCGCGTGCTCGTGGCGGACGAGGGCAACACCGCGGCGCAGGTGCTGGGCATGCCGCGCGGGCCGGTGCGCACGGTCATCGTCGGCGTCGTCGACGAGGTCATGAGCGAGGCCGGCCCGGCGGACGGAGCGGCCGGAGCCTAACGGCGCTCGCATTTGCTGGTAGGGTCGGTCGTGAAGGGCCGCTTCACCGATCGCAGAGGAGGGACCCGATGCGAGTGCGCATGCTCCTTTTCCGCCGCCGGTTCGTCGGGATGCTGCTCGTGGCGTGCACGGTCGGAGCCGTGCGCTCGTCACACGCGCAGGCTCCCGCCTGGGTGCAGCTCTCGCCACCCGCCGAGGTGACGCTCCACGTCCGCGATTCGCGCCGCGACCGGGAGATCTTCTTCGACCAGTCGGGGCTGGTCGCCGTGGACGATCTCGCGGCGACGCGCTTCGCCCGGATCTTCTTCGGCGTCAACCCGGTCCTCGCGCGTGACAAGGGGTTCGCGTTCTACGACCCCGCGCGGGACCGCATCTGGGCGATGAGCCTGCCGATCTCCGGCGCTCTCCAGCTCTGGACGATGGATCTCGCGGACGCATCGCCGGTCTGGACTCCCCAGCCCTACACCTGGTCCAACCCCGCCCTGGCCGACACGATCATCATGAGCACGGGCCTGGTGTTCGACGACGCCCACGACCGGCTGCTGTCGTTCGGCGGTTACCTGCCGGCGACATGCATCCACTGCGTACCCCCGGGGGACACGAACGTGCTCTACCAGCTGACGCTCGCAGGGACGCCCCAGTGGTCCACGGTGCCCACGGACGGTCCAAAGCCGAGTCCGCGAGGGTTGGCGGCCATGGTCCGTGATCCGTGGCGCGACCGTGTGGTGATCTACGGTGGCGTCTCGTTCGGACCCATCCTGTACGACGAGACCTGGGCGCTCTCGCTGGGAACACCGATGAGCTGGACGCTCTTGAACCCCACTGTGATCCCACCTTCAGGCCGGGTCGTGGACAGCGCGGTGCTCGACTCACTTGGCCGCCACTGGTACATCCACGGCTTACAAGCCGGGGGCGGCCCGGCGACGTACGCGCTGGACCTATCCAACGCGGTGAACGATGCGGACGCGACCTGGAGCGAGGTCGCGCCGGCGGCGGTCACGATCGCGTCCTACCCGGCGATGACCTTCGTGCAACCCGGGCAAGACCGGCTCGTCGCGATGAGCGGCACGTCGGAGTGGCGGTTGCCGTTCTCCGCGCCGACGGATTGGCAGCTCGTGCCGGGCGCCCCCTTGCGCCGGAACGACCACGTCGGCTTCGTGGATCCTGCCACGCAGCGCCTCTACGCAGGCCTCGGACCAGACGATGGATTCCAATGGCGGCCGATCGGCCAGGAGGTGCCATGGATGCCGCTCGGCACGCAGGGCCCGACCGGCTTCGGCGCCAGCGCGGGCGTGGACCCGGTGGGCGGCAAGGTCTGGGTGTTCGGCGGTCACGACTCGGGGGACGACGTCGAGTACTCGGACCTTTGGTCGATGGACCTGTCCACGAGCCAGTGGACGCACGTGAGCACCGGGAATCCGCCGATCCCGAGGAGTGAGGCGCTCGGGGTGTTCGACTCCGCGCACCGCCGGCTCATCGTGCACGGCGGGCGTTACACCAACCCCGGTATCGTCGCGCTCGGCGACACGTGGGTGTACGACGTGGTCGCGGGCAGTTGGTCATCGCCCGCGACGGGCAGCTACGGGCTCGACTACGGCGAGGTCGGCATCTACGACCCGGTGCGCGATCGCGTGCTGGCGTTCGGGGGCCACGCCGGCGTGAAAGACGTGCACGTGCTTCCGCTCGGCGCGACGGTCGGGACCTGGTCGGTGCTTGCCGCCTCGGGAACGCCGCCGGACTGGTCCGACGAGGAGACGCTCGCCGCCGCCTACGACCCCGAGGCCGACCGCATGCTCGTCGCGGGCGGCGTCGGCGCGACGGCGCTGTGGGCGCTGAACCTGGCCGGCACACCGACGTGGGAGCAACTCGCGCTCGCCGGCCCACTGCCGCCACAACGGCGCGGCGCGGCGCTCGCCTGCGACGTCGTGAAGCATCGGCTGCTGATGTTCGGGGGCACGCAGAGTGCACCTTGGCCGCCGGGTTCGGACCCCGGTGACGTCTGGGCGGCGGTGTTCCCGCCGGGCGTCGTGGCCACCGAGCTGTCGCTGTTCAGCGTGGATGCGAACCCCGATGGCGTGACGCTGCGCTGGTACGGCTCCAGCTCGGCCGCCTCGGGGACCGTGTACCGGCGCGAACCCGGTTCGACGTGGCGTGCGATGGGCGTGACCGCTGCGGACGGTCTTGGCCGCTGGAGTTGGGTGGATCGCGACGTGACGCCGGGGGCCGGCTACGACTATCGGCTCGGCGTCGTGCGCAATGGCGGCGAGCGGTTCTTCGGCGAGACGCACGTGGATGTGCCGCTCCGGAGCACGCTCGATCTGGCCGGTGTGCTGCCCAACCCGAGTGACGGCCCGCTGAGCGTGACGTTCTCGCTGCCCGGGAGCGCGCCCGCCACGCTCGAGCTGTTCGACGTGACAGGGCGCCGGCTCGCCGAGCGTGCGGTGGGAGGGCTCGGAGCCGGCACCCACCAACTGCGGCTCGACTCCGACGGCGTAAGACCGGCCGCCGGGCTCTACCTCGTCCGCCTGCGCCAGTCGGGCAAGCAGCGGCTCGCTCGCGTGGTCATCACCCGCTGACGTGGGGCGCCCCCCGATCCGGGGGGCTTGAGCCAAAGGGGCTGTGGCGCTTATGGTCAGGCCGCCCACGCCAGCCGGAGGACCCCGTGCCGCTCTACGAGTACCGCTGTCCGTCCTGCCGTCACGCGTGGGAAACGCTTCAGGACCGCTGGGATTCGCCCGCTCCTCCCTGTCCGCGCTGCGGCGCGGCTCGCTCCGAGCGTCGACTCAGCACTTTTGCCGTCGTCGCAACGCCCGCTTCCGGCGCACGAAACCAGCCCGGGCCCTGTGGCTCGGACGACTGTGCCTGCCGGAGGCCGCCAGACTGAAGGATCAGGGGGACGCTCAACCGGGAGGACGCACGATGACGAAAGCGGACCTGGTGGAAGAGATCGCCACCACAACCGGCGTGTCACGCAATCACACGGCCGTGATCATCGACGGGATGCTGGATGCCGTCTGCCGCGCGCTGAGCGAGGGCAAGCATCTGGAGATCCGCGGCTTCGGGACGTTCAAGGTGCGCGAGCGCCGCGCTCGTCGCGCCCGCAATCCGCGCAGCGGGACCGAGGTTCAGGTCCCGGCGAAGCTGGTGCCCGTGTTCAAGCCCAGCAAGGAACTCAAGGCCCAGGTCCTCGAGGCCCCGGCCAGCACGACCGCCTGACCAAGGAGGAAGAAGGATGGGTTCGGGGAAGAAGCGGAAGCGCAAGAAGATCGCCACGCACAAGCGAAAGAAACGCCTGCGGAAGAATCGTCATAAGAAGCGCATCCGCTAGGGACCCCGAAGCACTGCGTCGAGTCCTCGGCCGCGCGCACTTCGCGCGCGGCCGTTGGACGTTCGACCCCGCCCGCCGCGGCCCCGGCGTCCGCGAGCTGCGATGGAAAACCGTGCACGCGCCCGAGGACGGCGACTGGGTCATCGCCGAGATCCCCTGGAACGGCCCCGCGCACCTGGTCGAGGTGCTGGGCGCCGACGATCGCCCGGAGTGGGACGACGCTGCGGTGGCGTCGCAGTTCCGGCTGCGGGTGACATTCCCCGAGGGAGCCCTCGCTGAGGCCGCGGCACTGCGCGAGCCGACCTCGCGCGACCTGAAATCTCGCGAGGACCACCGCGACGACGCCGTCGTCACGGTGGATCCACACGACGCGCGCGATCACGACGACGCGCTCGGCGTGCGTTCGCTCGGGGGCGGCCGCCACGAAGTGGGCGTGCACATCGCGGACGTGGGCTGGTACGTGCGCCCGGGGGGCGCGATCGATCGCGAGGCGCGCGCGCGCGGCACCAGCTGCTACCTCCCAGGTGGCGCCGTGCCGATGCTGCCGGAGCGGCTCTCCGGCGACCTGTGCTCGCTGCGCGAGGGCGTCGACCGCCTGGCGCTCTCGGTGTTCGCCACGCTCGACGACAGCGGCCTGCTACACGGCTACCGGTTCGCCGCCACCGTGATCCGCAGCCGGGCCCGGCTGTCGTACGAACGCGTCCAGCGCGCGCTCGATGGCGCCGAGCCGCTCGCGGACGCGATCCAGAAACCGCTCGAGACGCTGATGCAGCTCGCGCGCGTGCTGCGCGCGCGGCGGCTCGCCGTGGGCGCGCTCCAGCTCGAATCGGTGGAGGTGAAGGCCGTGGTCGACGAGCACGGCGCGCCGCTCCGGCTCGAGCGCCGTCCCCATCTCGAGAGCCACGAGCTGGTGGAGGAGTTCATGCTGCTCGCGAACCGCTGCGTCGGCGAGGCGGCCGCGCTCCGAGGCAGCGGGGTGCTGTGGCGCGTGCACGAGCCGCCGCCGGGGCGGAAGCTGCTCGAGCTGGATGAAACCCTCCGGGTGCTCGGGCTGCCGCGGCTCCCGCGCCACACCGAGGACGCCCATCGCGCGCTCCAGGCGCTGCTCGAGGTCCCGCTCGATCCGCCCAAACGCCGGCTCGTCCACCGCATGGTGCTGCGTTCGCTCGCCCGTGCGCGCTACCTCGAGCGCGACCTCGGCCACTTCGGGCTCTCGACGCGCGAGTACCTGCACTTCACCTCGCCGATCCGCCGCTATCCCGACCTGCACAACCACCGCCGGGTGCGCGAGTGGATCGAGCGCGCGCGCGACGAGGCGTGGGACCCGCACGAGACCGCGGCGCTCGCCGCCGAGTGCAGCGGCCGTGAGCAGGACGCCACCGACGCCGAGCGCGAGGGGACGAAGGTCAAGGGCCTGCGGTTGCTGGCGGCAAGACTCGGGGAGCGCGTATCGGGTACTATCTCGGGGCTCGTTCCCAGGGGATGTTTCGTGGAGTTGGACGACCCACCGGTCGATGGTTTCATTGCGGTGGGTGACCAACTGGACGATCGATTCGAGCTGGACGCCGCGGGCGTGCGACTGGTGGGGCAGCGAACGCGCCGCCGGTTCACGCTCGGGGACACGGTCCAGGTCACGATCGCCCGCGTCGACGTTCCTGCGCGCGAGTGCGACCTGGCGCTCGATCAGGACGACACGCGGCGGGGCCGGCACGGAAAGCCGGGCGCGCGCCGATCAGCGAGGAGGCAAGGATGGCACTGAAGCGATTGGACCTGCGGAAGGGCCGCGAGCGGCGCGGGAGCGAGCGCGCCGACGCGCGCCTGTCCATGCGCGTCGAGGCCGGCTCCACGGCGGGCGCGGCCCGCATCGTCACCGAGAGCCAGAACATCTCCGCGAGCGGCGTCTACTGCCACGCGTCGCATTACCTGGCACCGCTCTCCAAGGTGCAGCTCACGATCATCCTGCCCCGCGTGCCCGGTGGGCCGCCGAACGTGCAGGAGCTCCTCAAGTGCGACGGCATCGTCGTGCGCTGCGAGCAGCGCGCGAACGAGCGCGGCGGGACGCCGTACGAGCTGGCGTGCATGTTCACGGCGCTCGAGCCCGCGGCGCGCGTGCGGCTCGAGGAGTTCGTGACCTGGCGGAACCTGCAGGCGCTGCGCGCCGCGCTGGCGGCCACGCCGGGCGGCCGCGCGAGCGGGCGCACCAGTGCGCGGCCCTCGCTCAAGCCGTCCACGAACGGTCGCAAACCCGCCACGGCCACGAAGAGTGTCCGCACGACCGCACGCACGAGCGCCCGAACGGGCGCCGGACGGGCGCGCGGCTGAGCCCGCAGCCGGGCACGGCGCCCCGCGTCGGGGTGCGACGCGGACGCGCGCTGTCCGGGAGCTTCGCGCCGCCGGGTGACAAGTCGATCACGCACCGCGCGCTGCTCTTCGGCGCGCTCGCGGACGGCGTCACGCGCGTGACCGGCGCGAACCGCGGTGAGGACTGCGCCCGCACCGCCGCCGCCATGGTCGCGCTTGGCGCCACGGTCGATCCGACCTCCGACGGCTGGCGCGTCATCGGCACCGCCGGCGCGCTGCGCCAGCCGGCGACGGACGTGGACTGCGGCAACTCCGGCACCACGCTGCGGCTCGCGGCGGGCCCGGTCGCCGCACGACCGCTCGACGTGCGCTTCACCGGGGACGCCTCGCTGTCGCGCCGCCCGATGCGGCGGATCGCCGAGCCCCTGACCGCGATGGGCGCCACGCTCGAAGGCCAGGGCGAGGCGTGCACGCCGCCGCTGCGCGTGCGCGGCGCGAAGCTGCGCGCGATCGACTACACGGTGCCGATGGCGAGCGCCCAGGTGGCCGGCTGCACGCTGCTCGCGGGGCTCTCCGCCGACGGCGTCACGCGCGTGACGCTGCCCGGCCCGGCGCGCGACCACACCGAGCGCATGCTGCCGGGGTTCGGGATCGCGCTCGAGTGTGAGGCGCTCGAGCGCGGTCAGCGCCGGGTGAGCGTGCGCGGTGGCCAGGCCCTGCGCGCCGCCGACGTGCGCGTGCCGGGGGACTTCTCGGCGGCGGCGTTCCTGCTCGCGGCGGCCGCGTGCGAGCCGGGGAGCGCGGTCACCGCGCGCGACGTGAACCTGAACCCGACGCGCACCGCGTTCCTCGAGGTGCTGGCGGCGATGGGCGTGGACGTGCGCGTGGAGCGCGAGCGCGTGGAGACCGGCGAGCCCGTGGGCGACGTGACCGTGAGGGGCCCCGAGGCGCTGCGCGCGTTCGATGTGCCCGCGGCGTGGCTGCCGCGTATGATCGACGAGGCCCCGGCGTGGGCGATCGTGGCCGCGGCGGCGCGCGGCACGTCGCGGCTCGCGGGCGCCCAGGAGCTGCGCGTCAAGGAGAGCGACCGGATCGCCACGATCGCCGCCGCGCTCGCGGTCGTCGGGATCGACGTGGAGGAGCGCGCGGACGGCCTCGCGGTCACCGGCGGCAGCGCGCGCGGCGGGGGGCGGATCGAGACGCGCCACGACCATCGCGTCGCCATGGCGTTCGCAGCGCTCGGTGCGCGGCTCGAGCAGCCGCTCGCGTTCGACGACGTGGCGAGCGTGCCGACCTCGTTCCCGGCGTTCTTCGACACGCTGGCCTCGCTCGGGGCCGAGGTCGTGCCCATGGGAGGGCCCGGCGCGTGAGCTTCGTGGTCACGATCGACGGCCCGGCCGCGGCGGGGAAGAGCACCACCGCGCGCGCGATCGCGCGGCGCCTCGGCTGGCGCTACCTCGACACCGGCGCGTTCTATCGCGCGCTGGGCCTGAAAGCGCTGCGCCGCGCCGTGCCGCTCACGGACGCCGAGGCCGCGGCGTTCGCGCGCGAGACCACGATCGAGTTCTCGGGCGATCCCGACGGCCCGCGCCTGGTGCTGGACGGCGAGGACGTCACCGACGCCATCCGCACGCCGGCGGCGAGCGATGCCGCCTCGCGCGTGGCCGCGCTGCCGGCGGTGCGCCGCCAGCTCGTGGAGTGGCAGCGCGCGCTGCGTGCGCGCGAGCCGCTCGTGGGCGAGGGCCGCGACCTCGGCACCGTGGTGTTCCCCGACGCCGAGGTGAAGCTCTACCTCGACGCCGACCTCGACACGCGCGCCGGGCGCCGCCTGCGCGAGCTGCGGCTCCAGGGGACGGAATCCGAGTTCGACGCCGTGCGCGACGAGATCCGCGTGCGCGACGAGCGCGACCGCTCGCGCGCCGACAGCCCGCTCCGGGCCGCGACCGACGCCACCGTGCTGGACACGACGGGCATGGACCTCGAGCGCCAGGTGGAGGCCGCGCTGGCCGTTATCAGAAGCCACCGGGCCTTTCCAGGCCCGGTGCCCGCGCCAGGCCCGTCGGCCGCGCCAGGTTCGATCGCCGAGCCGGGGGGGCAGCGAGGGAGGGGGCGTGCATGACCGACCGCGCGGACTTGGAGCGTAGGTGAGCCTGCACTATAGTGCCACGCGCTTCCTGCTCGGGGGTTTCGTGGGTGCCCTGAGCGGCTGGGAGGTTCACGGGCGCGAGCACGTGCCGAAGTCGGGCGCGGTGATCGTGGCCTCGAACCACGTCTCGTTCTGGGACCCGCTGCTCGTCGGCACCGCGGCGATCCGCGAACAGCACTTCCTCGCCAAGGGGGAGCTGTTCCGGCCGCCGCTCGGCTGGCTCATCCGTGCGTACAACGCCATTCCCATCCGGCGTGGCACCGTGGACATGAGCGGCCTCGCGAAGGCCAGGGATATCCTCCGAGCCGGGCGCTCGCTGATCCTGTTCCCGGAGGGGACACGCTCGCGCGGCGGCGAACTGCGACCGGCCCGGCCAGGGCTCGGCATGCTCGCGGTCTCGACCGACGCGCTCGTGGTGCCCACCTGCGTCCTGGGCAGCGATCGTCCGGGGAAGTGGTTGTTCCGCCAGACGAAGCTGCGGGTCGATTTCGCCCCGCCGCGGACCTGGCGGGAACTGTCGGGTACGGACACCGGTCTCGAACCGGGGCGCGCGCTCTACGAGAGCGTGGGCGCCGGCGTGATGCGCGAGATCGGGCTGCTCCGGGCCCGGCAACTGAACGAGGCGGTTCGCAGCACGGCGACGCCGTAGCTGCATATTCCATATACAGGAGGTAACGGTTTCATGCCGGAAGTCCAGGAACAGACCCTCAACCCCGTGAGCACCAAGCGGGCACCCGCGTTGCCGCTCGTCCCCCTCAACTACGACGAGGAGGAAGACCTCACGCTCGAACAGCGTGAGGCGATGTTCGGCGCCTACGAGGAGTCCATGCGCTCCATCGGCGAGGGCGAGATCGTGCGCGGCACGGTTCTCACCATCGACGACAAGGACGTACTGGTCGACGTGGGATTCAAGAGTGAAGGCATCATCCCGCTGGCGGAGTTCTCGGACCCCACCAGCATCAAGGTCGGGGACGTGCTCGAGGTGTTCCTCGAGAAGATGGAGAACCAGGACGGCCTCGTCGTGCTGTCCAAGCAGCGCGCCGACTTCGTGCGCGTGTGGGACCGCGTCAAGGAGGCGCACGACTCGGGCCAGGTCGTGGATGGCCGGCTGATCCGCAAGATCAAGGGCGGCGTGGTCGTCGACCTCTACGGCGTCGAGGCATTCCTGCCCGGCTCGCAGATCGCGCTGAGACAGGTGCAGAACGTGGACGCGCTGCTCGGCCAGAGCGTCTCGGTCAAGATCATCAAGCTCAACAAGCGCCGCCGCAACATCGTTGTCTCGCGCCGCGCCGTGCTCGAAGAGGAGCGCGACCGGATGAAGGCCACGATCCTCAAGGACCTCGCGAAGGACCAGATCCGCGAGGGCGTGGTCAAGAACATCACCGACTTCGGCGCGTTCGTGGACCTCGGCGGCATCGACGGCCTGCTGCACATCACGGACATGTCGTGGGGCCGTGTCGCGCACCCGTCGGAGATGGTCAAGATCGGCGACAAGCTGCGGGTCAAGGTGCTGAACTTCGACCCGGAGAAGGAGCGCATCTCGCTCGGCTTGAAGCAACTCGATGCCTACCCGTGGGAAGGGGTCGAGGAGAAGTACAAGGTCGCCGACCGCATCAAGGGTCGCGTGGTCTCGATCACCGACTACGGCGCATTCGTCGAGCTGGAGAAGGGCATCGAGGGCCTGATCCACGTCTCCGAGATGTCGTGGACGCGCCACGTGCGGCACCCGTCCAAGATCGTGAACATCGGTGACACGATCGAGGCGGTGGTGCTGAAGGTCGACAAGGCGAACGAGAAGATCTCGCTCGGCCTGAAGCAGGTGGAGCCCGATCCGTGGCTCACGCTCGACCACAAGTACCCGCCGGGCATGAAGGTGAAGGGCAAGGTCCGGAACCTCACGAACTTCGGCGCGTTCGTCGAGCTCGAGGAGGGCATCGACGGCCTCGTGCACGTCTCCGACATGTCGTGGACGAAGCGCGTCGCGCACCCGAGCGAGGTCCTGAAGAAGGGCGACTCGATCGAGGTCGTGGTGCTGTCGATCGACAAGGAGCACCGCCGCATCAGCCTGGGGTTGAAGCAGGTCTCCGAGGATCCATGGCCGTCGCTCGCCGAGAAGTTCCCCTCCGGCATGGGACTCTCGGGCACGATCAACCGGCTGTTCGACCGCGGCGCGATCGTGGACCTGGGCGATGGCATCGAGGGCTTCATCCCGCTCTCGCAGCTCGGGATCGACGACCTCAAGCGTCCGAACGACGCGTTCGAGGTGGGCGAGCCGCTGACCATGAAGGTGACGCGCGTGGACGTGCCGAACCACCGGCTCATCCTGAGCGTCAAGGCGTGGCTCTCCGACCAGGACGACATCGCGCTGGCCGAGTGGACGTCCAAGCGGAACCAGGTGCGCGCGCGCATCGCGGCGAACCCGCCCGCTGAAGACCCGACCGCGGCCAAGGTGAAGGAAGACGTGCCGGACGAGGAGTAGCGAGCACCGAAGCCCAAGGACGCAGGACGGCCCGCCGCGAGGCGGGCCGTTCGGCTTTTCGGGCCATTGCGCGCGGGATCGCGCCGCTTCCCGCTCCAGGTTTTCGTGCAAGCGCGGGTGGCGGAGCCGGCCGGCCGGCCCTAGACTCCGCCGCCCATGCGGCGCGCGACCCTGCTGCTGCTCACGACCACGATCGTCCTCGGAGCACCCCTCTCGGCGGCGCCCGAGAGCGTCTGGTCGCGCCTCCCGGCGGGGCTCCCGGCCGACAGCCTGGCCCCGGCTCTCCGCCGGCTCGAGGCCGCCGGCCCGCCCGCGATGTCCGGGGCCGCGGCGTACGCGCTCGGCGAGTTCCACCACGCGCGCGGCGAGTACCGGCAGGCCGCGGATGCGTTCGGCCGCGCGGCCGGGCGTCTCCAGGGCCTGGAGCACACCGAAGCCCGCTACCGGCAGGGGCTCGCCTGGCTGGGCGAGCGCGATCCCGGTCGCGCACGCGCGGCGTTCGAGGAGGTGGCGATGCTGTCGCAGCCGTTCCGCGCGCTCGCCCAGCTCGGCCTCGCGCGCGCGTACGCGCTCGGGGGCGAACCCGAGCAGGAGCTGAACGTGCTCCGCCGGCTGCTCGACCGTCCCGCGGGCGAGGCCGAGCCCGCGGCACTCGCGCGCTACGCGGCGCTCTGCGACCGCGCGCACCGGACAAGCGAGGCGCGTGCCGCGCGCGAGCGGCTCGCGAAGCGCTGGCCGCGGAGCTTCGAGGCGGCCCTGTTGCCGCCGGCGGGCGGGGAGCGCCGGCCATGAGCAGCGAGCGCGCCGTGCCGGTCGCGGAGAGCGCCGCTGCGCGCACGCCGCTCATGCGCCAGTTCGTCGCCGCCAAGCGCGAGCATCCGGACGCGTTCCTGTTCTTCCGCCTGGGCGACTTCTACGAGATGTTCTTCGACGACGCCGTGCGCGGCGCCCAGCTCCTCGGCCTGACGCTCACGTCGCGCAACAAGCAGGACCCCGAGCCGATCCCGATGTGCGGCATCCCGTGGCATCAGCGCGACATCTACACGGCGAGGCTCCTGAAGCTCGGCTTCAAGGTGGCGATCTGTGACCAGCTCGAGGATCCCGCGCAGGCGAAGGGCCTGGTCCAGCGCGGCGTCACCGAAGTCCTCACGCCGGGGTCGGTCACGCAGGAGACGTTCCTCGAACGCGGTGCGAACAACTTCCTCGCCGCGCTGTGGCCGCGCCCCGACCGGCTGGGGATCTGCCTCGCGGACGCCTCGACCGGCGAGATGAAGCTCGCCGAGTGCGACTGGGCGGAGGCCGGCGCGTTGCTCTCGCGCACACGCGTCGCCGAGTGGCTGGTGCCGGCGCCGATCGAGGACGGCGTGGCCCCGAAGCTGGAGGCCGCGCTCGCGGGGCTTGCCGGCGCGCGCTCCACGGTGCCGGTGGCGCGCTACCTGGACGCCGCGCAGCCGCCCGCGCGCTGGAGCACGCACGCGGCCGACGCGCACGCCGACCTGCCGCTCGCGCTCGCCGCCACGGCGGCGGCGCTCGATTACCTGAGCCGCACGCAGGGAAGCCCGCCGCAGCAGATGACGCGTGTCGAACGCTGGAGCGAGGACACGGTGCTCCGCTACGACGCCGCCACCGCGCGGAACCTCGAGATGTTCTCGCCGCAGCCCGGCGGGGAGGTGGCGCACACGCTCTGGCATCACCTGAACCTCGCGGTCACCGCCGGCGGCGCACGCCGGCTGCGGGCCTGGCTCGAGCGGCCGCTCGCGAGGCTCGAGGACGTGCACAGGAGACAGGAGGCGGTCGCTGCGTGGCTCCCGGGGACGGCGCGCGGCTCGTTCCGCGAATCCCTGCGCGGCCTGCCCGATCTCGAGCGGCTCGCCGCGCGCATCGCCTGCGCCAAGGCCTCGCCGCGCGAGCTGGGGGCGCTCCGCGATGCGCTGGCGCGCCTCCCCGAGCTGGCGGAAGGCCTGGCCCAGGCGCCGTCGGGCGCGTTCGCCGACGCCGTGCGCGCGCTCGACGTGCCGCCCGAGCTCGCGGTGCGCCTGCGCACCGCGCTCGTCGACGAGCCGCCGGTCTCCTCGAGCGAGGGTGAGGTCATCCGCGAGGGCTTCGACGAGGTGCGCGACGCGCTGTACGCGGTCACCCACTCGGGCAAGCGCTGGATCGCGGAGCTGGAGGCGAGCGAGCGCGAGCGCACCGGCATCCCGAGTCTCAAGATCGGCTACAACAAGGTGTTCGGCTACTACCTCGAGATCACGAACGCGCACCGCGACAAGGCGCCCGCCGACTACGAGCGCCGCCAGACGCTCACGAACGCCGAGCGCTACGTGACGCCGGCGCTCAAGCGCCAGGAGTCGGAGGTGCTGGCCGCGGAAGACAAGCTGCGCGCGCGCGAGCACGAGCTGTTCGTGACACTGCGCGACGAGGCCGCACGGCACGTCGCCGCGCTCCAGGCCGCGGCCGATGCGCTGGCGCGGCTGGACGCCGAGGCGGCGTTCGCCGAGGCCGCGGCGCGCTACGAGTGGACGCGTCCCGTGCTCGAGGACAGCGACCGGCTCGTGGCCGAGGGCGTGCGCCACCCGGTGGTCGAAAGGTTGCTGCCCCGCGGCGAGTTCGTGGCCAACGACGTGCGGCTGGACGCGCGCGATCGCCAGATCGTCCTCCTGACCGGTCCCAACATGGGCGGCAAGAGCACGTACCTGCGGCAGGTGGCGCTGCTCGTGCTGCTCGCGCAGGCGGGCTCCTGGGTGCCCGCGACGCGGGCCACGGTCGGCCTCGTCGACCGGCTCTTCACGCGCGTCGGCGCGGCCGACCGGCTCGGTGCGGGCCAGAGCACGTTCATGGTCGAGATGCGCGAGACGGCGGATATCCTCATGTCCTCGACCGCACGATCGCTGGTGCTTCTGGATGAGATCGGGCGAGGTACTGCGACGTACGACGGTCTCGCGCTGGCCTGGGCCGTGACCGAATACCTGCACGAGGCACGTGGGCCGCGGCCGCGCACGATCTTCGCCACGCACTACCACGAGCTGACGCAGCTCGCGGACAAGCTGCCGCGGCTCGCGAACGCGCACGTGACGGTGAAGGAGTGGGGCGACGGCGTGGTGTTCCTGCACCGGGTCGCCGACGGCGCCGCCGACCGCAGCTACGGCATCCACGTCGCGCGCCTCGCCGGGCTGCCCGCGAGCGTCATCGAGCGGGCACAGGAGGTGCTCGCGGAGCTGGAGAGCGAGCGCACGGTGGAGGAGCTGGAGAAGGGCCGCCGCGGCGCGCGCGCAAAGGCTCCGACCCCGAACCCGCCCTGGGCGGGTGCCCCGCTGTTCGAGGCCGCGCCGCCGGTCGAGCACCCGGTCGCCGAGGCGCTGCGCACGCTCTCGCCCGACGCCATGACACCGCTCGAGGCGCTGCAGAAGCTCTCGGAGTGGAAGCAGCGCTTCGGCCGCTGAGGCGTCAGGGAACGACGACGAGCTTGCCCGCGATGTCGCCCTCCGGCGTGATCGCGCGTACGAGGTAGATCCCGGGCGGGAGCTTGCGGGCCTCGAGCGCCACCGTGACCTCGCCGGCGGGGCGGTGTCCCCAGGGCTCGAGGACCGCGAGCCGGCGGCCGTTCAGGTCGTAGAGCCCGATCTCGGCGTCGGTCTCGCGGGGCAGTCGCAGCTTCACGCTGGCGACCGTCCGCGCCGGCTGCGGCTCGATGCGCAGCGTCGCGCGGCCGGTGCGTGGGCCGTCGCTGCCGAGCAGCGGGTCGGGGCCCGCGACGACGGTCAGCGCATGGGTCGGCTCGCTGCCGGCCGAGGTCTGGGACCCGGACGCGAACACATGGCCCGCGGCGAACACCACGCTCGAGACCGAGTGGCCGAGCCCGACGCCCGCGTCCAGCGGCAGCACCCTGCCGTTCGCGGGGTTCACGGCAGCGAGGTTCGTGCGCGGCTGGCCGCCGATGGTCGTGAAGCCGCCGCCGACCAACAGCACGCCCTGCTTGAACGAAAGCGCGCGCACCGTCGCATTCGCGCCCGGGGCCCATGCGTCCGGGGCTCCGGTGTCGAGCGCCAGCGCGGCGAGGCGCGAGCGCGTTTCGCCGGCGATGCTGGTGAAGTCGCCGCCGCAGAACAGCGTGTTGCCCGCGGCCGCGAGCGCCCACACCGCGCCGTCCGGCTCGGGATCCCAGTGGGTCGCGAGCCCGGTCACGTAGTCGAGCATGGCGAGGTCGGTGCGGGGCTCGCCGCCGAGGCTCGTGAACTCGCCGCCGACCACGAGCCCGGCGGGTGTCGGCAGCAGCGCATGCGCTTTCCCATCGACGGCGACGCCCCACGCGATCTCGGCGCCGGTCGCGGCACTCACGGCGATCACCGCGCGCGACGGCGAGAAGAACTCGCCCCCGACGTAGAGCACGGTGTCGCGGACGACGAGCGCGTTGACGGACCGGTGGGCGGGGCGTTCCCAGAGCTTGGCGCCGGTCGCGCGCGAGTAGGCACAGAGCCCCCCGACAGCGGTGCCCGCGACCGGCTCGTAGAAGCGCTGTCCCACGTAGACGCGCTCGGCGTCGACCGCGATCGCGGTGAGGTTCGAAGGGTGCACGAACACGTTGCCGAAGATCGCCTCCACGCCGTCGCGCGCGGCGGGCGGGGCCCACGGCAGCAGCTCGCCCGTCGAGATCTGGAGGGCGAGCAGGTCCTCGCGTCGGGAGGCACCGAGCGTCGCGAAGCGGCCGCCGACGAGCAGGCTCGAGCCGGAGGTGGCGAGCGCGCGCGCCTCGCCGGGTGCTTCGGGCGAGCCGGCGAGCGGCACGCCGGTCGTGGCGTCCAACCACGCCAGGTTGCTTCGCGAGACGCCCGCGACCTCCTCGAACGTCCCGCCCGCGACGACGCGGGAACCCGCGAGCTCGAGGCTGGTGACGGTCGCAGCCGGCGAGCCCGGCGACGTGTTTCGCGCCTGAGGGTCCCACGACGTCAACGCGCCCGATACGGCGTCCACCGCCGCCAGGCCGAGTCGTGTGAGCCCGCCCATCTGCGTGAAGCCGCCGCCCAGGTAGACGCGGTCGCCCACCGGGAGCAGCGCGCGGACCCCGTAGCCGGCGAAGCTCCCCATGCGCGGGTCCCACGCGGTGGGCTCCCCGGTGACGGGATCCAGCGCCGCGGCCCCGCCGCGGGGGAGGCCAAGGACGGTGCTGAAGTTCCCGCCCGCGTAGACGACGCCGTCCGCGAAACGCAGCGCGGCGACGAGCGCGTTCGCGCTCGCCGTCCAGCCCGTGAGCGCGTGATCCGCGAGCCGGAACGCGGCCAGCCGCGTCCGCGGCTGGTTGTTCGCGGTGCCGAAGTCGCCGCCCACGAACAGGGTGCTCCCGTCCGTGGCGAGTGCCGCCACGAGCCCACCCATCGGCGGGTTGAACGTGGTCGCGCCCGTGGAGCGGGCGACGCCCGCGAAGCCGCTGCTGGGCGCACCGTTCACCGCCGTGAACGTGCCGCCGCAATAGACCTCGGTCGGCGTCGCGAGCAGCGTGATGACGTCGCTGTTCGTGGACGGCGCCCAGGGGTCCACGCTCAAGTCGGCGTTCACGTGCGCCAGGTTCAAGTGCGGCTGGCCGCCCACGTGCGTGAACGTGCCGCCGATGTACCAGCCCCCGGCGCCGTCGGCGGTGGCCGCGAGCACGTGCCCGTTCACGCGCGGGAACCCCGCGAGCGGGGTCATCGCGGTCGCGTCCACCGGCACGCCGCCGCCGGTGAGCGGGCCCGCCCAGCGCGCGAAGCCGGCGAGGAACAACGTGTCGCCGGAGGTCGCCGCCGCGCTGAGGAAGGTCCCCGGGCCGAACGTGGGGAAGTGGGTCTCGATCGACGACGCGTGAGCTCCGGCTGCGAGGAGGGCGACGAGCACCAGCGGCAGGAGCGAGCGGGCGGTTCCCACGGAGCCTCCGGATGCGGTTCGTAGCAGCGGCGAGAGACTCGACGTGGGTAGAGGTCCAGCTTGGGTCAATCTTCAATGGCGAATAGGAAAAGCGCCATCGGGGCATCGCCTGAATCCGGCGTCGGGCGTTCCCGCGACCCCCGGAGCGGTCACCCGGAGTCGCTCAGCGCTCCGGGCCGATCAGGCTGCGACCCAGCTGCTGGAGGTCCTGCGTGAAGCAGAACCAGCAGAACAGGCTCAGCAGCGCCACCATGTACCCGGGCACGGCGAACTGGAGCTCGGGGCGCCGGGTGATGAAAATGAACCCGAAGATGGACGTGGCGAGCACGAACGTCATGCTCCCGGTGAACTGGATGACCTGGCCGAGCAGAGCATTGTGGAACGCGGGGGGTCGCAGTCGGAGCCGGCGCCGCGCCCAGAAGCCCGCCTGCATCAGCGCCATGGCGACGATCGACCACACGATGTTCGCCGGGTTCGGGGCGTATTCCGCCGGACGCGCCAGCGCCGCGCGGTAGACCGGGATCACGATGCCCGCGATCATGGCCGCACCGACGCATTCCACGGCGAACAGCAGCATGTAGCTTCGACTGCCGCCCGAGACGCTCACGCCCGCCCGCGGGCCCCGTCCAGCACGCCTTCGAGCACGTCGAGGCAGTTCTCGTAGCGGCCGAACGACGGCATCAGGTAGACGCCGTTCGCCAGGTCGCGCGCCTCGGCGAGCAACTGGCGGGCGAGGTCCACGCCCACCTTCTGCCCTTCGTTGCCGGCGTCGTGGAGCCGCCTGCGGATCCACTCCGGCACCTGGATGCCGGGGACCTCGTTGTGCAGGAACTCGGCGTGCCGGAACGACTGGAGCGGCAGGATGCCGATCAGCAGCGGCACCTTCGGCATGCCGCCCAGGCGGTCGAGGAAGCGCTTCCAGCTGTCGAGCTCGTAGACCGGCTGCGTCATCACGAACTGCACGCCGGCATCGAGCTTGCGCTGGAAGCGCTCGAGCTCCTGCGTCAGGTCGTCGGCGGTGGGGTTGACGCCGCAGCCCATGGCGAACGCCGTGCGCCCGCCGATCGACGACCCGGCCTGGTCGGCGCCCTCGTTCAGCCGGCGCACGATCTTGATGAGCCCCACGGAGTCCGTGTCGAACACCGCGGTCATGTTCGGGTAGTCGCCGAGGCTCGGCGGGTCGCCGGTCAGGCACAGGATGTTGCGAAGTCCCAGCGCGTGCGCGCCCAGCAGCTCGCTCTGGAGCGCCATCAGGTTCCGGTCGCGGGTCGTGTAGTGGAGGATCAACTCCATCGCGGGCAGCTCGCGGTGGATCTGGTAGGCGAGCGCCAGCGCGCTCATGCGGATGCGCGCCATGGGGCTGTCGGCGATGTTGATGCAGTCGACGCCGCGCTCGGCCATGAGCCGCGCGCCGGCCATCACCTTGGAGGTCTGGATGCCGCGCGGCGGGTCGATCTCGACGCTCACCGTGAAGCGCGTGCGCATGCGGCGCAGGAGCGACGGCTCGTCGCTCTCGACGCTCGGCTCGAGGCTCGGCGCCGCCATGACCGCGCTCACCGGCTCCAGCACGCGCACCTCGGCGCCGCTCGGCAGCGCCTCCGCGGGCAGGTGCGAGGCGAGCCGCTCGCGCATCGCCTTCACGTGCGCGGGCGTGGTGCCGCAGCAACCGCCGATCAGCTTCACCCCGAGCCCGGCCGCACGCGCGGCGAAGTCGGCGAAGTAGTCGGGGCTCGAGAGGTAGACGTAGCGGCCCTCGACGAACTGCGGCAGCCCGGCGTTCGGCATCGCCGAGACCGGCGTGCCGTCGGCCGCGGCGATGATCTGTTCGATGATCTCGAGCGTCGCTTGCGGTCCGACGCCGCAGTTCACGCCGACCACGGAGGCGCCGGCCTGCTTCAGCGCGCGCACGACGAGCGCCGGCGTGTGGCCGTAGCGCGTCTTGCCGTCCTCGCCGAACGTCATCTGCGCGATCACGGGCAGCTCGGCGGTGACCGAGCGCACGGCGCGCAGCGCGGCGAGGATCTCGGTCAGGTCCTGGAACGTCTCGAGGATGAACACGTCGGTGCCGCCCTCGAGCAGGCCCTCGGCCTGCACGCGGAACGCGGCCTCGGCCTGCGCGGTCGAGATGGTGCCGAACGGCGCGAGTGCGGCGCCGAGGGGGCCCATGGAGCCGGCGACGAACGCCGGCGTGCCCACGACCTCGCGCGCGTTCCGCGCCAGCTTGGCGCCCTGGCGCGCGAGCAGGCGCGACTTCTCACCCAGAGCGTGAGTCGAAAGCCGTACCGCATTGGCGCCAAACGTGTTGGTCTCGATCAGCTCGGCGCCCGAGGTGAGGTACTCGCGGTGGATCTGCTCCACGAGCGAGGGCTGGCTCAGGTTCAGCTCATCGAAACAGCGCTCGAACGGGATGCCATGCTGGAACAGCAACGTCCCCATGGCGCCGTCGGCGAGCAACGGGCCCTGCGCGAGCCGGTTCAGGAACGGTGAGTTCATGCGGCCCATGAAGGTACGCGGCTTGTGCACCGTGTTCAACCGTGGCCGGTCTGCTAGTTTCCGCGCCGTGAGAGGCCCCCTCGTGGTCGCGCTCGCCCTGCTCTGGGCGGCACCCGCCAGGCCGGAGACGAGCGTGCCGACCGCGCCGGTCTCGGCGCTGCGGCCGGGACAGAAGGCCGTGGTCCGGACCGTGTTCGCGGGCGATTCGGTGGAGACGTTCGAGGCCGAGATCGTGGGCGTGCTTCCGGGCGGCCGTTCCGAGGGCGACATGATCCTCGCGCGCGCGACGAGTCCGCGCGTGGAGCGGACCGGCGTGGCGGCCGGCATGAGCGGCTCGCCGGTCTACGTCGACGGCAAGCTGATCGGTGCGCTGTCCTCCGGCTGGTCGTTCTCCAAGGAGCCGGTGTTTGGCATCACACCGATCGGCGAGATGCTCGCGGTCCTGGACCGGCCCGACCTGCCGCCCGGCGAGGGCACGCCGGGGCCGATCGGCGCGGAGCCCGCGGCCGCGACGCCGCGCTTCCGGGAGTTCTCCTGGACGAGCCAGGACAGCGCGCTCGAGCCTCCCCCTGGGGTGACGACGGTGAGCACGCGGCCGTGGCTGCCGTTGCCGCTCGCCGCGAGCGGCCTGCATCCGGCGGCGTTATCGAGCGTGCGCGCGCTGTTCGAGCCCGAGGGCTTCGCGGTCGTGCCCGGCGGCCGCGAGCGCACGGCGGCCGGCCGCGCGACGCTCGAGCCCGGGGACGCGGTCGCGGTGGACGTGATGCGCGGCGACCTGAACCTGAGCGCGCTCGGCACCGTCACCTACCGCGACGGCGATCGCGTGCTGCTCTTCGGCCACCCGTTCTTCCAGAGCGGCGACGTGCGCCTGCCGCTCTCGACCGCGCACATCACCACCGTGCTCGGGAGTCTCAGCAGCTCATTCAAGCTGGGCGTGCCCGGGACGCCGGTCGGCACCGCGACGCAGGATCGCCGCAGCGCCGTCGCGGGCAAGCTCGGGCCGGCGCCACGGCTGCTGCCGATCCGCGTCCGCGTCGCGGGCGCGAGTCCGCACGACCAGGTGTTCCGCTACGAATCCATCGACGACCGCAGCCTGCTGCCGCAGCTCGTGAGCACGGCCGCGCTCAACAGCCTGCTGGAATCGGGGGGCGAGGGTGCGATGCAGACCGTGCGCTGGTCGCTCGTGGTCTGGCGCGGCGGCCGCGCGCTGCGGCTCGCCGACGTGAGCGCCGGCGAGTCGCCGCTCGGCGACGTGGTGTCGTCGATCGCCGCGCCGGTGCGCTTCCTCGCCTCGAACCCCTACGCGCGCTTCCACGCCGACAGCCTGGTGATCGAGCTGGAGACGCACGCGGGCCGCGCTCAGTCGTCGCTGCGCGGGGCGGTGCTCGTGGCCTCCCGCGTGCGGCCGGGCGGTGTGGCGCGCGTGCGCGCCGAGCTGGAGCGCTGGCGCGGGCCGCGCGAGACCGTGGTGCTCGACGTGCCGGTACCCGAGGAGCTGCCCGACGGCCGCTACCTGCTGCACGTCGCGGGCGGACTCGAGGCCGATCGCTTTACAGCCGCACGCCTGCCCGCAAGATTCCGTCCGGTGTCGTTGGAAGATGCGTGGGACCGACTCGGCGAGGCGCGGCGCTCCGACGTGCTGTTCGCGGCGCTGTGGGCGCGCGCGCCCGAGATCGACAGCGACGGCGACGACCTGCCGGAGCTGCCCACGTCGGCGCTGGCGCTGCTCGCGCCGCCGCAGCAGGCGGGCGACCGCGCGCGGCGCGGCGACTGGGCGCTGGTGGAGGAGGTGCGTCGTTCCGCCGAGGGCGTCGTGCGCGGCGAGCTGCTGCTGGAACTGGTGGTGGATCGACAGGCGCCGTGAGCGATCGCGCGCGACGGAGGATGGGATGACGGGAGCAGCACTCGGCCGGCGGCTGGCGCGCGCCGGCACGTTCGCGGGGCTGTGCGCGGCGCTGCTCGCCGGCCGCTCGCGCGCCGCCGACACGCAGTGGTGGACGAGCAACTCGCAGGCGGACCATTCAAAAGCGGAATCGCGCGGCGTGCTCGTGGATCCCGACGGCGTGCTGCGTCCCGGCCCCGCCACGCAGGCGTTCCCGACCGACTCGCTGACACTCGCCTGGTGCGCGGTCGTCTTGAAGGACGGCTCGGTCGCGGTCGGCGGCGATCACGGCCGCGTGCTGCGCTGGAGCGAGCGCTCGGGCTGGCGCGTATGGGCGCGGCTCGGCGGCGGCCAGGTGCTCTCGCTCGCGACCGACGGCGACGGCGCCGTGGCCGGCACCGGCCCGCGCGGCCTCGTCTATCGAATCGCCGCGAACGGCGATACCACGCGGCTCGGCTCGACCGGCGAGCGCTACGTCTGGGGCCTGGCGCCGGCGGGCGCACCCGGCAAGGGCGGGTCGAGCGCCTGGTATCTCGCCACCGGCACGCGCGGCCGGCTCATGAAGCTCGCGGGCGGCAAGGCGACCGTGCTGCTCGATACCGAGGAGAGCAACCTCGTCTCGCTCGTCGCCGACGGCAAGGGCGGCGCGTTCGCGGGGGGCGACTCGCGCGGCCGCGTCTATCACGTCACCGCGGACGGTACGGCGAGCACGCTGTTCGACGCGGGCGAGGACGAGGTGCGCGCGCTCGCGCTGTCGCCGGATGGCACGCTGTGGGCGGCGGCCTTGAGCGTGTCGGCCGCGAGCGACGAGAGCACGAGCGACGAAGGGCCCGTGCCGGCGCGCGGCGCCGTCACCGGCGGCAGGGCCGTGCTCTATCGCGTGTCGCCCGAGGGTGACGCCACGACGTGGTGGACGTCGCCGCAGCCGCTGGTGTTCGCGCTGCTGCCCGCGGGGGCGGCCGGCGATGCCGGGTCCGGCGTGCTGGCGGCGACCGGGAACCGCGCCGGCGTCTACCGCGTGGAGCGCGCGAACGCCGCCACCGCGCTCCTCAACCCGTCGCAGGCGCAGGTCACCGCGCTCCTCGCCGGTGCCGGCTCGGTGCGCTACGCGGTGACGTCGAACCCGGTCGCGCTGTGGCAGCTGGGGTCGGGCCGGAGCGAGGGCGGCGAGCTGCTCTCCGCGGTGCTCGACGCCAAGCGCTTCGCACGCTTCGGACGCCTGCGCTCGGTGGGCGCGGGCGCGCGCGCGTTCAGCACGCGCAGCGGCAATTCCGACCCGCCCGACACCACGTGGTCGCGCTGGCAACCGGTGGGTGGTGACGGCGCGATCGCGTCGCCGCCGGGACGCTGCCTGCAGTGGAAGGTGCGGCTGGGCTCGGGCGACGCGCGCGTGGACGAGGTCACGTTGTCCTGGCGCGAATCGAACCAGCCGCCGCGCATCGAGGATCTCCAGGTGGCGCCGCAGGGCCAGTCGTTCCGCGAGGGCGAGATGGCCCCGCGCACCGAGTCGATCACGCAGACGCTCGCGGGCGGCCAGAAGGTGGAGTACTCGGCGACGATCGGCGGTTCGCGCCCGGTGCGCGAGATGCCGATCTGGGCGCGCGGCCTGCGCACGCTGGCGTGGCGAGGGGTCGATCCGAACGGCGATCCGCTGCGCTACAAGGTCGCCGTGCGCGCCGACCCCGACGGCGAGTGGATCGAGATCGGGAAGGATCTCGACGCGAGCCTGCTGACCTGGAACACGAACACGCTCGGCGACGGTCGCTACCGGGTGAAGGTCACGGCGAGCGACGCGGAGGGCAACGCCGTGGGCGAGGGGCTCACCGCCGAGGCCGTGAGCGAGCCGTTCTCGATCGACAACACGCCGCCGCGGGTGACGTCGCTCGACGCCGCAGCGAAGTCGGGCGCGGTCGAGGTCTCCGGCGCGGCCGAGGACGGCGAGGGCTGGCTCCAGCGGCTGGACCTGGCGATCGATGACGGCGCGTGGCACTCGCTGTCGCCCGACGGCGGCCTCGCCGACTCGCCCCGGCTCACGTTCCGCACAATGTTGAAGGATCTCGCGGCGGGAGCGCACCTGCTCTCGGTGCGCGCCGTGGACGCCGCCGGCAACGCCTCGACGCGTGCGGCGCGCGTGACCGTCGCGGCCCGCAAGTGAACACTCGCGTGAGCGAGGGCGCGGAGCGCGGGACGACTCGGGTGAGCGAGGGTGCGAAGCGTGGGAATACTCGGGTGAGCGAGGGTGCGAAGCGCGCGACGACTCGCGTGAGCGAGGGCGCGAAGCGCGGGACGACTCGGGTGAGCGAGGGCGCGAAGCGTGGGAATACTCGGGTGAGCGAGGGTGCGAAGCACCCGAGCGCCATTTAATGCTCGAGTCGCTGCTCGAAGCGGCGCGCCGCGCCTGCGACGGCGAACGCACGCTCGCGGACGTGCGCGCGCTCGCGGGCTTCCATCGCATCCAGTCGAGCCCCGGCTACGACGACGCCGTGGATTGGATGGAGGAAGCCATCCTTCGCGCCGGGCTGACCCCCGAGCGCGTCGTCGTCGCGGCCGACGGGCGGACGCGACACCTGGGCTTCCCGATGCCCGAGGGCTGGCGCTGCCGTCATGCCCGCGCCACGCTCCACGGCGCGCGCGGGCCCGAGCCGCTCGCCGACTTCGCGCGCGCGCCGCTCTCGATCGTGCAGCGGAGCGATCGAGATCGCGGTCGCTTCCCGCTCGTGGCGCTCGAGACGCCGGAAGCGCTCGAGACCACCGACGTGCGCGGCAAGGTGGTGCTGAGCGCGGCCCCCGTCCAGCGGCTGCACGAGCGCGCCGTGGTCCAGCGCGGCGCGGCCGGTCTCGTGTCCCATGGCCGCCGGCTCATGCCGCCGGTGCGCACCGAGGCGCACGACCGCGACGCGCTCGCCTACACGTCGTTCTGGTGGGTGGGCGACCGGCCGCGTGGCTGGGGCGTGGTCGTGAGCCCGGCGCGCGCCACGGAACTCCGTGAGCGCCTCGCCGGAGGCGAGACGCTCGAGGTTGAAATAGACTTCGACTGCGAACGGTTCGCGGGCGAGACGACGCTCCTCACCACCACGGTGCCCGGAACGCTCCCGGGTGAGGTGCTGGTCACGGGCCATCTCTGCCACCCCCAGCCGGGAGCCAACGACAACGCCTCGGGCGCGGCCGCCGTGCTCGAGGTCGCGCGCGTCCTCGCCGCCCTCGCGACCCGCGGCGAGCTCCGCAGTCCGAGGCGGACGCTGCGCATGCTATGGATGCCGGAGTTCACCGGCACGTACGCGTGGCGCGCGTTGCGGCCCGGGTCGGCGGCCGCGACCGTGGCGGCCGTGAACCTCGACATGGTCGGCGAGTCGCAGGCCGACTGCGGCAGCACGTTCCTGCTCGAGCAGGCGCCGCACTTCCTCGGCTCGTTCGCCGACGAGCTGCTCGCGCGCATCCGCAACGCGGCGCAGGACTGGGTCCGGGACTTCTCCGGCGCCGGGCATTACTCGCTCGCGCGCCTGGCCGAGGTGCCGTACTCGGGCGGGAGCGACCACGCGCTGTGGCTCGACCCTTCCGCGGGCGTGCCGTGCCCGATGCTGATCCAGTGGCCGGATCGCTACTACCACTCCGACCTCGACACGCCCGAGCGCTGCGATCCCGACTCGCTGGCACTGGCCGCGCGCACGGCCGCGACCTATGCCGCGTTCGTCGCCGCGCTCGGCCCCGCGGAGCTGCCGTGGCTCTTGGACCTCGTCGCGCGTGGCGCGCGCCGGCGGCTGCTCGCCGCCCTCGACCGGCCGGAGCCCTGGGCGTCGTGCCGCGCCGAGTTCGAGCGCGGCCAGAGCGCGCTCGCCTCGGTGCAACGCTTCACGCGCGGCCACGCGCCCTCGAGCGCGCTCGTGCGCGCGCTCGAGACACACCTGCCGCACGCGGCGGACGCGCTCGAGGGCTTCTGGGAGGGCGAGATCGAGCCCGCGCTCCGCGGCCGCCCCGCGCCGGCGGCCCCGGCGCCGGGCCGCGTGCCGCGACCGCTCCAGGCGGCGCTGCCGCCGCCGATGCGCTGGCTCGCCGAGGGCTGGGAGCGGCTGGACGAGCGCGCGCGCACGCGCCTGCTGGTGCTCGAGGCCGCGATCCCCGGCGGCTCGACCGCGCTCGACCTCGCCTGGTTCGCCTGCGACGGCGAGCGCGGCGTGGGTGACATCGCGGCGATGCTCGCGCGCGAGGGCTGGCCGGTGGCCCCGGGGCAACTCGAGGAGTGGTTCGACCTCGTGGCCCAGGTGGGCTTCACCGCGTGGCGCGATTGACTCAGTGCGCGTTGCCGCGCGCGCTGTCGGACCTCGCGACGCCTGACGCCGGCTTGGCCGCGCTCGCGGCCGCCGCGGGCAGCAGCCGCGCGTGCCGGATCATCGCCAGCGTCCCCGGGTTCCAGTTGTTCCCCTGGCGCGCGATGTCCGTGCGGCGAGCGAGCGCGACGATGCTGTCGATCGTGTCCCAGCCGCTCACCACCTGTCCGAACACCGTGTAGGCGCCATCGAGCTGCGTGAGGTCGTTGAGCGCGATGTAGAACTGCGAACCACTCGAGGCCCGCTCGGGGTTCACCGCATCCGGCTTGCGCGCCATCGCGACCGCGCCCCTGACATGCTTCGCCTTGATCTCCGCCGGAACGGTGTAGCCGGGCCCGCCCTGGCCATCGTCGAACGGGTTCGCGTCGCGCGAGTTGGGGTCGCCGCCCTGGATCACGAAGCCGGGCGCGACGCGGTGGAACGTGAGGCTGTCGTAAAAGCCCTGCTTCACGAGCTTTGTGAAATTGGCCACCGTCTGCGGCGCGTCCTCCGGGTGGAGCTCGATGACGACGTCGCCACGTACGGTCTCGAGCAGCACGCGCGGCCGTGCGGGTCGTGGGGGCGCGGCGGCGAGCAGGAGGAGTGCGGCGGGCAGCGCGAGCGCGACGAACATCCAGCGGCAGCGGGGCGTGCGCGTCATGTCGGGATGCGGTCTCCTTCCAGATGAGCAACGAGTATCGCGCACGTTCCCCGGAGCGATTTCAAGCCCCGGTCAAGTGGTTGGCGCGGGCGGCGCGACTGGTATACTCCGCGACCGCTCTCGCTCACTGCTCCCCGTTCCGCGCCGCGACACCCCAGTGTCGCCCGGTGCGACCACGGTCGCGGCGATGCGAGAAGTACCATTCGGGCTCGCAGCAGGTGCACGCGCCGGTGTCGTCCAGTCGGTCCGGTCGCACACCTGCCGCACCCAGCGCGATCCGGGCCGCGGTCGGCAGGTCCAGGCGGGGCTTCCCGCCGGTGGCCCGCACGGCGGCAGCGGGGAAGCGCGCGGCCACATCGTCACCAACTTCATAGCAGCAACCCCGGATCGCGGGGCCGATCGCCACGCTCACGGCGTCGGGCGCGCAGCCGGCGAGCCGGCACACCGCCTCGAGCGCGGCCACCGGCATCGCCTCGGCGGTGCCGCGCCAGCCCGAGTGTGCGGCGGCCACGACGCCCGGGGCGTGGTAGAGCAGCGACATGCAGTCCGCGGTCGTGACCGCGAGCACCACGTCCGGACGGCGCGTCACCAGCGCGTCGCAATCGGCGTGATGCCCGGGCGCGACGACTTCCACCACCCGAGCTCCGTGCACCTGTCCGGCCGTCGCCAGCCGGTCGGGATCGAGCGTCGCGAGGCGCAACAGCCGCTCGCGATTCTCGCGCACGGCCGCGGCGTCGTCTTCGGTGGAGCGACCGAGATTCAGGGTGTCGAACGGCGCACGGCTCACGCCGCCGCGCCGCGTGGTGAACAGCAGCACGGCGTCGCGACCGCGTTCGCGCGGCCGCCAGCAGGGGATCGGCGAGTTCGTGTCGAGCGTCCACATGGGCGCGGCACGCTAGAGATGAGCGACGTGGAGCGTCAAGCCTCGGGGCATGGAGCAGAGGGGAGAGGACGGTCGGTGAACGGACGCGCGTGGGGCTCGGGGCTGGGGCTGGTGGGGATCGTGTGGGCGGGTTGGGCGGCGCATGCCCAGGCGCCCGCGGCAAAGGGGGCGGCCGCGACGGCGGCGCCTCCGGCGGTCGCGACGGTCGGCTCGCGGCGCGTGACGCGCGAGGAGTACGACCGCCGGCTGGCGGTGGCCGAGCAGCAGTTCGCCGCGCGCGGCGGCGAGCGCCCGGCGGAGTTCCAGGACCTGCTCCGCCGCCAGATGCTCGAGACGCTCATCCGGCTGAACCTGCTCGTGCTCGAGTCGCAGCGGCAGGGCATCACCGCGAGCGCGGCCGCGGCCGAGTCGGCGCTCCAGCGCGACCCGTTCTTCAGCCCGAACGGCACGTTCGACGCCCAGCGCTGGCAGCTCACGCGCGCGACCCAGCCCGAGCGCTTCCAGGCCGCGCTCCAGGTCTCGCGCGAGCAGCTCGCCGCGCGGCAGCTGGACGAGCAGGTGCAGGCGCGTCTCCGCCCCGACGAGTCGGTGCTGCGTGAGAAGGCGCTCCGCCAGCTGCGCCGGGCGGTGACCGAGGACCTCTCGCTCCAGATCGGCGAGTTCAGCGGCCACTATCCCGAGCCGCGCGAGCTGGACGTGCTTCGCTACTATCGCGACCACGCCTCGGAGTTCCGCCGCCTGGACCGCGCGACACTCAGCGTGGTGTTCGTGAACGAGCCGCCGCGCACGCAGCTCGAGACGACGAACGCCGCGGCCGGTCAGGCGTGGAGCGCGCGCATGAAGCGCGCCGCCGACAGCCTGGTCGCCGCCGTGCGCGGCGGCGCGAAGCTGGAGGACGCCGCGGCCGCCTACGGCGGGCCGCGCCCGGACGTGACCGTGCTCGCGGACAACTTCCCCGGCTACTGGCGGGGCGACGCCGGCCAGACGGCCGCCGTGTTCAAGGCGGCGCCCGGCACGCTGCTGCGCGAGCCGGTGCCGGGAGCAGACGGCTACCTGGTCGTGCGCGTGGATGCGGTGACGCCCGCCCACGTGGCGGCGCTCGCCGAGGTGTCGCGCGAGATCCGCGGCCGGCTGCGCGACGAATCGCGGCTCCACCACCAGGAGAACGACATGCGCGCGCTCTACGCGTCGCTGCGCGACTCGCTCTCCGGCCCGGCCTGGCGTTTCCGCTGGGCGGCGCTCGACACCGCGACCGTGCGCGTCGGCGAGCCCAGCGAAGCCGACCTCGACCGCTGGTATCGCGGCCACCTCGCCGACTTCTCGTCGTTCGACGCCGCCAGCGGCACGATCGTGGCGAAACCGCTCGCCCAGGTGCGCGACGAGGTGCGGGCGCGCTGGAAACGCGACCGCCGCGTCGAGACCGCGCGCGGGCAGGCCGACGAGCTCTACCGGGCGTGGAGCGCCGGCAAGCGCGCGCCCGCCGTGGAGTCCGCCGCCCGCGCCCGGGAGACGGCGCCGGCGCCGATGGGAGCCGACATCGACACCGGCTTCGCGGCCGCGGCGATCAGCGACACGGTGTGGCGACGCGGCGAGCCGCGCGGGGCGGGCTTCGCGCAGTACGCGCGCGGCTACCTCGTGTGGCAGGTCATCGCGCGCGTGCCGTCGCACACGCCGACGTTCGAGCAGGTCTCGCCGGCGCTCCGCGTCGGGCTGGAGGAGCGCGAGCAGGCGATCGAGCAGGCCGGGGCGCGCCGGCTCTACGAGCAGGACCCCAAGCGGTTCGGCGTCGGCAAGCGTTATGCGTTCACGCGCATGATCGTGCCGATCCCGCCGCTCGAGAGCGTCCGGCTCACGCGCGCCGAGGTGGAGCGCTGGCACCGCCAGCACCTCGAGAAGTACTCGGCGCCCGAGCTCGTGCGCGCGAGCCACATCCTGATCTCGCCCGTCAATGCGTCGCCGGCAGCCGACCGCGCCGCGCGCACGCGGGCGGACTCGCTGCTCGCGCGCATCCGTGCCGGCGAGTCGTTCTCGGAGCTCGCGGCGCGGTTCTCGGACGACCCGGCGACCAAGGACAAGGGCGGCGACCTCGGCGTGTTCGCGCGCGGCACCATGCTCCAGGCATTCGAGGACGCCGCGTTCGCGATGCACGAGGGCGATCTCGCCGGGCCGGTGAAGACCGAGGTCGGCTACCACATCATCCGCTGCACCGAGCACGCGGCGCCGTTCGTGCAGCCGCTGAAGCTGGTCTACAGCATCGTGGCGGCCGAGTGCGCGACCGCGAAGGGCGACACGATCGCGATGCGGCGCGCCGACAGCCTGCTGCGCGTCGTGCGCACGGCCGCTCAGGGGCGGGTGGTCGGGGGCCAGCTCGGCCTGCGCATGGACGACTACCAATTCGGTGTCGAGGAGTCGAACCCCAACACCGAGCTCGACGCCTACTTCGACCGGCTGTTCAAGCTGAAGCCCGGCGAGGTCATGCCGACCCGGTGGAAGGCGAAGGGCACCGGCTACTGGATCACGTGGGTGGACTCGATCGTGCCGGCGGTGGAACCCACCTGGGAGGACGCTCGCGAGCGCGCCATCACCGCCTATCGCAACGGCGCGGGCGAGCGCGCGATGATGGCGAAGGTGGCCGAGATGGACTCGCTGTCGGCCTCCGGCTGGTCGTTCGACAGCCTGGGGACGCTCTGGGGTGGACTCAAGCGCTCGCGCGAGCTGACCGCGGTGGGACCCGACCAGCGCGCCGGGCTCCCGTTGTCGCTCGACTCGCTGGTGTTCGGCATGAAGGGGGTTCCACCGGCGCTGGCGGAAGGACAGGTGAGCGGCTGGGTGCGCTGGCCGGGGGGCGTGGCGCGCGTGCGGCTGCTCGATCGCGAGGAGCCGTCGGCCGACCGCACCCGCGCGCGCATGGACGAGCTGCGCAAGATCGCGGTGGAGCGCAGGTTGCAGGGCTACTTCGACGACCTGCGAAAGCGCTACCCGGTGCGGATCCTCGACAAGAAACTGGCCGCGATCCCGTTGCCGGAGCTGCCCGCCGAGGATTGACCGCCCGGCCGGCGGCTCGCCGCGGTTCTAAGGCGGGAGGGCTTCGCTGCCGATCTGTGGGGGAAAGGCCCCGGAGAGCCCGCCCGCATGGCCACGCTGCCCCAAGACCCCGCCGTCCCGAATGTCCGGCGGCTGTTGCTCATCGACTTCGACTGGCGTGACGCCGACTGGCTGTCGGAGCTGTTCCGCAGCCCGGGCGTGAGCGTGCGGCTCGTGGTCGGTGAGGGCCCGCAGGATCCGGGCGTTCGCCTGGCGGACATGTGCGGGCTGCCGCGCACCGTGGACCTGGCCGACCTCACGCGCGAGATCTTCGACCTCGCGCTCGTCGGCGAGCGCAGCTCGCGCCGCACGCAGCTCGAGAGCCTGCTCGTCGCGCTCGGCACGCCGTGCATGACGGCCGAGGAATACCTGCGTGGCCCGGCGGCCGCCGAAGCCTCGCGCCCGGGCGTGGACGCGCCGCTTGCCGTGCACGCGGCGGCGATGGAGCAGTCGCTCGCCGGCGCCGCGACGCTCGACGACATCGTGGAGAACGCGCTGCCCGATCTCTCCGAGCCCACGCCGCTCGAGCCGCGCGAGATCGTCGAGCCCGTCGAACCGCGGCACGCGGTCGCCACGCTCGCGGATTTCCCGTCGCGCGAGGCGCGCGAGGGCCTGGAGGATGCGCTCAAGTCGCTGGTCTCGAAGACCGGCGCCGGCACGGCCGAGGTGCACGCCGGCGACCGCGCGCGACTCAAGCTGCTGGCGCAGGTGGGGCCCGATGACCGCCTGCTGAAAGGCCTCGTCGACGTCGCGAACGAGATGGGCACGCCCCAGCTCGTGACGAGGCTCAACGATCCCGGCAAGGGCCGCACGTGGGCGGCGTGGCCGTTCCGGACGCTGCAGCGCCGCGGCGTGCTCGCGGGCGCATCGATCGATGCGCAGGCCGGCCTCGAGTCGTGGCGGCGCCTGCTCGAGGAGTTGCGCGAGGCGTGGGATCGCGAGGATCGCGAGCGCAGCGTGGCGAGCTATCCGCTCATGCCGGTGCGCGAGCAGCGCTGGCTCGAGCCCAGCGAGTTCCGCGCGCGCGCGGCACTGGCCGTGGAGCGCCATCGCCTGGACGGCCTGCGCTTCGAGCTCCACCGCCTCGAGTTCCCGGGGCCGCTCGACGCCTGGGATCGTTTCTGCGAGCTCCTGCCCACGCAGCTCCGCGACATGGACGGGCTGACGCGGCCGTTGGCCGGGCTGGTCGTGCTGCTGGTGGCGGGCGAGGCCGAGGTGTTCTCGCGGCTGCGTCGCCGGCTGCTCGCGGTGTGGGAGGGAGCATGGCAGGCGGCGGGCTTCGCGCCGCCCGCGCCGGCGTTCGTGGACCGCTCGATCGGGCTCTCGGGCGTCGAGGACGCCGAGGCGTTCCAGAGCGCGGCCGAAGTCTGGCTGGCGGAGCCCCGCCCGGGCGCTTGACCCTCGCGCGACCCGCCGCCATCCTGCGGGCGGTGCTCGGAAGATCGCGCACGGGCGCGCCTGGTCACCCCTTGTGCTGCGACAATTGTTGTTCGGGCCGTAACCGGCTCCCGTGGGGGATCTCGGCCCCGTCCCACAACGACTTACGGCTGCCGGCCGGCGGAGCAACAATTGTCGCAGCACAACCTTTCGAGCACCCCTGGAGGGACGGTGGCGCAGGGCATCCGCAGGCTCCCGCCCGAGACCGCGTCGCGCATCGCCGCCGGCGAGGTGATCGAGCGGCCGCTCTCCGCGCTGAAAGAGCTCGTGGAAAACGCGCTCGATGCCGGCGCGCGCTCGATCGAGGTGCGCGTGGAGCGCGCGCTCGACGCCCTCTTCAGCGTCGCCGACGACGGCCGCGGGATCGTGGCCGACGAGCTGGAGCTGGCGCTCGAGCGGCACGCGACCAGCAAGCTCGCGAGCGTCGAGGATCTGGACCGGATCGACACGCTCGGCTTCCGCGGTGAGGCGCTGCCGAGCATCGCCGCGGTGAGCCGGATGAAGCTGGTGTCGCGCCCGGCGGCGAGCGAGGCCGCGGCGTTGGTGCGCGTGGAGGGCGGGGTGGTGGTGGAGCGCGGGCTCGCCGCGCGGGCTCCCGGCACCACGGTCGAGGTGCGCGACCTGTTCCACAACACGCCGGCGCGGCGGAAGTTCCTGAACTCGCCGACGGGCGAGCTGCGCGCGGCGCTGCGCATGGTCGAGAGCTACGCGCTCGCGCGCCCCGGCACCGGCTGGCGCTTCGTGGTGGATGGCCGCGAGCGCTTTGCCTGGGGGCCGGCCGGCTCGCACCGGGAACGCGCGGCGCAGGTCTGGGGCGCGAGTCATGCCGAGCAGCTGCTCGAGTCGTCGTTGCAGCGCGGCGGCTACGCGGTGAGCGCGCTGTTGGGCCTGCCCGAACACGCGCGGGCCACGCGCGAGGGCCAGGTGCTGCTCGTCAACGGGCGCTGGGTGCAGAGCCCGGCGCTCTCGCAGGCGCTGCGCCACGCCTACGGCAACTTGCTTCCGACCGGGCGCTTCCCGGCGGCTGTGGTCTGGCTCACGGTGCCGCCCGACCGGCTGGACGTGAACGTGCACCCGACGAAGCGCGAAGTGCGCTTCGCCGACGACGACACGGTGTTCTCGCTCGTCGCCGCGGCGTGCGCGCAGCCGCTGGCCACGATCCATCCGCCATTCGCCGTGATCGGCGGCGCCCACCCAGGTGAGGGCAGCAGGACCGCGAGCGGAGCGAGCGGCGTGTCAACGTTCCCCGATCGCGTGCGCGAAGGATCCGGGGGCGGCGCGGGCGGCCAGATGCCGCTGCTGCTCCCGGTCACGGGCGGTGAACCGCGCGCGGAGCTGTCGGCCGCGTTCGCTCCGCCGCCGGCCGCAGAAGCGCCCGCCGTCGTGCCGGAGCCCGCGGGAGCACCGGGTACGGCTCGCGAGGGCGAGATCTGGCAGCTCCACCGCACCTACATCCTCGCGCCGGTGCGCGACGGGCTCGTCATCGTCGACCAGCACGCGGCGCACGAGCGCATCCTGTTCGAGGAAGCGCTCGAGCGCTTGCGCGGCACGCGCGCGTCGTCGCAGGGGCTCCTGTTCCCGGCGCTCGTCGACCTGCCGCGCTCGCGCTTCGAGCTGTTGATCGAGGTCGCCGACCCCCTGAAGCAGCTCGGCTGGGACGTGGCGGCGCTCTCGCCGCCCACGATCGTGATCCGCGGCGTGCCGGGCTCGCTCCACGTCGAGCAGCCCGGTCAGCTGCTGCAGCAGGTGCTGGACGGCATCGCCGAGGGCGGACCCACGGCGCAGGACCAGCTGCTCGAGCGCGTCGCCGCCTCGCACGCCTGCCACACCGCGATCCGCGCCGGCGACGTGCTTTCGGTCGAGGCGATGCGCACACTCGTCGACCGGCTCTTCGGCACGTCACGGCCCCACGGCGACCCGCACGGCCGGCCGACGTTCGTGCGGCTCGAGCTCGCCGACCTGCACCGCCGGTTCGGCCGCGGCTGACGGCGCGCATGCGCCGGACGATCGTGGCGCTCGTGGGCGCCACCGCGACCGGGAAGACGGCGCTCGGCGAGGCCCTCGCTGAGCGGCTCGGCGGCGAGGTGGTGTGCGCCGATGCGCGTCAGGTGTTCCGCGAGCTGGAGATCGGGACCGGCAAGCCCACGCCGGCCGAGCGTGCGGCGCGGCCGCATCACCTGTTCGACTGGCTGACGCTCGGCGAGCGGCCGACCGCGGGCGGCTGGGCTCGCGCCGCGGCCGCTGCGTGTGAAGCCTGTTTCGTGCGCGGCACGGTGCCGCTGCTCGTGGGCGGCTCCGGGCTCTACATCGACGCGCTCCAGCGCGGCCTGCATCCCGAGCCGCCGAAGGATGCCGCCGTCCGCGCACGGCTCCAGCACGAGTGCGAGACCGCGGGCGTCGAGGCGATGCACGCGCGGCTCGCGGCACTCGACGCCGATGCTGCACGCACGCTCAAGCCCCGCGATCGACAGCGCGTGCTGCGCGCGCTCGAGGTGGTGGAGGTGAGCGGGCACACGCTCGGCTGGTGGCGCGAGCACGCACGCGAGGCGCCACTCGCCGCCGACTGGCACGCGTTCCAGCTCGTCGTCGAGCCGGCGGCGCTGCGCGTGCGCATCACCGCGCGCACCGAGGCGATGTGGCGCGACGGGCTGCTCGAGGAGACGCGCGCGCTGGTCGCTGCGGGCAGGGAGGAACCGCTCCGCCGGCTCTCTGCCATCGGCTACGACGAGGCGCTCGACGTGCTCGCAGGCCGGCTCGCGCCAGAGGCCGCGCTCCAGGCGATCTCGCTCCGCACCGCGCAGCTGGCCAAACGACAGCGCACGTGGTTCCGGCACCAGCTCACGGCGACCACACTCGATGGGACCACAGGGCCGTCCGCACCCGCGCTCGTCGAACGGGTCCTGGCGGCGATCGAGCACTGAGGGCAACGACTTCCCGCTCCGAGGGGGCGGGGCCGCTGGGTGAACGACCGGTCGGACGCAGGAATTACTTGTTGGGTCTCGGAACGTGAGCGTATCGTCAAGCGTGCCGGCGGGCGTGCGGACACACGTCGAGCCGGCGGCCCGGCGCCCGGTGGCCGAGGTGCAGCACCCAACCCCCATCCGCGGGATCGCTCGCCCCGCTCTTGCGGATCCGTGACCGGCGTCCGCGCCCGCCCGCGCGGATCCCATGCAACGAAACCGGTTGACCGTCGGGTCGCTGCCCCGCGTGTGCGACCGGTGGGGAGGAGCCCCATGCGCATGCATCTCCGCAGCCTTGCCGTGGCCGCGATCCTGCTCGGCTCAACGCTGTTCGCACCCGCGCCACCCGCGCGCGCGCAAGTGGACGGCACCGGAGCGCCCGGCGAAGTCCTGCGCAACGCGAAGTTCGTGAAGCAACTCCTCACGTCACGCGTCCAGCGCCTCAGGACCTCGGCGGGGCCCGATCCCGACACCGTGTACGTCGGGAAGTCGTACACGAACCACACCGGGCCGGAGAACTACTGGAACATCTACACGGGCTCGTACCTGCCGGGGATCAACGATGCCACGAACGCCATCTGGGACTGGGACAATACGGTCGGCATCCAGGCGCCGGATTCGCTGCAGGGCTGGTGGCCCTACTTCCGTGAGTACAACGCCACCGGCGGGCTGACGCTGAGCGACGACCAGCGGCCGTGGTGGGCGCTGGACTACGGCAACTACGGCAGCTACATCATCGCCGCGAACTCTGCGGCGAAACGAACGTTCGGCGTCGTCAGCTACTGGCATGACGATCCGGGGAGCACCGCGGGGAGTGCCGTCCGCTGGTCACCGCTCGCAGGGTCGCGCTCGGCATGGTGCGGCGTTCGCCAGCACGGCGACCTCACCGTGAAGGACCAGGTCACCGGCAATTACTACTCCGGCGACGCCGTGTTCATCTCCGGCGATGGTGGTACGGCCGGGGGCGGCGGCATCAAGCGACTGCCCGGCTATCTCGACCAGATGGACCAGATGCTCTATCGCGACATCGCGATGACGCCGAGCCAGTCGCTCACCGTGTCGTTCCTCTACCGCACGCGCATGTCGACGTCGATCGGCACCACGGCGGCGACGCGGACGGGCTGGTTCCACGGTGATCCGCTCGCGGTGACGGGGGGCAACTTCATCTCCAGCACGGCGGCGGGCGTCAACGCGCCGCAGGACTCGTTCATGGTCTACGTGGGCGCGCCGGTCAACGACGCCGCCTGCGTCTACTCGGACGGCGTCACCCGGCCGGTGTACGACAAGCAGCGGCGCTGGTTCTCGGAGGTCATCAAGGTGTTCGGGGGCGGTGCGAACTACTTCGAGATCTTCAAGGCCACGGGCGACAACCCGGCGGACACGCTGGCGGCGACGCCGACGCCGTCGTCGGGACCGATCGTGGTGCCGGCGGCGACGATCAGCACGATCCTGGGCGGCGTGAACGGTAACGTGCGTCTGGTCTTTCGCTGCAAGACGAATCGTGGCTTCTCGGACGGCGACAACCGCAACTCGGGCTACACGTCGTTCGGCCGTGGCCCGGTCCAGATCGACAACGTCACCATCGACAAGGGCGCAGGGCCCGTGGTGATCGGGGACTTCGAGACGCCGCAGCAGGGCGGTGTGAACGCGATCGACAACCGCTTCCCGCTGCCGCCGGGACTCCAGATCACCGACGTGTGGCGGGCCACCGCCAAGGCGCCACCGGCGCGGATGCACGTCGAACCGGTGTCATCGCTGACGTACAACGATCTCTGCGGGTCCTTCAACTCGCCGGCCCGGATCTGCAACATCAACGGGCTGATCGTCACGCCCGGGAACCACGACGACGGCGAGGGGATCGGCGACACGCGGTTCCCCGCGTGGCGCGAGTGCATGGACTACATCATGTCGCCGACGATCAACCTGCTGAATGGACCCGGCGGGACGGTGAACGGGATGGGCCTGCGGCAGAGCATCGCCAGCGCCACGGACGACATCGTGCTCTGGTACGACCTCTACGCCGGCTGCGCGAACCTGTCGTTCACCGGCGTGAGCTGGGTTTACGGCCACCAGTCGTTCCCGGGCGTGCAGACCAACGGGGCCAAGGTCTGGGGCAACCGGCAGTACCCCGGCTTCATCATCTTCAACCCCGAGCCGCAGTGCTTCACCGACTTCGAGCCTTTCGCCTCCAACTTGTTCCCGGTGGTCACCTCGAACCCGAGTGGCATCCCGGACTCGCTTCACGTGCTGATCGGCGTGACGCAGCAGTGCTTCCGCTTCAACGTCACGCTGGGCTGCAACTCGAACGAGGGAATGTACTTCGACAACATCTCGCTGGCGTTCATCGACCTGCCGGGTGTGCCCGGCCAGGCGAGCGCGAGCAGCACGGTGTCCCTGGGCTCGGTCGCCTCGGACATCTGGCAGTTCGTGAACGACACGTTCCCGGCGAACGAGACGGCCGGCTTGCCCGGCACGGCCGCGTTCGACACCACGACGGCGCTCATCCGCACCGGCTTGAACAACGCCCAGGCCACCGGGAACGCGCTGCGCTTCGACTTCCCCGGCGACTCGAGCGCGGTTTCGGCCGCGAATGCCACGGTCGGCTCCGCCGACGACCCGACGCTGGCGCAGGTGCGCTGCGACCTCGTGTTCCGCATCCTGCCGGGCCCCGGCAATTACCAGATCGCCGCCGGCCGCAACATGGCCCCGGGTGGCAACGCCGTGAACGGCGTGCTGCTGCAGCTGCCCACGAACCAGGCCGCGGCTGCCGTCTCCGGCGACGCCTCGTTCTGGGGCCAGTACATCGCCGACCCCGGTCTCGTGTCGCGGGGCACGCACACGGGCCCCGGTGGCTGGGATCCGCTGACGTGGAACAGCTGCCGCATGGACACGCTGGAAGTGAAC
>Ga0070689_100000108_pt1 | contig 48035 bp, 42 predicted proteins | sample KBSS23HmetaG_FD_64669 | JGI IMG/M metagenome (GOLD analysis project Ga0070689, IMG submission 64669) | Switchgrass rhizosphere microbial communities from Kellogg Biological Station, Michigan, USA - KBS S2-3H metaG | ecosystem: Host-associated > Plants > Roots > Rhizosphere ...
CCATCACCAGAGCTGAACCATACTCGGACCAGTCGCGCAGGATGTTCATGTAGAACGTGGCTGACTTTCCCGAGCCTGATGGTCCAAAGATGCCGGTGTGCGTTAGCAATCTCTCAAGGGGCAGGATCAAGTCATATGGTCTGGCGCTGAGGGCCGAGCTGAGACGCCCCACTCGGACCGCGCCGCGAGGCAGACGTTTGCCGGCACGATGAGCGAGACCCTTGGCTTTCAGTTCCGCGATCGTGGCCCAACGAGCAGAGCCATGTGTCAGGCGCTGATTGAGACTGTAGTACGGGTAGACTCGGTTGATGGATTCAATGACGCCGACGAAGGCAACGAGGAGAGCGCCAAGCAGTATAAAGACCATCCACTTCAGATCGAGGGCCAGCATCGCACCGGATCGGAAAAAGAGATAACCGGCGACGGAGCTGCTAAACAGCAGAGTCCCGCAGCTCGACAAATCCTGAAAGAAGCGCCTCGCCGCCTGAAATGAATCGAGCTCCGGTTCATCCGCCGGCCGCGGAATGAAAAAGTCGGCATCAATCTTTTCGAGTGTGGTGCGAAAGCTCATGAGTCAAACCTTTCTGACTATTTGGGTGAGACGGTGTTGGCCCACTGTTCGAGCTGAGCACGCTGATCGTCGGGAATCTGATTCTGTGTGAAGAGTCGAGGCTGCCAACCGGAAGCAATGATCTCGGCGATCGGCGCAAAGGGCGCGGGATAGACTATGCCGTCGAGTTGTATTGATTCGAAGTAGCGCGCTCCCACACGAGTGTTCTCCAGGTCTGGCAGGCGGATGAGAATGGCCGGCCCGTCCCTGCGATCGTGGGGCACCGAGATCACTTCGACCGTTAAGTCTGTGGGTGAATAACGAACGTGAATCGTGCCGCGAAGCGTTTGCAGAACGCCGGGTTCCGACGTCAGCCATTCAGTGGGAATCAGTTGACGTTGGGCAATGTATGCAACGAGCTCCGCCGAGTCTCGCGGAATTCTTCCACGTAGTGAGCCTTCGATGACACTGGTGCTGGCGGCAATCGCAACGGCCGTGACGTCTCTCAGTCTCTCTGCCGTACGTGGGACTTCGCTGTCGGGCCAACGGTATAACGAACCCCTTTCAACAATCGATGAGCCGCTGCCGGTGTCACCTATAGTGACCCGGGCGTCGACAGTTGCCATGCGACCGCCCCCCGATCGCTGTATGGCAAGTGGAACGACGACGAGCACCAGTAAGGCGCCACCGGCAACGGCGACGAGAGGCCAGATGTGTCCCTGCTCACGCATCATGCAACCTCTCGTAACTGAATTTTTTGTTCGCTGAATACGCCATCTATCATTTGGTCTATAAAGGCGTCGGCGGTGTGGGCAGCCCTTTCCAATCTCATCAATCCCAATTCAAGGTTGGCGAGATCGTCCGCGTTGCGTGCGATGAAGCCCAGGTGATCGTCGATGACTTCGGCTGAGATTTCAGCGACGTCTGCCGAAGTCAGCGAACGCAATAAGGCAATCGATTCACGCAGCCCGGGTTTATCTTTTACGGTCGGCATCATGATCCGGATGTACCTGATCACCTTCACGACCTGAGTCAATAAATCAGGCGACGCTTCGGATACGCGCGAATGGAGAATGCGTGCTTCTTCCAGGTCCGTTGGCAGTCTCACTTTCGTATAGACACAGCGCGATCGCAGGGGCGGATGGACCACATGCTGGTTGTTGGAAGTGAGAATGACTATAGGCTTCTCATCGTGCTTACCAACGCCGATATGACCGCGGTTCTCCATTAGTCTCGGCACTGATGCATGCCCGTCAGTGAACAATTGATAGAAGAATGCCTGGCAGACTGGTGGCAGCTTTTCGAATTCGTCGAGCTTCACAATTGGGACTATCCCCGTGGTGGCGAGATAGTCGTAAGCCTTCAGGATTTCGCCAAGATTTAGAAACTCACGGCGCCATTGCCGGCTTCGAGCTTCCGCGAGACTCAGGTCATTTGTACTGACTGCCTGCACGACAAAGTTGTTCTGTGCCGGCTGGTCCCATTCGAACAGGATGTCCTTGAGAGTCAGATCGTCCATTCCCTGCAGCTCGAAGTAAGGGCGGTTGCAGGAGTAGGCGAGCGCGTCGACCATCTCGGTCTTACCTCCCCCACGCTCGCCTTCAGCCAGGAGCGGCATTCCTGACTTCAATGACAGGCAGAGATCTTTCAGCGGACGTAGTTGAAAGATGTAGCCCGATTCACGGGCCACGAGCTCCGCGAGCGCGTCACGGCCGTGGTCGCGCACCAGCCGCCGCGGATCTATTACTGGTCGAGATGGATCGGATGGAATCATGGTCTTTGCCTCGAAGGTGCCTCAAAAGTGTGAGCCACAAAAAGGCACAAAAAGCGCAAAATGGTTTTGCTTAAGCTTTTGCGCTTTATGTGGCCTTTTTGTGTCTAGTCATGGCCTGTCGTTCTCCTGCATTCTTATAGCTAGGCGCTTCTGTTCTTCGGTCATCAACGGTATGGCCGCACGAACGTCATCAGCCGTGCCGAAGAGAATCAATTCCATGACTTCGCGGTCTGTTAAAGAGACAAATTGGTGTTCTGTGCCGGGCGCATCCGCACCCTCAACTCTGCCCGGCAGATCGACGACCATTACATAGGCCTGTTGTCCGGCTTCGACCTTTACAAAGGTATTCTTGTCCGAATTACTGACCAGACCACGGGCTTGGTCGTTGAGGGGATCCAGCACTCGATAGCCTGCGCCATCGATCACTACAGTGCCCCGGCCGCTAAGCGCGCCGGCCATCGAGGTCGCGACCTGGAGTCCACCGGATGCGACCTTGCGCAAGGTCTGCTTGAGAGTGGTCCGATCGACGCTCATGCGCTTACCCGGTATACCGCTGGCGCCGTCACTGCCGAGAACGTCACCCGTCATCGTCACGAGTTTGTTCTCGCGCGGATCGATATAACCAATGACGTTCACAAAAGCGCGGTCTTGCTCGCTGCCGGTGGTTCGGCCGATCAGGACTGTGCCTTTAGATAAGGACCAGCCGTTGCCGGACGCGACTCGAGTCAGTTCCAGCCTTGCATATGAATTGTTTCGTAAGGTGAAGATGACGCCCTGAGTTCGCACCGGAAGCATCGTGCCGAAGGGCGGCACGGTTGGTGGCGCTTGTCTTATCCTCACAGGCACGGGCGCCGGCTTCTCATCGCGGCTGGTCTTAATCGCAACCGGCGCGGGCGTGGATTTCGGCACGACATCGTCGACGAAGAGACTCTGCGTAGGATTTGCATGTGACTGCGGCTCAACTGGTGATCGGTCTTTCTTTGCTTGTGCGTTGCCTTCCTTCGTCTGCGAGTCGGAATTCTCATCGCCGTTTTTACCCACATCTCCAAAAACCGGCGAGTGGCCAGTGAAATCAACTTTGCCATTCTGAGTTGGTCCAGGAGAGGGGGCAGGCGATGGAACCGGAGAAGCGGAATTGCGAGGCTGCGTATTCGCATCGACGCCCGCGGCCGACCGAACCATATCGATCGCTTCGGCGGTCACATGACTGTCGGAATTCGTCACTTCATTCTGTGGCTTAGTGCTCTGCGTGTTTCTGCGGGATTCGGCATTCACCGTCACATTAACTCGCTGCACGCGCATCAACAGATAGAAGGCACCTACACCGGCGCCAATCAGCAACAGAATTACTGACCAGCTGATCAGCTTGCGTTTCCAGGTGCTTTTTTTCTTCGTGTCCGGATCTTTTGGGGGCTGAAGGGCCGGATGGTTCGGGTCGATAACGTTGCCGCCGGGGCCGTTTTCTCCCGCGCCATGCTCGCCATCAACGATCATGGTCTTGCCGGGTTCTTTGTCTTGCTGACTCATGGCTCTTCCCTTTCTCTCTCGGTTGTTACTTCAGGAGCGCTATTGAGGCCGGTTCATCAGCCGCGTTGGATTGGGCCACGACAACTTTTAGCCGGTGCCGCACACCCATTAGCGGTGGCGTGTAGGCAACGGCGTAGTAGACTGTTTGCCCGGCGGCGAGTTCACCGCCCGAATCACTCATTTCGGTATGAAGCGGCTTGATCGACTGCACATTGATGACTTTGCCTTTGTCGTCGAGCATCTCCAGCGTGAGATCAGGAGTGCCGGGAATGAGTTTGAGTGGTTGCGTACCTGTGTTCCTGACTGCTAGTAACAACACCAGGACATCATCTTTCAGATCACCGTCCTGCAGCGCAGCCAAAGCAAGCCCGTGCAATGGTCTGGTCCAATTCTTAAATGTGCCCGGTTGCGCTGTCGCGCGTGCCAACTGCTTCCTGGCGGCACTGACGGCGCGTTCATTAAGGCTGGACGGTCCATTAACCAATGGAGGGATGCCATTTGAAACTGGAGCGGCGTTTGGCTTTCCCTCCTGTGGCTTCGACGCGCTCTCGACGTTCGGAATGATGCTGGAGTTGTTGGAAGGATCGTTGTTAGTTTTCTTAGCTTCTTCGATCGGCTCGACGGCGATCGAAGCGGGCGCGCCGGACTGCCCAGCCGGTTTATCACCTCCTTGCTCTTTCTGTTCCAGGTTCACTGGCAGCCCGGCGGCACGCCGTCGCGCCACGACTTCATCACGCTGGTAACTCAGCACACATCGATGAACGTTTTGTGCGAGGTCGGCTACGGGATAGAAAAGAAAAGTCACCACCAGGCCGCTGCGCATCTGCGCCGTCACAGTCGCCGCGGGCGTACGCTTTTTCTGATTAGGAACAGGTACGACAAACAGCGAGCCCGGCCGCACAATGATGGCGCGCTTGTTTCTTTCGAGTGCCCTCTCATCGACCGTGACCATTTCCGGATCGCCCGGAATGATGTAGCGTGGCCCGTCATTGGCAGGCAGCTCGATCAACACACTCGCGTGTTGGGCCATCGCCAGTCTCACCACTGTCTCATCTTTCGTTACTTCGACCATGGCTTCACCAACAAAGAAATCAGCGACGGGTTCAACGGGAGCGGGAGCAACTGTCTGCGCCACTGGCCGCCTGGGCCGTTTTGGCGTCTGGCGTGGAACGCACGGCGCACTGTTTGGTTTGTCTGGACTCGGTGCCGGTTTTTGTGCCTGGCTTTCAACGGTTAGCGACAGCAAAATGGCGATGAGCAAAAGCGTCGTTTTCATATTTCTATTCCTTTAGTTGGGAATGTTGGCGACTACGGGTGTGTCGGATTCGCTGGAACTAAGCTCTTTGTAATCGAGGGCGTTAATGCGAAAGCCTGAACGCAAGTTGCGGTCGAGCCGGAACGTACCATCTTCTGGCGCGTCCGGAAGGAGTTCGACCGTTAGCAGCACGTGTTTGGTAACGTGCTTGCTCTGGTTCTTGATTACCAGATCGATTTCCTGTGTACCGTAGACCTTGACGGTTAACGGCTTTCCCGGTGCGTGCTCCAGATATTCTGTTTTCCAGGTGGCATTCCATTGCTGCTCGCGTTGTGTTTGCAGCACTTTTTGGTCCGTCAGATACTGCGCAAACTTCTTGGCCTGGCCGGGGATCATCAGGCGCAGGGCGGCTTCAATGTCTTTGGCGCGCGAGCGCTGATCGACTCGGTAGAGGTAGTCGAGGTAAGTCCTTACCACGTAATCCATGTCCGCGATTTGCAGTTTGTCTTTTTCGAGCCGGACCGCTTCGGTTGCGCCTAGCTCGCGGTCGTTGATCATGACCGTGCGTCCGGAGGACATATCGACGACGATGCGATCGGGACGTTGAATGGATTTGTAGACCACGCCGACGACGGCTGTGGCGGTAATAAATAAAGCGAGCAGCAAGAGCCGAGATTGGCGTCTGATAGTGCGCACATCTGCCGGGTCGCGATAACAGATCACGGGCGGCAAGGAACTGTTCTTCTCAAGCACTTCCATTTGGTCCACGTCCTGCTCGTGGTCCACTGTTACTTTCAGATCCAAAACATCTGCCGACATAGTTCCCTCGCACATCGTTTCTGATTTCATGAGTGGCACTTGATCTACTGAAGTTCAGAATCAATGCCGCAAATGCAGGACGGTCCTCATCAAGAACTGTTCCGCTCGTATCGGCGACGAGGCTCATGCGCTGTAATTGCGTATGTTTGTTGGTGATTTAATCGTTGGAGAGTTCGAAGGCGTGAGTGCGAAAGCGTCGAGTGCCGGGATTCAGGGCAACGACTGCTCAAAAATCAGGGCAGGAGTCACCCAAAGTTGCCGCGTGAGACACTCAGGGTAATGCGCACGAGATTAGCATCCTTGAAGATAATAGATGGAGCGCGTGCGCAGTTTCGACCGCAGAGAAAGACCGTTCAATCCATTGAGAAGTTCGTGAGAACTTCTTGAAGATGATTCGCCAGAACATGATGTACTCCGCGGTTCACTTGGGTGAGAAACGAAGGCCGTCGAAACGCGACGAGAGGCATGGCCGTGACCTGCGCCAAAGTGGCAGCCTCACGGATTACAAGGAGGAAAGTCGTGTCCCGCGCAAACAATAGTCATGGGCAAGTAATCACGAGACGATCATTTCTCGGCAGCGCTGGTGCCCTAATCGGAGGACTGCCGCTACTCGGGTATTCTCAGAATCAGCGGAGAGCGCCCCAGCCACTTCGCGCAACCTACCTCGAGGCTCAGTACCTTCCTGTCCTGCGGCTGCATCCGGACGATCCCTACCGTCCTTCGACGGTATCCTGGCTGCTCCGAGGGCGGAGTTACGGTTTAAAGGTCATGCTGATCCCATTCTTAAGAAAGGTGAAGTGAGCCCGTACAACATCCACACGCGGGTCTTTGGCGGGCAGACGTCCGGGGGCGGTAACCGCGTGACAGACTTCTACCTGAACTACCCGGATGATAGTGACAGAGAGACGACGCGGCGTGGCAACCTGGACGAGTTCGCCTGCTACGTACACATCTCACGGCAGGAACCCTTTCGAGATACAATTGCGCAACAACAATCTCCGAGTACCGCGGTCCCAACTCCAGCTCCAACGATCTCAAAGGAGTATGTGTCAGCGGATGGCAGGTTCAAGATCCTCTTTCCCGCAGCGCCAAACGAGATCCATGAAACTGTTGAGACATCGATGGGCAAGCTTCCTTTTCACATGCTCATATGCCCATTTACCCCTACTGTCAGCTATCACGTAGTCTACATGGATTACCCGATCAATCTAGAGAGCGCTGATCTTGTCAAGAAAGCATTGGACAGTGCACGCGAAGGTAGTTTGAAGCGCATTGCAAAAGAAGATCCTCAGGTCACTAAAGAGTCTGATATTTCGATAGATGGTCACGCCGGGAGATATCTCGAGATTGAGCTTAAAGGTGACGCGAAAACGCGAATGAGATATTTCGTGGTTGAGAATCGTGTGTACGTGATCGGCCTTGGGAGCCCGAAGGAAAAGCCTAAGGTCCTGGACGCGACGAATGACTATGAAGCGATCGCGACCCGGTTCATGGATTCATTCAAAATCATCCCTGCATTGCAGGCTGACATGTCCACGACGTGGAAAGAATTTTCATCAACTGAGGGCGGCTTCAAGGTCCAGTTTCCCGGAACCCTCAACAATCCTCGATCCCGGCTGGATCTTCAGGGCTCATGCACATGACGTCATATCTATCGGCCGCCGCGTACACTGCCATGTTCTTTGATTATTCAGAAACCCCAAAAGATGTGATTGCCATACTCGAGCTACTGGACAATCTTCGTCTTGGTGAGATCGAATCGGGTCTGAAAGGATTAAATCCCAACCTTATAAGGAATGCACTACCTCAATCGAGGGTTATCCTGGAAGACTTCTTGTCCTGGAGCTCTCGAATAATCAGATTTATCGCAGGAAAATGGTGCTCGTCAAAAATCGTGTTTATATACTAACGGCCACAGCTCCCAGAGATAATCCCACCGCCGGTAACAGCTATGAAGCACTTTCGCTGAAATTCATAAATTCATTCATTTTCATGGCCCAACCGCTGAAGGAGTGAAAGGCCTGTTGTCTAAGCACACGAGTTGGGCCAGTTCGAGTTGCCGGCGAGCACGTTCATCGCTGATCATCATCCATCAACGTAGTACGGCATCCAAGGATGTCATCGCCGAAGCAGAATTAGTACGCCAGCCGCAATCGCAAGTACCGCGAGTGCAGTATTCACGGTTGCTGAGATTCGTACATTAAGCAACGGCAAGAGCCCGGTAAGAATTAACCAGATAGCGAGCAGAATCACCATTGTGGGGAGCACTATTCCATTATGAATCGAAGAGGCTACCTCCCGGTGGCCTCGAGTTCTTCTGCCAGTCGAAAGGCATGTAAATCCTTTCGGAGATGTGCCAGCGATGTAGTTCCCGTTAGAATAACGCCCCTGAAAGATTGTCTGAGTATGAAACGATAGGCATCCACCAAAGCGGAATGGCCTCGATGCAGGCCATTGTCGTTGTACAGATGTTTGCCCATTCCCAAAGGCCGGTTAACGACTGCCTGTTTGCCATAGCGATTCGCCAGTCGGAATGCCAGCTCGAACTGTGGGTTGGAACGATTAAAGGGAAACTGTAGATAAGAATACAGCTCTGATTCTGTAGCTATCGTCGCACAGGTTAAATCAGACACACTTACGCCGAACGCACGTACCTGGCACGATTTCGCGTACTCTAACACACGAAGCAGATCGGGGTGGTTCAAGACTTCCGGGGTGGGTTTATGGAGTTGAAGCAGATCGATTCGATGTACTAGCCGAAGACTTTGATCGATACTGCGACAAAGCGCATCGTATGAGTGATCCGTATATGGCTCATTCCGCTCCCGATCCCAATGCTCTCCAAACTTGGTCATGATTGTGAGTTGGTCCAGTGTTGAAGAATCAAGGGTCCGAAGAAATTGACCAAATAGATTCTCACTGCGCCCGTAGCTTGGTGCGGTGTCAAAGACAGATACGCCTGCCTCTATTGCATTCTGAAGAAAGTCATATGCCTGTTCGAGTGAAGGTAAGGGTTTCTCAACAAAGCCCCAGGTTCGTCCGAGGGATATGAGACCCAATCCGAATTGAACTTCTCCCATCATGCCGATCTCATTACATCCCGGTATATTTGCTCATGTTGAGCGGCAATAATATCGAGCGTGTAACATTGAACAATTCTTTGCCGGGCGTTCGCACCCAGGCGTTGGCGTAAAGAAACGTCCTGAAGCATTTTGATTAAGGCATTCGCTATTCCCTGGATATCTCCGGCTTCGATTCGGTAGCCTTCTCGGTCTGTCTGCACGAGAGCCTCAGTCCCGGCTATGTCGCTAACAATGCTCGGCAGACCCACTGACATGGCCTCCATAAGCGCAAGAGGAATGCCTTCGCTGGATGACACGAGCATGTAAACGTCAGTAAGACGTAGCAGCTCGGCTACTTGTTTCTTGCTCAGCGGTCCTACAAAACGCGTTACGTTTGTTAATCCCAAACGCTTAACCTGTGCCATTAGAGAATCGTATTCCGGCCCTGCTCCTCCCAGCATCAACAACGCCTTTGATTCTGATCGATGGGCCTGCGCAAAAGCATCAATGATAGTGTTAATCCTCTTTCCCGGCACGAATCGACATATAGTGGTTACGACCATGTCATCCAACGGCACGTCCCATTTTTGCCGCAGCATCGCACGCTCCGCCGGAGACGCGGGTGCTAGAGCCACTGGGTCGACGCCGCAAGTAAGATAAGCAAGCTTCGCTCCTGCAAACCCAAGCGACAGAAATTCTTCATACATAGCCGAATTGAGAATGAAAACTCGATCTGCCAATCTGCGAAAAAGTCGCAACTCAAACCTTCCCAGTAATGTCTGCTGTAAGCGCCGTGCGGCGCCTGTGCCGGCGAACATAACGATTACACGTTTACGAAATGCTGCCGCTACGAGCATTCCCACGAGCGTGTGGAGGCCTGCATGAAAGAATTGGACGATCGAATACTTGTGCCTGTCGCGCAACAGCTTCCAACCACAGTGCAGCGCGAACCAGCGCTGATGATCTTCCGAAGCGAGCTCACAGAGAATTGGACCAGCCAAACTCGAAGGAAGCGATCTCGTTCGGGCAACTAACGATGTGGTTAGTACCCTGACTTGATGTCCGCGGCGCGCAAGTACTGCCGAAAGCTGTGCCGCATGCATTTCCGCACCTCCTAATATAGGTGGGTATTGGGGAATAACAATCACTACCTGAAGCGATTGACTGTTATCAGCATTGTTGGTTTTCGCCATCTTTGCTAAGCCCCGGCCATTGTTGACTGGCTCATTGATTGGGTAGGTAGAACTCGGCCCATGGCAGCTTTGTAAACCCGAGGCATAGCTTCGCCGGCAGTCATTCGCACAAGGGAGTCTTGATCCTGAGGTGATTCGACCGCGTAAGGTATTGGTTTTCCGTTAGGCGCGATGTAACGTTCTGGGTCAATGTAAATAATTTTCAGACCTCGCTCACGCGCACGTAACTGCGCAAGACGCCGGTCGGCATGCACCCCAACCACCAGTAACGATCTCGCCCTTGGGTCAAAAGAAACTGACGGATACTCTCCCCCGTGGACCATCGGGAAATACGGCTCGGTATCATATCGGCGAAGTGAAACCTCTTCGAGCCCAACGTCTGCACAAAGACAGTCAAAGTTGTTCGTGATCACTGGTCCCACTAAATGCCCATGCTGCCAGAGTTCGCGCATGGCCCTGTAGAATGGCGTCGCTTCCGCCACCACGCATGCCCGGTAGATGTCACACATCTCGCGATACTTTTCTTCCGGAGAGGCAAAGAGTCTGAAGATCAAGTCATCTGCCGCTTCAAACACAAAAGAGAAGTCGCTCTTCGAGACGCTATAAATTCGGTGAAGCGAAGAAAGATGCGGTATACCAGCCTCGGTTGAAGGTCCACAGCCCAATTCAACCTGCGCGGGAAAATACTGAACGACTTCCTCAGGCTCGTTCAGTTGCGGGTTTCCGCGCGGAATGATTTTGCGCAATCCAACTTCGTAGAACCATCGCCACGGACGCTGATGAAGGGTTGCCGGAAAGTCGTAGCCTTCTGTCCATACGGCCACTTCCAAGTTCCGGTAATGGCCTGGGAAATGCACTCCCCTTCGCTCGTCTTCCGGGTGTAAACGGTGCACGCTGCACCTTGCTATCAGGGTACCCCTACGCCAGTACTCGGAAGCTGCGTTGGATATCGTTTGTTCCCATCCACCCGTGCGCAGATTCTGTAGTAGGAGCGTTTTATAGTCTGCGATGCTTTGGTCGGGAAGGGTCAAGTTGATCCATAGATAGGAGTTGCATAATACGAAGGAGTCGCCGTCAAGTCCGTATTCATCATAAAAGTGAATCAGACGCCGGCGCTTGTCTTCAGGTGAATTCCAGCCTGATTGCTGCGCGTTGCTGGGATGCTGATGGCGCCGCCAGATCGATTCGGTAAACCGGCGGTGCCAGCCCGTGCGATCTGAATCGATGTGTAGCAAGTAACGTTGCCTTTGCGCCTCAGTGAGGTGTGGAATGAGTATAAGAGGAAAATTCATGAGCTTCCCTTTGTGCGATGACGAACATGTCAGGTCCCCGACCAGAATCGTAGATCGTTTGCAGTTCTGCTCCGGAATAAAATCCTTGCAGGAGGTGAGCGCTGCAGTCAGTTTTCGTGTCGGTTACTGTAAAGCCCGCATCTCTCAGTAACAGGCCAATGGATTGACGAGAGAAAATGTGGCAGTGATCACTTCGAAACGAGCGGTATGAGCCTCCAAACACTTTGAGCTCCAAAGCATCCATACTAGGAATCGTAAGGACTAGTCGACAACCCGGTCCCAATATGCTTGCGATCTCTCGCAACTCAGCCGCAGGGTTGGTCAAATGCTCCAGCACAAATTGATATAGGACCAGATCGTAGTCGTGCCGGACAGCTCCACTTTGGCGCGCCTCGGTCAACGTACCAGTGAAAGTATCCATTCCATAGAGAGCGAGCGCCCGTTCAGCAGCATAGGGGTTCAGGTCAATGCCCGTTGTTACAAAACCACGGTCTTGCGCTGCCTTTCGACTAAAGCCCAAACTACTACCAACCTCCAGCAATCTGCCCGAACAAACACCGGTGGCTCGGTAAATCCAATCGAAAAGACGTCGTGCCTTTTCTTCGCGATAAATCTTTTCCTTTTCATACCCCTCGTAACCAACACCATCAGGGCGTCGTTCCGAGAAATAACTTAGCCCTTTATAAATAGGAGCGTCAGCCGGTTGAGAAAGTAACAGCCCGTGACCGCAAAAATTGCAACACCCATATTGTAGATCAGAAGACCCCACCCCAACCTTTCTCGCGAAAGCGGGAAATATGATCCCAGATCTACAAATCGGACAAGACACCAGCTCTGTCGAATTAGGCTTCGTGTTCATGGCCGCGCAGGCAGAGTAAGCCCAGCCCAGCAGTTCAGCGCGCACGTCAAGATCGCGACAATTCAACGTCCAAGTCGTTGCATACCTCTTTATCATGCAGCGCCAGGTCTTTTCTGAAATCCCTAGAACGCGCAAAACCAGGGCTACATGTTCTGCCGTATCTTGATGGACCACATGATCGGCATGGCGCATTATCCAAAATTGCGGATCATCTGACACCATTCTGCATTTGAAGAGATTCCGAGTTGATCGAGTTCCGAATGTAAAACTGGTTATGAGCAGTTAACGAGTCCCATCGACTTGCAACTCGCAAAACGGGAGATAATTTCACCCGTACACGAAGGTCGGAGGACGTGAGCGTATGGGTCAAAATTACCGACGAAACGATACTCCTGTTTTAAGTTGAGTGCAATGATTACCTTCCGGCGGTCTTGTTCGGAATCAGTGTGTACACGATTTCGGGGAAACCTGAACACACGAACCCTTGCAAACCTGAAATACACTCAGGGAAGTGCAGCGCATGGCCTAAGTGAAGCAGGGGAGATATATTGCTCGGAGCAATGACTCTGTTTTATGGGAACGCGTGTCAGAGCGCGGGACTTACTATGTTTGGGAGAAGCTAATGCCTCTCATGCTTCCAGGCACTCTTGAGTGCTCTGTTTATCTCTACCGTAGCCAGAAGGACGCGAAAGCGGGCGTCGGATCGGGCGGCAGCGGGTTTTTAGTAGAAATGCCGTCCGTTTCGTATCCCGACGACATAACGCACATCTACGCCGTGACCGCCAGCCACGTTATTGAACGGGGATATACGGTCGTTAGGTTCAACACTAAGGATGGCGCAACCGACTTCCACGATGTGGGTAAAAGCGCGTGGACCCCGCATCAAGACGGCGACGATGTGGCCGTTAGTAAAATCCTTACCACATACACAGACCAGTTTGATATAGCGCCAGTATCAATCGACAAGTTCTTACCCGCTCTCTGTTATGGCTTGGCGCGGGACGGCTTTTACAGCGTCACACCCGGTCGTGAGGTGTACATGGTGGGACGGTTCATAAACCATGATGGGACACAGCGCAATAGCCCATCAGTTCGGTTTGGTCACATTGCGATGATGGCCGACGCAAACGACAAGGTAAGACAGCCCCAACGTAAGATCAATGGGGAAGTGCGGGACTTTGACCAAGAGAGTTTCTTGGTTGATATTCTGTCTATCGGCGGGTACAGCGGCTCTCCAGTGTTTGTTTACTTTCCGCATGACAGCAAGACTGACGAAGGGTTTACCGAGTTTTTGTTGGGGGTGCTATGGGGGACGGTTCCAGAGTACAAACCGATCTTGGACCAAAACAACAAAGAGCTTCTTGCTGGCTGGCGCGTTGAGTCTGATACATCAATGGCGGGCGTAGTTCCTGCTTGGCGACTTCGGAATCTGCTAGAGAACCATGAGGATCTAAAATCTCAGCGCAAAGAAGAAGATCGGATCATCAACGAAAAGAGAAAGACACAGGCGCAGAGACCTGCGGGCATACTTCACCCCAAGTCGGAGTGACTGTTTAGTCGGCAAACAGATCGGCCCACGTCCAGACGCATTCAGCGAGGCCAGACGCTTGAGCGGGTGTTTGTTTGATAGTTGAGTGGACCGTTAAGAAGTCGTAAGCGAAGATATGCAACGCGAGCGCACAAGCAAGGTACGCTTTCTTCTTGGAAAAGCCGGACGCCAAGCGGGTAAATCTACGCATCCGAGTTCGCAGCGTCAAATTACCGCGTTCAATGTGCGCAGTCGTGATCATGTCGGGATCAGGATCTCCAGTAACGACTGTGCGTTTGACGCCCTTGAGCTTACTTGGACTATACCGCTCGCGCCCACTCTCAATCATTCCGTAGTCCTTAACCTCCTGCGCGAAGTGAATGTCGGCCCCGAATACATCCTCAATAAGCGGTACATAAACCGTCCATCCGTCTGCGGTCAACTGGAACGTTCCGGCGACACGTTCTCGCAGGCTGCTAATGAAATCAGACGCCGTTTCAGGGTCGCGTTTGCCAAGTGCATAGTTAGCAATGAGTTTGTTTTCGGTGATTGCCAAGAACGCCCACTGGTCGCCGTGGTCAGGATGATCCTCTGGAGTAATCGACCGCTGTTTCTTTTTAACAAACGTCCAGATTTCATCGACCTCCACAAAGCTAGCACGCACGTTGCGCAGTTTGTCATCCAAGACCAGCGCCGCTTTTGTTCCGGCGATTCGCAAAACTTTCAAAACGGTTTCCGGGTGAACGCTGTTGAGTCTGGCAGTCGCACGGATGCCACAGCCCTCAGTGAGACAAGAGAGAATGCGATAGATAGTCTCGGTCGGAATGTTCAGAGTGGCGCACGTCTTCTTGCTTTTAGAGAACGTGCGACCGCAGCGAGAGCATTTGAATCTCGGGGTGTTTTGTTTGTCGTGGCGTCCGTGAATGTAGGGCTTGCTGTTGCATTTATTCGGGCATTGCATCTGTGTCCTCTGTCTTTCTTGACTTCGACACAGCACGCAAATAGTATTCGGTTTGCGGGCCTGAACTGGTACGCACAGTGCCGGTCAGGTTATGACTCTGAGAGACGTTATCAGCGTCCCTCAGAGTCGCAGATGGTGCCCGCGACTCGACTCGAACGAGTGGCCTTCAGCTTAGTAGGCTGCCGCTCTTTCCAACTGAGCTACGCGGGCATTGTCAATACGGGGTTGGCCCCGCCTCAATCCTCAACTCTTCTTCTTTGCTTTATCCATTATCGCCCGCGCTTCCGCGCGTTTTCGCTCGGCCGCCTCGATTTGCTCTTGAGTAGCAACCCGCCTTATAGGCAAAGGCAGAGAAGGAAGCGCGCGGCTCGGCCCATCCCATTTGTACCAAGTCCTCCCATCCTCTTCCGTCTTGCTAGAGATCTCGTTGTTCTTCTCAAGTCTTTTCAGAACGGTATGAATCGAAGGCAATATGTTTTTGGACTTTGTTTGAAAGCCAATAGCGGCGAGTCCGGTCCTCACTCCGACAGGTGTCAACTTCTTAGGATTGCTGTTCGCAAGAACCTTCCGAATAGCATCAGTGAGGCCCAAGTCAGCGCCAACATCAGACTCATCCGGGAAAAGCTCTGGATGCGTCTCGGCGGGGTTCTCTTTGACAAGCGGGGCAAACGCTGCAATTCCTTCTCTTACTTCGCTGATCCGGGTAATCACTGCGTCCCGTTCAACATCAATCTGCTCAAGGCGATCTATCAAATACTCAAGCTCCGAAAGAGCCTTCTCATAAGGCTCGCGGTAGGAAGCGATGTATTCCGTGGTATCCATGCAACAGGAGTTATACAGCATGTCTAAGTCCAAGTCAAGCATTAAGAATGTTAAGCTAGACTCCGAGTCTAAGGCGCGTTGGAGCGCAGCAATAGATGATTCAGAGCGCCTTATTAACGAGTATCAGGGCCAGATCGGGTTGCTTAAGGAATCAATTCGAAGTTTTAAGTCATTGCGTGATCGGGGAGCGCCGTTTCCGATGCAAGCGCAAGAAACCCAGAAGAGTTGATTTTGGGTTTTGTAGCCCCTGTGGGTTTGGGCCATTCAGGGTTGATGGCCTAGTTCGTCTTCGTAGCGTGGCCGCTTTTTGATGTACTGATCGCCATCTATTGCGGCTTCCAGTATCCGTAGAACCAACACTCCTATCGGCACCTCTAACGCGTTGGCCCAACGCTCCAGAAACTCGCGATCATCTTCATGCAGTTGTGACTCATCTACTTCGATCATTGTGTGAAGGAAAGGGCGCTACTGAACACCCACTTTTCAGATAGCGCCCTTGAGGCGTCGCTCCCCCGCATTGCAACTGGCGACGCCTTTCTGGCCTCACTGTCTGGGCGGAGTTGTGAGGCTCATCAAAGTCGGATGGTTTATATCTACCGCAACGGCGAGTAGCAACGCTTCGTGCGGAGGCGGCAGTCTCAGGATTTTCTGCAAAAACCTTTCGAGTACAAACACACTTCTGCCGGCGTCGCGGTGAGGCGACAATTCATCACTTGAATAGGCCGAACGACGAACTGCTACGGGTAGATCAAACCAAGAACCATTATCAGGATAGATGTAGCAGTGCCTGTTGTTTGCGTCGTTGGACTTGTCGGAGTTGACGCTGGTGCCGGAGCACCAGGAGTATCAACTTGTCCCGCCATCACAGAGACAGCAATCGTCAGGCTGAGGGCCATCACGGCGCATATTTGGCGTAAGGTCTTCACTTTTTGAGCCTCCTAGAGAGTTGCAAAAATTTTGCAATTTCAAACGAGGCTTAGCATGATCGGTCTGACAAGCTATTTGCAAGAGCCTGACAGTCTGCGTTAGATTTGCGCTCGGATTCGCTCTCTTTCCTTTCCATCAGTCGAAAAGCAGACTTTTGTTTATGTCCTTACGGGCCTCACTTCTGCGCGAACTGGAAAATCCGAGCCTCAGTGTGGATAGACGCGCGGAGTTGTCGTGCGAGACCGCGAAGGCGTTTGAGAACAGCGGCGAGTATGACCGCGCGTGTAAGGTGCTCAGAGATTACTGGCGACGGATAGGTGAAGATCCGAAACTGGACGGATTAGAGCCAAGCACTGCCGCCGAATTGCTATTACGCGCGGGAGTGCTCACTGGAATAATTGGCTGTCAGAGACAGATCCCCAATGCACAGGAAACCGCGAAAGACCTTATAACGCAGAGTCATTCCATTTTCGAATCGCGGCAGATGATAAAGAAGATAGCGGAAGCACGGACAGAATTAGCACTCTGTTACTGGCGCACGAATGAACTTAGTGAGGCGCGGGCCTGTCTCCAAGAAGCACTCACACTGTTAACGTATGACAATGAATTAAAAGCAAAGGCGATTCTGAGAACTGCAATAGTGGAACATGCCGCAGAACATGATCACAAAGCATTTCGGATTCTCGAAAAACACTCTCCGCTCTTTCTCAAATTGAATAACCACACGCTAAGAGGCAGTTACCACATTACTCTCGCAGATCGATTAGTGAATGTCGGAGAGTCACGCCGCCAAACTGATTACATTGATCGCGCTTTGATCGAATACGCTGCTGCTAGTTATCACTTCGATAAGGCAGAGCATCGTCCTTACCTTGCGAACGTCGAAACCAATCTCGGTTATCTGTACTTCAAGATCAATCGCTTCGATGAAGCGAACGAACATCTGAATCGCGCACGGCGGATTTACACAAGCATCAGAGATTCACGCTTAGCCGCTCAAGTTGATGAAACTCGCGCTCGCATACTTCTTTCGCAGGGGCGCACGTCGGATGCTGAGCGCGTCATACGTTCGGCAGTTCGCGTTCAAGAAAAGGCTGGCAACTCGTTTCTATTAACCGAGGCTCTGATCACTTATGGCAAAGTGTTGGCACGTAGCGAACGGTATGTCGCGTCACTTGCTCAGTTTCGCCGCGCTATTGAGTTGTCAGACAATGCGGGCCTTGAACATCGCGCGGCAGAAGCCGCCCTTACAGCGTTTCGGGAAATCGCGGAGCACCTTTTAGCATCGGAGCAGGGTAAGCTTCTTTCTGGTCTCGGATTGGGCCAAGACAGACTATCAAGAGAGCGTGACTTGATTAAACTTGCGCTGGAACGATCTAAGGGGAAAATCAGTCCTGCCGCTCGGAGTCTCGGAGTGTCTTGGCAGTGGCTAGGATATGCACTCAATCACAAACACAAAGACTTGCTCAAGTATCGGACGCCAGTGCGCCGCCGACCACGAAAATAAGATCCGTGTTATGCTGGCCCGCAAATAAAGAAGGCGACAAGCTCATGGCCGAGCCTGCCGCCTCTCATACCTTTACAACGCCTCGCCGCGTTACTCACTTGAATTCTATATGAGAGTGAGGCACCCAAGCAATGAGTCCAGACGAACACGCCGCTGAAGTGGGGCGCATGGCGCTCGAACGGAAACAGCTAGAAGCCCAGGGCGTGACGTTAAGCGAAAAGATACGACGGTTTGCCATTGGGCTATCGGCGTTATCGCATCGCTTGGAGGGTGCGGGTTCCGCTTATCTGGTTGAACCTGTCCTCTGCCTCACTGCTGACGAAATCCAACTGCTTCAGAGTTACCCGGAAATTAACGCCATTCTAACCGAGGCCGCAGAGGGCAGCCGTAGGTATCACGAGCTAAAACAAAAACTAGCGCCCTTTGGGTTTTAACTATGTCCACAAAGAAACCGAACACGACCCTTCCGGCGGTCCTTTCATTTCCGGTAGCCCAAACTAAAGCGCTTCTCGCAATTGCAAACCACCAGAGTATTTCTGCGGTCGGCCATAGAAAGAAGTGGCGAAGTTTGTCCGATGTGGGTAGCAATGATTTGACGAAAGTCGCCGGAAGCAGTTCGGCAGTCTTTATCTTTGCCAAGTCGTGTTCGTAATGCGAGGTACATCAAACGATAGGCGAAACGTTGCGGTGAAAGTTTGACACTTTCATGTAGAGTTCGAACACACGAAATTCAGCAACTCTATAGCTTTATGGATAATGTGAGGCATTACTACCCAAGCTAAGGAGATTGCTCCCAGGGACTGCCACCATCCAACTCAGTTTAGGAACTTTTAGAAATTTACTCTCAATTTTAACCAGCCTCGTCCGTTCCTAAGCCACATCACCTCTGGACCATGATTGGAATCATTCTTGTGTCTGGCGATGACCCGCTTGACACGGACCCTCCACGCGCTTTGCGATGGTTGCTCGATGGGCAATTAAAGAAAACCGCCGCACTCAACGCTTCCACAACGGCATGGAAGCACGCCATCGTGGTGTGAGTTTCCATAGTGGCACGTTAATTCTTCGCCCTCTCGTATATCGCGCAGAGCATAAAATTCGACGCGGCTGTAACAAACACGCATGAAGAGATTTGGAGAACATGAGTGGTTTATGAATTTAAATTGATTTCCGCGTCGTGCATCATAAGCTGTCCCATCGCCCAGCTCGACAATCGCCACTCGCCGTGAAGTTCTTGCCCTTCGACGCGCTTCACGTTCGCTGATGCGTTCCCCAGCCAGCTCTCCAATCTTCTTGCGTTTAAAAATACGCGCCGTAGCAAACAGTCCTCTACCATCGATGCTACTACGGCGAATCGCAAAAGGACTTTTTGACACTTTTGTCTGCACCATAAACGCAGTATACTGCGCCCCGCATCTTCATACGTCTAGCTCACGCATTACTTCTTCTCGCGAGTCTTTGATATGCACTGCTAAGACCAAAGTCCAGAACTCAAATCCTTTTCGTCTGGTTCGCATGTCAAAAATCCATAAATCTTGCGCCCCAAGGAGATTTCTCTATGTTGAGCTTCATCACAACAGAAAGCGGCATTTGGATACTTACCACAGTAATTGGTGTATTTGGCGTCTTAGGGATAATCGTAGCGTCGAAATTCCTTGATGAAACCCGGATCTGGCATCATCTGCTTAGGGATCTAGGAATAGCTTTCGTCGTAGCGGCCATAGTTTCCGTAACCTACGAGTTCCTTACCCGGACTACATTAGATCACGCCAAGTTAGAAGGTGTGCTAAAGACAGTGTTAGCCTCCAACATTCCTACCGACGCATGGGAACAGGTAAACACGGAGATACTCCAAAAGACTGTGATACGCCGAAACCTCGTGCTTAGATTGAAACTGAGATCCGATCCAAACCTAGTAACCACCCAACGCGTGCTGACATTGCAAATGACTTACGATTTGCAGGGGTTGCGAACGCAACCCGTAAAGTACACCTTGCAACACGCTTTAGACAATGAAATGTTGAATGAAGGATTGGGCCTGCCCAGGTTCGACAGCATTAGCATTGGGAATAGGACACTAGCTGGCAACGAACTTAAGTCGCGTGTTAATCATGAGGGCATTTTTTCAGACCCCGATTTGGAACTTACCACGAACAACCCTCTGCGTGTGGTCGTTACGCGGTCCGAAATAACTAATAAACCGGGCACATATCATTTCATCTTCGGTGAATTAACTCAGGGTGTAAGAGTCTTTATCGAGGAGCCACCGAGCGATGTAGAGGTAGATGTAAAGATCTGGTCCGATAAGGGATTCTCGAAGCTTCAACCAGTAGGCAACGGTATTTGGTATTTCGATGGTGTTATGTTGCCAGGCCAGGCGTTCAGTTTTAGATTCTTGAACAAGCAAGATTCTGGCGTTGCCTCACCGAAACAATGACAAAAATCGATCGGTTCCCGACGTCTCCATTATTGTGCTGAACTTGTGATGTGACACGTTGAAAGACAAAACGGATGTGAGTGATGCCGGCATCGAGTGCCGGGATTCAGGGCAACGACTGCTCAAAAATCAGGGCACATTTACTGAACTTCGATGAAGCTGGAGGCACGCCTGTAAAAAATTTTTTGAGCCCGTTCCGCCAGATCGAACGCATCAAGAGTAAAGTCTCGGGGACTATCAAATCGCAACCGCAGATTCGATCTTCCAACAGGTCTGATCACATCAGTGTTAAGCAGAGCAAGCACCGATCGTACATATCTCTGCGTCTCCGCGTACGGCGGAATTCCTCCCGTCACAACACCACGAGCATTTACGATCCTGCCATCACTTAGGATCAACGGTTTACCCGTCATAAACGAACTCACTGCGCCCTCGCCCGCGTTGTACGCAGCTACAGCCAGATCAACTCGACCACCGAATTTCCTCAATAAATCCCGCAAATAACGGGCTGCGGCATCAATCGCCTGCTCCGGATCGTGTGGATCACGAAGGCCATAACGAGCAGCCGTGTTCGGCATAAATTGCATTGGACCACGTGCGCCTTTCGGGCTCACCGCGTTGAGACGGTAGCGCGACTCGACGAAGCAAATCGCGCGCAGAATGCGAGCATCGACGCCATGGCGCTTCGCCGCAGCAACAATAAAAGGCTCCAGCCGAATCGCTCTCTCACGTAGCGATCGATCGTAGCGATCCTGTCCTGCAACAATCCCTGCTACACAGATCATTGTCAGCGTCACACAAAGAATTTTATGGACCATGATCGATGACGCGGCAATAGCCGCGCCAGGCGATGGCACGATGATTGTTTGTGCTCAGCGACGTCATCAGTGCCTCAACGATTTTTGAGAAGCAATTGAATGACGAACAACTCAAGCAGATTTAGAAGGGAGAGTCATGAACAGCTTTATCCAAACCGTTCAGTTCACAGACGTGAACCGTTCTTTAGCAATCGGGTTGGGCCAACGCCTTATTCGCTACGGCTTTTATCTCAGTTCATTAAAAACCGTAGTCCCCATCTTGTTGGTGATCGTTAGTGGAGTCGTTTCGGTAGCCGCGCAAACTCCATCGGGAACTTTCTTCGACGGCAACAGCGCGCAACTCGGTAACAGCCTGCGTTCAGTCACTTTCTTTCTGGCCGCAGGGATGATCATCGCCGGCATCATTTTCGTGGCGGTGGGAATCATCACCTCCGGTCTGCGCGAATCGCTGTCGACCTGGAAGTTCATTACGGGGGCAGCCTGCTTTGCGTTCGGTGGTATCTGTGCCGCGGTCTACGCGTTCAGCCAGGGCGAAACCGTGCCGCTCGATAATCAGTTTTAAGAGCAGTAATGGGATTGAAATGAAACTGCGTCCAATCAGGCCAAACATTTACTTGCCGGTGGTGCGTTTTGGTGTCGCGGATAGCGACTGGCTGTCGGTGCTGTTGATCTCGTGCGCGAGTTATCTCGCACCTGTTCCCTTCGGCATCACGGTGCTGTACGTGCCGTTGCAGATGTGGACCTGGTTATTGGCGACTGCGGGTAGCATCGCGTTCTTCAACTACATCCGCATTGGCCGCCGGCCGTACTGGCTGCCACACAAGCTGAAGAGCATCGTGCTGCATCACCGGCAATATCCGGCATTACCAAACGGCAAGAAACGCCAGTTCCGCAGCTCATGGCTGCTTGGTTCAGACGGAGCCGGAGTCCGCAGTCAACCTCAGAAACAACAAGACCCATCATCGCGCCAACACTTCGCGCTGGTTATGGACCACAACTATCAGATTCAGGAGGCTGGGAACGAAAGATGAAACCCGCTCTCGCTTATGACGAATTAGCCGCTGACAGGCAGTCACGCCAACGCACGGCAACACTCAGACGACCACCCGGACGAAGACGCGATTCGTCCATAGTCGGCATCTTCGGCGATGCAATCCGCCACAAAGATGGGGCCCTGACCGTTGCTTATGAAGTGGAAATGCCGGCCACGATTTTCGCCGACGATGGTCTGACCGATCATCGCTATGACGAACTGGCGCGTCTGCTCTCGTTCGACAAACCGGCAGGGACGTTGATTCAGTTCCGTTATGCAACCATTCCCGATCCCGGCAAGGCCATTCTTAAAGTCATCGGTTCACGAGCTCCAACAGGCACGCACACACTTGCCTCATTATTGCAGGCCTCCAACCTGGACTATCTGGAGAGAGCAGCGAGGGATCTGCCGTATCGGCAAACAGTCCTCACCATGTGGGTGCGAATACCTCCGCAGAAGCGCATCAGCTCAACCATGGTTGCTTTCGGAGAGTTCAACTCGGCGCTGCGCAACGAGATCAAAAGGAACGGGTTCGCGTCTGCTTTGCGCCACATGCCGGCGCTGTACACGCGGACAGCAGATGATTCAGTAATAAGGTGTTCACTCGAGGATGAGAAACGCGCATACGTTCGCGCCAATACGATCTGGCGCCAAATCGAGAATTTGTCGCCGTTGGGTCTGCGCCGCTTCAATCGCCAGGAGATCTGGGAAGCAGTCTATTTCGGACAATGTCAGAACGCCCAGTCCGTTCCGTGGCTGTCGTCAAAGCCAGGCTACGATGTGCGTGAATATCTCTGCGCGGAACGAATCGAGGGCGCGCTGAATTACGTCATGCACGGGAACTATCCCGTCGCCATAGTCTCTCTTTTCACGCCCCCGCATGAGCTCGTCACGGCCGATGCCCTCAGAAGTCTGATTGCGCGGCGCGACTTCAATAGCAGACATACGATCGTCACCGAGTATCTCTTTCCTGAACAGCGAAAAGAAACGAAGCGTCTGGATCGACGCATCCGGCAAGTCAAGCGCACGTTCACCAAAAGAGACAACCCGGAAGGCGCGGCCGCATTGCGCAGCCTGCGTGCCGTCCGCGATGAAGTCGCCGGCGCCAGAGAATCCCTCTTGCCGACACGTTTCTACGTGATCCTCTACGGCGAGCGTGCCCGCAATCTGGTCGAGCTAAGAAAATCCATCGCAGGCCTCGATGAGCAGTGCGAGAAGATGATTTCGGCGCTGCGCCAACTCCCCGGAGCCAACGCGGAACGCGAAGAGCCTGAAGCATTGCGCGCGCTTTATCCTTCAGCGATCGTGGGCGACCTGAGCCCACAGCTAACAGGGCGCGAACTGACTGAGATTTCCAATTCCGTCGTAGCCTTAACACCAACTGAGGACTCTTGGCGCGGTGCCCCACGTCCTCACACCTTGCTCTCAACCGCGACGGGCCGGCTCATAGGTATAGACCTCTTCGATCGCAACCAGATCCCGTCGCCGTTGATTCACATTATCGCCGCTCCTCGAGGTGGTAAGTCGATCCTGATGGCCCAGTTCGCCTGTGACGTGCTGGCAAGCCTCAGAGACGGGAGTGTTAATGCGATTGATATAGGCGAGACACTGCTGCCGCTGGTCACAGTTCTCGGTGGTCGTTACATCCGCCCGCAACCTGATGAAGTGCGCGCCATCAATATCTGGTCCTATCCGCAACTGAAGGAAGGTGAGATGCCGGATGACGTGCAGAAGGCACTCGTGATCGGCGATCTGAAGATGCTGGCCCGCATTACGGATGTAGACAAGACAGCGGAAGACATCATCAGCGCAGTCGTCTCACAGGTATTTGAGAACATCGTCTCGCAGAATGGGCCAGGACGGCCACTCTGTGAGCCGACACTGTCTCACTTCGTGGCCCAGCTCCGCACTTTTCCCTTCGACTCTGAATTGGTGCGGGAACGCCGTGAGACCCTCGTGCTGGCTCTGAATAACTACCTCGGTAATCCCTGGCTGGACGCACCGACTCATCCTGACTACGAAAACAGATCTCAATTCGATGTCTTCGAGCTCGGATCACTGAAGGACTTCCCACGCGACATCAAGCTGTCGCTGGCCTATCGCATCGCCGCCCATGTCGCTCGCGCTATCGGACGCAGGAGAGCGGACGGAACACGGACACCGACCGCCAACTTGTTTGATGAAATGTGGGAGATCAAAGAAGAGTTCCCATTCATCTTCAAGGTGCTTCAGCATGCCGGACGGAAGGGTCCAAAAGAAAACTCGATCACCATTCTCGCCACTCATGCTTTCGAAGACATTGAAGATGTTGCTTCTTTATCAAAGACCGGCAATGTGATGTTTATCGGCAAGCAGTTAGGCGATTACGCGAAGATGGTGGCCCACGCAAAGCTCTCGGCTAATGGCGCCGAAGCAATCGCGCATCTGAAAACCGCACCAGGCAGATTCTCGCAATTCGTGATGGTGATCGGCTCCGGTCCCGATCAAATAGTGGAAGTGGTGCAACACGAACTCAGTCCGTTAATGCTTTGGACTCTTACGACAAATGCGGACGAACGTAACGCGCGCAGCCGCGTCCTTACGCACCATCCGGACTGGAATGAAATGCAGGTGCATGCCTGGCTGGCTGAGCACTATACGCGCGGACTGACGGCTGTGGGCTTGAGAGAAATCGATGAGACCCTTCTCGAAGCCGCGGCCTGATCGACAAACAATTGAAACAAGACTTTTAGAAAGGAAATCCACAAATGAAAAGGCTCGTGAAGTGTCTCTTGCTGGGTGTGCTCATCGGCGACCTCCTGTTGCCGTCAACCATTCACGCACAATGGACCGTATTCGATCCCGCCCAGTATTCGCTGCAAATCGAGCGGCAGATCGAGGAAGCAAATCGCTGGCTCGAGCGAGTCAAGCAATACTCCGAACAGATCAATAAACTCGCTCAGCAACTCAGCACGATGAAGGGGATACTGGGCGAGGCCGAGAAGCTCGTAGTGCACAATAATAATCTCACGCGCACCATGGCCCAGATCGGGCAGACCGTCCGCGATGTCTTTGCTCTCAAGCGCGCTATCGAGTCGATGGTGATCTCTCGCCTGAGCATGATCAAGTCAATCAAGACACGATTGATGAGCGGCATATTCGATCCCGAAGCCGACTTGCGCGATTTTGAAGACTATCTGCGTAACTCAATCGGCCGGCAGTCGCAGGACAAGATCGCCACCATGAATCGCATCGCAATGTTTGATGCAACGCTGGCCCGTCTCTACCACGACTTGCAAACCGCACGAGCTCGACAGGCGGCCACAGCTCAACAGATGAAAGTGGCTAAGGACAAAGTGGACGCCGAGCTCGCGAAGGCGCAGGCTGATCAATGCGCCAATTGCATCTCGGATCTGAAGGTCGAGATCGCTTCCTGCGAAAAGATGATTGTCGACCTGGACGCACAGATCACGAGTCTATCGACCCAGATCGAAGATCGCGTGAAGCGCTATAACCTGACGATGGAAGAGCGGGTGCGCATCGCCAACCGCGTGAAAGCGACGGACGAGGCCTGGAGCAGGCTGAACATCGTGAAAGACTCAGTTTTTGACGCCATACAGAGGGGCGGCGTGCCATCACCTTCTCCCCAGAAATAAAGGAACCCGATACATCGACCAAGCGAGACGGCTATGAAGTACAGGCGAATTATTTTCATCTCGACCCTAATCGCATTGCTGTTGCTGCCGGTGCTGGTCCAGGCGCAAGCCCCGAGTCCAACTCCGGCGCCCGCGCCGATGCGATCGCTTTCTGACAACATCGCGGCAATTTCGCAGCGGGCCGCTTCCCTGCTGCCTTACATCGATAACGAAATCGTCTCGAAGCTGATCGGCTGGTTCGAGCTGTTGGGTTGGGTGCTGGGCAACTGTCTCGCCGGCTTCGCCATGCTCAGGATCGCGCGCGAAGAGAACGGTGAAGGCGGAAATCTTTACTGGTGGTTTGGCAGGCTTGCTTTGTTCTTTGTGTTGTCGGGAACCGGGCTGGTGATCATAAACGGGCTAAGCGCGATCGGTTACGAGATCGCCAACGGCAACGAAACAACCCAGCAATCGATCCTGCAGAGACTGTATCTGGCCCAGCGTGACAGCTTCAACGAGTCATACGCGAAGTTCCAGCAGAACATGTTCACAGTCAAAGTTGACGGCCGCGAAACCGCCATCAATCCGATTGAGTTGGGCAGCGACTCGATACTCGGGATCATCGTCGATACTGACAGCACACTACAGAACTTCGATCAGAAAGCGGATGTGTCGCAGTGGGACCTGGCCACGATGATGACCTGGCTCAACTTCGAGCGAGCGCTCATTGAGTTCGGGGATCTGATTCTGGTGATCCTGGGAGCTGCCCTGGCCCTCGGCATGAAACTGGCGATGCCTTTCATGATTGCCTGCATCGTCGATAAACACATCGCCAGCAAGACCACTTATCCGTTTTTCTACGGCGTGATTGCCCTCACACTCTGTTGGCCTGCCGTCTCAAAAATCATCCGGATTGTTGCGTATATGTGGGGCAATGTCGCAATGGCCGTGGGCGATGATAGTCCTTTATATATATGGAGCTATGAAACGATGAGGGCCATCACCAACCCGCTGGCGCAGCCACAGTACACCGTTGCCCTGGCTGCCTTTGCGATGGGACTCGGCGCACTCTGTCTTTACGGCACGCCTTTCATTTCGCTTTACCTTCTTTCGGGGCGGATTTATGAATCTGTGGCGACCGTAGTCTCAAGCTGGATGGGTGCAATGGTCGGAACCGGTATTGAGAAATACAGTGCAGAGGCGGCTGCCGCCATCAATCGCCAAGCGGAAGCGACTCAATACAATGCCGGCTACCAGGCGGACGTGACTCGTTCAGGCGGACAACAGGAGTCGGCGAACATGCGGGCTCAGGGCCACCGAGCGGCACAACTCGCTTCCATCCAAGCGGCTTTGACTGGACAGGTTGCAGCAACTCAGGGTGCGGCAACTACGCAGCGAATGATCATCCAGGCCGCGGCCGGATTTCAGAAAAGTCAGGTCGGTTCGGAAGTGGCCCGTAATGTTCGCGACACCAGCACCGGTGCGTCACTGGAGATCGGTAACATAGTTGCCGGCGCAAAGCGCGATCTGTACATGAATGCAGGTAACACTACGGCCGCCAAGTTCGATCAGGGTTTGACTATTTTCAGTGCAATGTATCCGACAGAGACCCCTCTTGCTCGAGGCATTTTAGAGATTCCCAAGTTGGAGACGATCAACATACGCAACCGCACAGTGAATGAGGCTGCCACAGGATTTAGCGCGGAGTCGGTCCAGAATCGCGAAACTGCAGCCAATCGGGTTGTCTATTCCGCGGAGAAATATCAGAGCGAGATGAACGTAGCGATTGACCAGCAGGCTGGAGCACAAGTCGCCGGTGTGAATGCCGGCGCCGGTCAGACCATCGGAGGTTACCAGCGCGGCGCGGCGGAAGCTCGCGGCGGAGTTGAACAGAGCTATCAATCAGAAGTGGGAGCCAATCGAATAGTCTATGCAAGTCAGATCGATGCCGCCGGCCAAATGCGTACTGCTGGTTTGGAGGCTGCAAAGTTAAGACAGGCTGCGGCCGTTATCGCCGCGGTGGGAAGAGAGATCTCGCGAGAGGTCGGGCAGGGCATGAGGATAAGGTTCTAAGAGCTCCACATTCGTCCCAGTAGTCGGTTCTATGGCGGCTACAAGTAGACCAGTTGCAGCATCAACTTGACTAAAGCTAAAGATAAGGAGTTTGTCATGACACACAAGGATATAAAGCTTCTGGCACTCGCCGTAATCTGGGGAAGTTCTCTTTTTGCGTTTGCGATTGCAGGCGATGGCGGCAAGGACCTGCTCATGCTTCTTGCCGTCGTCGTAATTGGAACCTGGTTTCTTCTCTATTGGTTTTATACGGCCACCGTAAACTGTGATTGCGATCATTCGCGAGGGTCTTCAGAATCAGAACGATCCTCCTTTCGCTGAATTGCTGAGCGTCGGCCAATCATCGTCGCAGTCTTCTCCCCGAAAAACTGATGCTCGTGATATAAGAGGCCCCAGTTGCGCTCTATCTGCACGGTTTGCAGTATCCACTCGACTTCCCATATGCAGGAGATGAATCATGAAAAGACCACTCGATCGATTGATCATTTCGATATTAGTGTTGCTTCTAGTGGCCTGGGGCCCGGTAGTCTCCGACGGAACTAAAACTCATGCGGCCCGGAGTACAAACGTTGAGACCTCCGGGCTTAACGCGCGTGGTCCATCGCTAACCATTATTTTCCGCGGTCTGATGGCGCTTCGCCAGGATCGTGAAGAACACACGCTTGCCGTGGGAATCCTGCTTGCTCCCGAGCACGAATTCACAATGCAGGTGCTGGAAAAATCCGCGCAAGGCATTTCAGCCTATTCGATTCCTATGAATCAGCTCATGGGCTCTAAGAGTGACACCTGGTTGGCAGAAGCCCCCGCCCAAAGAAATGGGGTGACCTATTACCACAATGGAGTTTTTGATCGAGAGAAAGGTCTTGGCGACATCAGGGATTTCAGCTGGCTAATCGATTTGGAGGGAAAAGAATTTTATGGTCGCAAGCTGGCGATCAATCAGCAGCGCATGGGAGTTGAGGTGAAGTTCGGCAATGGGGAGTTTTATACAAAAACGACGACTCGACCTTTACAGCGCAAGTTCGGCGCCAAAACTTTTGAATATTTCGGCAGGGTTGCACAGGAAATCGCGACCGATGTTTTCCTCGAAGATGGAGACTTCGTGCTAACGTCGCAAGCATCCGGCGCGGAAATTCTCAGGCTGAAACAAAAACCAGACACCACTTACGAGCTTATCTTTGATAATAATCCGTCACCAATGCAACACCTCGCGATGGGAGCTAACCATTTCCAGTACTACTATGGATTCTTTCCAATGCCGAAGTCTCAGTGGTATGAATTTAGAGTGGTTCCTCCGGCGTCAGAAACCGCTTCAAAGGGGAGGAATCTTAACCTCGTGGAGTTTGCTCACCCGCCCAGGTCCGACGAGATTCCCTGCATGCCGGTCGGTGGCGGTGGGTAATGCAACCGTTTCTACCTAAGTAAAATCGGCGGCAAGTAAGAACAGCATTGGGAGGTTAGAAACAGTGCGAAAGTTTTGCGTCTTATTCGTGTTGTCTTTACTTTGGACAAACCCGACCACCTCCCAGACTAAAACGGATCGCGACCAGTTGGTTGGGGCGGTAAAACGCGTGAAAGCCTTTCTCATTGATTTCGTGAGAAACGATAACCGGATGGTAGAGGAGAAGCGCCACCCCTGGTACATGGCCACTTACAATATCGAGGGAAATATTTCCGAGAAGACTTCATACGATCAGAGTGGCGCGATCATGGAGAGGCTTGTATACACTTATGATGCGAACGGTCGCAGCACAGGGTACGAGGAATACGCTGCCCTGCTTGATAAAACCTTAACTATCCCGCGGCGTCATGTGTACACGCTGAATGAGGACGGTCGCAGAGTCGAGTACGTCGTATTTGAATCTGACGGGAGCATCGCTACACGATTCGTCTATAAATACGACGTCAAAGGTAATCTGACCGAAGAACAATGGTACGCCCACACGGGGAAACTCGGCGGCAGGCTGGTATCTACCTTCGATGAAAAAGGCAATCAAACCAGTCAGACGAGTTATCAAGCAGACGGTGCTCTGAGTTGGAAAGTTATTTCAAAGTACGATGCCAACGGAAACAGAACCGAGTGGCTTCAGTACGAGGGAAATACTCTTAAATATAAGATCCTTTCCAGCTATGACAGTAAAGGAAGAGTCCTGGAAACGGAGACCATTGAGTTTAACCGCATACCAGGCACGCTTCCTCCAACGCACTCTCCCGAGCCGGGAAAGGTGGTGTACACCTATGACGATGATAAGAGGACCAAAGAAGTAGCGACTTATGACAGCGACGGCACGTTGAAGGGGAAAGTTGCTTACACGTATGACGAGCGACAAAATGAAGTTGGACGGGCAGAGTTCAATGCAGATGGCTCACTTAAAAATGGTGCTATTCTGTTTTTCAACATTGAGTACGACTCACACGGGAACTGGACCAGGAAAACACGTCTCATCCAATCCGAAAAGGGCGCGCAGCCGCAAGCGACTCATGCGGAACTGAGGGTAATCACTTACTACTGAAGAGAATGCGTAGAAAACCAAGTTGAATCCGAGAGCTCTATGGATATAAAAATGCCAGTGCGTCCTGCCAGCTCTTGCCTTCCGTATTCTGATAGTGCCAATACTCCATTTTCGAGAAATTCTTTCCTGTCCTGGTCCATCCTTTATGCGCCGGAATTCTGTGCCAACCCAGAGACCCTGCGGCTTCGGTAAAATCATAGAGGTAAGCCTTGACCCTCTTGCCACGGTAGTCGGTGACTGTCTTTAAAGCTCCCATGCTGCCATCCTGAGAAGCATACTTTAAATAGGTTCTGAAGTAAGTGTGGCCGCCAATATCTTCGCGTACTACCACCGTAATGGGGCTCTCGATGTTGTAATCAAAAGCATCGCCGCACTGATGCCGGCTGCGTTTCGCGACGCCGGGCTTATTACTCCTAAACGTTTTCGCCCGCATCATGTCCGCACACTTGTTCAAAAAATCAAAGCCGACGTCAGCTTTGACTTTCTGTCGCAAAGCGCGAAAGGAATCCGCGGGAACGCCCGTTCTGAGGTAGGGCATACCAACGTCGACTTCCATGAATTCCGTATTCGGAGAAGGTGGTTTCGGAGGCATATGTCACGAGTCCTTTTGAGGAAGATAGCTCGCGGTAAGTATAGCAAAGGCCGTTCTGGTTTTATTGCCCAATGGTTTTCCAGTTTGCAATTCCGTATCGGAGCAATTCTTGCCAGCAGGGCAGGAAGTAACTGTGAATTGAATCGCGGAGAATTGGCGGCTCTGGTGTAACCGACAGTTATAAGTTCAAGTTCGAGTCCTACCTGCGGAAGCTTGGCAGAGCGAATAGGACGAGTTCGGTGAATACAGAATATTGAGGGACAGGCTCTCGAAAGAACGCCTGATGTGGTCTGCCTTTTTGCTTTGCTTTCTCTGACGGAGTGTAATAGATTCTGCCGTGTTCTTCCTGACTCCCACTGCATAAGGAAGCTCACATGATAGCCTTACTACGTACACGCAACTTCTCTGCGAGTAACTGGCAAATACTCCTAGCTAAAAAACAACCTGAATGCGGCCCGCTGATTGGCCTGTACATGCTCATGTTCTTTAGGGCGGAGCAGACAGCAGGTCCTTTTGGAAAACTGATCTTATACGGAACCGGATAATACAGCGAGGCGGTGGTTCAAGACGCCACAAGTGCCATGAAAAAATAGATTAGTCGAATAGAACCGCTCATTTTATGCAGAAGGGAAACGCAGGACTAACACTGCATCCCGATTTTATCCAGATCAAGATATACATAGTTAGGCAACACAAGGAGCGCCGCGCGAATGGCAAAGTGGGTTGATTTCGTAGCTTCGCTATCTGGGACGCCTCCTCAGTCCGTTCCTGAGCTTGGCGCGAGCATCGACTCGCTCGGACAGGCGTTAGGCTTGGTCGTTCCTCAAGAACTTCGAGAGTTCTTAGTCGAACATGGCCCGCTGCAAGACGAGTATGGAACCACCCTCGTCTGGCCCACGTCTGAGATCGAAGCGCGCAATCGCGAGCACAGAACTTCGCTAGCGTTCAGCGAGCTATACATGCCCTTTAACCACCTGCTGCTCTTCGGCGACCGAGGAAACGGCGATCTCTTCGCGTACCCGATCCAGGCGAACGGAGTCATTCATAACCTAGATGTGTTCGTCTGGGAGCATGAAACGGATGCGCGATCATGGTTTGCCGGCGGCTTTCGCCCGTTTTTGCGCGAGGCCCTAGGCGGTGTCGCCTAACCCCTCCATCGAGCGGACGTTCCAAAGGCCCTCTTACGCTTCCTGGAGTGAGCAGTTCTAAAATGTTTTCACTGACCTCTAAAAAAACTTCGCGTCGGTATTTGGGCCTGCCTGGCCCTTATCGCGGCCCGCTTGTTTTTGAGTGTCCGAGCCGTACACGATGAAGGTCCCCCAATCGGAGGCGGACCCAACGGACAGCCCAATGGTCAACCCTTGGTTGGGGTGGAGGAGTTTTTTGATGAGTCTCGTTTTTACCCGGCCTGCTCCTTTCGGTGAGACCAATAACGCAAGCAAACATGCATAAGGATAAAACCTGAGGTAGATCGGTCGAGTTTCTTAAACTGCTGGAGTAGTCAAGATTGTCGGTTCAGCGTGTTAACCAGGGCCCTCACGAGCGACGCTTGCACGCTGCCCTCAACTTGAAACTGACTTCGCGCTGCGCGTCCTACATGAAATTCGCGAATATTCGTCTCGCGACTGATCTGTGAAATGGCGTCCCCGTTTATACTGCCTCCGGCAAGCACGATTAATTCAGGCGCGCCCATCGTCGCGTATTGCTTAAGGCGTTGCACTCGCAGGTCCAGGCCGTCCGTTCCTCCGTGACTCAGAACTCTATCAACCTGTGGCAATCGCTTGATTGCACTTAACGCACTTGATTTGTCTCGCGCCGCCTCGAACGCATGATGAAAGGTAGCTCGTGTGCAAGAAGCATGCGCGAGCACTCGTTGTGTCAAGCAAACGTCAACTTCGCCGTCCCTCAGAAAACCGAGCACAAAACCATCAACTTCAAGCGAGGCAAAACGTTCGGCGGCTGCGCATAAACGATCGATCTCCCTTGCGCTCCCCATCCCGAAGCCATCGCTCTCGCGCAACATTACGCGTACCGGAATATCAACCCGCTGCTTAATCTCCGCGACCAGCTCAAAGGTTGGTGTTAATCCACCACGCTTCAGTTCGCTCACAATTTCAAGCCTACCGGCCCCACCGTGCTCAGCTTCGATAGCATCGGTGAGCGAACAAGCAATTACTTCCAGGATAGGAGTCATATTGCGAACGTCAAATTCGAGACTTCGGGCAGTGTGCCTAACGGAAAGTGTAGGAAGTAACCCCGTTTGGCCTTCTTAAATAACACATATGAGACGAAGCGAGCCTTACCAGTGTGTGCTCTCCGCGGTAGTCAGGATGGACCGCCGCGAGCTGTATACTAGCTTCGAGAAAACTTCGACCGAGATCGCGAAAGTGGAGCAGAAGCCTCGACTCCTCTCGCAGCAGTGCTTTTTGCTGTCCTAGTCACCTGTGTAACCGGCCCGACAAGCTGGGCTAGCCCACCTCGCATGACCGAGTCCGAAGGCTAACTCTGTCACGATTCGTAAGGTCTCACAAATAGTCCCCAACGGTCTTTAAACCAACTTGGACCGCTTCAGCATCGAAGGCTGAGTCACAGAGCTGATCCTTCGAGTCCATACACCATATGGATAATGTGCTGGTGCCATACCTGACTGCGGGCGACGACGGAGAACGCCAGCAGCTCCTCAATGAGCTTCTCACACTTCGAGCGGCCCCTGTTATCAGACAAGTGATTCGACGAAGACTTGGCTTTTACGTGAGTCCGGAAGGTCTCCATGAAAACAATCAAGACGCTGAAGATCTTTATCAGGAAGCAATGACGCGAGTCGTGCAGCTACTGGCTCAGCTTCAGTCATCCCCCGGTGCCGATATAACGAACTTTGAGCTCTACGTTTCGCGCATCGCGGCAAACACTTGTAAAGACTTTCTGCGTGCCAAATCGCCTGCGCGCACACGTCTAAAATACAGTCTTCGAGATCTATTAAGACGGCATAAAGACTTCGCCTCCTGGGAACGCGACGGCGAAATACTGTGCGGCTTTGCATCGTGGCGAAACACGCGGAAAAGTGTGTTTTCGGATCAGTCTCTCGAAGACCTCGAAACAAAATTGAACTCCTTTAAGTCAATCTATTTTGCAGATGAAGACATACGACTCGCGCCACTGTCTCAGGTCATCGCTGAACTCTTTGATTGGATTTTCGGACCGGTTGAGATCGATGTATTGGTCCGGATGATCGCTTATCTGCTCGAGATAAAGGATCAGGAGATCGAGTCGTTAGACGATCCATCGCTGGCGAGATGTGACACTTACTTGGCTGGCAATCAGTCGAGTGAATCTCATTTAGAGGCGAATGAGTTGTTAGCGCGCCTGTGGAAGGTACTCATTGAGTTACCCGCGGAGCAACGTGATGCGTTTGCATTGAGCTTTGAAGACGAAGCTGGACAGGACCTGTTCACGGTGATGCGAGCAGCGGAAATTGTGAGCTGGGATGAACTGGCCCAGGGAATGGGCCGCTCGCTTCGGGAAGTGGCACGGCTTCGTCTGCGGATGCCGATGGGTGGCGCCAGCGTGGCTGATGAGCTAAGAGCTACCCGCGAGAATGTATACAAATGGCGGTTTCGCGCCATCCGGCGCTTAAAAACCGCATTGGGAAGATAAAATATTTTCGCCAAGCTGGAAGATCGGGCTTTTTCTCCCGTCTTTGTAATATGAGGAGTAAGTTTTTGAATGACCGATCACCTGTCGACATTACAGATCGAAAAGCTCTGCGCAAAAGCTTTACCAGAAGCTGAGTTCGTCGCGGCTTCTGTCCATACGGCGAAGTGCCGGTCTTGTAATCAGCTATTTATTGAGGAACTAAAACGCCAGCGAGGCCCGATACCGTTTACCTTCACTCTCGACCCGGAGTTTTGGTTCCGGGATGCCCACCTGGATTTCGATTTACTGGTCGCGCTGGCTGACAAGACTCTCGACGAAGAAATGGAAGAAATAGTCAACATTCATTTGAAGACCTGCGAAACGTGCCGCGAAGACGTTCGCAGTTTTCTTGCTAATCGCGAAGCCACTGCTCGCGAAATGAAGGTCGCGTATGGTCCAACTTATTACGATCCGAGTGAGGAGATAGTGAGGGCTTCGTGGTGGGAGCGCTCACACAGGAGAGCAGTATATGCTGTGGCCGCGATCGGGCTTATGGCTGTCGTGGTGCTCATCGGTGTAATTGCTCTCAACAAAAGATCTGTCCCTATTGAAGCCCGCAAAGAGGACCAACCGGCCGGCGTGGAACAGAGTCCGGGTCATCCTCCACCGGCGCCGAATGTAGTCTCCAGTCCATCAAACCTGGGCGACTCCGCGAAAGTTGCCGTACTCAAAGATGCCGGCGGCGAAGTGACTATCGATAAAAATGGTCGTCTTACGGGTCTCGATGAAATCCCTGAGAAGAGCCGGCATTACATCGCGCAAGCTGCATTATCTGAGCGGATAGAGCGCGCCGACGTGTTGAGACGCCTTTCCGGTGAGCAGAGCGGCTTGCGTGGTAATGATGACGGCCCACAAGGATTTAACCTCTTGTATCCCATACGTAAAGTCGTAAGTGAAGATAGGCCGGTTTTCCGGTGGGAGAGTTTACCGGACGTTTCAAGTTATCAAGTTTACGTGCTGAATGCGGATGGGAACCAGGTTAGTCAAAGCGAAGAGTTACCTTCAACTCAAACACAATGGAAAGCACCTGGACCTCTGCGGCGCGGCCAAATCTTCTCCTGGGTCGTGACCGCAATGGTGGATGGAAAGAAAGTCATTTCACCTTCGGCCTCCGCTCCCGAAATGAAGTTCGCCGTTCTTTCAACGACGGATGCTCACGAGCTAATGCGTCTCAGGAAATCGAATTCTCATCTTGCGCTGGGAGTTTTTTACGGAAGGGCCGGTTTGTTGGATGAAGCTGAGCGTGAGTTTCAGAACCTTATCAAACTTAATCCTGATTCAGAATTACCTAAAAAGCTGGTCCAAAGCGTTCGTGCTATAAGGAAAGGAACCTAACCGAAGACCTTTCAAGCGGCAGCTACTGGCTATAGAAGATGAACGGAATTCCGCTTAACGAACTATAGTCATTCTGAATCAACCCAGCAAAAAACTTTCAAGCTGCTGGAAGATCACTCACTCTCTCCCGTCTTTATATAGTGTCATGCAAATCGACGTGATGCTCTGCGGAACTAACAGGAGATTCAAGTCGTGCTTCAACCGCGCATAACTGACGGATTGACCGGTATTCTCCCGATATTGGCGTGGGGAACCATTACCCTGCTCCTCTTAACGTGTGTCGCCAGCGCTCAATCGGTCGACACCATTGACTCTGAGACACATCTCGCATCGATATTGTGTCGAGCCCCAACACAGGAGGCGGTAAACGAGAAGCTGCTAAATACGAACGCGCAACTCGTGAATGCCACTCTGTGGAGTGCACTGCTTGACTGCGCCTCATCCGCGCAAAGCCAGGGGTCACCTGCCCGCCCTATCGAGATTTACAAACTAACCCTTCGTGTCGCAGATCGACTTAACAAACCGGAGCTCGTAGCCACCACTTACTACTACCTTGGACGAACGTATTCACGGATGAATGCTGTTGAAAATTCTATTCAGGCATACGAGACGAGCAGAAAATTATTTGAACAGGCGGGAATTGAAAGCAGTCTGATTTACGTCGTGGCTGATCTCAGCGCGATGTACTTCACCGCGGAAGACTATGAAGAGGCCCAGCGTTACGCTGAGCAGGGCCTGGCGATCGCCGGACAAGTGACATCGAGTCCCATCAAAGGACCTTTAGGGCCAGTTGAGTATGGGCAAGCGAGATCGCTCCACACACTAGGCGAAATCGATCTGCATCACGGTGACCACGAGGAGGCGAAGAAAAAACTGAGTAAGGCGGTTGCCTTGTATGAAGGCCTGAACGGCGCAGGTTCTTCCTACAACATACAGATGGCAGAGGCGCTGATCGGTTTAGCTAAGGTCTACGCCGAGATGGGGGAATATAGAAGAGCATTTTCCTATTTGAATAAAGCTCGCCAGGTCGCAAGGAGTTCAGGAGATCTGAACACTCAAGCAAATGTCATGAGGAATCAGGCAGTTCTGTTCCTTGAGCAGGAGGACTATGCAACAGCCCAAAAATACTTCGACGCAAGTCTTGCGATCTATCGGTCGCTGGTAAATGCGAGAGAAGAAACTCGAGTGATTCTGAGTTTAGCGGGAATCGAAGAGCGACAGGGTCGTCATGATGACGCACTCTGCCTCTTTCAACGCAGTATGGAAAGGGCTCAGCTCACGAACTCGGTGGACATGCAAATTGCCGCTGGACAAGGGCTGGCCGTTGTTTTAACTGCCAAACGCGATTTTCCGAATGCGTTGCAGGCAATAAACGGGAGTCTCAAAATGGCGCGACGAGTGAACGCCAGGACCAGCGAAGTCGAACTGCTTTGGCGCGCCGCGCAAATTCATTATGCGATACGAGACTATCGCGAGTCGGCGGCATTAGCGGAACAGGCGCTGACGCTAGCTCGCTCGTTGCGTCTTCCGAAGCTCGCGTATCTGTCTGCTGCCACACTTGGTGAGGCGTATGCCGCGGACGATAAAGTCGATTTAGCAATTGCTGCCCTCAAAGACGCCATCGATCAAGTCGAAGAATTGCGGGATCACGCAGCAGGCCGACGAGAAGCCCGCCAGTTCTTTTTTGAAAACAAGGTTGGACCGTACCACACGCTAGTAAAGCTGCTGACCAGACAAAGTAAGAACTTTGAAGCACTGCTTTATGCTGAACGAGCAAAGGGGCGTCTGTTGGTGGAGGCAGTTAGAAATGATGCCCGGGATTTACAGAACGTATTAACCCCAACCGAAAAAGACGAATTAATACGTTTGCACGACAAGATTTTAGCTGTTTATCAACGTATGCAGTCGATGTCAGATCATGACGCGACAGGTGAGCTCAACAAACAATTGGATACCGCGAGGCGTGAGTTCGCATCGTTTGAGAAAACGTTAGTTGCGGCGCATCCTGAATTGCTGTTGCGGACAAATCCTGCTCAACCCTTGACGGGCGCCAGCCTCAACGGCCTGGTGCGTGCTGATAACCTTGCATACCTGGAGTATGTCGTGTCGGGAAATAACATCGGGCTCTTTATCCTGAGACGAAACGAAGTCACCGCACATCACGAGCTTAAGTATGTAAATCTATCCGTCAACACTGATGAGCTTCGACGAAAAGTAAACGAGTTCCATTCGGCATTAGCAAAACGGGATCCGGGCTTCATTCCGTTAGGCCGTGAGCTCTACGATCTGTTAATTGCGCCGGTTGCAAACGAACTTGAAAATATTAGGACCGTATGCATTATTCCGGATGATTATCTTTGGACGTTACCATTTCAAGCTTTAACAACAACTCGTGGTAATTACCTCATACAAGAACATTCTTTGTACTACGCGCCTTCATTGAGCGTGCTGAACGAAATGGCCCTTCGCGGACAACAACAAAGTAGCAGTGAATCACTTATAGCGTTTGGAAATCCAGTAATCGAAAGGGATGAGAAACTCAGACACGATTTACATCCGCTCCCTCAAGCTGAAGCAGAAGCGGCGGCAGTAGCAGCGGCTGTACAGACGCGGATGAAAAGGGTACTCGTGGGAAGTCAGGCAGATGAAAAGACCTTTAAATCTCTTGCACCACAATTCGCGACTATTCACCTTGCCACTCATGGTCTTCTGGATAATACAGATCCATTAAATTCCTATCTGTTGCTGACCAAAACCGAAGGCGCTGTGGAAAATGACGGCTTCTTGCACGCGCGTGAGATTATCAACTTGCGTCTGAATGCAGACTTAGTTGTCCTTTCCGCTTGCGAAACCGGTAAGGGCAGGATTAGTCCAGGTGAAGGTGTGGTTGGCATGGCGTGGGCGTTCTTTGTCGCCGGCGCGCGCTCCATGGTGGTTAGCCAGTGGCGAGTGAATTCCGCCAGTACGTCGCAATTAATGAAAAATTTCTATCAGGCATTGGGTAGACAGCACAATCCAAATAGTCGTGATAAGTCAGAGGCTTTAAGAGAAGCGTCGCTACGTCTCCTCAATGATCGTCGCTACCGCCATCCGTTTTATTGGGCCGGGTTTGTGCTGGTGAGTACCAACTGAGCTGAGTCAGCCGGTACGTCGCATTTACCGGACCATCAGAATTCCCTCTCCCAGACTTGTGACCGTCCGAACTAACAGCAGGTGTATATGGACTCGGATTTTCTTCTGCGGGCCGGGATCATTGGAAATTCTCCTGCGATGAAGGCGCTGGCTGCTCAGATCGACCTCGCAGCCCGAAGCAATCTCACGGTCCTTGTGTCCGGTGAATCAGGCACAGGAAAGGAACTGGTCGCCCGCGCAATTCATCGGCGTAGCGTTAAAAGCAACGGTCCGCTGATCTGTTTCAACTGCAGCGCAATCACAGAAACCCTGCTCGAATCGGAACTCTTCGGATATGAGCGTGGCGCTTTCACCGGGGCTGATCGAGATCGAAAGGGACTGTTCGAGGCAGCGGACGGAGGAACGCTCTTCCTGGACGAAGTCGGTGAGATGGCGATGTCTTCCCAGGCAAAGTTGTTGCGAGTGTTACAGGAGCACGCTATTCGCCCGGTAGGCGGATTCAGCGAAATTCCTGTTAACGTGCGCGTGGTCGCCGCGACGAATAGAAACTTGCCTCAGGAAATACAGCTTGGGCGTTTCCGCAGGGATCTGTTCTACCGGCTCGCGGTCCTGACTATTCACATACCGCCATTACGCGAACGAGCCTCCGACATCAGATCGTTAACCGAATATTTCCTGAATGAAGCGAGCACCTACTTGATTACGGGCAATCAGCGTCGAATGGATGACGACGGGATCGCAGCACTTGCTCGCTATAACTGGCCCGGAAATGTCAGACAATTACGTCACGTGGTCGAACGATTGGCCGTGAGTGCAGGTAATGAAGGAACGATTTCGGCGGACGACGTTTCTCAGGTGCTTGATGAAATCAGTAGATTCGAGACCGCTTTAGAAACTCCGCTCGGCTATCGTGAAGACGATTCACTCGATAGATTTCTGGCGCGAACTACATTGGGCCTGTATTACCATTTCCGCGCGGTCACGGGAAATCATGCTGAAGTTGCTCGCATTTTCCGTCTACATAGAAATACACTTTACGTACGTATTGAGGCAGCGAAGCGAAAACTAAGATCCGGCTAAAACGGGTATTTGATCGGGAAATTCTTGAACTATCGTCATCTGTCTTTTAGAAAACATCCTTTCCATTCGTCTTCCGACTAATCAACTCTCCAGATTTCATGTGCCCTTAAGATATCGTCTGAAAGAAACGTCGCCTCTCCGATTTGTTGTGCATAATTGATAATCAAGTACTCAAGAAAATCCGCAATGAAGTTGCGCTGTTCAGTGTTACACGTAGTAACCAGCCGATTGTTCTTCCCGTCCTGTATCAGGTGAAAGAGCAGTTGGTCGAGGTAGCTCTTCGACTGATTTTCAATTCCATCCAAAGTAAGCCTAATCAACGCCGGCGTGTAATAAACTAGTCCCTCCGGTGACGAAAAGCACAGGGGATCCCAACCTGGAGACCCGAGTTGGTCCCATCCAATCGAATCTCTGTCGAACGCGAGCAGAGTCTGGTCATGCTCGGCACACTCACAGCAATGCCGGTAGTCGGTGAAGTGGAGAGGTTTGGGAACATCGAAGAACAGTCTGGCGTGCTGTATCCAGTCATCCATTTAATCACGCGTATTGAGATCCCAAACGCGGACAAGAATCCGTAGACGTCTTGCACAGCTCATTTCTGTGATATGAGCGCCCCACCCCCGCACGGCTCTCTAAACTCTTAATGCCAAGGCGTTCCAAAGCCATGAAATGCCTACGAATCCAGGTCTTCTATTACCATCGTAACAACGTATGAAGGTTGCGACCGAGCGACGGCGCAGTTAGACAAATTCGTTCGATACCTTGATCCTGCTCGCAAGGTTTCTCAGTGCCTCCAGGTGTTCTTTCTTCAGGTGTATTCGTTCTCCATTCAGTAAAAGCGTGACGTTCTTGCCTTCGGCAATCTTCAACAATCCTTCATACGTTAAAATGATTGATAATTCCTCCATGTAGCCACTCCTACCGGCGGTTGCCGTGGAGGAACCGTATGCATAGTGGTGCGATCTGACAAGCTTCATTGTTCCTAATCGAATCAGCTCTTTGTCAATATCGATTGATAACACCCTGTTCTCGTCTTTAGTAAGTCTAAATCCTCTTGTGCCATCGGAGATGATATGCAATTCAATGGTCTCCGGATAGCCACTTGTCTTCTTTCCCTCGTATACAAAGCCGCACATGATCGAGAAGTACTGGCGGGTTTCCATGACCTCCGCAGTGTCTACCGTTTCCACTCTGTACGGACTCAGAACCACCTGTGTCTTATTCGTTACCGCGTCAAAGCGCGATTGGATCTCTCCACGATGATCGAATTTACGTGGTGGGATTCTGGGCGGGCCGACTTGCTGACCAAACAATTGACCAAAGACACCCAGCGTCAAACAAGCAAAGAAGATGAGTTGAGCTTTTTTCACTGCGTCGGTTCTCCCCCGTGCTGTTATGCAGCGTTGGTCGTCATTTCATATTTCTCCAAAAGGGTGTTCGCGACGAAGGTCGACGATCGAAGAAACTATTGGTTCAGTCATCTGGCATACCTTCATCGCACAGAGAAGGATCGTAAAATCTTTCGCATTATGTCGAAAAGTAATCACAGCCAATAGACTCGTGACGTTAGTTTTCTAATTGTCTTGTAAGCCTGGTCTGAAGTTACATCCTGCCATTGGAGGGTTTCTACAGCCATATTTCTATCATGAAGATCGTGGTCCTTGCACCCGGCACGTGTGCAGCGCTTCGTGCAACGTTTCCGCCTCAGTAAAAGTAGTAGGTTGAACTAATATCTGGTAGTAAAGCTAGGCTTGACGCTATACTAACTCTGGCTTAGTCTACGCACGCTCTTGGAATTGCTCCTCGCAACTCCCAACCTCTGCCTAGTGGCATTTGTCCTGATTTGCTCAGCATTATTCAACTTGTTAGACTCCCGCCCTCGGCACTAAATAGATCAAACAGTTACGGGCAGCGAGTGAAGGAACACTAACTGCCCGTTTCTGTATCTTGTGTGCATATAGTGCGCTAACCGCCAACTTGTTGCACGTCTGGCGACACTGCCGACTATTTCGCAATCCATGGTGTAGTGAGTGACCAGACCTGTATTGGCCCAAGACTCACGTTCACGGTCTTGATGATGTAAACGCCTCCCTGCGTAATTGGTGCTTCAAGTATTACCAACCCGGACGATGAGCTAGCGGTTTGGACCACCCTCCCGGAGGGATCGAGCAAAGCCAATTCCACCGGCACGTTCAGATTTGACTCAACAGCTATCGAAATTGCACGCGTGCCTGAGGGCAGCGTGATATTGCGAAGCAGTGTTTGTCCAGCTGATTGTGATGTGCTGGATTCCGAAGTTGTGCCGGGTCCGGTCGTCGGAGATCCTGAAGCGGCCGCACTACCCAAACAGAAGCCATCGATGAAGACTGCATTCTTGATCGGTCTAATCTCCAGTGTGTGCCGGCCGCCTGGTTTGGCGTTGTAGTTGTAACTGCGCGAAGCGCCAAACACCGGAGCTTTGTTCGTACCGGCGGATCCTCCGTAGTTAACGGTGCCTTTGCTTACGCCATCGATAAATACCTCCGCACTTCCGCCTTTCTGACTCGTGGCGTAGAAGTAAGTGACTGTGCCGCTCTGAGTTGGTAACGTATCAAACGTTAGCGCCACGTTATGTTGATTACCACCACCTTCGTTAAGCCTGAAGTGGCCGCCACTTGCTCCCGAATTACTAATTAAGTGCCAACCATTCGAGTAAGAGATGTGCGAATCGTCATCCTCGATCTTCGTTCCACACCCGGATGTCGAGCCATCGCCCGCCGTGATCATCACTTGTGCCTGGTTTGTGCTCGATTTACCACGTGAGTCTTTCACGCTCAGACGAGCCGGGTAAACGCCGGCGCTCTGGTATGTATGTGCTGTAGTCGCGGTTGCTTGCGTCAATACCGGCGTACCATCACCAAAGTCGAAACTATAAGAGACGATCGTGTCTCCCGCATCCGGATCGTTCGAGCTCGCCCCACTGAAGTTCACAGTGAGCGGTACGTTGCCTGACATCGGTGCTCCGGTTAACACAGCTATCGGTGGTGTGTTTGGTTGGCAGGATGTATTACCAACAACTGTATATTCACCAGCCGGCGTGAGACTGTCGGGACAGTTGTCAGGCGTTATTGCGACGGCTGTGGTCCTGATCAGGAAGGCGTTGAGTTTCTCGCCGATCCCAGGATTCCCCACTCCACTGCGTGGCACAACGATCGTAATCGTGCCATCGGCGCTCAAGCCGCTGAGAGGATCCGCGGGCGATAAAGTTCCGCCGTCCGGTCCGTATTCAAATAGAGCATCATTTTGCGTGGCGGTGCCGCCGGCCACGGTGCTCATTTGCACTACGTACGTGGTTCCGTTGGGCGCGTTAAATTGTAATGGCCAGAATGAGCCGCCGGGAACGACCGTCAAGTCTTTGACTTTAATCGTAAAGACGAGTTTATCGGCGCCGACAGCGTACGGCTCAGCAACGGAGACGCTTTGAACATCGTACGGTGGTTGTGCCGAGGGAATGCCCAGACCAAAACCGTCACCAGTTGGGTCACTGAGGACCTGTACACCGGGAACACTGCAGGGATCCGGAGCCGGGGCCGCAACATACTCACCACAGCTTTGTCCTTCGCCGATCGCGTTTACTGCTGTGACTTTATAGAAATAGGTTGCGGTTGCATCGGTTGCAGTTTCGTCGTCATAGGTTAGCTTGTCAGTAACGGTCGCCAGTGCTGCGCCATAACTTCCATTCTGAGTGCGACGATAGACTTTGTAGCCGGTGATCGGAGAACCACTATTGTCGGGAGCTGACCACTCGAGATGGACCACACCGCTCCCACTTCTTTTGACATCGTTCACCGACGGTGCCGCGGGCGCTGCGGGTTCGATTGGATCGTAGGCCGCGAAAAGGCGACGACCGCCCGACTGGCGCGCAATCGTTGCTTTGTTTGCACGTGAATCGAAATAGGGTGGAGTCTTGGCTACAGTGCCGGAGTTACAGGCTGGAGCAATACATCCATCGGCGTAGCCGAGAACGGCGCGCCCTTCCCGGTCTATGCTGAAATCGTTGAAGTCGAGAAGATTACGTGACGATGGATTGAGCGGATCAAGTGCGCCACAACCCGTACCTCCGAGACAAATTGATCCTACTTGAACCGGATCATCGGGAGTCGCATCCACCGTGATCCAGGTGAGGCCGGCATCGTAAGTTGTCGCTATATATAAATGCCACACTCCTCGAAAGTTGTTGTCGTCTTGAGGATCGCCAGGTGTTGTAGTTCCCAGGAAGCCAAATGCGGCACGATTGTCGTCGCCTGCTACGACGACCGGAAACACAGCGCTCTTAATTCCTGTCTGAGTGCCGATATCGTATTCCCTGATCCACGTTTGTCCCCGATTGCGTGAAACGGCGACGTGTGGATGCATGTCGCCGCTGATCCAGCCGAGATAAATGGTGTTGGTTGTCTGGCCCAAAGGTTTTCCAACATCGGTGATACCTACGCCCACTGAAGGATCAAAACCGCCAGTGCTGCCTGGAACTGTGTACGCTGTCCAGGTGATGCCATTGTCCGTCGAAACTGCAACGCCATTGGTTCCGCCACCTACACTGCATGAAGAATTCGGAATGTAAACAGTGCCGTCCGGCGCCACTTTGATGTGACCATGGATACCGCCGAGACATTGAGTCGGATTGAACAGCAACACACCTGGGCCAAACGTCAGTCCACCATCATCACTGCGTGACACTTCCGCGTCTCCGGCGATGTTCTGCGAGGCGTAATAAACAGCATTTTGATAAAGCGGGTGCGGTGGCGGTGCAGGAGTGGCGTTTGGATTGTATGGACCACCGCCCAGTGTTTCGTGATCGGGACCGGCGGGAGCTCCACCACCCTGACCAGGTGTGAAACTGTTTCCGTCATCATCGGAAAAGGCCATGAAGCTGTTTCCCTGTCCGCCAATGAGGTCGAGAGAGAATACGCGACCGGTTTGTCGATCTACGAAACCGATTGGATCGGAAAGTACAAATTGCTGTACGAACGGAGTCGACACGTCATCCCATTGAGCCTTGGCTGGTGAAGAACAGTCATCGAAATGTGTGCGGAGCGTGTTTGGCCCGGATTGAAAGAAAGACACGCCACCTGTATTAACTTTGTCGTGCCGCATACTCGGTACGTTTGGATTCCAATCGATACCGATTGAAGGCTCGCCGGCGTTGTCGCCCATTCCTTCCGCGGCGTGAAAGTTGTGGTAGCGAGGGGCAAGGCCAGATCCTGTTTGCACTGTTGCCAGCGGATCCACAAGGGCAACCGTGCCCGTAAAACTCTGCGCTAAGGGCGTAGTCGGTATAACTCGGATCGTGTAAACCGTTCCATCGGCGGGGACGTTTAGAAATACGCTCTCAGGATCGGCAGATCCATGGGAACTGCCTACAATATTTCCGTTCTGCAACACATAGAGATCAAAATCAGCCGCAGCATTGGGCCACTGAACCTGGATCATCAGTTTCTTGGTGGCGGCGACACTTGCGGCGTTCACCGTTAATGTATAGTCGTCGCATAAAGCAGTGCCGGGCTGACAGATCGGTGTAATTACCCCGCCTTGCCCTGATTCATTTGCTACGACAAACGGTCCCGCACTGTAACTCAGTGAGCTGTTCGACGGGGTGATCGTGCCGTTTGACGGAGTCGCTGCTGAGCTGGCGCTTGTCAGGACCGTGGCGGTTATCGACAGAAGAACTATCGTGCCGATCAGAATTTTTGTTCGCGTGAGTGGAAAAAAGAACGTCACGATTGAGGTTAACAAGTAGTTAATCTGGTTTCTGTTGTTTCGCATCTTTTCCTCCTCACGCGATGGCACAGTCATTTCCTCACTGTCTTGAAATCAATGGCGTTGCCACAGTCCAGATCTCCACCGGACCAAGGCTTAGGTTGATGGTCTTAACGATGTAAATTCCGCTTTGCGTGATCGGCGTTTCGAGCACCGCTACGCCGGATGATGAATTAACTGTCTGGACCACCCTGCCGGACGGATCGAGCAATACCAATTGCATTGGCACATTGAGTGTTGATTCGGACGCTATCGAGATTGCTCGCGTCCCAGCAGGCAATGTCACGTTTCGCAAAAGTGTTTGCCCGGCTGATTGGGTAGCGATGGACTGAGTTGTTATCCCTGGAACAAGAGCAGGTGAGCCGGTCGCACTCGCGCTGCCTAGGCAGAAGCCGTCGATGTATACCCCACCCTGGATGGGTTTAACCTCGAGCGTGTGATGGCCTGTGCCATAGTTGAAAGTCCGGGAAGCTCCAAATGCCGGCGCGCGATTGCTGCCTGAAGTGCCGTTGTAACTGATAGTGCCCTGTGCGACACCGTCAAGCACGATCTGTGCGCTGCCACCTTTCGTACTGGTAGCGTAGAAGTACGTAATCGAGCCTGCTGATGGCGAATCGAAAGTTACGACGGCGTTCTGTTGATTGTTGCCGCCTTCGTTCAAACGATAGTGACCACCACTGGCGTTGGAATTAGCGATGGAGTGCCAACCATTCGAGTAAGAGATGTGAGCATCGTCATCCTCTATGCTGGTGCCATTACACGTTGAAACACACGGACTATTGCCAACAATTAAGTAAGCAAAGCCGGTATACGGATCCTGAATCGCATTCGTAGTGATGTCGATTGCTGTATTCGAGCGGAGCGATTGATTTCCGGTACCCGCGAACGTTCTTCCGCTTTGACCGCCGATCACATCTCCCGCCTTTGGACCACCGATCTTGTCCGCTGAAAGCACAACACTGATGATTCCATTCTGCCGGTCAACCCAGCCACTGTCGGCATCGCCAATCCTGTTCGGCTGGCTCAACGCCACGGGAACATCTTCAATTGTTGTGACTGTGCCGTATTCAAACGAGGTCAGACCCGACGCGTCCGTGTTCATGCCGACGTAGTAGGAACCGGTGAAGAGAGAGTCATCGATGCCCGCTGCTTTAATTGGATAGTTCCAAAGCACTCGCCACTGCCTGTTTGGCAACAGCGTGCTGAGGTCGGCCACCTTCATTTTGAAGACGATCTTTTGCACGCCATCTTCAACGTAATCAGCCAAGCGGACCTCGAGAATATCCAGGTCAGCATTGACCGGGGCTGCCTTTTGATCACCCGACGGATCAATTGCTGTCAGAATGCCATTACAGCGCGAGTCTCCTACGGGTTTTGAGATTACTTCGTTGTTTCCGCAGGACGTTCCAAGTGAGTTTGTCGCGGTGACTTTGTAGTAGTAGATCGTGTTTGGAGCAGCAGTGTCGTCATCAAACTGTGTTGCTGTACCGGCGTTCGTTAAGAGTGTCTCTCCGCCACTTGTTGTCCCTCGATATACTTTGTAATTAGTAATTGCTGATCCGCCGTCGTCGGATTCAGACCACGTTAAGTGAGCGATGCCGCCATCGCGTCGAACCGTGATTGACGGTGCCCCTGGAATCGTTGGCCCGGCTGACTCGCTCGGAGTGGCAAACAATCGTAAGCCTCCCGTTTGGCGCGCAATCGACGCGAGAGATGTATAGGCATTGCCCGTTGCAGAGCCTGGCGCCTGGACGCAGCCTGGTCCAGTACAGCCGTCGTCATAGCCGACGAGCACTCTTCCTTGCTTGTCTATGTCTATGCCAAAGAAATCGAGTAAGTTGCG
>Ga0070689_100000112_pt1 | contig 47131 bp, 64 predicted proteins | sample KBSS23HmetaG_FD_64669 | JGI IMG/M metagenome (GOLD analysis project Ga0070689, IMG submission 64669) | Switchgrass rhizosphere microbial communities from Kellogg Biological Station, Michigan, USA - KBS S2-3H metaG | ecosystem: Host-associated > Plants > Roots > Rhizosphere ...
GCTCGTGTGTTTGAAGGCAGACCGAGACACTTCGTCAAAGGGGAGGTGCGCGAGACCGACCAATCGCTGTTTCAACTGCATTTCGGATTCGGGGACTATATAACCGTGCAAATGCGTGGGTTACAGGCGGATACGCGATTAAACGCCGTGGGACTCAAGATCCAGCGTGCCCGTACAGGGGATAGCTTCAGTCGCACACTGAGTATTATTGCCCAGGTCAATCCCGCTATTGGTGAGCCTCTTGGGGTGACGCAACCGCGCATCCTTCGCATCACACAGGGCTTTACCGGGGCAAATGCGGGGGTCTGGGTGTGGGATCAGACGCTTGGCACCGATACCTTGTACAATACGGGGCTCCCTGGGGTCAGCGACGGGGTGACGGTGTACTGGCGTCAGATTGTCGCGGATGACATCGATAGCCGCAAGTGGCTGCTTATCGGGAATACCATTAACTACGATGAGTTGTATGCTCAGTCAGGCACCAACTTCTACATGGCGGATGGGGTCACCCATGCGCTCTGGTATACCGATACTAACGGGGCGTCATTTAGCCCCGTCGCGTGTGCCGCCGTGGGGGTCTCGCCGCTTGCGCATATCAAATCGATTGCGCTTGCCGGCGGTGTAGCGTTTCTGTGCGGCGAGAGCTCGGCGGGGGCGTGGGTATGGCGTGGTGTCCCGACGACAACACTCTCAATTATTGGGCCCAATGCCCTCCTTGGTGACTTTCTGCAAATTGTCCCAGGGGCTGACGGCGATGCCGTGATCGTGGAGATCCCCGGCCCTGGATATGGACACCTGATTCGTCTACTGGCAGGATCCACGACCTTTACAGACATTGCCGGCGATAGCCTCTTTTATGTTTTTGGGGATATGCAGCCAGCCCCAAGCCGGGCGTTTCTTGGTACGACCTACAATGGGGCCAATGTGGCCGAGCCGATGCGCGCCACGCCGGACTATCGCGGGAGTACTGAGGTTACGCTTGCAACGATTGCCGCCCGCAGTTCAGGCGGACTTATCCCGGTCAGTTCCAGTGAATACGGGTTCTACTATGGCGATGTCTCGGGTGGGCTCTATCGCATTGTCAACCCGTTTGGTGCATCAATCCGCACCACCATCATGGGGGCTCCTACGTTCGGGCATGTGCGCGCAGCTCGTCAAAACCGCCACAGTATCGGCGCAATGTCGGGGTCCAGCGTCTGGATCGCATCGGACGGCGTCACGTTTAACGAGATCGTCTATCCAGCGGTCTTAGCAAGCGGCAATGACCTCCGTGGGTGGTGCGAGGTGATCGATGGATGACCCTGACGCGATTCGTGAGCTTGAGCGACAGCGGCGGCGACTCGATAAGGCGGCGACGTTTGATATCCCGACGCTTGCGGGTGGGTTTGTCACAACCGTCACGGCGACCCCGCCGCTTCAGTCAAGCGGCGGCCTGACGCCAGATATCAGCTTTATTAGCCAACTCCCCAATCTCGTGCTTGCCTCTGACCCGGTTTCTGGCACCACTGCGCCCCAGTTTCGGGCGCTGGTTGCGGCGGATTTTTCTAACAATCTTATCCCGCTCTCAAAACTCGTCTATGGGTCAGCAAACTACCAGATCCCGATGACGAGCGGCGGGAGCCCGTTTGCGTACACCCAAACCAATCTCTCAAGCCTTGCAGGTGCTGGTTTGACGTTCTCATCTGGCGTGTTTGTTGTCGGACAGGCACTACTCAGTGCCACCCACACCGATACGGTGGCCGCCAGCCCCGTACGTGGCGATCTGATCATTGCGAACAGCACGCCCGCTTGGACGAAACTGCCGATTGGTACGACTGGAAAATACGTTCGGAGTGACGGCAGCGATCCCAGTTGGCAGACCATCGCGAGCGGCGATATCAGCAACTCGACGTTCGTCACCTCGGTGAGTGGCACCACCAACCGGATCACCTCCAGTGGTGGGCTGACGCCAGTCATTGATATCAGCGCCTCCTATATCGGTCAGTCATCAATTACGACGCTCGGCACGGTTGGCACCGGCACCTGGCAAGCGGGGGTTGTCGGGCCGCTCTATGGCGGCACCGGCGTCAGTAATGCAGGCACGTTGACCAATGCCAGCAACACGACGATCACGGGCGGCGGGACGGTGGCCCTGGGGGGCTTTACCCTGACCGTGCCTGCCACCGGGACGGCGGCGCTCGGTACGGGAACGGCAAATCAGCTTGCCTATTGGAGCGGAACAAACACGCTGACAAGCGGCGCAAACCTTACGTGGAACGGCAGTGGGCCGCTTACGCTGCTGACCGGCGCGGCGGGAAACATTGGATTGATTGTTCGGGCGGCGGCATCACCAACGGCTAACCTCCAGGAGTGGCAAAATAATACAAGTGTCATCAAGTTGGCTTTTACATCGAATTTTGAATTGTCCTTTCCTTCTACGGTTACATCAACCGTTGGAACTGGTGACAAAATCTGGTATCAAGATTTTACTACTGCCGGTTTACGCGTGCAAAGCAGTAGCTTTATCGTGCTTCGTCCCAATAACGGAACAGGCATTAAATTTAGCTTTAGTGCAGCGGGGATGAGATTAAACTCGGCTATAGGATCGCCAACAGCGTACATCGATCTTCCTGCTGGTACGACCGCCGGAGGGACGGCCCCGCTCAAATTTACGAGCGGCACGGTGATGACAACCGCCGAAGCGGGCGCAATTGAGTTTACCACCGACGACTTTTTTGCGACGATCACGACCGGCGCGGCCCGCAAGGCGTTTGTGCTGGATGACGGCGCGCGGCTGACGAGTGGAAAATCCCCCGTTGCAACCACGAATGGCCGCTTGATTGATAGCATCTTATCCCTCAGTGGTACGGCGGGGACGCTGCTCGGTGATTTCAAACTTGGCACGGCGGGCAATGGGTTGTATATCAAAGAGGGCACAAATGCCACCATGGGTGTCGCCACCCTGGTAGGCGGGACGGTCGTCGTCTCTACAACCAAGGTCACGGCAACCAGCCGCATCACACTGACAATCCAGAGCCTTGGAACAGTCGCTACGCCCATGGCCATCGGGGTGACGGCGCGAACGGCGGGGACGTCCTTTACGATCACATCCGCCGATGCAACCGATACATCGGTCGTTGGTTGGCAAATCTTTGAGCCAGCATAAGGAGATCATTTCTATGGCACTCATTCTTCCGAAGAGACGATAAAATGATAGCTTTCTTGCTTGCCCTGACAATAACGGTAACGGACACACAACGCCTTTCTGTAGCGCTACAATCCAATGTGACAATCATCCTGGAGCGTGGTGTCTACCATGTCGATATCGACTTGACACAGGACAGTTTGACACTGATTGGTCAGTCAGGCGCAATTCTTGAGGGAAATATCCGCTGGAGCGGTGCAAATATCACACTCCGCAATCTAGAAATTCGTCAACACTGGAGTACACGCTGGCAAGATCAAACAGGATCAGTTTGGTACGGCCCGCAATTGAGCCTGAGTGTCCATGGCGCGAACGCGAAAATTATTGATTGTTACATCCATGACATCGTAAACATCGGGCTGTGGTCAGATGCGCCTGACAGCGAGTTTATTGGAAACGTCGTGCAAAACGTTGGGTGGCTCGGGCCGAGCAATGCGCAAGGCTATGGACATGATTTGTACATTCAAAACAAGACCGGGTTCAAGCGCATAAAGCACAACGTGTTTTTACCTGGATACGGATATACGGTTCACGCCTACAGTCAGGCGGGATGGCTCAATAACCTGTCGTTTATTAGCAATGTGGGAGTAGGCATCAATCCGTGGCTTATCGGCGGATGGGTGCCGGTCAACAATCTCATAATGCGTGATAATTATATTTTTGCACCAACCGAACTTGGCTACGACCCAACCGTAATGAACGGCTCGGCACTTGTGGATCATAACCATATTCAATCAGTTGCGTTTAAGGCTCCGTGGCAAGATATGAAATTCTGGGATAATACCATCGGGCCTGAAAACACCGTGACGGTACTACGAAACGACGCAAGCGAGCGCACATGGCTACTGGTGCAGAACGCGGCACACATGCCCGAGGTGTGGGTTCAGGGTAAACTCCCACACGGATGGGCGCTATTAAGGAATCTGCTCAACCCAGTCGAGACGACACTGGTACAAGGCGATGCGTTTATGCTGACAATGGATCAATGGTCAGCGGCGACCCCAACGAGCGCAAGCGCTCCACTGATGAACCCGTATCCCGGCGTCGGCGTCTTCTCTGTCGAAACGCCGTATCGAATATTAATACCATAGGAGGATTAACTCATGGCACCAACCAAAGGACGCACACCACCACCCAAGCCCGCAGAGCTACCAACCGAGCTTAATGATGCGGCCATCGAAAAACTCAAGCATGACCGCGCCATGGCCCGTGCTGAAGAGTTCAAGCAGATCGTAGAGGAGGCCAGCGCACGACTCCGCTGTAAGGTCGTGGGAATCCCAGAGTGGACGCCTGACGGCACGGGCGGCTTCCGCCTGATAGTGCAGATTGCCTACGGTGCGGAGTGAGTCGCATGCTCTTCGTCCTGTTCATCTGGCTCTCGTGGCATCAGGCGGCGGGGCTGTATGAACAGCGCACGCCGATAGGGGATGGGAGCTTTATGTTGACCGTGTGCGCACCGTCGGATGTCGGGCGCACGCTGACGCTTGTCCTAGAGCGACCCCAGGGCGGCACCAAGGTATTTGACCCGTGGCTGGTGCCTGCACACGGTCTGCCGTGCTCCTCGTGGCAGGTGTACGAGCCGATAACAAGCACGCTGACAAGGCGAAATGATACCGTGTGGTTACCGCTCATCGGGGACCGAGACACGCGGGTGTGGCTACCATTCCTATGATAGAAAAGGTGATCGTATGATATGCTCTCTCCAGTCAATTCTTCGTCTCGATACACGACCGACTGAGTTATTTATCGGAACAACGGCAGCGGTATGGGGGTTCTTCGTCGTGCTGCCGTTTGATACGTTTAACAGCGTAAGCCTTGCCTATCAGTCCATGCAAGCTCTTGCACCCGAGGGTGTATGGGGGCTCATGATGTGTGTGTTAGGAGCGGCGCAAGTTATTTGTTTGCAACGCTCCGCATACCCATGGCTCGCCCGCTGGCATCGCACGATCTCCCTTGCGCTGGTGTTTATGCTTGCGTTGATTGCAAGCTGTTTCTGGATCTCTATTCCGCTCTCCACTGGTGGCATTATCTACAGCATGATTGCCCTGCCTCAGGCGTGGGTAACGATTAGGATTAATCACGATGGACGGGCCAACAACCGTAGGCGTACTTAGCCTTCTGACCGGATCGCTGGTAACGGTGATCGTTGCCATTATCAATAGTCGGTCTGCAAATAAAAACGCAGATCTTGCCAACCTCCGCGATGCACAACAACGCCTTGCTGATGGGTATCGCGTGGATGCAGAAAGCGAGCGCAAAGAGCGTCACGCCGTTGAGGATGATTTAACCAACGAGCGCCACGAGACCGCACGACAGGCGGCGATTATTGCCCAACTTACCGGCGAGAATGCCCAACTCAGGGCGCGCAATCAGTATCTTGAGCGCATTCACGACCGAGGCTCCCATTATGACCCGCCGTCTTGACAGGCGTATAATAAATATATCAATACTATAAGGAGGACGCCATGGTTCGGATGAAGTTTACGATTACTAGTAAAGAAGAGGTGCCAGGCGGCGGGTACAATATCAAGGCAATCCCGGTCACGTCGGGTAGCAAGGAAAATGATGAGTTTTTCCGCTGGACACCGAGCGGAGAGCTCAAGTTCGGAACTATTAATAAGGTGGCGGCGGATCTTATCCATGTCGGCAAGGCGTATTATATTGATATCAGTCCGACCGAGGAGCAAGCCGCCTTGACAGGCATGCTAGAATAGCTCTGTAGTATAGTTGTGGTTTGATTATTCCTTGTGTGCAATCCAGTCCAGCCGTGAGGGGCACGGCGCATGCCATATTCATCTAGAGGCTTAGGATCCGAATTGCTATTGACGTGGTTCGGTACGGCGGTTCAAATCCGTTCATATGGCACCAGCGGAACACGCGAAAGTGTGAGGTCATCCGACACAAAGCCCATTCCCCCAAGCCGCGCGTAATTAGGGAGTGGGTTTTGTGTTTAACATTGACATCCATGCTATACTATCCATGAGTCTTGCAGAACGGCCTTAATTCGTGGTTTGTCCTTTCGTCGTCTCGGTTGCCTCAGAGAGCCCGGCTAGTTAGCCGGGCTCTCGCCTTTTAGATAATTCTCCCACGTCCCGCGTGCTGCTGCCACGCCCGAAGCGTCCGCCCGCATGTCCCCTCGGTGCGGCACGGCTGGCGTTTACAGATAGGACACAGCGTCTCATCTGTCTCAACCGGCTTGAGCCCCGCAAGATACTGACTCACCTGTGTCTCAAGCGCATCAGCAGGCGGCATCGAGCGGCCGTCGATGTAGGCGGGTGCGGGGACGTAGGTCGTGCGACAGGCAAGACAGCGCCCATGAGCGACATGGTCAGAGCACACGAACGCGCCGCAATTCTTGCAAGTGCCGCGACACCCGAAGGTCTTACACGGCTTGCCATGGTCAATCGTGGCGCATGGATTGGGCTTGTCGGTTGTCATCATCTTATCCATCAACAATCTTTGTCACGTAGGCGACGGCCTGATCGCGTGTAAACTCGCCGCCCTCAAGGGTGAAGTACCGAATCTTCTCTTTGGTATACGTGTTGATGACACAAAAATGCCGCCAGCATACCGGTACGCCGCCGATGGACTCGACAAAGACGATCAGTAAGGGCATATAGGGGCAAGGCGTGCAGCCATTTCCGCTGAGAGGATATACCGACCCGCAGACATGTTCTGTCATCACCTATTCCTCCATGCCAGTCATCGTCACAATGCTAATCTTTGGCCGTGCCTCTTCGACAATCGGCACGACTGACCGCAGATACTTGAGCTCCTCGTCATACGTGCCGCCCATCGCCCGCGCCAGTGTTGACCGGGCGATGCGCTCGCCCTCAAGGCAGGCTTTGATGTGTGATGCTTCATGTTTCATGCATCCAAGCAACTCCCACGATGTAATGCCTTTTTCGCCACATTTGTAGATTGCAGCGATCTGGGTCTGCTTGATGATATGTCGCGTTATGTCTGGTTCGGCGCTTTCTGATGTTATTCCCTGCCGGTTCGTGCGCTCCGAACTAGCCGCCGTATCATCGTCATCCTCGTCACTTGACATAGTGTAGGCGTTGTCGGCGTCAGGAGTGGCGCGATCTGGAAGGAATGAATACGCAAAACGCATGACACCATCGAAGCCCGCCCATCCCCACTTGAATATGAGAAAGAGCCAGTATGCGCCGATCATGATTGCTAATACCGTGCCGATGGTGCTCATAGGTTTTAGTCCTCACTTACCAGGATATCTTCTGGCAATGCCTCAACTGCCACGGCAAACGCGCCGTATAGGATCCATGCTACCGTAGGTGTCAAGGCAGCGGAGAAGAGCCCAAAGCCACCAGCGATATCCAGCGCAATTGGATAGAGCGCGGCTTTGAATGCCGTCATGGTCAGCCATGCGCCCGCAAGGATTGAGGCGATATACTGCCATGATAACTGCATCAAAACGCGATGCGCCCGCTCAATCCCTTCAAGCGGCACCCATATTTTATTCTCGTATTTTTGCAGGTGACGCATCGGGCTATAGACGAGCTGGACATAGGTCAGCGCGATTAGTGATGCGATACCAAGCCCCCAGGATAACGGGGACGGCATACGCCACATAAGGAGATGCGTCTCACCCTCGACGGCCAGCACAAACCCGCCATCAAACCCGCCGACGTTGGCAAGCGCAGAAAGGAGATAGACCGCTATCGCAAAGACTTGCGCCACGCGCCGATAGCTTGCACGAATGCTGCTATGGCGAATAATTGCCGTAGGCTTGCCGTCCACGACAATCCCCTGACTCGACCACTCTGACCGATTACGCCCTGTGACGCGTCCAGCGGGCTTTTGCGGACTGCCCAACGTATCCCGCCCGCGCCCCATTTCAGGGGCAGCGGCGGGCTGTTGGTAGGGCGTAGGGCGGCTATACTGCTGTCTCTCGATGTTGTGTTGCTCGGGATATTCGATCATAGCGCGGCCTCCTGTGTTTCCTTACCCTCATTCGCTTTGGCTGTCAATTCCATGGCAATACCATAAACACAAGTTGTGGCGTGATGATCTACTGCGCCCGATCCTCGTGTAAAAAATCCATCACAGAATAAGCATTCAACGGTTGCTGAACTGATAGGTTTATAGGCGGCAAATTGTCGTTTTGTCACCCAGTTTATCAGCACCTCAGTAAGGCGATCACGTTCACGGATTACTGAATCCCGCTCGGCTACAATCTCCGCATAGTGCTTACTCGTGACTGTCGTGTATGCGCCCGTGGTTGCGGGCTGCTCAAGCGCCATCACGCGATTACAGAGCGCCTGTATTTCAATCGAGCGGGCGCCCTCAGCCTCAGCAATGAGTGCGGGGAATACGGCAACCCGATGATTTTCTAACACATCAAGGCGCTCTTTGAACTGATTGACCACCTCATTGAGCGCTTGGATGTTGCGATCCGCCTGCATACCAGACATACAGATGCCGCGATTGCTGGCTTCTAGCTCTGTAACTCGCTTTTTGAGGTCGTCCCATGTCTCGCAAAAGCTATTGTTCATCGAGTCAATTACGTTGACCTTGCTGTCAAGTTGACCGATGCGCGTATTTTGCACACCAAAAGCGGTTTGCATATCCGCCAGCGCAACCTCTAGGCGTGCAAGCCGATGATGGGTATCAAGCAATGAGGCGTCAGGGGTGATATTTATAGGTTGCTGAATGCGATACAGAGTGTCATCGATGGATCGCAGTTGTATCCATGAGGTCTCTTTATTGATAGCCAGAACCTCTACTTTGATCTTGTTGCCTGGTATGCCGATATCAGACGAGTCAAGGATCTTGACCTGATGTCCTTCGTCATCTATTCCGGTCTCCCCTACGGCAAACTCGGGGAGCGGTACGGGCGTCAACCATTGCTCTGTCATCTATCCCTCCATATTGTTTTATGCTCAATTCCCAGCAAAAACCCGAGCAAGCGTCTAGCACAAGACCAGCACCCGTAGAGCACTGGATGAGCAACCGTCAGGCACCTATGGAGCACCCCGCGAGGCCTTCCACGCACGGCATGAGGCCTTGTGACCATTGAGCGCCTTCTGCGTCGGCTTGCCCTCTCCACAGATACACTTGAACGCATGCATCCGCTCGTACTCCTTGCGCTCGGCTTCGGCTTGCGCTTCGCGCTGCCGTCGCTCTTGCTCTTGTGTCTCTCGCTTTGCCTCCTGTGCCGCCAGAAAGACCCGCTCCTTCTGAAGTGCCTGATTCATGTTGCGATGAAGAAGGAGCGCATAGAGGAAGTTGAGCACAGCAAACGGCGCACCATGGACAATCGACTCGGGCGTAATCTGCTTGAACGTCCCGCCAGCTGCGTGGAGAATGTTGATCAGCGCCGACACAAAGACCGCGCCGATGTTCAGCAGCCACCAAAAGATCTGGGCCTTGAGATCCTCGTCGTTCTGTTGGTCTGCCGTCGCAATCGCCCCGATAAAGAGCGCCTCAAAGGCCCCCCCAGAGAGCGCAGCAACGAGCAATGGATAGACCTGATGCGCAAACGACCCCACACCCCATGAGGCCGGGATAACGAGCAGAAACATAGGCAGGCGGATAAACCACCATGAGAGGTTGAGCGCCTTCCAAAACGTGCGCAGGTTACTAATCTCAATCGTCAAGTCAAATGGCCGATGCCATGACATCCGTTGTGTGTTCATCATGATCACCGTCCTCCAATGAGAAGCGCTAAGACACCGAACGAAACAACCGCCAAGAAAGCAAAGCCAAGCGCAGGGCTGACATAAAACAGCCCAGCGACGGCAAGCCCGACAGAGAAGAGTCGGAGCTTCATTCCTTGACCTGCTCTTTCATCTCACGGACGCTCTTTGCCAGAAAGGCGTGAAGTTCAGGAATCCCCGTACCCTCGATTAGCTTGGCTGAGATCGTCGCATATGTCTCAATGCGGAGCGCCGCCGATTCAAGGCCATACAAGATCCCCTCCCTGACGCCCTCCGCTCGTGCCGCCGCTAGGCGTTCGTCCATCTCTCGCGCTGATATGTGTATCATCGCCCGCCTCGCCTGATCGCCGCTGCCAGCCACCAGAGCGCAAGGCCCAGTCCGCCGATAGCCGACGCGATAATGATAATAATCAAGAGTTCCATCGTCTCAGTTCTCCCTCCCTATGTCGCCGTAGTGATAGCCCGTTCAATCAGCCCCATCACACGATCTTCGATCTCAGACATCTGACAATCGAGCGCCACCGCCAGCCGCCCCACGAGCGCACGCGACCAGACGCCGGTATGATCATCCATATCGGCGATCTCGTCATCTGTCATCCCGGCTACGATTACCGCCGTGCTCACCGAAAACACCACCGCGATCTTTTCCATCATTGCAGCAGAGAGCGAGCGCGTCCCGTGCTCAAGATCGCAAATATACGACTTGTGATACCCCAAGTCCTCCCCGAATTGTTCCTGTGTCAAGCCGTGCTGATCTCGCAACGCCTTGATGTTTCGGCCTATTTGTCTCAATGTCAGTCCTCCTATATGCGTCTTTGCATACAAGTATAGCATCCTTGTCAATACGTCCCAGATCTGCATACCATCATGTCCCAATACTACATTACTAATTATGCTTACATCAGGTATAGTATATACATACTGAGGCGATTACAGAAAGGAATAAGACAATGACACGAATGATGGCCGACTACTGCGCTAGTGAAGCCCGAACGCTCAACCGTATGGAGTATTATGTCTGTTACGACCCATCGGACGGCGAAAACTTTTATGTCTCGGCACGAGACTATGAGTCTGAAGGTATGATGTTTGAGGTTTTGAGTTGGTATCCTTGGCACGACTGGATGGCTCTATGATTGACGCCCTTCACTCCTACACCCCAGAACTACAGGCGCTCTGGGGTGTGCAGCAAAGAGCGGCGCTGAACCAGATCGCAAAGATCCGCGCCGCCCATCCCGAACTTGTCGCACGCATCGGCGGGGCGTGGTGCATCACCCGCGAGACCGCAGAGACCCACCGGCCAGGCCCACGAGGCAACCATAGCGGCCTAAGCCGCAGAAAGAAGGACTGAGATGACATGTGAATTATGGCAAGAGGCAATGTTCCTAGAGAATCGCATACGCGATATCTCGCTATTTCAAAAAGAGGCTGCTCAAGGCACATCTGAACGAGCACGCCGTTTGCGGATTTATGATAAGGCCCACTCTCGAATGATGAGGCGAGCGCGGGCGCTGGGAATGCTCAGAAACGGCTAATCCCTCTCCAGGCACAAACACAGCCCCGCCGTTTTGGCGGGGCTGTGTTGAATCCGACACAGTGTGTCGATTAGGGCGGCGGCGGTAGCTCCATCCAGTGGGTGACAGGATGAACAGTCCCGCCTAGGCTTGCCGCCGCCCACCGCAACGCATGAGGAAAGTACCGTGCTCTTATCCAGATCTTTCCTAGGCGTCCGTCATGATAGCCTAGAACCACACGGTTATCATCCGGCAACCGCTCATTCACCGGGATAGGCCGCAACCGCTCCATCGCCGCATCCCGCTCTGTGCGCACCTGCTCAATCTCGCCCGCCGCGATAATCAGCGCACGGCTAGAGTTGTCGAGTTGGACGCGGCGGGCGTCACGTTCCTGCTCTGTTTTTAGTAGCTCTGTAACATGTTCGCTGTTTAATTTGGAAACACGTAGTAATTCAGCACGTAGATGATCCGCCGCTGCTACCATGTCGTCAAAGAGCAACTCTGAGTCAGTCAACCCCAGTGCCGCCGCCAGCCGTGCCATGCGCTCATTCTGACGAGCGACAATCTCATCAAACTGATTCGTGTGTGTCATGTCCCTAGCTCCTCTCTGAGCGCCATGAGCGCTCGCTTGAGCCGCTGGACATCCGGCTCATCAAAATCAAGGTCTCGCAGGTCGTCAATAATCGCGTCATCCTGGACACCCGCCCGCAGCCACGGGATAACGAGGCGGTCAAGCATTGCGGGATTGTTCAATCGTGCTCATCGAAATGTCCTCCTTTTGCGCCGTAGTGTTCGGCGGCGCTTATCTAGATTGCCGTGGGTCATGAAGAGAAAGTGCAGCATCTAGCACCATGCCAGCGTGCGTGCTCTCGGCACATACGCGCTAATTGCCTCTAAGGTCTCGTGATACCACTGTGTCGCATACTCCAGGCAGTTCGCACAGGTCTGGTGTTTGTGGCCTGGTAGGCGGATCTTCTGACGCCGTGCGCCAAACGACCACGCCATGCTGTCGGCGCTCTTTAGCATCGCCCCGCAGCGCCGTAGCCCATCTTTCTTGAATCCAAAGCCGTGCATAGTCAACCCATCCTCAAACAGGCGGTTGATGATAATCTCGGCCTCTTTGGTATCCTGACGCCTGCACAGCGTGCCAACGCCGACGATGGCGCACTTGGCAAGATCAACGCCCGCATGGTCGTACATCTCCCAGCAGCGGAGATAGTCATCCAGATAGTAGCCCTGAATGACGGGAATCCATGGAAGGTCGCTATGCTCTCTGATGAGGTAGCAGTAGCTCTCGACGGTGCGCCGCTGGTGCTCCTCAATCGTCAGCCCGGTCTTTCTGACCATCCACGGCTCGCACATCCAGTCGCGCGGCGGCATCCAGCGCACGCGCTTGAGACCCCGTGAGGAGCGGCGCATCTGCTCAGCATAGACATCATCGCTGACCGACCAGCGGTTGTGCAGCATGAGTTGCGAGTAGCCGCCGCCGTCCTCTACGCCCTCGGCGCGCATCTCGGGGATAGACACGCGGTCAAGATAGCGCACCCGACTGACAAAGAGCGGGATGTCAACCATCGGAGCCCAGTTAACCATATGCGTGCCGAGATAGAAGTCCATTAGCGCTTCGCTTTCTTCGTCGGCTTCGTCGGCTGAAACAGCATGTCTAGCGCTATGCGGCTGAAGCCCGCCGCATAGCCCACGGCGATGGCGTCGGCGGCGTGCTCGTCATATATCTCATAGGCCGTGATGAGCTCAGATTGCGCGAGTCCTAGTAGGGTCTTCGCCTGGTGAATGACCGGGGCTTTATCCTCCTCCTGTTTGCCTTTTGCGTTGGTCGTCATCCATCGGCCTTTGCCAGTAAAGACGAGCTTGACCGACATGGGGGCAAGCGCATCGACGACATCAGGGAACGGGACGCCTTTCTCATAGGCCACGAGCAGACACACAGCCTTGACCTTGGCTTGGGCAATAATTGCCAGCGCAGGGGAGTGGAGGGACGGCCCCTCACACACCACGAGCGCAGGCGTCCAGCACTCTAGGAGTTTGCAGAACGACGCCCGCGCCCGGTACAGCCGCTCCTCTATCGGGGCATTATGCACGAGGTCGATGGTGTCTCGCTGTGCTACAAGCCCATGATGCCATACCGCGTACCCCATGGTCTTGCTGCTCAGGTCAAGGCTCAGACCGCGCCCGCTGCCCTCCCTGATGCTTTTGATGAGTGCGAGGTGGGCGGCTTCGGCGCGCTGCTTTGCGGTGGTCATGGGCGTCCCTCTTTTCGTCGGCAAATATCGCACAGGTCAATATAGCGACGCTCGACGATCTGACCTTCACGCGCAAATGGTGCTTTGATGTAGCGCCATCCTAGTTTCTTGACACCCCAGCGCAAATCCCGAACGGACGAGTCGCTGTATTTAGCAACGCGCTGGCACTGGTCACACTGGACGGCCCGCTTATTTGCTGTATTGCCGCTTCGTATGGTCATCTCAGCACCGCCAGCAGCGCAGCACGACAAATTGCCGCCGCCTCAGACTCGCCCCGTGCCTCATCAACCCGCTTCGAGCCGCGAAACCTAGCTACCCATGCGCCCTCGGCGAGTTGCTCTAAGGTGAACATCCGCCGGGTGAGATTCATCGACTTAACGACTTGCCATGCGTCGGTGATATCGGTGCTATAGAGCGGAAGCATAGCGCTCCCCTCATCCTCGGTATAGATTTCGTTTATCAGCGGCCCGTTGTAGATATCGGCAAACTCGTAATCAAGCGTATACCCAAAAACTCGCTCCGCTATCAAGCAGTCCATAGCCCTATCGGCTGGCATTGTCCGTATCTCTGCGTCCGTTCGTTTGTCCTGGTTCATCCTCGTGTCCCTCCTATGTCATACAAAAGTCGCCGCATAGCTCCAAAAGTGGCGCGGCCTGCTTGTCTCGGATCCGAGCGATAAAATCAATCGAGCGGAGCGGCGTGCATGAGTCATGCAGGTATACATCGCTCTCTAGCCCTTTGAGTTGCTTAGTCTTTTTACCGTCTGGCGTGCGGAGCCAGTCATCAAAGGCGCATGCCTCTTCAAAGAGCGACATATAGCCGCTGACCAGCATATTCCAATACTCATCATCGTGAAATGGACATACGATACATGATGATTTCATAGGGATGGGAAGATTGCGCTTTGCCAGCCACACCAGGCAGTCTTCTACGCGCATCTTACGGTCAATGAGTGGATACACCGCGTGTTTCCAGCGCGGGCCACGATGGCCAGCCCGCCAGAACTCCTCATAACTAATACCAAAAAGATGATCAGTGTATACCTTGGTGTTGACCGATCGGCGTAGAACACCATTCTTGTCAGTAGCAACTTTCCCGTAATCATGATTAATCATCCACTCCAATACAAAATCATTTGATGGTTCGATTTTGTATTCGCTGGTGCATTGCCGCTTGAGTTTCCCCGTCGATCCATCGGGGTGCCTGGTGTAGAACGGCAGTGAGGCAAAGCGACCGTGCGCCACGCTTTGCCTCACTGCCTCTACCAGCCCATGCCCGTCGCGTTTAACAATCGACAGCGGCACACCGATAGACGCAAGACGCGGCCCAAGATAGGCTACCTGCTCATAGACCCATGGCGGTTCATTGCCGGTGTCCGCAAAGATTGCCGCCGTTGCGGGCCCTAGCTCACCCTCTACCATCGCCTCGGCAATCCATGAGGACTGACGACCGGCCCCCAGATGTAAAAACGTTGCCACCTTCGTGCGACCATCCAGTGTACTCACTCCGCGTCGTGGCTTAATAATGCTAATCGTTGACAGCCCCACGAAGTTTGACTGCTCAATCGTCTGATTCTTGCGTTGTCTCATCATCCGCCCTTTCAATCATCCCGGTCTTCTTATAAAATGCTGCCCGTGCTTCGTCCCCAGCCCTCAGCGCCCGCTCGTAGAGGATACGCTGTAACGCGAGCCAGTCAGCGAGCGCGGGCGTCTCGGGCTGCTGTGGCGCGTCTGGTGTGGTCAATCTCAATGACTTCAAGTTCTCAAGATACCCCGCCATCTCGGTGCGGATTTGCTCATCAAGGTTCATGGTGTCGTACCCTTTATCGGCAACCCCGACTCCCATTCGCTTATGCGCTTGCGGTTCTCTTCCCCTACGATGCGCCCAATGGCGGCTAGGTGCTCATCTTTCTTGTACCATCCGCTCTTCGCCCACGCGTAGCCGTTAGACTCCAGAATGTCAACCGCCGTATCCTCATCACGATCATCTACGTGCGTGTCACCCCACAGTGACTCATAGTTACATGCCTCGATTGCGTCTTGGGCTGCAAGATGGTTATCACGGGCCTCACTATCCATTGCCTCCCTCAGTGCGGCGTTTTGTTCGGCAATATCGTAGTCATCCGCAAAACCCAAACAGCAGGACTGACACATCTCCGTCCCTAGCTCACCAAACGTATCGAGCCCTCCGCTTAGTTCAATGCCACACGCAATACACTTCATAGCCCCTTCCCCGCCGCCTCTAGACAGCCAGCGCAGACATAGGCCGCGTCAATCGCGCCGATGCCGTCGAGATGGTACGCGGTCATTGTGCCGTAACGCACGCCACAGAGCGCCACATGCCACACGTCGGGCTCGCTGTAGTGATAGGTCATCTGACCTTTTACCCGCTCCATTGTCACTCGCACACCCGACGGCACATAGATCAGCGCATCGCCACGCGAGAGAAAGCGCCGTGCGGTCGCCTCGTCAAAGCCGTGGTATGCCATGACCTCAGCTAGTTCGGCTTGTGTCATCGTGCCACCTGCTTGAACGTATACACATAAACCAGCGGATTACAAAGCCGCCCTTTCGTTGGGTTGTCGGGCTTATAAATGCTATCCCAGAGCGTAAAAAATGAGTTGCGGGCGGTCAGAAGCCAAATATCAGCACTTAAATAATGTTTGTAAAACAATATTCCATCATTCACAAATGACTCAACCCCCTCCGCTAGGGCGTCCTCTTCGCTGATGTCTAGCAGCCGTTCCTCGCGCACCGCCGTAACCTCTATCGTAAATCGACTGGCCCAGCGCGGACAATACATTGCCGGAAGCGTATCGCGCTTCCATCGCCATGTCCTGAGCGTGGCCGTACTATCGTCGGCGGATCTCAATATCCAGTTGTGGCCGTCATCGCTGCGCTTCAGTGCCTCTTTGACGTAAAGGCGCGGCCCGAGTACCTCAAATCGCCTGGTCTGCGTCTTACGTCCCGCCAACAGTGCCAGCACCGTATGATCGCGCATCTGTATGCCGTGTTCTCGTGGCTGTCTCCCAGTCTGTGTCATCGTGTCCCTCCCTCGCGCTGTGGATCGGTTGCCCACAGCGAATCATCGTCGGTTATAGGCTATCTAGTATATCCATGAGTGACAGTCCGTAGTAGGTGATGGTGATCATATGCGTAAATACGTGATAACCCTCTTTGTCCTCATAGGCAATGGTCTGTGTTTGCACGCTGATCAGGTCGGCACGGTGGATCGCTTCAAAGAGACAGTTCGCCTCTTCCGTGGATTCATGGATTGCATCAGCAAGAGAGACGTATCCCGCCTGTCCTCCCGCACAAGTGATGACGTGGACTTGCGGTTGTGGCTGTTGGTTCGTCATGGTATTCCTTTCGCTGTTAGGGTTCGGTGTGAAACAAACTATCATCATCGCTCGTAATTCTGTATCCGTTCGTTTTTGTCTCTTGATTCTGGTTCGGTCTCTTAGTCTCACGTTCTCTCTCTCTTAAAAGAGAGAGAGAACGTGAGACTAGAGGAGAGACAATCCCTAAAACACCGTGAGACTCTTTTGAGACTGATGAGACTTCACGCCCAAAAGCGCTGTTATTTGATGAGACTGACGTGAGACTCGGTGAGAAAACGTTATTTTCACTCGTGAGACTTTCGTGAGACTTTAGCGATTCTCGTGAGACTTTAGCCTCAAATGGTGGTGAGACTTTTTGCTCATTTTCTGATACGGTGAGACTCCTAGTTTGTGACAAATCGGGTGTTTTTGGGGCTCGCTCAAGCGCTGGATTAACCCGAAAGACTGACTCATCTGGCCCGCTCGGACGCATGCGAAACTCGGGATTTTTTGATGATTGCGATAGGAGCTTACGGCCCTTTTGACTGATGATCATGCGGCTTCCCCTACCGTCCGCAATGGCATCCATGGTCTTGAGTGCTGCCATACACTTGTAGAGTGTTGATTTTGATATACCTGAGACCTCCTGGAGGGTCGTGGGGCTGGCCCCATCGTCGGCATCAGTCATTAGTGAGAGGTGCTCTAGAAAGAGCGTCTGGTTCGGTGTCAGGGTGCTTTCGTCCTTTGCCACGTTTGCAGCTGGCAGCGGCACAGCGGACGGCAACACATCCCCGATATCCACGCTGACCAGGCGAAAATACAGCGGATCCATCTTTTGCATACCCTTGATGCGCTTGAACTCCATCTTGATTGCACCGTCATCATTTTGCAACGTGATATGACCAAAGGTGTTTGACGGAAGCGAGCTAGATCCGCGATAGGAGCCCTCGGCCTTCGTCGTGTGGTGGAGGACGATAACCGCGCAATTGAGCGATTTTTGAATGCGCTTGATCTGTTTGAGCACGCCGGTGATCTCTTTTGAGCTATTCTCATCCACGCCGGGGATGCACTGCGAGAGCGTGTCGATGACGATCAGTTCTGGATTAATTGGAGCCATCCACGCGATAAAGGTATCCACGGCGTCCGTATCGGTCAGCAGAAGCTCTTCATTCCACATATGGAAGTTGCCATTTCTTGCGCTGCGCTCGATGCCGTAGTGTTGCTCCCATGCCTTCTTACGACTCCGCACCCCTCGTCCGTCCTCAGCTGCAATGTAGCATCCTGGGTAGAAATGACAGACGCGCATCATAATATCAACCGTCAAAAATGTTTTACCGGTGTCGTTTGGTGCAACGAGCAGCGTGATCTCACGAGCTGGGATGACGCCTTCGATCAGCCACTCGGGCGGCTCAAGCGCGTCGATCTCGTCCTCGTCAAGGAGTTGTGGGGGGCCGTAGCTTTTTGCTGTCTCGCTGGTAGTCTCTCCTGTTTGAGAATCGCGTGAGACCGAGGAGAGACTCGTGAGACTAGCATTCTTAGGCGGCTGATACGTTGCACCGAGCCACCAAAAGCACGAGCGGGCTTGAGCGCAGTACCAGCCCGTACCCTTTTGTGCCTTGACGAGCGCATGGCCCGGATGGTGCGGACAGCACGCCACGCCGTCACGATAGACCGGCTGCGCGGGCGGCTCTAGCGGCCCCTTGCCTGAGATAGACGACTCCCCCGATCCAATCTTGAGCCCGTTCTGGATGGTCGTGAGCGCCTCTTTTGCCGGAAGCGATGAGGAGGCGGATAGGACGCGCTCAATCTCCCCCGCGCCGATGTAGGAGAGCAACCCACCGGCAAGCGTGGCAGCAGCGAGTAGTTGGTTATTGCGCCCGCCCTCTTTTTGCAGGGCCACGCTCGTAGCGATCTCGGTCAGCTTTGCTTTTGCCCAGTGCTGGATCTCAGGGTCAAGATTGCCCGCCATTTGGACGCTGTGTCCATTCGTGTGGCCGTTGGTTGTCGGGTTTAGCTTGGGGTCGTCCCATGCTCCACTGGCGGTACAAAGGTCGATTAATCCCTGAAGGGGATAACACTGGTCAAGGTCATATTTGACGAACTCAACAGCCACCGGGTCGCCGTTGCCGTCATCATACAGCCAGAGCCCTTGGTCGTTCTTTTTGCGGTTGCGCGTACCGGGGATGCGGAGCACACGGCACAGGTCTTTTGAGCCCTTATCCGAGCCCACAAAGCGCACCCATGCCGCCTGGAGATGTTGCGCCAAAACGCGCGCGTCAGAGTTTTCTATGAGCGGATAGCTCTCTTCGAGCAGCCAGTAGCAGTGATAGCCACCGCCGCTCTTGATGATGACCGAGGGGATCGGGGCTTGATACATATCAATCGCGCATGGATTTGAGACGATCCATGACAAGAGGTCGATCATGTCATAGTTGGAAAAGTCTTTTAGGTCAAACTCAGCAAAGACACAGTTGATCGCTGCAATGAGCGGAATCTGAGAGCGCACGCCTTGCGGTGGCTTGGGCTCGCCGTGCTGATCGGTCGTGGGAATGATGGTCGTGGGATGCACGCCAAAATAGTAATTGAGCGCCGTATCAGGCACAGGAGCGGGACTATTGACCGGCCACCAGGTGGAGCGCTTGCCCTCGGCTTGCCACCAGTAGCCGTATGCTCCGCCCTCATGCAGGATACTCAGCAAGGTGCGGAATCGGTCATCGATCTGCATGAGTCGGCTCCCCCGCGCTGATAGCGGCGCGTGCCTCCTCAATTTCTTGCTTGAGTTGCTCGGCCTTGCGCTCGCCATAGGCAACCATGGCGTCAATGCGCTCTTGGGGGGTTAGCAGATTAATGATCTTGCGTTGCAACGGAGTATGCGGCGCAACGCGGATCGGGGATATCGATTTTTGCATGTTCCTGTCTCCGCTAGATGGATACCTTGATATTGTATCCGATGTATGCGAGATAGTCAAGGATTAAATGCAAGATGCCCGCCACTTGGGCGGGCATCTTGTGGTGGATGGGGTTATTTGAGCAGCAACCGCACGTTCTCAGCAGCCTGCTTGAGTTCGTCCAGGGTCATCGCGTCAACCTGCGAGCGAGTGTAGGGGTTTGCCGTGCCTTGGGCAACTACGGCGTCAACCTCTTTTCGTAGCGCAGCCACAAGGGCAGGGCGTGGGTCGTCAACGACCGTCACCGTGGGCTGTGGGTTGATGATTTCGCCAGTCTCCATATTGACATGGCGCGGTTGGGCGCTGGGGATGGTCTCAAGCTCGGTCTCGTCAATCCAGCCAAGCCCGACAATCGAAAGTGTTACCCGTCGCTTTGCTTTGGTCTCTGCTTTCATAATAGCGTTTGCCATTGCCTCGCCACGGAGTGGGGTTGTTGTGCCGTCCGCCTTGAACCAGCGCTTGCCGCCCTCCTGCTTGGGCTCCTGCCACTGCCCCCCCTCTTTCTCAATCGGCACGGCTCCGGTGCTTTCGTCGGTGCGCCCGTTGGGCAGCGTGGCCCGCGCTGTGACAATATGGACGCCGTTGATAGTCTCACGCCCGACGATGATCACGGATACATCGTAGAGCTTGCGGAGTTGATCCGTTGCATCACGGCGGGCATAGAGCGTCATTTTGCCATCAAGCAGGATGTATTCAAACGGCTTGGTCAGCGGGTTCAAGCCGAGGCTATTACAGAGCGCGTGATAGTAGTTGACGCGCTCCACTGGGGTGAGTTTTGCGAGATCGCCGGTTGTGATAACCCGCTCCATGATCGCAGCGGGGTCAACGGTTTGTAGTTGGTCGGTCATGATTCATCCTTTCATCGGTTGCGTTGGTCAAAAAGTTTCTAGCTTGACCAGCGGAGCCAACCCTGCTTCTCTCGCCCAAACGTGATAAAGTTCAGGCAGTCTTCAAGCGCCTTGATATACCAGGCGTGCGCGCTCGCTGACTCCGTAATCAGCACAGCCTCTAGTTTATCAAACGATCCGCGCACCCACATCACGGCTTTCAGTTGAAACGGCTCTTCACTGAAGAAGAGCCCGTCACGATTGCTATAGATATCAAAGTCATGGTTTGCCCGTGGGGCGTGCTCTTTGATGTAGGTGTCTAGCGCCTCGGATGCGGTCTGAAGCTCCGCAACCAGCGTAAACATGTCCGGTCTTGTGCGCATCAGGTGATATGGCGGCAGTGCCCGCGCCTGCTCTAGAAGCGCCTGACAGCGGGCCTCACTGGCATCCCAGTCAGGATAAAACCCGTGCTCTGCGTCCTCCCCTTCCCCGCTGACTACAACCTCTTGTTCGTCATCATAGGCAAAAATGTCATAGTAGCCACCGCTTGAGAGATAGGTTTGTGCCCATGCATTGAACCCACCGTCATTGTACGAGCTACGGAGATATCCAACACCCCCCCATTGCCCGGTTCCGCCTTGTACTGTGCCTGCTGATCCGCCTCGGTCTTGCCGCCCCATTTGAGATAGATATCGAGTCCCATGTGTGTTTATCCTTTCATCGTAGCAAGCGCCCGACGCGCTCCCCCAGACGGCCCGAGCCCCAACAAAGATAAACCGCTTATCAATGCACTCGGGACGCCTGCGGCAACGCGCTGGTTGCCGGTGTGGGTTAGTCGTCCTCTTCGTCCTCGTCGTCTTCGTCGTCGGACTCGACGGGCATCCCCAGCGCCGCCTTGAGCAAGTCGGGCGGATTACTGCCTTCAACCTCGGCCCACGGCTTGAGTACCTGCACAACCCAGTCTTTCAGCGGGTCTTCGATTGCCCAAAAGTTGCGCCAGCACCAGTCTCGGCTCACAAGAATGAGCCCGGCAACCTTGCGCTTGTCGATATCATCGCCTGCCTCGCGGCGCAACACCTCGGCAAGGAAATCATGGGACATCCACGGAGCTTTCGCGCCGTACAGGTCAGCGCCGCGCAGGTTAGCGCCGTACAGGTCAGCGCCGTACAGGTTAGCGCCGCGCAGGTTAGCGCCGCGCAGGTTAGCGCCGCGCAGGTTAGCGCCGTACAGGTCAGCGCCGTACAGGTTAGCGCCGTACAGGTCAGCGCCGTACAGGTCAGCGCCGCGCAGGTTAGCGCCGTACAGGTCAGCGCCGTACAGGTCAGCGCCGCGCAGGTCAGCGCCGTACAGGTCAGCGCCGTACAGGTTAGCGCCGCGCAGGGAATCCGCCTCGACGATAAGAATCTCCTGATCCGTGTACCGATTGATGATCTTGATGGTCATTGGTTTGTCCTTTCACCGCATTGCGCGGCTTATTCGTCGTCTGGATTATGACACGGGCTGTCACAGCGACACACCGGCCCGCTGCACATTGAACACGCTAGGAAATACTCTCCGCACACTGCACACCAAATATGTGAACCTCGCACGATCAGGTGCGCGATAGGGTTGTTTAGCGCGGCCTCAAGCAGCCGCCGGATGACCTCTGCTCGACTAATCGGCGGATTGACCTGCGTAGCAAGCGTATCAAGTCGCACACCGATGCGTTTTGGAATTTCAAGCGAGATCGCCATGTACTCCTCGGTGCGATGCGAGACCACACCGCCCCATCGCTTGCGCTCTTTTTGTTCTACCTCTGACATTATGTTTTCCTCCTTGATGAGAGTATAGCAAACAATCATATGATTGTCAACTACAATCATATGATTGTAGTTGACAATGGTCTGTATCCATGATAGAATACATCTATAGCAACCGAGAACGAAAGGAACACACGATGACCGCTACAGGCTACAGAAAAGACATCGCCTACGACCGAGTTACGAAAGACTTCCGCGCCACGCTGGATGGTGAGCTTGTCGGCTACTTCCGCAACCACAACGAAGCTGAGCAGGCGCTGAATGATGAAGGGTACGAGCGCATCAAGTACAACATCCCGCCCGCCGTTCAGTGCTGGGGAAATAACGGCACCTGTCAAAACCTCGCAACCTCCCCCAGTGAGAACCCCGCCGATATGGGCTTGTGCGAGGCGTGCCTAACGGGCGCGTCCACGCAGGCCCGCGAGCAGGTTTATGAGCTTCAGCAGTCGGGGGCGTTGCCGACCGCGCTTGAGATGGCTGTCGATGCCGAGGCGGCACTACCCGATCATTGCCCGCTTGTCGATACAGGAGATCCGTCACATGAGTGTAGCTATTCGGTGTGCGGTTGGCCAAGCGGAGATGAGCAGGTTGCACACGAGTTGATGGTTAATCATCATTTGACGGTTGATGAGGTCAAGGCGATGTTTGCCGCAAAAGACCTGGCGGCTAATGAGATTGCATTCATCAAGCGCTATAGCCCGCAACCCGATCCTGTTGAACTGGTTATCGAGCGTGCCGCGAGTGAGATGGTTGCAAGTATCCATGCGCAAGATGACGCTATTTTTACCTCGAAACTTGCCCAGGCGCTTGCGATTGAGACCGAGCGCATCAAGGCGCACCACGGCCCCAAGATTGCGGCGGCACTTGGCGAGGCGCTCGTGCTTGCCCGCAAGGCCCAGGCCAAGCAGATGAAACACGCCTGTGATGCGTTCACCTATCTCGCCACGGGCGTGGTTGAGTTTACGATTGCCGAGAATAACGGCGGGTACGTCGCGCACTTCAGCAGCCAGAGCGCCGACGGTATCTGGCACAAGGTTGATAGCGCGGGCGATACCTGTAATGCAGCAACGGCGTCCACACCCCGTGAGTGCTGGCACGGGTACGGGTTTCGTATGCTCGTCTGGGTGACGTTCGGTGTGGTGTTAGGCATTGACCCGGCGGGCTTGCTGCCCAAGCCAGTGGTGGAGGTGGGGCGTGATTAATCTTACGGCTCTTACAGAGATATTCGATCTCCTGCTCGACAAATGCCCCGATGGGAGTGATATTACCATAGACGGACATGGGGCTGGGTATGTCGATGTTGGAACGGTGCTTTATTTTGAATCGACTGACGAGGCGCTTTCTAAGCTCAAGGCATGGCTAGATGGTTCGCTGTGGGAGGGGCCACGATGAGCAAGCGGTTTGTATTTGTACAAAAAAGGCGACTGCGCAAACACCCGTTACATGGGATTGGTGCCTGGGTTCGGGCAAATGACCCTCAGCGCCTTTGGTGGCTCAGGAGGGTGTACAAATGACCACCTCTGACACACCCGACTACGGCCCAAGCCCGCTCCGGGGCTCCTACCCCGCATGGTGGCGCTATTACACCGTCATCGCCGCCTACACCCAACAGACCACCACCAAGCGGCTGTATTGTGCGCCTCGTGTGGCAATGTCTGTTCGTGGGGCGTGAGTGACGGCGAGCGGGTCTGTGACGGCTGTGGCGGTCGGCTGGATGATGGGTGGAGGGTATGACCCACGAAATCTACAAGCCCCAGCGAAGCCGCTGGACGAAAGGACGAACCATGACACAGGATGAAGAGATAAAGGCACTGGAGAGCCGTCAACGCGGCAAGCGGTTTGAATTTGCCCGACAACAAAGCGGGCTGGATATGCGACAAACTTCAACGATGTCGCATATCCATGTCGATATCATTTATGGCATCGAAAACGGGGTTATTGAGCCTATGAAGAATCTAACCTCTCTTCTCGCCGAGACCTACGGCGTCGCTGCCGACTGGCTGATGCACGGCACGCGCACCGAGCTTGACCCCGCGCTGACGGCTGAACTTAGCAAGCTCTCGCCCGATGACCAACAGCGGGTTGCGGAACTGCTCAGTATTTTACGGAAGGACTAGCATGGATATTCTTGTGTGTCTCTTAGGGATTTTGTTTTTGTTTTATCTTATTCATCAGGCATTTTAGAAAGGAGGTGACCGCCGTAGAACCCCTATGACATTCTGCGAACAACTGAAGTGATGGCGTGCGGGCTGAATATCTAGCGGCCCGCACGCGAGAAAGGATGAACCTCGATGTTTTGTTCACGCTGTGGGGCCAAAGACCAAACAGGCAATTTTTGTCAAATGTGCGGAGCGGAGGTCTTCAAGACGCCGCCTCCAGGCCCAGCCAAGATTCTTAAATATGAGAAAGGACTTACCTCGATCCTGATCTCCGAGATGTTCGCGACGGTTTCCATTGAGCCATGGGAGAAGCATGAGACCGAGTTTGTTATCACTGGAGACCCTGATCTGATCAAGGATTTTGTTATCGAGCGCAACGGTGAAGCCGCTCGCCTCTCATGTCGTATTCCCACGGGCGGTAGCTCTGGCGGCGGGGATATGGTTAGTGGTCGCGTCATCATGGGTGATAAGATTAATATTGGCAATGTATCAGGCGTTGGCATTGCCATTGGTCGGAATGCTGGGACAATTGTCCAAAACTATGGACAAGGCGGGGCGGTTGTCGGCGGCACTATTATCGTCAACGGTCAAGTTATCTCAAGCGGCGGCATCGTTGATGAACGTAAGCGGCTTTCTGTCGTCATCAAAACCGCATACAGCACGGAGATCGGCGTCGGGAAACTTATGGGGGAGTGTACGATAGGGGATCTTCTGTCACGGCTTGATCTGCGTCTTCAGGCAACAACGCTTGTCCGTGCTGGGAAAAGTGTTGCGCTGCATGCGCATCTGTCAAGCAGCGCCACCGCCTTTATTGAGAGCGTTCGCGATACCATTGACTGTCAGGTGTCAAGCAGTGGAGCGCTTGAAATTCGAGGCGGGGAAACTGAAGAGGTGACGGCGGTTGTTTCATCATCAGGGCAATTTGTCCATCGAGGGACAGCAACGAAGCGGGCGAGCCTCCAGGCCTCCAGCAGCGGGCATGTCTCACTACAAAAATCCCTCGTCCCTGTTGTCAAACATGAAAGTAGTAGCGGGCGTGTTATCGTTGGAAGCGAGCCGGTGTCATCAAGCGGGTTTAATTCCTTCTAAAACCATTGAACCCGTAGCGTTGTTGTAGCGTATATAGTTTACGGAACTATATACGCTACAACAACAGATAGCGTGAACCCTGTTCATTCTTGGTCTTTGGCCTGCCAAGCCGCACACAGTGAAGGCCGTTGACCCTTTACTATAGAAAAGTAAGCGTACCCACACAGCAGCCCATGAGGGCTGCTGTGTGCTTGACGGGCGTGCTATCATAGAGGTATGAGTATTGTGCTTCACATTCTGTTGATTATGATTGTGTTTCTTATTGGAGCGGCGGCGGGGATGCTGATTGAAAAGCACTCCACGACACGCTTGCCGACCACGCGCACCCGCTGGGATGATGCGCACTATGCAATCCGCAAGACCCACGGCACGCACGATAAGTTCTGTCAGTGCGCCTCGTGTGTGGGGCTGAGGAAGCTATACTATACTGAGCAGGAGCAGGGCTTGAGGGTGTTTGGCGGGACAATGGGCGTGGGGTATAGCTATACGCCCGACGGTCAGATTGACATGTATGAGCGGTCAATCCTTGGTAGTCATCCCTATATGACCGATGAAGCCCGCAAAGAGCAACTGAAGCAGATGCCACCAGGCGAGGGGGCACGGCTGTGATGAATAATCACTGTGGTATCTGTGGTCATATGTTGTGGAATGGACTTGGGCTTCAGCCTCGCACTATCACATGTGACTGTCCGATCAAGACGCCGATTGTTAAAGGTGATCTTGCCTATTTTATCGTCAACCTTACCAGTTGCGCCCGGTGTTTGATGGATCAGGGTAGTCATCGCATCGAATTTCAGAAGTTTATACGCAATCCGATTGATGACTTTGACTACTGGGGAATGTGCCCTACAACGAATGAGCCGGTGCTGCTGAGGATCAACCCTGATGAAACGCGAGTATAGCGACGATGTGCGAGCACAGGTCATGGCGGCGCTGCTTGCTGGTCAGTCTATCCCGGCTGCCTCACAGACGTACGATGTCCCTGAAGGCACGATTAAATCATGGATGAGCCGTGCCAAACAGGAGATTACGCCGGTTGCAACGGATGCAACCGAAAAAAGAGAGCAGATGGGCGCGCTCATTCTAAATTATCTTGCAGAAAATCTCGTCACCCTCAAGAAACAGTTAAAGGTTTTCTGTGATGAAGAGTGGCTCAAAAAACAAAGCGCTAGTGAACTTGCAGTCCTACACGGGGTCATTGCCGATAAGTCGTTTCGGCTTCTCGATGCCCTCGCTGAACGCCCCGGATCCACCCCCGACGCCTAAGGCTATCCTGCCTGTCTGTGACTGGATTGAGACCCATTTCTTTATCCCAGAGCTACGCGGCCCACTTCAGCTTGCCCCCTATCAGCGCCGCAACCTTGAGGCGATCTTCCCCGATCCCGCTGGCGTGCTCCCCTACTCACTAGTGGTGTGGTCAGACATCAAAAAAAGTATCAAGAGCACCATCGTCGCTGCCGTGGTGCTCTACTGGGCCGATACGTTCGCGTGGTCAAGCTGTAAAATTATTGCCAATGACTTGAAGCAGGCGGATAGCCGCGTCTCGTTTTATCTGCGCCGGGCTATCCTGCTGAATCAGGATTATTTTGTCAAAGAACGCGGCTTTCATATCAAAGAGTCGTCTTATACGATTATCAACACCAAGAACCATAGCACCATCGAGGCGCTGCCTATTGACCCCAAAGGAGAGGCGGGTGGCAATGATGACGTGATTGTGTTTAGCGAGCTCTGGGGAGCGAAGGGGGACGCCGCACAACTGATGTGGAGCGAGATGACCCTTTCCCCGATGAAGCATGGGCGTTCGTTTCGCTGGGTGGAAACCTATGCCGGGTTTGAAGGCGAGAGCATCCTTTTAGAGCCGCTGTATAAGGAAAACGTCAAGCCCGAGCATCAGTTGTGGGAGGACGAGCCGTATGTGTTTGCGAATGATCGCTCGTTTGTCCTGTGGAACGAAGTCCCCCGACTCCCCTGGCAAAGCCCTGCCTACTACAAGCAGGAGGCGGCAACCCTGCTCCCGAGTCAGTTCAACCGCGTGCATCGCAATCAGTGGGCAACCAGTGAAGAGGCGTTTTGTCCGCCTGAGTGGATTGACGCCTGCTATGACGCTAGTGTGGCCCCGCTTGATATATATGACCCGCTGGTGATCGCGCTCGACGCGGGGATCTCATCCGACCTCTTCAGTATTACAGGGACATCGCGCCATCCTGACAATGATATGCATACGCTCAATCGGTTTGTGTTTGAGTGGGAGCCGCCCAAGGGGGGCAAGATTACGTTTAGTCTCGATACGGATGATGAAAACACGGTGGATACCGCAGAGGAGCCTACGCCGTTTGCGGTGGTGCTCTGGCTATGCAAGATGTACAATGTGGTCGAGGTTGCCTATGACCCCTATCAGCTCCACGACTTTACGACCAAGCTCCGCGCAAACGGCGTCAACTGTCGTGAGTTTCCGCAAGGCGTTGACCGGCTGAAGGCGGATAAGCGCTTTTATGACAATATCCGTGATCGTCAGTTCCACCATACCGGCGATGCACGGCTGATCAAACACATCAAGCAGGCGAACGCAAAAATCCCTGACGAGAAAAGCCTACGGCTGGTCAAGCGCCCGGGCGGCGGCAAGATTGACCACGCCGTCAGTCAGAGCATGGGAAACGACCGCTGTCTCAGGCTCAATCTTACCTGATGCTAGACAGGTATGCTACAATACAAACGATGGCATAGAGTGAGTACCCGATGACCGACACAGCACACGGCGTCACCGTAACCGAGGGCGATCAGGTAGACCGGCGCAACCGAGGCGGCGGCTATCTGTATTCACTGATGACCGGCGAGTACGCGGGCACCGTCGGGCTTCCCTCCCAGCTCCCGGTGGGATGGGCGTATCAGACCGACCGCATCCTGAAAGAGACCATCTTCCACGAGTCGATGTGGGCAACCGCCATCACTAAGGCGATTACGAAGCAAGCGGCCTTAGGCTTTCGCACTGAGGACACCAAGAAAGACCAGGCGCGGTTACGCCGTAGTCAGCAACTCTTTCTCCTCGCAAACGGCGAAGGCTGGGTACCCTTTATCACGAAGCACCTCAGAGACTATCTGTTGACCGATAACGGGGCGTTTGTGGAAGAGGAGCGCACCAGCGGCGCTCCAGGCTCTCGCCTTATCCGCCTGCGTCACCTCTCCTCATCTCGCTGCTGGCGAACTGGGGACGAGCAATACCCTGTACTCTACACCGATATTCAAGGCAGAGAGCACGAGTTACGCGATTATCAGGTCAAGATGTTTTGCGATATGCCGCGCTCTGACCCTATTACACGCGGCGTTGGCTTCTGTGCGGCCCACCGGATCTACCGCACGATCTACAAGCTCGCCGCCGTGGATATCTATGTCACTGAGAAGGTCGCTGGGCTCCGCGCCTTAGCGATGCATTTCCTCACGGGCATTAGTCAAAAGCAACTCGACAGCGGCATCGAGAGCGCGAAGGCGGGGCGCGTTGCGAAGGGCTTTACCGAGTACATGGGCGCGATCCTGGTTGCGCTTATGGGTGAGCAGGCCGCAAGTCTTCTGACCGTGCCGCTTGCCGAGATCCCCGACGGCTTTGATGCCAAGCAGATTCAGGATAACGGCTATATCATCTACGCCAACACCATTGGTATGCCCGTGCAAGACATCCAGCCGCTCACGGGGCAAGGCTTGGGCACCGGCACGCAGACCGTCATCCTGGATGAGGCTGCCGAGGGGCAAGGCTCCCTCCCGGCGTGGCGCAAGCATTTTGAGCACGTGGCGAATGAATACTGGCTGCCCAACGCGACCACGTTCTACTTTTCCAGCAACGATATCCGCGATAAGAAACAGAAGGCCGATGTCGAGAGCTTGCAAGTCACCAACCTGACGGCGCTCGTTGCCGGGCTGATTATCAACAGCAACGAAGCGCGTCAACTTGCCGCCGACTACGGCATTATCCCCGAAGAGTTTCTCCAGAGCGATACGAGCCCCGATAGCTTACTCACTGACCAGGAGAAGCCCGCCGATGACGGCACGTCAGGCGGTGCGGCGGCAAGCCCGGCCCCGGTTGCGACACAGGCCCAAGCGGCACAGCCTACGAAACCAAGCCCGTTTCGCCAGAAAATCAACGCGCTCATTCAGACACGCAAAGAGGCTGAAGCAATTGAGCAGATGACGGTACAATGGCAGAAGGATACCGAGGCCAAGCAGGCGCACCTTGACGGGTTGCTGTGGGCGTTCAAAGAGCAAAGCGTGCTTGATGCCTTTATTGCTCGCACCAAGGAGCGGTTTGCTCTCCTGTCAGGGGCTACCCCTACTGAGTTTATTCATAAGCTTTCAAGTGCCCTCGCAACAACCTATCCCGACGCGTGGGAGATGGGAGCCCAACGGCTCCTCCGTGATGAGGGAGATATTCGTCTCGTCAATGAGATGATTATGACCCAGCGTAAATATCTGCTCGGCTTCCGTGATGCACTCAATGACGGCTCCCTTTCACCTGCACAGACCGCCGCCCGCGTGCAGATGTATGCGGAGAGCGTCAAAGCACCCTACTGGCGGGGCGCGGTGCCCTACGCAATCCCAGCGGTGCCCGGCGATGGCACGACAGCATGTTTAACCAACTGCCTTTGTACGCTCCGCGTCGTGGTGCTTGACGGCGACGGTAACGTTGATATTTACTGGGATCGCCATGCGGATGAAAGTTGCCAAGGGTGTATTGAGCGGGCGGCTGAGTGGGCACCGTTGCGGATCCGTGATGGAGAGGTGCAGATATGAGCATCAAAAAGCCGTGTGGTCTTGAATTTACTGTTGGTATGACAGGATTCAATAAGGCACTTAAACGATCAGTTGATGCGGTGAATGCGGCGGGTATGAAGACTAAAGACCTTGTGCCTGTGATTGAAACAGGGACATTACGAAAGAGCATCAAGCCATGACAACCCTAACCTTTGAAGAGCTACACCGAGCCGTGATGACGATCATTGACGGCGATACAGAGCGAGCACGCAAGGAATTGATCGGTGTGTTCAATCGCTTACAGACAAAAAGATATAAGGCGTCAATGCAGATGCGTATGTTTGGAATGCCTGCAACGCGCCTTGTCGCCTATCCTGTCATCAAGACGCTGAAGACTGGCAAGAAGCGCTATACGTATGAGGTTGTGCCATCATGACAAAACGCAAGCCGCCACGCAGAGAACCAGAGGCGCACGACTGGTCAACGTTTTATGGAGCTAAGGAACTATGGTATCCCGGTGCGAGCCTTGGGCTTGACCCTGCGCAAGAGTTTAAAATCACCGGCATTCATCCTGATGTCAACGGCGTACACGGTGGTATTTTAGCGCTCATGTTGCACTTAGAAGACCGCACAGGCACAAAGATTATGCTGGTCTATCGGTTGTCGTATTGCTATGGCGATGTTGTGCCACCGATTGAGACGCCGCTTGATATCGCGCTCCGTGATCATCGAAACCGACGCTATCTTGGGCATGTGCTGACCGAAGGCCCGCGTATTGACCGATGCATTGATAGGGTATTCGAGCGTGTGCCGCCGTTTATCGAGTTAGAGGTTGTGCCGTCATGAAATTCATATCAAGTGCCGAGGTTGGTGGTAGAATCTTGTGTACAGAGTGTGGAAAAAGTGTAGAGTATGTCATCTTTTTCAGTGTGGGGATTGTCGGCGCTACCGTTTGTCATGACTGTCTCAAGAATGCGCTTGCCGATCTTGCTGTTAGAGTGAGTCTTACATGAAAGCCGTCGTCTCAAAATCTAACCTTGCTGACCTTGTAGGGCTCAAGAAAGCACTCGGGAACGCGCTGACCGGCACGGCGAAGGCGATCAAGGTTGATTACGGCGTCACAACGCAGACATGGGCAAAGCGTCCCGGCTTTGTGATTACGAAATTTGGGCCGTTCAGTATCAGCGTCGCGACCGATAACGAGATCTACGGCTACGTGGACGACGGCACGCGGGCGCATATCATCAGTCCCAAGCGGGCGAAAGTCCTAGCGTTCGGCTCGACGTATCGCCCAAAGACGAGCGTCCGCGTGATCGGGTCAACGGGCGGCGGCAAGGGCGGGGATATCGTCCACGCGATGGTCGTGCATCATCCCGGTACGGACGCACGCGAATTTACCGAGACCATCGCGGACAAGTGGGAAAAGCAATCCCCGGTCATCATGCAGGCGGCAATCAATGCAGGGGCGGGGAAATGAGCATCGATTTTAGCAAGGTCTGGGCACGCGCATCACAACCAATCTTTGAACGCATCGAGCGAGATGCAAAGATGCTACCAGCGGTCAAGGCGTGCATGACTATCTACCAACCAGTTAGTCTTTGTGAGGACTTGCAAGACCTAGCGGATTTTGGTGTAGGACTGTGCTCTGAGTGTGGCGTGCGTCGGTCACGAACCCATGTGCGGGTGATAGATAACCGTAATCAGACAACCATCTCACGAGGATTTCTGTGTATCCTGTGTGTTAATCGTATGAAGCATCGTATAGATCGTATCAATAAGAACCACCGATATGAGTAACACCGTCAAAAACACGCCTGTGCTCTACTGTCCGATCTGTAATGCCGCCGTGGCGATGCGTGGCGAGACACAGCAAACCATCAAGCTCTTTTTGCCTATGAGTACGGTGTCACGAGCAGGCGCACAGCAGATGGATATCAGTCACCCCGGATGCGCGGGCGTGGCGCACTGGTACACGAATGCGGTGGTGACGGCAAGCAGCCCAAAGAAGGAGGAGTGATGGACGAAGAGACAAAGACTATATTTGTGGTTATACCAGGGTTCGTGGGGAGCGAGGCGATCCGCCTAGCAGATATCGTGCGTATGTACACCCAGGATCAGGACGGTAAGACGCACACTGTTATTCAGTGTCATAACGCACGAGCACAGTTTCAATACAAGGTTTTATCGCCGTTGACCGTTGAAAAGCTCTGTCAGGCGCTTGCGGGCTATGTCCCGGTTATGCCTGATATCAAAGAGAATCCAAGGCTTCATTGCTGGTACTACGATGAAGACGGCAAGCCTTGCCAAGACACGCCACGGTATAGACAACCTGAAGGGACAGAAATTTATATCTGTGACCGTCATTTTCATGATAGAAACTGCATGGGAAGCAAGCTGATGTGGAATAAGATTGACCCCATGTACCTCTCGCCATACTGTTATGGGCTCAATCCAGATGGCCAGCGCTGTTACACACAGGCGACATGGAAAAGGACAAGCAACGGTCATACGCTGTTCATGTGTGACTTTCACCGAGCGCAGACCGAGGGCTGGCAATGGGAGCGCATTGACCCCGCTTGACGTAGGGTCTATACTTTAATCAATCGATACCTGCGTAGAGAGACAACTCTCAATCGGCCCAGATACGCCCCGAACACGTTTAAACGTGTTCGGGGCGTTTGGTTTAAAGGCACTTTATGCCAACTCACACGGACAATCAGGCATCACGACGGGCGCACCTGCTTGCGCGGCTTCAGCGTGCCGAGAAAGCCTACAACCCCCACGCCAAAGCAGGCGAGACCATCAGCGGCAAGCTCAAGCGCGGCGGTGATGGGAAGTTTACCAGCGGTGGCACGGGAGCCACGGAGACGCCCGACGCCAAAGCCAAGCGCATCATTGCAGAGGAGGCCGCGAAGCCCACGCCGGTCAAAGGCGGGCGGCGGGCGAAGCTGAAGACCCGCAAGGCTCCGAAGACTGCGAAGCCCAAGACGAGCCCCGAAGAGCGCCAGAGAGTTACAACCGAGAAGCGCACCATCGCAGAAGCCAAGAACCACGATGCGATTGCGACGGCCTTAGCGGGCAAGTTGGGCGGCCTTGACTTTGCGAATGTGATGAGCTTTGCAGACGGCAAAGACATAGCCCCCGATAAGCTCAAGACTGCGCTCGCCCAAGGGCTACTTGAGCAGGGCACGGACGGAAGCATCCGGCTCTCCGCAGCGGGGCGCGGGCTGAAGCAGGCGGCGGATCGGGGCGATGTGCGTCAGGCGCTTGATAGCCTGAGCAAGGGGCATGATGCCGTTGCAAAGAGACTAGCCCTTGAGGCACGACGGGCGGCGCTCCAAGCACGACGCAAGCCCAAGAGTAGACAGCGCACGCTTGATACCATCCAGAAGCGTATCACCACCTACAAGAGCCTTGACGGTAAGCCGCGCTGGCTCTCTGTGACCACCACGGCGTTCAAAGACCGTCAGGCTGAAATCTTGAGCACATTTAGCCTTGAGCAGGATGTGGCGCGGAGCTACAAGAGCATCGCGGAGGGACGCGCAACCGACCACGGCCCGCTCCTGTTCTGGCATACCCCGATTGAATTAGGCCGCTGTGACTGGCGGCACGTGGAGGGACATAGCCTCATTGAGTCGGGCTACTTTCACAGCGAGAAAGAGGCGAGCTACGTCAAGCCGTCTGACCAGATGTCACCAGGGTTCTACCACCTTCTAGCCGAGCCTGACACGGCGGGGGTGTTTCGTCATATTGCGGTCATCGAGCGGAGTGTCACCCCCGCGAGACGTGCCGCCAATCCCTACACATTGATTACAAAGGAGGCCGATGTGCCGAACATAACGCCTGAAAAGGCAAAGGAATACCTTGACCGGGGCGGGGAAGAGGGCTTGCTTGCCTCCCTCCTAGCGGCGCAAGCGCAGACGGAGGACACGCTGATTGCCGCTGGCGTCAGCCATAAGGCGATGCCCGCCGCTGTGGCTGTGGAGCCTGACGAGGGCACGCCCGACGAAGAGGCGCAAGACGCCGCAACGGGTGAAATGGACGAGGCGGGCGGCTCGCTGTTTAGCGCAGAGGACGCCCCGTTTCTGGAGGACGTGATCGGGCGGGTGCTTGATGCGCGGCTTGCCCCGGTCATGGCGGCGCTGGATATCCAGAAGACCGTCGCCGGACATATGCAGGCGCTTCAGCAGAGCTATGCCAAGAAAGAGGCCGCGGATAAGACCACGAGCGAGCAACTCGCGGCCCTTGTCCAGCAGAACGTCGCGCTTGAAATGCGCCTGAAAGAGCTCGAGGGTGACCAGCCCTCGGTCTGGCAAAACGGCGGGTACCGAGCCAGCGCAGACAGCCGCACGGTCGTGCATCGTGAGAAGGACGCCCCCAGCCCGCAGAGCCTTGAGGCGGATCCGTGGGAGGCGCACATGAAGGGCATGGGGTTTGCGCCCGCAACCAAGTTTGTTGAGTAAGCAGCCCGTATGAGCACGGGTGTGTATAGGAGGGCATTTCAATGCCGATGACTATAACGATTAATGACCCCACGTCAGAGGCGGCGGTGCTCTCTGGCGTTGGATTGCGTGAGAAGACGGTGAGCACCACGCCAACCGCTGTGATGGGGCATGGGGCCAATGGGCTGTTTGCCTACCCTGGCCTGGAGCGCAGCGTCAGCAATGCGCTCGTACTCCCAACCGGGGGGCTTGTGGATATGCTGCCGAGCCGCGTTGCTGACACCGATCAGCCCTACTACGGCATCTTGACGGGGCAGACGGCGGGCTCTGGGTCAGAGCGCAACGCTCCGTGTGACGACAGCCCCCAAGCGGGCTTGACCAAGCTCTGTATGCACGCCTTTAAGTGGGGTCGCTTCAGCCGCGATACCCGCGTGATTGATATCCGCACGCTGGGACGCCGCCGTGATCGCGGGGACTTTCTCGACTTCGATGTCATGGGTGATCCCTTGGGCACGAGCCGCAACCAAACCGATCCAACCGTGCCTGGCGGTGTCAGCCTGAACGAGGTCATGCGGGATAGCGTGGCGAAGACCATCCGCGAGCTTGCCGTCGAGTGGAAGCGGGCATTTAGCCCGCTCATTTGGAGCGGCAACCCCAGCGCGAATATGCCGGGCGGCGGCTACAAGGAGCCGTACGGCCTGGACTATCTGATCGATGATGGGTACGTCGACGCAGAGACCAACATCGCATGTCCGGCGGCGGATAGCCTGGTGCGCTCCGCTGGCTCGCTGGCGATTGAGTCAAACGGCGACTTCTATCTGCAAGAGATCACGGCGATCTCGCGTCAGATGGTCTTCAATGCCGAACACATGGGCCTTGACCCGGCGACGTGGGTGATCTGCATGCCGTGGTCGATGTTCTACTCACTGACCGCCATCTGGGCGTGCGCCTACTACACCACGGGGTGCGCCACGGTCTTCAGCACCAGCCAGCAGGAGATCGTGAACGCGACGGATACCGTCAAGCTCCGCGATGACATGCGCAAACGCAAGTATCTGCTGATGGACGGCGTCGAGTGGCCCGTCATCACCGATCAGACGCTCACCGAGACGACGTTGCCGGGCTCAAGCCTACGCGCCACGATCTACTGGGTGCCCCTGCGTGTGACCGGCAATCGCCCGGTGACGTTCCTGGAGTACTTCAACTATGACGCGCTCAATGCCGCCATTGCGGGCGCACGAGCCTTTGGCACGGCCCCCATGCCCTACACGACCAACGGCGGGCGTTACCTGTGGGTGCCCAAGACGCCGACCAATGGGTGTATTCAGACCGGGGTTGAAACCGACTGGCGGATCATTTTGGAGACGCCGCAGATTGCGGCGAAACTGGAGAACGTCAAATGGACGCCTCGTATCCACGAGCGCGACTGGGAGACGAACGGCTCGTTCTACGTCAACGGCGGGCGCACGACTCGCACCGATGCGAGCTTCTATCCGCCTCACACCTAAGCCACGATCGCCTATCGGATACAGAAGCGCAGCCCTCAAGGGCTGCGCTTCTGCTGTAATCCCCGCATGGACGGGATGCCTTCCTATTCTAGCACCATCTTGACGCCCGTGCTACACTGAAAGGGAACATAGATAGATGTTGAAAGGCACCCGATGGACTATCCGCCCCTCTCGATCCTGGTTGTAACCTACAACCGCGCCCCGATCCTTAAAAGTACTCTGATTGCATTGCGTGATCATGTGCTCTACCACGGCGCAATCCATGTGATTGTCGCTGATGACGGGAGTACCGACGGCACACAGACGATGGTCAAGACGTGCTTTCCTGAAGCCGAGCTTATCCAGTCGAACCGCGTGGGGCTCGGTGCGAGCACCAACGCGGGCTTACGGGCGGCGTTCGTTCATTCCCCCTATGTCCTGCAACTGCAAGACGATATGGAGTTGCTCGCGACGCTTGACCTGCACCCACACATCAGGCGACTGGTGGATGACGAGCAATGTGGATTTATCCGCCTGTGGGGCGTGAGTGGGCACAACGGCTATACAGGGACGCTGAATGAGGGGTACTGGCGTATTTGGTGGGATAGCCCGATGCATTACATACCATCTGACCGACCGCATATAAAACATCAGCGCTTTCATGACTTCTTTGGCTACTACCCTGAAGGACTCAAGACAGCTGATACCGAAGAGGCATGGTGTCACCAGTGCAAGGATGTATGGACTGAGGCAAAGGTGCTAGGGACAGTTGCCGAGGCTCCGCATGTCTATGTGCCGCATAGTGTGGAGACAGAAAAGAGTTGGGAGCATATGGGTTATCACCAGCGATGGCGAGATGAGGGATTATGACACCACCAGGATGGAATCGAGTGCTCATCACGGGCGGCGCGGGGACGCTTGGTCGCGCCATTGTGCGCCGTGCGGAGAAAGAGGGATGGCAGACGCGCTTTACTATCTATAGTCGCTCTGAACTTTTGCAATCGCAGATGATGCAAGAGTTTCCAGACGAGCGCTATATCTTAGGTGATATAGCCGACGCCGAACGCTTGAGCGCTGCGATCATGGGACATGATGTCGTCATCCATGCCGCCGCCGCCAAACGCATCCCCGAGGCAGAGCAGCAGCCATGGCAGTGCTACCAAACGAATGTGGTAGGTTCGCAAAACGTCATCCGTGCATGTCTTCAAGCTCGTGTGGTGCGCTGTATCGGTGTATCGACCGACAAGGCGTGTCATGCCATTACAGCCTACGGCGCAAGCAAACTGATGATGGAGGCGCTCTTTAAAGCGCAGACCGACCCGCGCACCGTCTTTACTCTGGTGCGCTACGGGAACGTCGTTGCAAGCCGGGGGAGCGTCATCCCCAAGTGGCGACGGCAGGCGTTTGACCATATCCCGATTACGATTACGGACAAGCGCTGTACGCGGTTCTGGATGGCCGAGAGTCAGGCGGTTGATACGATCTTAGAGGGCATACGGATGCCAGCGGGCACGATTACGGTGCCACTCATGGGGTCGCTGACCCTCCCTGAACTGGCGGCGATTGTCGTGCCTGGATGCGAAATCAAAGAGACCGGGTTGCGCTCCACCGAGAAACGCCACGAAGAGCTTGTGCATCCTGACGAGATTGCCGTGATGCGCAACGGGTATTACTTCATTCACCCCACGGCGGGCACACTTGGCAATACCTATACCAGCGAGCACGCCCCGCGCATTACGCCTGACGCCTTTCTGGCGATGCTGAAAGAGGCAGAATCGCATGAGTGACGCCTTGAAGCTCTATATCAATCAGACGCTTGAGCACATGGCGGAAAATACCGGCATCGGGCGCGTGGTCTATGCGCAGTATAAGCATCTCCCTACGTGCGGGGTAGAGCTTGTCACTGACCAGCACACCGCAGACTTGACGCTTGCGCACGCCGCTGATGCGGGGGTAAGCGAGCTTGATATCTTCCAGTGCCACGGCATGTACTGGACAGGTGACCCCGGCAGCGGCGAGTATAACACCTATCACCATGACATCAACGCGAAACTGATGAGCGCAGCCCGACGGGCGCGGCATGTGTTTGTCCCCTCGCAGTGGGTTGCGATGCCGTTCAGGCGGGATATGCGGCTTGGGCACGACGACCTGACCGTCATCGGGCACGGGCTGGATGTGGATGCGTGGGAGCCTGCGTTCAAGCACGGCGGCTATGCGCTCCACGGCAAGAGCCGTGAGAGCGACGTGTGTACCTCCAGATGGGCGGCGCTCCTCGCAGCGCGGGGCGTGGATGTGGTCTCGACCTTTGCCCCGCGCGACCTCCGCACCATCCCCGAGACGATGACGGTGATTGGGGAGCAAAAAGACCCCGCGCAGATGAAAGCCTATATCCAACAGGCGGGCGTCTATCTTGCGACCACCAAGGAAACGTTCGGCATTCAGACCCTAGAAGCCATGGCGTGCGGCGTGCCGGTACTCGGATTCAGCCACGGCGGCACGAAGGATATCATCGAGCATCAGAAGACCGGCTATCTGGTGCAACCAGGCGACAGCGACGGGTTGCTGACCGGCTATCACTGGCTCATGGAGCGCAGAGACGAGATCGCGGCGAATTGTCTGGAGGCGGTCAAGGCGTATGATTGGCCGCTCGTGATGGCGCGGTATGCCGAGGCACTCCACGGCGTGCTTGAGCGCAAGCGTCAGGAGCGGCGCGGGGTGAGCGTGGTGATTCCGTGCTACAACTATGCGCAGTATGTGACTGAGGCAATTGATAGTTGCCTCATGCAAGACGAGCCCCCGGATGAGATTATTATTGTGGATGACGGGTCTACGGATGATAGCCTTGCGACCATCAACACATTTACCGCACCGTTTCTTGGGCTCCCAGAGAGCCCCGCTATCCACATCATCCGACAGGAAAACCAAGGGGTAGCAGCAGCCCGTAATGCAGGCATCGACTTTGCCCGCAACGAATATATCCTGTGTCTCGATGCCGACGATATGCTTGACCGCCGCGCTACCAGCGCAATGCACCAGGCGATGCTCAAGCACCGAGGGCTTGGGGTTGCCTACACGGGCTTGGGCGTGCTCCGCGATGGCAAGATGATGTACAATCAGGGATGGCCCCCGGTGTTTGACTGGCATAAGCAGGGCGGACTTCCCTTAGCAGACGGCGTTGCGCCCCCAGCTGGAAACGTCATCCCGATTGCATCGATGTTCAGAAAGACGATGTGGCGACGTATCGGCGGCTTTCAGCAGGTGCATGCACCGGGGGAGGACGGCGCATTCTGGACAGAGGGGCTCAGTATCGGCTTTGAAGCGGAGCGGGTGACTGAGGAGCCGCTGTTTCACTATCGCCTGCATAAGGACAGCGCAAGCCGCACCAAGCACTACAAGCGCATTGACCAGTGGATGCCCTGGATGCGCGATCATGACTACCCCATGGCCGCGCCCGCCCGTGTCGTGCCGAACATCAGGAGCTATGAACACCCGCTGGTGACGGTGGTGGTGGCAATCCAAGAGGTCGTTGATTTTCATACGCTCAATGCGACCTTTCATAGTATTCTTGGTCAAACCCTACGTGAATGGGAATGCTTGGTCTTGAATACCAGCGACTTCCGGGCGTATCATGAGGATGTAGATTTATTTGTCAGTCAGCGTTATCCATTTGCCGCCCTCAGTGGGGCAATTTACCCGTCGTTTATCCACGCCCCGCTGCTCTTGACGCTGCGTGCGGGGGAGTACATCGCCCCCACGGCGCTTGAAGAGGGCGTGCTGGCGTGGATTGAGACTGGTGATCTAGGAGGATTTAAAATGGGATGCAAACATTGCGGCCCCCAGGGGGAGGGCACGCTCGCAATCAAGGCGCGGGGACTTCAGCCCTCAGAGCGCACCAACCAGGAGCCCGAAGGCGTGAATGTATCGGGGCTGGTGCGGATGAAGTACATCGGCAGCACGCCCAACGCCATGCCCGCCAAGAGCCCATACACCCGCCAGACGTATAAGGCAAGCACAGCCAACCCGTATATCAACGTGATGCCGCAAGATGTGGACTGGCTGCTGTCGTTTGGGCGTCCAGCGCAATATGAGCGGGTGTATCGAGCGGATGAGCAGCGCGGCCCCGTGGTTGCGCCGCCTGAAGTGATCGAGCCGCTGTCACCGGGTGCGGTCTTGCGCGAACTGAAGCCCGGACGCAAGCCCAAGGGCGGCGGCATGGTGCCCGACAATCTGTTGAATGAGAATGTGCCAGAATGAGCACGGATCGCGATGAAATCGAGCGCGATGCAAAGATGACCCTTTGCCCGCACTGCTGTAAGGTCAATCAGTTGCACATCTGGTCTGAAATGCTGAAGTATATGTATCCCGGTCTGTGGTATACATGTACGGTATGCGATATCTCATGGGTTTATAGCCAGTTAGTAAACGGTGGACGCTGGATTACAGTAGAGGAGTTTAATCGAATGATTCCTCCACGGGATATGAGACCATGACACCTTTTATCCTTGCAGCGCTGACCTGCTACCGCGTGTCGCGTATGATATCCCAAGAGGACGGCCCGTGGGATATTTTCAGCCGTTTGCGCTTGCGGGCCGCATTGCGCCTTGCACCAAAGATATTCGACAAAAATGCAAGTTATCAGCGCATTGAAGAGCATTGGATTGTGCGCGGGCTCCGCTGTCCGTTGTGTATAAGTTTTTGGCTGGGCTGGCTCTTTGCCCTCCCCCTCCCCTATACAGGTGTGATAGAATATATCTATATGGCGCTAAGTCTGAGTGCGATCACGGTGATCCTCATTCAGCAAGAGCGCTAGACAACCGATAACTGCGTAGCGCGTCAGCGCACCACGGCCTAGATACGCCCCGTTCCCTCACAAGAGGGAACGGGGTTTTGCTTTTGAGGACGATATGCCACTAATTGACCTCCTGAAGGACGCAGGGATTGAGACGCTGAAAGAGACCCCGCTGAAGAGCGGCGCAACCCGCTATCTGGGGGCAAGCGCTGACCTCTTGACCGCGATTGAGGTGGTAGGGTCGATGCAAGCGATTCGTGGGCTGACCATTACAGCAGTGCTCAATCCTGGCAACGAGGATGCCGCCCGCCGCAACGGCCTGCTGCTCGATAGCGTCCTTCGCACGCTGTTTCCCGACTGGAACGGCGGCTACTGGATCAAGGTGTGCTTTTCACGCTTTGACGCAATGCGGGCGAAACTGCTCAGAGACCACGCGCACGCCACGCTTGAATATACGCATGGACAGAGTGTCATCAAACTTGATTTTCATCCGCAAACCAATACGGTGGCCTTGCGGGTCGTGCTGAAGGGACGTCATGGATCAACCGCTCTTGCCGCTTGAGACCTTCCGACAATTTATCGGGGCCAACCCGTGGCACTTTTGGGGGCTGTCGAATAGCTCGCAGGTGCCGCTCGTGAGCGCGTGCAATGGGCTGTTTCGTGAGACGACCTGGCAGGACGCGGACAGCGTGGCGCGGGATGATATTCGCGCCGCGCTGCTCAAGGCCGAGACCAAGCTCCACGAGACGCTCCACTTCCGTGTGGCTCCGCAGTATGACGAGCTCACGCTTCCCTACCCGCGCCCTTACGCCATGGGAGACCAATACGGCGCACCCATAGGCAGTGACGGGCGCTGGCTGGCGGTGCATCTGCAAACCGAGGGCTATATCCAGGCGATGGGCGTGGAGGCGCTGGCCGTCATCACAGCAAACGTCGCTGTGACCTACACGGATGCTGACGGGGACGGCCTGATTGATACCTTTACGGCAGCAACCCCCGCGCTCTCTACCACGGAGACCGACCCGCTCAAGATTGCGGCCTACTTCAGCAGTGCGAACCGCCTTGGCAGCAGCCTTGACCCATGGCGCATTCAGCCCGTGCGCGTGAGCATTGCGGGCGGCGCGGTGACCGTGACGGGGGCGGCGTGGTTGCTCATTCAGCCCGTGCTCTACCAGGGCATCCGTAATACGAAGGCCCGCCGCCCAAACGGCTATGACCCCAGCGATGTGACGAACTATGTCACGACGATTGATATCTCCACCCGCACCACCAACCCCAACGGAACCACCACGAGCACGAGTCAGGCCGTGTTGACGTGGGAGACGCAGCCCTGGCCCGTGTGGGCGTGGGCGTGCTGCTGTGGAGGCGCGTCAGCGCTTGATAGCAGCAGTGACCCAGCGGCAATCGCTGATGTCATTGCGCGGGCGGGGATTCGCCATGCCGAGTACGGCGAGGTCTACGCAGGCGAAGCGGTCTATAACACCACCAGCGGGATATGGTCAAGCGTGGGCTGGGGAAACTGTCGGCAGCCGGATCGTGTGACGCTCCGCTTTCTAGCGGGCGCGCCGCTCGTACAGAACCCGCGTGCGCCCGACTACGGGCAGATGGATCCGAAGTGGCGCGAGATCGTCTGTATGCTGGCGGCGGCAGAGGTGACCTGCTCAAGCAAAGCGTGCGACGATATGAAGCGCAACTTCTCCTACTGGCAACTCGACTACGCGAACGGCGAGGCCGGACAGGCGATTAGCGCCGCCGATCTGGGTAATCCGTTCGGCACGCGGCGCGGTCAGCTTGAGGCATGGCGGCGGGTCGAAAACTTGTATCAGACCACGGGGTTCACCCCCGGTTAGTGAGGTTGGAAATGCCACAATTTGATGAATCCCTTCAGGCCTTTAACCGTCATGTGCGCACGTTTGTGGAATACGGCGGCTCCAGTCCTGAAAATCCGCTTCAGTTTGCGGATATCGATACGCAGTATATGCTCGTGGGGAGCGTGGAAGACCCGATCACGGGGGATATCTCGCCCGTGTGGGGACGCGACCCCCGCAACGCTGACCGCTTTCGCCGTCTCGGCAACTCCCTGACGCCGCCTGATCTTCCCACGTTTACCGTCACCTTCATGGAGCGCCTCGGCACCGTGCCCGAGCAGTTCATGGATATCGGCTGCGCAACGTTCTATCTCCCGGTCGGCAACTGCACCGACCTCAGCGACATCAATAACGGCCCGACGAGCAGCATGACCATTCTCTCGAATGCCAAGGCGCGGACGCGCTCCATGAACGACCGATCCACCTTAGCCGATACCGACGATCCGCTCAAGGATGATTTGGAGTGGACGGCGGATGACATCTATACCGTTGGCGCGCTGTCGTTTGGAGAGAAGGGTGGCGTCCAGATCTCACGCGAGGTGGTCGATGCCGTGTGGGGCGTCAAGGGCAATTGTCTGACCTGTACGCGCGGGAAAGACTATGTGTCGTGGGGATATGCCATCACGAAATCGAGCGGCGCAGGTTCGCCCGGCCTGCCCTCTGAAGTGCAATACACCCTGGACGGCACAACTACATGGATCGATGTCAATATTTCCAACATGGGCGCGACCGAAGACCCCGTTGCTATTGACATCGTGGGGGATAAGCTTGTCGTCCTCAGTCGCACGGCGGGCAGCGCCACGCTCGGCGGCTACTACTACACCACGATTGACAGCGATACCGGCATCCCCGGTGCGGTCTGGACAAAGGTGATCGCAGGGTTTGAAGCAAACAAGCAGCCGAATGACCTCTTTGTGCAGGGACATCGCACCTACTTCGCAGCGGACGGCGGGTATGTCTACTACGCCGCCAATATCGAGTCAGGCGTGACGGTGCTCAGTGCGGGCGATGCGACCACTAGCGACCTGCTGCGCATCCACGGCGACGGACAGCATCTTGTCGCCGTCGGCAAAGCCAGCACGATCATTCGCTCACAGAACGGCGGCGCGACGTGGGGGACACCCGCCGCCAGTGTCAGCGCGATTGCGCTTGATATCGGGGCGCTCTGGGTGAGCGGCGCAAAGGGTATCTGGGTAGGCACCCTGGCCAGCGGGCGCGTGTTCTGGACGCGCAACGGCGGCAAAACCTGGACACAGGTGAGCTTTGCGGGCGCGGGCGCGGGGAACGTGCGGGATATCGTTGCACCGACCGAAGAGTGTATCACCTTTGCCTATGACAACAACGACCCGACGGCCTATCTCTACAGCAGTCGCGATGCAGGCAATACCTTTGTGAGCGGCGGTGTGTGGACGCTGGATCTTCCGGTCTTTGACCGCACCAACCGAATCGCCATCCCGCAAGGCCCAAGCGCAAAGACCATGACCAACTATATGCTCCTAGCGGGGCTCGGTGGGAACGGCGTGGACGGCATCCTGGTCAAAGGCCAATCGAATATCTTCTAAGGATGAACGATGACTGAGCAGCCCAAGAAAATCTTTACCTTTTCAACTGGGCATAGTGTGGAGTGGCAGCAGGTCAGCCATAACCTGATGACGGCTGCCTACCGCTCGATGCCGACGCCCAGGCCACCAACCCAACTGATTGACGGGGTAGAGATCCCCAACTTTGCACACCCCGACTATCAGCAGGCGATGGTGGCGCACGCCGTGGAGCGCACGGCGATGCTTCAGCGCTTTATCCTGAAGCGGGGCGTCAAGGTCGTGCTGGATGACGACAAGCGGGCGGCGGTTTCCCAACTCAGACAGGACATGTCTGAGTTGGGCGTCCCGCTTCCTGACGATGACACGGAGGTGTGGTTTTATCACATCGCAATCGGGACGGACGATGATGAGCGCGGTTTGCTTGCCCGTATCAATGGCGAGAGCTTCCCTACGGAGGAACACGTACAAGACGCGATAAGCACGTTTCAAGGTGACGTTTCGTAAGAAAGATATTTTCAAAATTACGACCCAGCGCTCACATGTGAGCGCAGACACCTCCTTTTTCTGGCGAGAGGCGGCACGGTGGGCGGGCATGGACTATGACGTGTTTCAATCCAAGCCAGGGCTTGAGCAGAGCACCATCGTGGCGCACTTTCGCACCAGTCGGCAGCTTGAAGCCGTGATCGCGGCTGACCAGGCAAAGCAGGCGGCACGCAATGCAAAGAGAAAACCATGACCCTGAAGCGCATCGGGATAGAACTGGTTGTTGATAACGCGGATCCGTTCTTCAACGCCATCAAGAAAGCGATTGACGCCCAAGACAAACTTGGGGCGTCGGCGGGCGATGCCGCAAAGAAGGCTGACAGCGCCTTTGGCGAGATCGTGCGCGGCGCACAGCGGCAACTCGGTGCGCAGTTCGTCAACATCGCCATGGATGCAGGGCATGCGCTCATCAACTTCTTCACGGGCTCGATTGACCAGGCGGGCAAGTTTGAAAGCACCATGAACCGCTTTGCGTCCGTGACCGGGCAATCCCTCAGTGAGTCAGGGAAATCGGTCAAAGACTTCAGCGCCCTGTTTATTAAACTCGGACAAGATACGCAGTACTCAGCACAGCAGGCCGGGGACGCCGCCGTGGAGCTTGCCAAGGGCGGCATTGACCCCGCAACCATTGCCGCTGGTGCGCTCGCGGATACGCTCAATCTTGCAGCGGCGGGTGAATTGGGACTGGCGGACGCAGCCACCATCGTGGCGAAACAATTGGGCGTCTGGAAAGACACGGGGGTCGATAGCGCGCAAGTTGCTGACCGATTAGCCCAAGCCGCCAACGCATCGACGGTGGATGTCAAAGAGCTTGCGTTGGGACTGGCGAACGTCGGCGGGGTTGCCAAGGCGGCGGGCGTTAGTTTTGATGAGACCGTGCAAACCCTCGCCCTGCTTGCACCGGGATTCTCGTCCGCGAGCGATGCAGGCACATCGTTCAAAACCTTTCTCGCCCAACTTCAGCCCACAACCAAGCCCGCCATCGCGGCCATGGAAAGTCTTGGGCTCTACACCAAGACAACCGGCTCACTCTTCTACGATGCACAGGGTCAGTTCATCGGCATGGACGCCGCAACCAAGCTCCTCCACGACAGCACGGCGGGGCTCTCTGAGGCACAAAAGTCGCTTCAACTGCGCCTCATCTTTGGGCAAGACGCGCAGCGCGCCGCGATTATGCTTGCCGAGCAGGGCGCGGATGGCTTCGACAAGATGGGCGAGTCGATGACGAAGGCCGGGAGTGCGACCGAGCAAGCGGAGAAGAAGCACCAAGGCTACGCCGTCGCTGTGCAGGAATTACAAGGCAGCCTGGAGACGCTCCAAATCGCTATTGGTCAGCGTCTTATCCCGACGCTGACCAATCTTGCAAAAGCCGCAACCGATGCCGTCAACGAATTAACCGACCTTGCAAACGTGAACCAGTTCACTGATAAGACCGAGGAACATATCCTTGCGATTGCCTCATCTTATGAAGAGTATAGTCGTCTTGGTACGCAGGCGAATAAAGAGATCGTCAAGCTCAATGAAAACCAAGGCATCATGGGGCAAGTGCTTGGCACAAACGCTAAGCAGATCACAGGGGTCACGCGAGCGCAGTATGACTTTATCCGTAGCCTTGAGGCGACGGGTGTCCCGCTCCAGAGCGCTATAGAGCAGGCGAAAGGTGTGGATGGCCTCGCACAATCCCTGGAGTCACTCAAAAAGAGTCAAGATCCCGCAACCGCAGCCCAGATCGACGCACTCAGTGTCTCGGTCTTATCGCTTGCGAGCGTCAGCCCCGACGCCGCGACCAAAATGGGTGCACTGATTCGTTCGTTACAATACGACCTTGGGGGCGGCGCGGGACTCCTCTTTGATGTACAGGGGCTTGCGGACGCCCTTCCTGTGTTATCTGCTGAATCGGTGCGCTCTGAGATGGCAACCGGGCGGGCGGGTGCGGCCATG
>Ga0070689_100000121_pt1 | contig 44992 bp, 61 predicted proteins | sample KBSS23HmetaG_FD_64669 | JGI IMG/M metagenome (GOLD analysis project Ga0070689, IMG submission 64669) | Switchgrass rhizosphere microbial communities from Kellogg Biological Station, Michigan, USA - KBS S2-3H metaG | ecosystem: Host-associated > Plants > Roots > Rhizosphere ...
ACCGCGATGGCTTCAACCGCGATGGCTTCAACCGCGATGGCTTCAACCGCGATGGCTTCGACCGCGATGGCTTCAACCGCGATGGCTTCGACCGCGATGGCTTCGACCGCGATGGCTTCAACCGCGATGGCTTCAACCGCGCTGGCTTCAACCGCGATGGCTTCAACCGCGCTGGCTTCAACCGCGCTGGCTTCAACCGCGATGGCTTCAACCGCGCTGGCGAAAAACTTCCACCGCTATGAGTATAAGCTACGAGATTTCCATCATCTGCGATTGTTGCTCAGAAATGACCAGCAGCGGACCCTTTGAAGGTCCAGACGCAATTCAAGCGGTCAAGGATGCGGAGAGAAGCGGGTTTATGACTTCGCTTCACAATGGCCAAGTCATTCACCGATGCCGTGAGTGTGTTGATGCAAGAAAGTATCCGACAATTCCGAAAGGAGGCCGCGTGAAACACCGATTCAAATTACTCGAAGGCGCGGTCCGTAGAATCCAGCAACTCGAAAAGACCGTGGATCATTACGATAGAATTTGCACACGCCTCAGGCGCGGAGAGGCGGCTGATGGCAATGCTGGCCTCTCAAAGGCCAGAGTTTTTCAACCCACTCGTGGCTTCCGGTGCGGAGTTGTTGCGCGACGAAATTCTAAGGGAGGCCGCATGAAACCAACCTCTCTCATAGTCCTCCTCGTCCTGCTGGCAATAGGCTTCACAGCCTTCGGGATAAAATTCCTGTTGCAAGATGGACGGTGGATTTTGGGACCGTGTGATTTAGTTGCTGCGAGCTTTTGTTGGATCATGGCCTGCAAGCTTGGGAGGAAGGAATAAAAATGACCATTCTCGGTTTCACCAACGATGGACCCTGGGACATGCCTGGCCTTGGTCCGCATTTGCAATTTACCTGTCGCAACAGTCCGGCGAAAGACCCATGTGCTGGCGCGACGTTCTACATTCCAGTCAGCAATGCTTCCAAGAGACGGATTATGAAACGCGCCAAGCAGGTTCGCGCAGACTTTCAGCAGAATAAGAAACAAGCGCGGATCAAAGTCCAGACCGCACTAGCTAACTGCAACTATTGGAAGCGGCTGGCCGAAAAGGGTGCGGCTGCAATTGTTAAATGGGGTATGGGGAAATGAGTGAAATAATCGGAAGAATTCAGCCAGTGATCATTTTGCCACTGGACATGATGAGTAAAAAGGACATTGCCATTTTGCGCCGAAACATGCTTTGCGTCGTTGAGTGCAAAGACCCGTCAGCCGTGCGATTTTGCGAACCGCCACCAAACGGTTATTCAGAGCAAGAGAAGGCCGCGATCAAGTTATGCCGATACGTCATGTCGCAAAACTCAACCGTTGGCTGGACGAAAAGAGATCTGGCTGAAAGGCTTGCTGACTTTTTTATTGCTGGTTCTCCATTGGAAGGCGCGACAAGGGTGCCGACCGTTCCAACGACAAAGAAATGATCGTTTCAATTTCTATATTCGTTTTTCTCGCCTGCTGGTCGGGTCTGGTTCTGATGGCGGCGAGAGTGGCCTGGAGGCGATCTGCACCGCCTTCAGGTCAGACTTTTGCTGCACCGTCGCGCGGTCGCAACGTGCGCGGATCGGGATCGCTTCCCGAGACTCCGTTAAATGACCATGGAAATCCTCAGTTTGTGGACAGCTTAAAGCGAAAGCGGACGTGCGGAGGAAGGTTGCAGCAAAACATTTACTTCGTGCCGAGAGAACGGCTTGCGTCGTTTTTGATGGCCATTGCGCCGACGATTAGGAGGGTGAAGTGACACGCGACCGAGCAAAGGCATTGCTTCCGATAATTGCGGCTTACGCCAATGGTGAAACGATTCAGGAATGGATCAAGCGATGGCCGGACTGCGAGAACCCAAAGTGGATCGACATTGATTTTCCGCCATTCGGTAATGCTTCAAAAGTTTTCCGCATAAAACCCAAGCCGCGTGAATGGTGGATTGTTGGCGATTATGCCTTCCTTACACAAAATGAGGCTTTGGATTACGCAGACAGGCGCTTTCCACCGACTACACCGCCTCTCCCGATTCACGTCACAGAAACCCCATGAACCCAAAATTAAAAGCCATCGCCGAGTCCGCCGCCGCCGATCTTGTCGATCTGGTTGCGGAAAAAGAAACCGAAATTCTCGAAGCCTGGAATGCAGCCGAGGAAGAGGCGCAGCTTCAGGAAACGAAACCGAAGTTCAGGCTCGGGTTGGCGATCACGCTGGACCTTGATCAAGATAAAATGGAGACCGCTTTGACTTTCGGCATTCGGATCAAGGCGTCCACGTTTAAAGAAATTCCTGACCCGGATCAAAAAGACCTGCCGTTAAAGGCAGCGTAAAGACAAACCCAAAACGAAAGAGAAAACAGTTATGACAACCCAAGCAGTAGCAGAACCGACAAAGCTTTTCGAGCGGCCAGCACGCGGCCAGGTTGCGCAAACCAAAAAGACAATTCGAGACGAAATCAGCGGCGACCGCTTCAAGATGGCGCTGGCCAAGATCCTGCCAAAGCACGTGACGGCAGATCGAATTATCAGCGTGGCGATCTCCGCGCTCACTCGCAACCCCGACCTTGCCAAATGCGACCCCGCAACTTTTTACCAAGCCTTGATGAAGCTGTCCGCGCTCGGCCTCGAGCCGGATGGCTACCAGGCGCATTTGATCCCCTTCTGGAATTCGAAGCGTAACTGTTTCGAATGCGTCCTCATCGTGGACTATAAGGGACTCGTTGAGATAGCGATGCGAACCGGCATGTTTTCTCAGCCGCCAATCGCGCAGGTCGTTCGCTGGAATGATGACTTTGTTTGGGACAAGGGGTCCGTGATTCGGCATGTGGTTGACTGGAAGTCTGACCGTGGCGCCGTGTATGCGGCTTACGTGATCGTTAAAAGCAAGGCAGGCGGCGAGATTGGACACGTCATGTCCAAGGACCAGATCGAGGACATTCGAAAGCGCAGCAAGTCACCAAATAAAGGTCCGTGGCTAACTGACTGGGACGAGATGGCAAAGAAAACGGTCTTCAAACAAATGAGCAAATGGCTACCTCGCTCGCCAGAGTTTCGGGACACACTGGAAGCCGACCCAGACATTGACCAGCGCCGTTTTGAGGCGTCTCGGCCTATCTTTGACGCAACGCAGAACGCGCCAGCTATTGAGGACCGCGAGCCGGAACAGCTCGCCGAGCGCCAGGAATACGAACCAACGGATCGGGACGACCCAGGTGATCAGGAAGCGCGAACAGAGGCCGAACCGTCCAAAGAGAAACCCGCAGCCAAACCCGTCCAAAACTACGTCAAAGCCGTCAAGGGTTTGCTCAACCTTTCAGGAATAAGCGAAGTTGATCTGATCTCCTACCTTCACCAAACAGGCCAGCTTGACGAAGGGATCGGCACAGTCGCGGCAATGGCCGAGGTCGCAGCTACGACGCTTCAAAAGTGTCATGATAACTGGAACCAGATCGCGACTGAGGTTAAGACGAGGAAGGCGGCCTAATGAAAACCTATTGGGATTATACTGACCAGGAAAGGTCTGAGTTGCCAGAGGTGACAGTGATCGAATTACTAAGGGTTGAGCTTATGGTTGCTGGCGTAGCCAGCCCAAAGCCACCAGTGCTTTTAGACGTGCCAGAATCACCGCTTGGCGGTCGCAAGAAATACTTTGGCGTTGTTGGAAAGTCCAGATACGGAAGCGACGAGTTTCTCGATCCGGTATTTGAGACGCCGGAAAAGGCCCAGGCATTCTTGGACATGCTCGCTTGTCGCCGGGGTTACGATTACGAGATCGGCACCGATACTGAGTACGCCATACCGATCACGGACGCCAAGATCCAGCAAGTGGAACTTTACAGTCTCGATCAGATCAACTCCTTTCGGTCTGAGTTAAAAAACCGCAAAGCAAAGAGTGAGGCCAATGCCAAGGCTCAGTCAGAATTTACCGAGGCCAGCAATAAGGCTGAAAAGGTAACGGAGAGAGTTTGGGAGGACTGGAACAAGCAAAGGCAAATGCGCCAAAGCTTGCGCGAGATCGTTTCCCGATTCTCTGAGTATGTTGGCCTGACAGGCGGCGAGGAACAGACCGCACTTAAGTTTCTTCGAAAGGCCAATTCCATTTACGAAATACAGGCCGCAAGAGAATGGTTTCCCGGAATGATCCCCGAGTTGGAAACCGTCATTGACCAAGCACCCGAGGCGGCATGAACTTTTCGTCCTCCCAAGAAGCTCCGGTGAAGACATCTGCAACTAAGCTATCCGGCGATGTTGAGGGAGGACGGAAGACTTTAGACGAGCGATGCGGGTTGACCTCGGCGAGCGCAGCGCAGCGGCATTCTCTTTGTCCCGGCTCTTACCTTCTCGAACGCGACCAGCCTGAAATACCGTCACCCGACGCCGAGTCAGGAACGCGCATTCACGAAGCGTTGGCAGCGTTTAGTCCAGCCGGACTGTCGCCGGAAGAGGCTGAGACTTATCAAATGTGCGCGGACATGGATCGCGCTGGCGCCGAGACTTGGGGTGTTGGAAACGTGCGCAATTGCGTCGTTGAGGAGCGACTGTGGCACCATTGGTGGAAGCATGGCGAGGGCCAGCTCTCCCACTCAGGCAAACCCGACCGCGTTTACTTTTCAGAAGGCAAACGCGCTCGCATAGTTGACTTCAAAACCGGACGTAATGAGCCGCCTGAGAGTTCAAGGAACAAACAGCTTCGCGATCTTGCCGTCCTTGTCTGGAAAAACTATCCGATAATTGACGAGATAACCGTGGAAATTATCCAGCCTTGGGTCACGCGCACTCCGTCGCCTTGCGTTTACCATTTGCGAGACCTTGAGCGAGCCGCGAAGGAAATGGAAGCGAGGGTTGAAGCTTCGCACCGTGGGGGACCAAGGACGCCAAGCATTGAGGCGTGTCGCTGGTGCCGAGCTTGCGCGATATGTCCTGAATTCATGGCCGCTGGAATGCCGCCAGCAACGGTCAGCCGCGACCTTGGAAAAGTTCCTTGGATAGAAGCGTCCATTGCGAGACTCACCGGCGATCAACTCGGCCAATTCCTTCCTATGGTGCGCCTATGCGCCGAGGTTGCTGAAGCTGAGGTTCGCGCAAGGATTGCCGCCGATCCTAATGGCGTGGCTGGCTGGAAACTTTCGCCTGGACGAATAACCGAGAAGATCATTGATCCACAAACTGTATTCACGCGCTTCGTCGCGCTAGGTGGCACTCAGGACGCTTTTCTTAAAACGGTGAGCGTTGGGAAGGGGAAGCTTGAGAACGCGCTGTGTGACGTAACCGGCGCTAAGGGGGTGGCCTTAAAGAACGAGGTGGCTAGAGTCATTGAAGGCGCGACCGAGGCCAAGCAGGGTGCCGAAATGCTGGAAAGGGACAATGGAAACCACTGATCAACTTCCATTTGCTGAAAAGGCTAAAACCTGGCGCGTGCAATGGCGAATTGGTGACTCGGGAACCTGGAAGCTTTGGCCGGAATGGGCCGACATTCCCGACGAAGAATGGCTACGCGAAGAGGACGCTCAGCAAAGGTTGAAATACTGGGAGACGAGAGGGTTTCCGCTAAACTTTAGAATTGTTGAAAGTCAATGAGTGATCCAATCCACATAATCAGCCTGGGTGCTGGCGTGCAATCTTCAACCATGGCGTTGATGGCTGCCGCTGGCGAGATAATGCCGATGCCGCAACTTGCCGTTTTCGCTGACACGGGAGACGAGCCGTCAGAGGTTTACGATTGGCTCGAACTGTTGAAAAGGCTTCTGCCTTTCCCTGTCAGGGTTGGCCACTATTGCCGACTATCGGACCATCTCTTTGATTCTGGACATACCGAAATTCCATGCTTCATCAAAAACGAGGATGGGTCAGTAGGCTTAGGCCGTCGGCAATGCACGCGAGATTGGAAGTTGCGCGTTATCTCTCAACAAGTCAGGCAACACTTTGATTGCACTCGGCGGCGATTGCCTGACGGATTCTTTACTCAGTGGATCGGTATTAGCCTGGATGAGGTGTCTCGCGCAAAGGATTCCCGCGAAGGCCATACAAAGCACCGCTTCCCACTACTTGAAAAGCGGCTTACACGCTTTGATTGCGTTCGATGGTTGGAAAGTCGCGGTCATAGGCCGCCGAAGTCAGCTTGTGTTTATTGTCCATATCGTGGCCCGAAACAATGGCGAGACAGCAAGGCTAAGGGTGGTGCTGAATGGGACCTGATCCGAACGGTTAGCGCAAAGCTTGCCGCTCGCGGCGAATTTCTAACGGCGCACTGCTTGCCGATTGATGAGGTTGATTTCTCGACCGAGGAAGAACGCGGGCAAATCAACCTGTTCAATAATGAGTGCGAGGGGATGTGTGGAGTATGACACTCAAATTTAGAATTGTGCAAGTATGACTTCGCTCTTTCCACAGTCCGAACAGTTGCCGCGTGCGTCAAAGCATTGGTTTCAAACGCGAGATGGCGACCCATACGGCTATGAAATCTCACGCCGCCACTATTCTGCAAGGCGTTACCGCGAACAAAGGCAGCGTTTGTTCGTTGGGCCTGGGCGCAAGCTAGTCTTGCTGTCCGCAGATGGGGCGGCCCTTTTTGTATGGCGGGCATTTAAGGACAATACCCAACCAGCGCAAATCGGTTTTAACTGCGCATTGTTCCGAAACGAAGGCGACTCTCTGAGCAGTGACCTTATTCGTGAAGCGGTGGAAATTGTCTTTGACCGCTGGGGTCGTGACCGCTGTTACACGTTGGTTAACCCAGCGAAGATCCGCAGCTCAAACCCCGGCTTTTGTTTTCAAGCGGCTGGCTGGCGCAAATGTGCGGTAAGTAAAACGGGGAAGGTTATTCTTGAATTTAGAATTGTGGAGGTGGGGAAGTGACACTTCAACAATTCCTTCGAGAACTGGGTAAGATTAAGGGGTGGACCTTGTGTTCCAATGGCTGGATAAGGCGTGATTGCCGATGTCCGATTGAGGCCGTGGTAGGTTGTGAGGTATCTGGTTGGGTTTACGATGCGGCAATTGGCCTCGGGCTTCGTCCAATGGTCGCCTGTGCAATAATATCAGTCGCCGATAGTCCCACTAAAACCCTTACACCAAGCCATCAACGTCTCCGTAAGCGCCTGCTCAAAGCCTGCGGGTTGAAAGAACCATGAACCTAAACCCCACCGACCACAACTTCAGGCCGGACAAATTCTGGCCAGGCTATTTCGTCTGCCTGACCACCGGCAACGTCTGCGACCTGGCCGAGACCCAGCGTATTATTCGGACGCGGCTTTGTGCTGCAGAGGCCAAGGCCGCGAATTTGGCACCGGCTTTAAGTCGTGAGGAAGTTAAGGAGAAGATGCGGGGTAGGTTTGAGGAAATGAGGAAGGAAGCAGCGGCATGAAGAAACCAAAACTTGTGAGGGTTTTCGGAAATGGCGCAACCGCCTGTTTCGACGATCAAGGTCAGCAAATAGGAGAATTACAGGAAGGTCTGATCGTGCTCTGGGCCGAACATGCAACCAGGCTTGGGTGGGACGTGGACGGTTTGATAGTCGATGGCCATTTTGGAAAATGTAGAATTTTCAAGACCGAGATCGGCTGGAACTGGGAGAGTGCATGACCATCACCTTCGAAGTCTTAGGCCATTGCCAAACAGCAGGCAGCAAACGCGGCTTCGCCATCGCGCGCAAAGGCCAACCCATGACCTTGAATGGCAAATTCAATGGCCGAGTCCTGATCACGGACATGAACCCTAAAGGTCGAGAGTGGAAAAACAGGATCGCTGACATTGCCAGCCAGGCCATGGCCAAACTGGATTTACCATTTCAGGAACCACTACTTACCGGACCCGTCGAAGTCTGGTTTGAATTCAGGATGCCACGACCGCAAAGCCATTATCGCACTGGACAGTTTTGCGGACATTTGAAGGACTCGGCGCCGACCTGGCACATTGGAAGGCCGGACGCGCTAAAGCTGGCACGTTGCGCTGAAGACGCATTGACCGGCGTGGTATGGCGCGACGATTCGCAGATCGTGAAGGAACACCTTGAGAAAGTTTATGGCGATGTGCCTGGAATGAATGTCACGATTTGCACGCTGGCTGTGGCGGTGGAAAGGGTGATGGAGAAACAGGCTGGGTTGGCGCTGGCATGAATATGAGTGTGCAAATCATCCAAGGTGACGCGCTGGAACGTTTGCGTGATCTGCTGGATGGATCTGTTCAAACTTGCGTTACGTCGCCGCCGTACTGGGGTTTGAGAAATTACCAAACTGGTAAATGGGTGGGTGGTGACGAGAAATGCGAGCACGCGGGAAGTGAACGCTACTATACCGAACAATCAGCCGCGGTGTCTGGTGGCGAGGCGTTCTCCGATCCTGGGGTCGCCAACTCAGACCGAGTGAAAAAGGCAAGATGGCGGGAGGCTGGAACCTGCAAGTGTGGCGCGAGGTATGTGGACCAGCAACTCGGTCTTGAGTCCACGCCGGCGGAATACGTGCGCAAAATGGTTGCCGTATTTTCCGAGGTTAAGAGGGTGCTTCGCGACGATGGCACACTTTGGCTGAATTTGGGTGATAGTTACTCACAAGGCAATAAAGGCAACTCAGGCGAGTTAAGAGAAGTCCAAAAGCAGTCCACTAATCACGGTTCACATGATACCCGCCGCGGCGCGGCCATTTCACCAAATCGAAAGAATGGAACCAGCGGGACATGTAAACCAAAGGATTTGATCGGTCTTCCTTGGATGGTCGCTTTCGCGCTGCGTGATGACGGTTGGTTTCTCCGCAGTGACATTATCTGGGCCAAAAAGAACACCATGCCGGAATCAGTCACCGACCGGCCGACCAAGAGCCACGAACACATTTTCCTTTTAACGAAACGAGCGAACTATTTTTACGATCACGAAGCGATCCTTGAGCCATGCAGCGAAGGCACGCACGCCAGAATCTCGCAAGACTTGCAGAATCAGGTTGGAAGCTGGCGGGCGAACGGCGGCGGAAAAACAAACGGTCCAATGAAACCGGTCGCCACGCAATCCCCGGCAAGCTGGAAAGGCAGCGAATTTCACACCGGCAAGACCGCAGACCACCAACTTGGACGCGCGTCTCAGAATAGAAAGGTTGCGCCTGCAGGAAGCGGGATAAAATCGAACGAGTCTTTTGAGGCAGCTTGCGTAATGCCGGTAATTGCACGCAACAAGCGAGACGTGTGGTTTGTTGGAACGCAGCCATATTCAGAAGCTCACTTCGCCACGTTTCCTCCAGACCTTATCAAACCCTGCATTCTCGCTGGCAGCAGGCCGGGAGACACAGTGTTAGACCCATTCGGCGGATCGGGCACGACCGGCATGGTCGCGCTAGAACTTGGACGCAAGGCGATATTGATCGAACTCAACCCGGAGTATTGCCAGCTAATACGCCAGCGAACGAACGTAACCCCAGGACTTCAACTCGCATGAAAACCCTTAGCATTATCGAGCGCGCCAGTCTCAGGCTGGAAAGCCTCGGCGTTTACAAGCGAAATTGTCACACGACGAATTTTCTTGAGGGGAAAGGCGTGCTAGTGGTGAGACGGTTTCCGTGCGAGAACCTTTCGATCGGCGCACAACTTGAGCCGGTGTTTCACACGTTTGAGCCGACAGCGCCGGCGAAGGTCGTGCTTGAGGCGTTTATGTGTTTGGGATGAAGGCGGAATTTTCAGGGCAAGTAATACCTGTTTTGTTGACAGGCCAGTTTTATTGCGACGTTTTGTGAAACGAAAACCGAAAAGACTTACCACCGCTGCCGGCACAGGCTCACCCTCCAGGTGTTCACATGGCGTCGCAACCAATGACGCCGGCAGCATTGGTCAGTCACCTCGGTTTTTGAAAGTAAGTAATCCCTTTTTATGTTAGCGCGAGATATTCGTAGAAATTATTTCCGCCTTTTGAGAGACCCTCGCTGGGAATTGCGGCTCAAGGAATTGCTGGCTGAAAAAGCCGCTGATAAATTTAAGTAGAGTTATGCCATACTTAAACCTAGACCTAGACTACTTCGACCATCCTAAAACGATGCGATTGGTCAGACTGCTGGGAGTGGGCGCTGAACTGTTTCCAGTTCGACTGTGGTGCTATTGCGGAAAGTTCCACTACGAGGATGGGCGGTTTGAGGGCTACTCCCCGGAGGAGATCGAATCTCGCGCCGGTTGGAAGGGGAAGGAAGGTCTCATGCTTCAGACCATGAAACAAGTGGGTTACATGGAAAGAAGCGCAGGACATTGGCAGATGTGCAACTGGAATGAGCACCAGGGACACATAGCGAAATATAGGGAAAGGGGCAGGCAGGCAGCCATTGCTCGATGGTCGAAAGCGAGGGATGATCTTGATGCCACAAGCAATGCCACAAGCATTGCGGGAAGCAATGCTCCAGCCTTACCGACTAAACCGACTGATCCAAACCAGCCAGCTAAACGATTAAACGGTGAACGGTTAACCACGATCGAGGATCGATCCAATGGGGAATTAACCGTTACCCGTTCATCGATTAACCGCGATAAGGAAACGGAATTGATGGGACGGCTGACCACCGCGCTTGGCATAGACGAAATGGAAACAACCGGAGGCCATTGGCGAGTTAACCACGTGAGAAAGCACCCGGCACTGTTGGAGCGTGCTATTGCCGAGGTGGAGCGAATGACGAAGGAAGGCGAGACGTTCACAGTCAATGCCGCAGCCTGCCTTGAAGATCTGGTGAAGCGATGGAAGTAATTCCTATCAACGTCGCACTCAAGCCAACGTGCCGCGAATGGCGCGGCATTGTGGGAGCTTTGGCAAAAACAAATTCATTACCAATGCGATTTTTTGAAAAAAACAGGATTTCCGCGAAAAATCGCCATTTCAGGTTACCTGTCGCTACCGACAAAAAACCGCAGAGTTTTCAAATTTTCGTTTTAACTAAAACGTGATAATCCACCAATCCCAAGCCAAGAAGCCGTGCGGGTTGTGCCTTTACCGGGTTGGTTTTGGCCTCACATTCATTTCCACTCGGCTTGCGGTAAATAAAAAGACGGCGTGGAAGTGGTTTGCTGATTCACCACCAGAGCGAAGGCTTACGAGAAATACAAAACCATTTCAGCCATCCAAAACAGACAGTGCCGAAAAGGCTAGACGCAACGCAGTTAGACTTTTCTTAGATCAGCTTCGCGCCACCATTCAGTTTTCCAGATCGTATTTTATCACCCCGCACGAACTCGCCAGGGCCGCGAGGGCTTATTACCACGCGAACAAAGATCGGATAAAGCGTGTTTTAAAAAAGAGCGACAATCCCGAACGCAGGCTTATTCGCGCAATGCGGTCGCGCACGTGGAAGGTTATACACGATCAAAGGTCAAACAAGAGACTTAGCTGGTCGCGTGAACCGATCGGATGTGACCGGACAACTCTCATGAACTGGCTTCAGTCAAAATTCCAACCGGGAATGAATTGGAACAACTACGGTCCAGTTTGGGAGGTGGATCACGTAAAGCCTTGCTCAAATTTCAACCTTCTCGAGGAGGAGGAGCAGCGGAAGTGTTTTCATTACACAAACCTTCAACCACTTTTTAAAACAGAAAACCGAAGGAAGCACGCGAGGGTTTTGGTGTGAGCAAAAACCCGGACACCATTTCCGCGAAAGAACTTTGTGAATATACCGGACTAACCGATCAGCGCCATCGGCAGTTAGCGAAAGCGAACTGGTTTCCAGACCCAGTGGAAGGGATGTATAAGCGCAAGGCCACAATTCGCGGCGTGATCAATTACTACCAAAAGACAGATGAGCGCACTCGCAGCACAAAGGAGGCAATCGCGCAAGAGAAGCTAAAGAAAGAGAAGCGCGAGAACGATGAGGCCGCAAAATTGCTAGTCCTCAAATCCGACGTGGCGGAAGACTTGGGAAAATTTATCACATCCGCACTTTCCTTTATTCGTCAGAAGTTTGAAAACGATCTCCCAATGTCTATGAGTGGAATGGGGGTTCCAGAAAACAGAATTATAGGCGAGAGGCTTTACGATGACCTGGCAAAAAGATTCAGGGATGAGTTGATGAAATGGAAAGTATAAGCAAATACCTTGCGGAGAATTGCTGCGCGGACCCAGACCGACGACCCATGCCAGAGTGGGCGGCTGAAAATATGGAGTTGTCCCCGCCGATTACCGAGGAGGGTAAATTCAATCCGTCCAAATCCAGACACTTTTTAGAAATCTTTGCGGCCCTGGACGATCAGCGCACGCGCGAGGTAAACGTGTTAAAGCCAGTGCGCGGTGGGGGTTCTCTTGTCGGAGATGTTTGGATCACGTCATCTTTGGGAAAGCGACCAACGCAGACGATGTGTGTGTTTCAAACCGACTCAGATGCAAAGATTCATTTCTTCGACCGATTGAAAAAGGACATTGAGAAATGCAGGTTCACGGCGCCGTTGCTTCCGGCGCGCTACGAGTGGTCGGAAATCTTCATGACGAGCGGTCACACGCTTTATATCGGCGGTCCGGGGATAAGCAATCTGCAATCCAAAGGCGTATGCCACCTTTGGATGGATGAACCTTGGCTTTATCCTTTGGGCCGCATGGCAGACGGGGAGGCACGTGTCGGAGACTATCTCAAAAAGCACATGTCGAAGATATTGCGCACGTCGCAAGCTGGCGTGTGTGATGGCCGCAATCTAACAGACTGCGACTGGTATCGCGCCTGGTCAACCGGCGAACAAAACGAGTGGGAGGTTGCCTGCCAGCATTGCGGTCGATATTTCGAGCCGGTATTCAGCGGTACTCGAGAAGACGGCAGCTTTTGGGGTGTCACTTGGAACCATCACCGATCGGCCAATGGCGACTGGGACGTTGCGAAATGCACGCCGACCGTGCGTTTTGAGTGTCCGCATTGTGCCAAGCCGATTATGGACACGGCGCAAACCAAGCGAGAATGGAATCGGACTGGGCGCTATCACTTGATAACTGAGGCCAATGTGAGACGCCGCGGGTTTCATTGGGAAAGCGTAATCGATTACCCCTGGGACGAACTCGTTTTTCTCTGGCTGAACGCTTGCAACGCTTTCTCGCGTGGGGACATTCGGCCAAAGCTACAGTTTTTCCAGAAACGCCGAGCGATATTCAAAGACGAAGAATCGATCCTGCGCGGCGGCCTAAACCTTCGCCGAACAGTTTACGAAATCAAATCCGACTGGCCGGATGAGAAGGCAAGGTTTCTCTCAGTGGATCGACAAGAGGAAGATCTGTTTTGGTGGTCAGTGCGCGCCTGGTCATTGGAAAAGTCTCGGCGCCTTGGTTTCGGCAAGTGCTACGGGTTTGCGGCGGTCGAAGAGATCCGAAAGAAATTCAACGTGCCGGCAAACAGGACGTTTATGGACTCAGCCTATATGCCGAAAGGTGATCACGGTGTTTATTCAGCGTGCGTCAAATACGCGTGGACGGCCGTCAGGGGTGCGCCGGAACATTTTTTCATTCACAGGCTGAGAAACAAGAGGCTTGTGCAAAAGTCCTATGCGCCAGCCACGTTTGGCGATCCTGGCGCCGGGACTCCGACTGAAGGTCGCCGCCACTGTCCATTGATCCGCTTCTCGAAGCCGCAAATGAATCAGAAAGTCCAGGAGTTGATCGACCATGGTCATTGGGAAGAGCCGATCACCGGCGAAGATCCTGAAATGGAAAAGGAGTATTCGGCGCAAATGTCAGCCAGGGTCAAAAAGACCTCTTACAACGCGAAGACTGGCGAGGCGTCGGTTTTCTGGCGTGAAGCGAAAAATGATCATGCGAGGGACTTGGCGAATCAACAGGTTCTCGGCGCGATCCTTCGGGAATTGTTACCAGACCCGGCGAGCGAGAGGCTGACGCCGAGCGAGCAGAAGGAAGTGGAGGTTGTGGCGGCGTGAATGATCGCTCAACAGATCCTTTCGGGTATTGGGTTGAGATTCCAAAGCCGCCAGCAGGACCGACCACGCTTGAAATTCTGCGCGAGATAGCAATTTCAAAACTCAAAGCTTTAGACGAAAGCGATCCTGAAGGCTCGCACGCGAAGGCCGACGAAATTCTCTGCGAGCTACTGAAAAGCCTGGGCTGCGCGGACGTGGTCAAAGAGTTTGAAAAGCTGGAAAGGTGGTATTCGTGAAATGTTCGTTATCGTTAAAGAAAGGCATTGACACCCCATTTACACCTCCTATAGTCGCTCAAACAGAACCTGATTGGCGCATAAATGAAGGCAACCGAGTTTCGGGACCCTGCGGAGTCTAACGAAGCCAGCGCCATCGACACCCCCGGTGATCACTTTCTCGAAGCGCACTGTCCGCAATGCCAGCACGCGGTTGATGCGGTTTGTCCAGGGTGCGGCTTCCACGTGGAACAATCGGGCGCGTCAAGTTCTACCGGCACAACCGGCCTATCCGAATATCACCGACGCCTGATCCTTCTCGTAATGAACTCGCGTAATGCGAAGTTCACGCTGCAATGCCTTCTCATCGCCACCGGGGACGCCTTTGCTGACGGGTTCTCTATGACTGACTTTGCCAAACGCTGGGGTGTCGGTCGCGCCACCGTATCGAAGCATTGCAGACTGATTTGCACACAGCTTGAGATTGTTCCATCGCGCTACATGATGGCTGAAGAAATGGCGGGGAAGTTTAGGCTGGCTAATCGGAGGCCGAGTAAGGTGAAGGCGTGAAGAAAAAGAGAAAGATCCCGCGGCGCAAGGTGGTGAGAATTCCCTTTATCGAAAGCGGCTATTGCCTGCGAACTGTCGGCCTGGCACTCATTCAGGGCACGCTCAGAGAATCACCTGCCGAGTGCATTCGGATGCTGCCAAATTTCAAAGGGTGCGAGGTTGTTCATATAACGATAACTAAGGTCTTCAAAGGTCAGATATTGGACCGAATTGAGCCTTGGTATTGGAAATAATGACCGACCTCACCGACAACGGCCTGCAAATCGACCTTGCCTCAACTGGCGCACGTTTCACCCCGGTTGAGTTGAAGCTTCCCGAGGACATGCCGAAAGCTGAGTGGGTTCACGTCGGCCAGAAGCTTTTGCGAGCCGATCAGGTCATGCAATGGTGGATCGGTGACTGGGCACAGTTCGGGGCCGGGAATCCAGACAAGGAAGGGTGGCGACAAAAGGGTGCTTTGATCGAGTTTTGCAAGGCGAACAGGGTGGATTATGGGAATTTGAGGAATAAGAGTTGGGTTTCAGGTTCTATCCACCTTCAGCTACGGCGTGACAGCGTCTCGTGGGGCTTTTATCAGGAAATAGCTCCACTTCGACCACGCGAGCAAAAACTCTGGCTCGAAAAGGCGATCTCTCAGGAATTAAGCAGATCCTCGCTACGCCAAGCGATCCGCATAGCAAACGGCGAGGAAAATGCACTCTTGAGCGACGGGCCACGCATTGAATTCGGCACACAATACTTTGACAACCTCAAGGGCTGGCTTTTGAAGCGGCCGCCAGAGTTTTGGACCGAGAACAGGCGTGAGGTTTGGGAAGGTCGGATCATGGAATTGGCAAGAATTGTTTCAGGGACCGTCTGTCACGCCGCGTGACATTGCGAAATTTCGCATTTGTTGACCGTTCGCCAAGTGCGAATGGCGTTCAACCCTTTTATCGGCTGGTCACAAACCGAGCTTGAGAACGAATTAGAGCTTGCGCAGACCGACCTCGCGCAAGGAAAGACCACGACGCAGGCCGGGGATGGCAATGTCATGGTCAAAAGCCAGATTTCAGCGCGTCCCGAGGTGCGGATTGAGACCATTTTACGCGCGCTGAACCGAATTGCGCCGAGCACTTACCCACTGGCCGACTGTTTGCGGATCACTTCGGCCAGGATCGTTTTCTCAGACGGTCCAGGCGCTTCCAGCGCGGCACCAGTAACTCCACCGGTTCAAAACGCCATCACCTATTCTGGGCCGCCGTCGATCAACCCTCCTTACATTGCGGCGATCGTTGTCGATTCTGATGGTCGCCAGTGGCAATACTTCCAGGGGTCATGGCATTGAGGACCAAAGCGCGACATTCAGCCAAGCTTCCGGCGCCAGCACGTAACGGCTTCCAGGCCGCCGCCGAGCCTTATAAGATTGTAGATCGCCGATCTTCCTTCGGATACGCGAACACCTTAATCGAGTCCGCAACCCAGACCCAGGACCGAAAAAAGGTCGATCTCGTCGATTACGACATTCACCGAACGGTCAGCAGCTTTGGCCGGCGCACGTTGATGAGCCTGGCGCGCACGATGGTTTGGAGGATGCCGGCGCTGGCCGCGTCCATCCTCGAGCAAGCAAACCTGGCAGTAAACCCGTTCCAGCCGATTTACCTTGGATCTGATGAGAGATGGGGGAAGCAGGCGCGCGAATGGCTGGATGGATTCCATGCGGTCATAGACGTTGCTGGCTGGCCTTACAATTACGAGAGTTACTGCGAAAGCCTGATTTTTAACAATGTCGTTGATGGCGACATCTTCACGCTTTTGACCGAGGACGCCAGCGGCAATGCCAGGGTCCAACAGATAGGCGCACACCGCGTCGGTGGTCGGTATCAGACCGGAGGCACTTGCGCCGTGCGTTACGAAGGAAACAAGCTTTTCATTGATAAGGTATTGATCGACGATTCCCTGCCTTACACCTACGCGACCGCCGTGGAATGGGAGGCGCCGATCATTGATGGGGTTATCCTGGACGACCTCAGCCGCGCGATTGCCTATCGGGTTTATTACGACCCGTCTGTCAGTGACAAATACCGCGATATTTCCTCAAGAAACCTGTTTCCCGCCTTCCTGCCGATCATTCCCGGCCAGGTGCGCAACTTCTCGTTGCTGGCCTCTTCGATATTCGACTGGCAAGACCTTCAGGAGTTCAAACGCTGGGAAATGCTGGCGCAAAAGGCGTTTTCGACAAAGACAATCGTCGAAGAGAACGAGACTGGGGACGTGGACACGTCGAAAGCGGTTATTGCATCGCCAGCAACTATGGACACGGACGGCAACCAGACCGCGCCGACGATGCAGAAGCTGGACGGGGGGATATACACCTATTTCAAGAGCAATACGGGATCGAAACTGACGGCTTTCAATTCCGGTGACCGGCCTGGACGCGGCACGAAAGACTTCATGGACGCGACCGTTCGCGACGCCTTCCGCGGCACCGAATGGGACGTTTACTTCTCCCTAGATCCTAGCCTTGGCGGTGCTCCGATGCGCACAGTTGTTGATCGCGTCAATCGCACGCTTAAAAAGCGTCGGCGCATGGTTGAGATGAACGTCAGGCGCGTGGACGTTTACGCACTGGCCAAAGCTATCAAGTCGGGTCAATTGCCGGCCAATAACGAGTTTTGGCGCTGGACCTATCGTCCGCAAGCCGACATCACCGCGGATCGACGATACGAGTCACAGACGGACATCAAGGAATACGAGAAGGGGTTTGTGAACTTAGAGGATATTGTCGCGAAACGTTCTGGGGACTGGCTTCAGCGACGCACCCAGCGTGAGGCCGAGGCTCACGACAAACTGACGCGAGCAAAAGCACTCGCCGACGAGTTTGATATTTCGATCCAGGAAGCATTGAACGAGCTCGGCGAGACCGGCGCAGTCAGCTTCTCAATGGCGCGGCGTGACACCGGCGAGGACGCGCTGACGACTGATGACGCCGAGGACGAAGGGAAAGGACAGAACGCAAGCTAATGAAGCAATACCCGCACATTATTTCTGAGCTTTTCCACAAACCACTATTGATCACGCAAGCCAGGCACGCGGCAATTGTTCGGATACTTGAAGCGCGGATTGAGGGTGGTTCAACTGATCGACGCGCGGAGATCGAGGTAAATCCACCTGACGAATCCGAGCAAGATCCAGCCGTTCAAGTCTTCGGACCATGCGCGATCATTCCCGTGCATGGCGTTGTCACGCGCTACGCTTCCGACATTCCAGCTTCGAGTTGCGGGTGCGGCATGGACGTAGTGTCCGCAATGATCGACGAGGCGCAGGCCGACAGAAGCGTTCAAACCATTCTGTTCGACTTTCGCACGCCAGGCGGATCGGTAAATGGAATTCCTGAAATGGCCGCCAAAATTGCCAGCAGCCGAAAGCAAACCGTCGCGTTTACAGGATCGGAATGCTGCTCTGCTGGCGTATGGCTGGCTACGCAATGCCAAAGCTTCTTTTGCTCACCGTCTGCCACGGTTGGATCGATTGGTGTCTGGACAGCTTATGCCGACCTGACGAAGCAAATGAAAAAGGAAGGCGTGGCAATTCAGAGTATCAGCGCCGGCAAATACAAACTCATGGGTGCCTACTGGAAACCTTTGAGCGACGAAGAAAAGGCCATGTTGCAGGCTGACGTGGACAAGATTTATGCGCAGTTCAAGGATGCCGTGAATGCGCGAAGGCAGGTCGATGATGAATTTATGAACGGTCAGGTTTTCGACGGCGAGAAGGCTTGCGAGATTGGACTTTGTGATGGCTTAATCGATGAGATTGGGGAGTTGATCGAGGACTAATTTGTTGACGTCCCGCGTTGCCTTGGAATGGCAACATTTAAGATTTTCCACATTTCTAAAGCGAACGCGCGAATCGAGGAACTCGAAACCCAGCTAACGGCGGTCACCAAGGAACGTGACGAAGCGCGCACCGCACTGGAATCCAACGCCAGCGAGGTTTCCGCCAGCGCAGAGCAGCTTCAAAGGGATCTCGATACCGCCAAGCAGACCATCGGGACGCTTACCGGCCAATTAAGCGCGGCCACGACCACTGTCACCGCCAAAGACACCGAGATCGCGGCACTCACCACAAAACTTTCATCCAAGGACGGCGAGGTAAAAATTCAAGTCGCGCAACAGGTCGCGCAGACCCAGGCCGCGCTTGGCCAGCCGCCAATGCCGTTGGTTCCCGAAGGCGCGAAAGCCGCAACAAACGGATCGACCGGCCTTGAAAAGATTGTCGCCGGTTGTCGCGCTGGCCTAGAAGCCGGTGGATTCAAACGCCAGAACTGATTTCATGTCCACCGCATCTGACAAAAAGCAGCACTCCGCACCCTCGCACAAGGAGACGCTAAAATCTCACCACTCAAGAATTGATACCGAGAGGTCAAAGGCAGCTGCTGAGCACGAGAAGCTTCACGATCTAATCGTCGAGATCCAGAAAATGGATATGCCGACCACTCCCGCTTTTCGGAAGCACATGGACAAGACTCAAGAACAAAGCTCGAAGCTGGGCGGGGTTCTCGTGGCCTTGAGCGACCTTAAACACCCCGAAATTTCCGAAAGCTAAACCACCGAACAAAAATTTATGGCTGACACATTTTTAACGCTGCTCGACATCACCAAGCAGAACGGCACCGATCAGGCCGTCGGCGTGGTGGAAGAGGTCCGCACTTACGCTCCTGAAGTCGATGTTTTACGGGGTCGCGCCATCAAGGGGACAACCTACAAAGCTCTTGTGCGAACAGCCCTTCCAGGCGGCCCCGCTTTTCGTGCAGCCAATACCGGCGCGGCGGTTATAGCCAGCCGCTGGGATCAGCGCGTCAATCAAGCTTTCTTCCTCGATGGCCAGGTCCGTATCGACGAAGCGGTTTTGAACGCTTCCGAGTTTGGACCTGAATTTGTGATGGCCAACGAGGTGACCGGCGTGGTGAAGCAGAAGATGATCGCGCTCGGCAATCAGGTTTACTACGGCAACCCCTCAACGACTGACTTCGGTTTCGCTGGCTTCGTTTATCTCTACGACCCGGTCGCAATGGAAGTCACCGCGAACGCAACCGGATCTCTTGGCGCCACCACTTCGAGCGCCTGGCTCGTCGTAAACAAGCCTGACTGTGCTGAATTCATTTACGGCAACAACAAGGGCCTTGAAATGGGTCAGTGGATGAAGCAGGCCATCATCGGCACGAATACGCAATACATGGGTTGGGTGAACAATCTCAGCGGCTATGTCGGACTGTCTTTCAATTACGCCAAGTCAGTTTGCCGGATAAAGAACCTGGCCGCCTACGGCACCGCATCAAACACAGGTTTGACTGATGAGCTGGTCGCCGCGGCACTGGCAAAATTCCCGGTTGGAGTGGTTCCGACTCACCTGTTTTGCACACGCGCACAGCGGTTCTTCCTGCAATCCAGCCGCACGCCGGTTTATTCGAGCGCCGGCAAGGCTGGGGTCACCGCCAGCCTCAGCTTGCAGTATGCGCCGACGCCGACCGAATCCAACGGCATTCCATTGATCGTGACTGACTCAATCCTCGACACCGAGACCGCGACAACTGCCGCCACGCCTTACTAAACCGTAACGACGAAACGACCAAGCACACTTTATGGCAACACAAGTTTTGAACACTCGGTTGATGCGCGATGCCGCACTGGTCATCACCAAGGCTCTCCCAGGCACCAGCGCGAGCAACACGACCGACGCGATTGACATCGGCTCTGGACCTTTCCGACCTGAAGAAGTCGTGGTTGAGGTTAAGATCCCGGCCATCGCCGAGCACGTCACCGCAGGCAATCATATCGTTATCGCGCTTTGGCACGCGGATACCACGACCCTGGCCGCGCCAGTGGAGCCTGTCCCGGCTATCACTATTGATCGGATAGGCGTGGTTTCAACTGGATCTCTTGGCAGTGTGTGGCGCTTCAAACTTCCGATTGGAACGAAGCGGTATATCGGCTTCCGGCAAACGGCTGGCGGCACGGACACGCTGTCCGGTTCATCGATCACATACTCGATTTTGGTATAGGGTCACGGGTGATTGTTTAGGGTTCTGATTGGCTGGCTGGCTCGCGCTGGCCAGCCAATTTGGTTTTTTAAGATATGAAAAAGAAATTCGCTTTTGCCGCTCTTTGCCTGATCGCTTTGGCTGTATTCGCCGAGGACATTGTCAATCGCACGATCCGCTACCGAAAAGACGCGGTGATCAGCATTGATGGCACCGTTGTTTTCAAGGACGAAGATGCGGCGTGGACAAACAAGAGTCCGAACTTCCGGGCGCTTTCATTTATGAGCGGGTCGCTGGTGGACGGCGCTCCGGCCTTACAGTTCGGATCTCAGAACTTTATTTTTGAGGATGCCACAAATGGCGGAAACAATGGGATAGTCTCTATCGGTAACGGTTCATGGGATCGCGACTTTATATTTTATGGAGTCAGCGGCCAGCTCTGGATGAGGGGCGCGATTATGATGGGAACAAACGATCCATCGCAATGGCCAACAGCGCCAACTGGTGGAGGTGGCTCGGCTGTTGTAAACTCGAACGGCACAACCTACCTCCTTTCCTCCCTACCCAACACAGCGACGTGGGCCTCAACCAATCCCGTAGCTCCAAATATACGATTCGGGACTTCTGCAACCGGAAACAATAAGTCAGTCACGAACACATTCGCTCCGGGGTTCTCAAGCACGCCAGTTGTTACCATAGCCGCCGGAACAAACGACTTGCCTCACCTGATAACCGTCACAACGACAAACGTCATTTTCGGCGCGGCACAAACAAACGCTTCGATTCGCTGGATTGCGATTGGATCACCATGAAAAAAGACACCATCCTTCTACTGTTTGTCTGCTCGATTATTTTCGCAGCGGCGCTCTATTTGATTCCTGAGTCTCGCGCTACCAGCTTTCCCCCTGGCCAAGCCAACAACACAATCAACCTGACGCTGCTTTCGACAACCACGTCGAACAAGACTGGCAGCGCCTTTTTTGTCGAGAGTGTCAGCCTGCACACGCTTCAGCTAACCACATTTGCCGGGACGAACGTTTGCAGCAATATCATTTCCGCAAGCTTGGACGGCGTCGGGTGGGTCAATATCGCAACGCAGTCTTACGGCACAAACTCACTCACAAACTTTCTGACGTTCTCGGGAAGGTATTCGTATATCCGCGCATCCTTCGGAACGACAACCAACACCACAAACACGATACTTTATCTCGGCGGCAGGCAGTAAAAAACGCATGAGGGTTTTCGCGCTCATCTTTTTGCTTCCACTGGCGGCCTTGGGTGCTGGCAATATCTACGTAGGCCAGTTCTACGGCAATGGCGCTGGCCTCACCAATGTTTCAGGTGGTGGCGGCGGAACCGGCCAAACGAATTGGTCAATTTTCGACATTACCAATTCGGCCTATCTGACAAATTGGTCATTGCTTTCGACGAACGACTTCACGTCCACGAATGACGTTCGGGTTTTGAACCTGACGAATGCCGCCAACACTCTCGGTGGTGACGGATCTGCACTGACTGCGCTTAACGCCTCATCTATATCGAGTGGAACGATTCCTGATGCCAGGCTGAGTCAGAAGGTTGCGACAACTGACGCAGAGAACAGGTTCACCGTTTCAAACCATTTTACTTCTTACGTCACAATTGAAGGACCAATGAACACTGCTGGCATAACGAATGTCGGCGATGTTAAAAGCACGACATTTACCGGAAGCGGATCGGGATTAACCTCCATCCCACTCGCCTCGCTTCCTGATGGTGTGCTGACCAATAACCGAACAGCATCCACCACGTTCTCAAACGATGTCGCGATAGATCCAGCGCACACGCTAACCGCAAACGGTGGAATTACTGCGGGGAGTGTTAGCGCTATCGGCGGCGACGTTTACGCAAATAGATTTTTTGGCCTGATAAATACCAGCCAAGCATACACGGGACATGGGGGCGGCCTTACGAATCTGACTGGTGGGAATGTTATCGGCGCAGTGGCACAGGCGACGCACGCGACGAATGCGGATAATGCGACGACGGCGACCAGCGCGACCACGGCCACAACTGCCAGCTTCGTCACCCAAGCAACGCTAACAAATGCGGTTACAAACCTTCCTCCAATCGGCACGGCGGGAACCTACACAAAAGCCACGTTTGATGCGCAGGGCCGAGAGATAAGCGGGACGACGTTGAGTGCGAGCGATATTCCGACGCTGACCATATCAAAACTCTCTGATGCGGGCACAGCGGCCTACTCCAACGCGACAGCTTTCGCTTTGGCGGCTTCAGTAGTGACCACGAACAACCTAACAGCGACGAATGACACGCGGTCGCTAAAACTTACCAACGCGGCGAACATTTTCGGCGGTGATGGATCTGCACTGACTGCGCTTAACGCCTCTTCAATTTCCAGCGGCACCCTTCCCCTCGCCAATCTTACCGCAACCGCAACGACTAACAACGCAGTGTTAACCAGTGGCCGAGTGCAAGTCGGTGATGGTGGCCGAGGTGTCGCTAACGCTACCGCGTCCGGTGCTGTGCCGATTGATGCGGATGGGACGGCGACGATAGCCTCTCAGGTTGGCACTCTCTTTCTTGGAACGTTAAGCGGTTTGCAAATTGGGGGGACGGCTACTCCGACGAGTGGGTTGAGTGTGAGTAATAGCGCGAATGCTTCGGGGGTGCTTATTCAGACCAACGGAGGATTGAGCATTAGCGGTTCTCAGACCAATGGTGGTCTGGATTTCAAATTTGTCGGTGCTGGGGTTACAAGAATCAGAGGTCCATCAAGTCAGGTGTTTGCATTTCTTGGCGGAGGCGGCGGCGCGTATTTCTCTGACGGTGGTAATTCAATGGTCATGTTTAATAATGTCTTTTATCCAGATGTTTCAAGGGGGGTGAGCATTGGTAAGGCCGGAAACTTCGTAGATGCCATTGTTGCCACCACGGTTTCTGCTACAAACACAATCACGGCCACGAATGGCTTTATCCTTCCACTCACAGCTACGCCCCCCGCGATTGCTCAAAATGGCGCTCAACTGTGGTCAGATGGAACAAATCTTTGCGTAATTCTTCAGAATGCTGGAGGAGTTAAGACGACCAACAAAGCAACGCTGAGTGCCTGGCCGTGAGATTCCTCCTTCCAATGCTGTTTGCGGTGAGTGCGATGGCGCAAGAGTGCTTTGACCTATGGCCAACAGCCTACTAAGCGCCGAAATGGAACGAGCCGCTTCCGCGTTGCAAACCGCGATTGCGGATGGCGAGATCGACGCATCCTCGACCTTCACTTGGAAAGGGACGGACTATCCCTGCATCGGCGTCTGGAACGAGACGAGCTACATGGGACCAGGCGGAATGACCCCACTGGACGATCTGACGTTGCAAGTCTTGAAAACTGAGTTTAGCGGCGGATCAACCATTTTCACCGGCGTAGATTTCCCGAAACTCAAGGACGACGTGATCTTTCAGGGTAAAACTTTCAGGATCGATATTATCCAGCATTCGCCGGGGAATTACATCAAATACACCTGCATTGACCCGGCGAAGGGGAGTTGAAATTTTGGTGTTTTCCGTCTAAAATCCAAGCATGAAAATAGCCTTGGGAAACGGTCTTTTTGCGGAGATTGACGACGCGGATTATGATTTGATTTCTCGGTTTCGCTGGCACGTCACAAAAGGGCCGAAGGTCGCACGAACTTTTTACACTCAGGCCTATGTTGGTGGCGGACACAAGAACCAAATCTCCACATCAATGCACCGGCTGATTATGTCGACACGCGATGGTGAAATGGTTGATCATATTGACGGGGATGGCTTAAACAATCGGAGGAGCAACCTTAGAATCTGCAATCAGATTCAAAACTGCGCAAACTCCCGACCGCACCTCGATAGCAAAATGAACTTCAAAGGGGTGCGATTCAAAAATGATGCCAACCGAAAGAAGCCATACGCCGCCAGAGTTAGATTCAATGGGTCTTTTTATCATCTCGAGCACTTCACAACCGAGAAGGAGGCCGCAGAAGCTTACGATGCAAAGCGGCTAGAGCTATCAATGGAATTTGCTGGCACAAACGCCAAGGTCGCCAGCGGGGGATTTGCCTGATGCCTGTCGGATGGAACCAGGAAGGCTTCGACAACGCTTTCAAGGAACTGATCAGGAATTGCGAAAGCTCGAAATGGCCTCGGTCACTTAACAAGCACGGTTTATTCGTCACCCTCCGGGCACTCAAGGAAACCGAGCGCGCCAGTCCTGAAAAGATATTCCATGAACTTGGTCGCGAGATAACCGCCAAGCGCGAGAATGGCACCAGTGGACCCCTACCGATAAGCATCGCCATCGCGGCAAAACGCGCCTCGAGGTCCTGGACCAAGCAAGGCGACATCACCGGCCATTCGAAGGCGCAGAAGGCGAAGGAGATTCGCAAACTGAGCATTAAAGCCTGGCGCAACCAGATCACAAAGAAACTCAAAGGCATGTTGAAAGGCCGAGAAATCTCAACCTCATTCATCAAGTCCGGCTACGTGACGATCATTCAAAAGCTGGGACCGATCATTGGTGGACGGTACGATCGCAGCGGGGGCCGCGGCGTCCCTGTCAGGGGATCTGCCAAGGGTCGAGTAAGTCCAGCGACACCAGGAAACCTTCAATTAGTGATCGAAAACTCGGCATCGGCTAAAACCGAAAAGCGCGGCGGGTTTCATAGGGTGGCGGATCGAGCCTTTCAGATAGCCTTGGACGCCGAAGCGAACCAGATCCTCAATCACCTTACCGACGAAATGAAGCCGGAAGTTGACCATTTCAACCGGCGCCAGCATTGACCGCCAGCCGCTATTGATATGAATACACTGATAACGTTAGCGGATTTTTCATTGCGAACAGGCGGAAGCGACAATGGCTTTATTAACGCCCTGCTCACACTGCTTGTAATTGGGGTTTGTGTCGGCCTTATTTGGGCTTTTGGTCGGTGGATAATCCAGAAATTTGCAGCTCCTCCGGCTGTGATGGTTTGCCGGAATGGCCTCTTTTTGTTCCTGGGACTTATCTTCGTTATCAACTTCTTGGTCTCTTTGACGGGACACCCATTCATTCGGCTGTAGGGTTCAAAAATGGACCTCCTTTCCTTAGCCGATCGCGCTTTGGTCGCTTACATCCAGTCCGTGCTTATCGGCACCGACGCGGCTGACAACGTCAGGCCGGCCAAGGACTCCGAGATCAAGTATTTGCCGCAAACCGTTTGCTGGTCGCACTCATTCAAGATTTGTGACGATCAGGAATACTCTGGCAATTTCGATGTTGAATCTTTTATCGAGATCCGCACTGACGCGGTTATTCAAGAGAACCAGTCACCGGAGGAACCGAGCGTTAACGCGCGCAACCGTATTAAGGCCACATTCGAGCTATTCCTGACGCCTAACAGCGACGAGTCCGGCTCGGCATTAGGTGTGGCCATTACGGACGCGGCCAGGGCCTCGAGCAGCGACTTCAACAACTTCACGATCCAATGCTGCCGAATCGTCGAAGGGAACCAGGGGTTTAACCCGAAGACACTAAGGGATCGTGGCAACGCCTGGGTGGACGTGATTCATTTGGAACTGATTTGCTGTCCGTCGGACGTGCAATGACGTTGACGCTTTGGCCATTGCAGAATGGCTGATGAAGTCCAAACAGGCAAAGCGACAATCCACGGCATCCGATCCTCCGGCAGTGCTTTGGGAATCACCGGCAGCGACTCAACCCTTGCGGGTTACGTAACCTTCATTTGGGATTCTGCCAAGGCTGGCCACAAGTGGGACACCGAGTTTATCAAGGACGAAAAGAATTTCGACGCCGCGGCGGTCGCCACGAACGCGCACATCGAACTCGACATCATGTTTACGCCGGCTGGCACCTCACGCTCTGACGTGGCCGGCAAAGCAAAGTTTGTTCTGCCAAACGCGAAGGTGACTCTCTCAGGTTTCGAGTCCGAAGATTTCAACGGGGATTATCTCTTACTCTCCGACCACGCTTTGGATCTCTCGAAGAAGGAAGCTAAAATGTCCATGAAGCTGCGCAAGTATGACGACGAAACGCAAAACGCTTCCATGACCACGACCGTCAGCGGATAAACCCACCACTTTTTGAAAGGATCATAAAATTATGGCAGCAGCAAAACTAACGGTGACACACAAGGTTTCCTGGGTGCCTGGCGGCGGGGACAGTATCGTATTTGTCGGCCAGGAAAGTCTTTCCCAGGTCGGAAACGATGCGAGCGAGCGCACGCAAGCTTTCACCTCTACCACGAGCGCGGTGGTTGTCGGAGCTTGCACTGGCGACAAGTATTTGGGAGTCAGAAACAGCACGGAACTCGGCGACAATCCCACGGCAACCCAGATCACAAACGCGACACTCTACCTTGATATTGTGACTCCGGTTGTCCCGAGCACTGCGCAATTTAAGCTTCCTCCCGGCAAGGCCATGCTGATCTTCACCGCTCAAGATACGTGGTATGGGATCACAGGGTCGGCTGGAGCGAATGCAATTGTCGCCGCCGTCGAGTTGTAACCCTCAATTTTATGCACGAGTCGCTGCTTGCGCGGGCAGCGAGACCCGCACTGGTTGTTATTCTCGGCCTCTTAATGAGGCCGTTTTCTATTGGTCACAAGCTTCTGTTGGTGCGCGAGGGAAACCCACTGGCCGAGGATAATGACGCACCAGCCGAAAAGTTAGCCGAGGCCGCGTTGCTCTGTTCTCAGTCGTGGACTCAGTCGGCTAGAATGCCGTTTGACCCACTGATCCGTTTCAAGCTTTGGCTTTGGGGTATTCGCGTGCGTCGGCTATTGAAAAAGCAGGGTGTGTATTCCCAACTCAAAGCGTTCGTCGATTATCGCAACGCTGGCTCAATGGCGTTTGCGCCGAGCGACTTCATTGAAAGGCCAGACTCGTCCAATGGAATGAAGCCAAGGCCGCCGCGCGGCACCCCGCCGATCCTGATCCTTCAACAGTTTTTAGTTTCACAGCTTCACCTAACCGATGACCAAGCCTGGGATCATCCTTACGGCCTGGCCATGATGCGCTGGCAGTCTCACTGGGAAGGCGAGGGGTGCTTTATCGTGTATAACGAATGGGATGCAAAACAGGACGCCTTCATTTCAAAAGAGGAAGCGGCGCGCATTAATAAAGAACAGGAGGAAAAATGGCTGGCCCGACCTTGATGGCGATTTTGGGTTTGAATACGGGGCCGTTTAAGGCGGCGGCCCATGACGCGCAACACGTGGCCTCACACTTGGGCAATCAAATCAAGGGGGCGCTTGCCGGTTTCATGGGAGAAGAGGCGATCCGGCAAACCATCGAGTGGGGGGAATCTATTTTCAACACTGCGGTCAAGCTCGGAATGACAATAGAAGAGGTTCAGAGGCTGGATTACGCCTTGAGACTTCAGGGAACATCGCTTTTAGAAAACAGCAAGTTCTTTGAGATGCTGTCTGTCGCACGCGATAAATACTCGCGTGGGGCCGCCAAGCCAGAACAGGTGAGCGCGTTTAAGAATTTTGGGCTGACACCAGCCGATGCAGCGAATAAGGATGTCAGCTTCGTTAGAGCCATTGCCGAATCGGTCAGTGCCGGGGGGATGGATCAGGACCGCTTGATGGCAAGTCTTAAAGCCGTCGGTGGAAGGGGAGCAGCCGCGATGATTACCGCTTTCAAAATGGGGCTGGTCGATCTCATGGATGACGCGCCAATTGTTGATGATGAAACAATAAAAAGGCTCAAAGAGGTTGCGGATGAAATGAAGGATCTTTTCATTCAAATAAAAACAGGCATGGCGCTAATAGTCAGCGAGATCACACCCATGTTTCACACGTTGTTAACTGGGTTGAACGTGGGCTTAATAAAAATCTTCGGGGATCTCTCCTATGCTTTTGGTGGCAACCTTACCGGCGAGCAATTGGTGGCTGGCTACATGGAGAATCAGGTTAAAAAGGATATGGCCAGAACGATAGCAATGGAAAAGGCGCTTCATGCTGGGGCCGCTGGCGATGATCCGTCCGACCCCGCCGGGGAGAAGGCACGCGAAAAATCCAAAGAGAAATTCGATAAAGAGATAGCGAAGCTGGCCAAGGAAAGACACGACACTGAGCAAAAAAACTATTACAACAGCCTCTCACTCGAAGGCAAGCTTGCCGACGCGCAGATCCGCCGAAAGAATCTGGTAGCAGAGATCGCTAGACTTCATAAAGAAGAGGACCGCTGGAACTCGGCTTCAGATGAGGAAAAGAAGGGAGCTGGATGGATCTCCGGTGCTCGAAATGTCGCGGAGCTTATCGCGCAAGCTGAGGTTGAAAAAGCAAAGCTGGACACCGAATTTGCCGGACTATTCAAGAAGGAAAACAAAAAAACACATCACCACGCCGCAGACCTTAACTCGCTTCAACGAATCGGCGGCATGTTCGTCTCTTCACCCCTCGAAATGAGCACGCTCGAAGTTGCGCGCAAGACAGAGCACAATACTCGCCGACTTCTCGAACACTTCCACGGAAACAAAACCGGCTGGCATAGTCGAAATCACTAATGCCTCAAGTCAGAATCAACGGCAAGATCGGACCGATCCGGCAGCGGATCAAGATCAGTTATGATCCGCAGCACGGTCAGACTATCGGCATCCCATTTGAAAGCGCAGGCTTTGGTTTGCAAGGATTGGCTTCCGAACTCGAAGCCTTGCGTGTCGCGTATGATCTTGAGCCGAACGAGCGCAAGAGCACACTTGTTGCAAAGCCGTCGGGTGGCCAGCTCGGGATTCCAAACAAGACCGTTGATGAGTGGCAGCTATTGCCGAACGAGCAGCAGTTGAGCATTCAATATGCTCCGCGAGCAATAGCTCTTGGACAAACCCAACTGGACGCAATTGCAAAAGCGGTTCGTGACAATGAAGATTCGACGTTTAGCGGGGACGCGGCGGAAGTATTTTCAAGGCTGTTAAGTGGTGAAGCGCACTTTGCGACAAGCCAGCAGGTTCTCCACCACAATACGAATGTCTGGGATGGATACCCCGGCAATGTGGCGAACGTGAACGCTGGAAGGATTTATACGACCGCTCAACTTCTCGACGAGTGCAGCAATACGAATTACTGGGTGTATCCGATACCGGCTGGAATTGTCGGCGCGGTCGAAGCAGAAGAGGCGAGCGGTCCTCCTGCTCAATCCGGCTGGCAAATCGGCTGGCGCAAGCTCAAGCCGAAATTTGCGACCGCGGCAGGCAATAGGATTTCAGTCTCAACCGAATACTGGTTTGGTCAGTGGGATCTTTTCTATTACTCGCTGGCGACATGATCGGTTACAACCCAACGATCCCCGGCGGAACAGATCCAGAGTCTGTGTGGAAGCGTTCCGTTGAGGAAAGGCTGAGGGCCTTGCGCATTGTCGAAGTCCCGAACGCGACGGTCGAGCGCACAAATCGCGGGACAAAGATCATCCCAAAAGCCATAGCGATCAAAGGCGGCTCGGCGCCAGCCAAACCCACAACCTTCATTTTGAAACTGGTGATGGGTGATTATCTCGTATGCGATGGGGGTGGGGAACTCGACGTTAAGATCGCAAAAAACCCAAAGCTTAGAAACTCGATCCTGATGGAAGACTTGCCGAGCATTGATGGACTCATTCACGCGACTTATGAATATACGAGCACTGAGGTTAGGGTCGCGACGTTCCATGATCCCGGTTCAGGCCTTACGATTACAGAAACCCAAGTGATCGTGCCGCGCTACCTTCTCGGCGATCAGATCCTTGCGATGAAAGTTACTGGATCGACTTCGGTCGATGATCCAGATGTTGAAGGAACAAAGATCCCATGGATCGACTTGAACAACGACGCCAGGGCATGGTCAAGGAGTTACGCATAAATGCCACGTCTGGACATTGCGTTTTCTGAGTCTCGCGCAAGGCAGTTTGTTGAAAGTCCTGGACGCCAAAGAGACACGCCGCAGATCACAAGGTGGAATCGCTGGTGCCACGTTCAAAAGGAGATGGGCGGAATAAATTCTTTTCTCTACTTCCCGCAGTTGTCGAACGCGACGAATAACCCGTTTGAATTGGATCGAAGGTTGTTTTCGAGGTGGGACACCATCACCGACAAGGTTGATTACGTCCAGGGAGTGATACGAGACGACGGAGGAAACATTTCAAGAAATGCAACCGATGTTCATTACACGGGAACAGGTCAAAGAATTGGTCCGGGCTTGCACGCGATCTCTTCGGGTTATCAGGATATTCCACATCCGGGAAACGACTTTTTTCCGCCTCAACTTCCGCAGAGATTTTATCGCTATGGACCGCCAGATCCTGTTGGCCAATTCAATATCCCTGGCGAAAGTGGCGCCGCACCATCCTGGCCATACATAAACCGAAACTGGGACATGGTGGCAGACTTTGTCGGCATGGATGACACGTCGCTAGGGATGCACCACACTCCGATTGATACCGGCGACCCAAACTATAGTGACGCTGACATCACGTTAAGGTCGGAGTTGTCAGATCCTACGGACTGTTCGGGGATGTTTTCAAGGTGCAGGACAGACCTGAAGAATGAGGTTTTTCCAGTGCCGCTAACAGGCGGGCCGAGCAGGTTGATTATTTACAACGACGGGTTTGGCAGTCCCTGGAAAATTGATAACGGAAATTTTGACACCCAAGCGCACATCCCCTCTCTTTACGATGGGGCCTTGCAACGGATCGAGGGGTTTGGATTGTCTGATATTTTCGTTTTTCCTTATCTCGATTATCGCGTGATTTCATTTTCAGGCTGGGCTTTATCGCCAAGCCTATGGGGGAGCCATTCCAAATTGTATCTTGAGCCAGACCTTCAAGCTGGGGCGGCCTTTGGATTCCCAGACCTGTTTTTGGCTCGCGGCCAATTCGGCCTGGCTGGATATGGTCGGCAGCCTTACTGGATCGGTCGATGCCGAACGTGCGGGCCGTCCACCGGCAACATGCGGCTATTCCCGCTTATCGGTGACGGCCATTGGCTTTGCACAACTGAGGTGATTGAAACCGGCATATTCACAAGTTCGATAGTTGCCGAGATAACCTTTCCCGACGATTCGAGTCCCTACCCACTTCAGCAGATCGGTGATGGAATGGTGGCTCAAGACGTTATTTTCTTTGCTTTGGGAGAAGTCCCGACAAACCCGAATGACTTGCTGACCCCAGGAGCGCACTTTGCGCCACCTTGACCCATGTTGACGCCTTAGCCATAGCGAAATGGCGTGGCGCAGCATTTATGTCGATACGGACTCAAATGACGTAGTCACGTCGCCTACCGACAACACCCCCGCTCCGCTTCCTCCGATGGTCCAGGGTGATGTCTTGTCGTTGCGCATTTACCTTCTTTCGCGGAACGGTGGACAGTTCGGACCCGCTCCGTATTCAATCATCAACAACTCGGGACTGACGTTGCGCGCCGGCATTGGTCCGAAGGATGGAACTACCGGCAGCGCGCTTTACACCTCTCAGTTTTCGTGGACGCCTGACACCCTTAACCAGTATTTCGCCGGCGATTTCCCATTAAACACGACCGGCATCGGGACGGCCATTGGACCGAACGAAAGCGCGGATCTTTGGTTTGAATTGGAGCTAACCAACTCGACGGGGTTCCCGTGGACGGTGCTTCAAAAGAAAGTTTCGGTTCAAGCCGAAGTGATCGAAAGCGCGGCTGTCGAAGTGCCGGTTGGCCAGGTCGCGCTGACGTTGGCTGACGCTCGGTCACAGTTTCTTGCTCGAGCTCACCTGAAGGCTATTTATCTAGAGGACATCAACAACGACGGTCAATACATCGTCCTATTTAACGAGAACGGGACTTTGGTTTCGACCCCGGTGACGGGGACACCCATTTTCTAATGAAACGCCTTGGAATAATTCTTACGCTTTTGCTGTTGGCCTTGCCTGGGTTTGCTGCGCAGATCGTTACTGCGACCGTGACCATAACGAACGCAGCCGGAACCACTGAAGGGGATACCCTGACGGTGAACGGGATCACTCGGACCTTCCGGGATTCTATAGTCACGGCGCACAGCGACATTCAGGCGACGAACGCCATTGCGGAGGCGGCGACAAACCTTTTCACGCAAATTGCCTCATTCATGTTCCAGAATCTCACCCTGTCGCTGAGCGGAACCAACGGCATTAACCTCGGGACCGCGCCAAACGGGGCTTTGTCAGTTTCGCTCTCGGCAGGGTGGGGCACTGTCGCGCTGACCACAAACACAATCGGCACTGGGGGAGCCGTTGCGAATATACCCTATACGCTCAATTCCGCAGCACAGCAAACCAACATCACAAGCGGGATCGTGGCTATGGTTGGTGCTGCTGAGAATACGAACACCATTGCGGAGACCGCCCGGGCTGTGACAAACCTTGTTGGAAGATCGAACGCGCAGACTGTCACCGGGGCAAAGACTTTCACCGGCGCGAACACCTACAGCAATTCCAGCCAGCTTTTCTCGGGTGGAATAGTGACAAACGTAATCATCACCAACGCGATCAGGATCAGTGGGACAACGGCGAGCCTGACCAATGGAGGCTATCTAAATCCAAGCCTGACGAATGGGCAAAACTTCGGCAATGCATTCAGCAGTCCCGGCAAAGCTGGAATTTTATCGGAGGAGTTCGGATTGCAGGCAATTGCAAGCGGGGATTACACCACAGCTTTGGGGGCTGGGAGCAAGGCTAGTAATTTACTTTCAACAGCCATTGGTGCGCTGGCATGGGCAACGCAAACCAACTCCACGGCCTTTGGCGCCGCCGCACAAGCCAGGGCAGTGGGGGCAACGGCGATAGGATCGGCGAGCACGAGCATCTATGAGAATTCGACAGCTATTGGCACGGGTTCCAGCACTACGACTTCAAACCAGATGCGCATCGGCACAAGTTCGGAATGGGCCAGCATCCCCGGAAATCTTACCGTGGACGGCAGGATTACCAACATTACGGCGGCTGGAATGGCGAATTGGCCGGCAGGTTCTGACATTGCCTTTGCACGGTATGCGCTGACAACCATCGCCAACGGCGTGAACTCGGGGATCATTGTCGGAACAAATACTTTCGTTGAATTGTCGGGTCCGACGGCGGCATTCAACACTGCCGGGTTTGCCGGTGGCCGAAACGGAAAGCTTTTGATCATCATTCAGCGCACAGGTCAGTTGTGGACCATTCCCAACGAGAGCGGAAGCGAACCTGTCTCGGGGAACCGCATTGCTACTTTCACCGGCGCTGATGTGCTTCTGCCTGGGTCGGCGGGCGCAATCCTGATTTACAATTCAGCGGCGGCACGCTGGAACATTCTGACCACAAGTGTCGGTGGGAGTGGCGGCGGTGCAACCAACGCAATCGCAAACACGAATGGCTTCGGCTACGGGATCGTCACGTTGCAGGGAGTCGTTGCCACGAACTTTTATGGGGACGGTTCAGGCCTTACAAATCTCAGCGTGAGCGGGTCGGCGGGTATTGCGACGAACGGAGGCACCGGCATCAATAACATCTTTACGAACGCGCTGAACTATCAAACGACTTCGGCAGGTGTTCGCACGCAATGGATCGACACGGTGACAGGAAACCTTTTGACGTTTGACAACACCGGCGCTTTCGGCTGGCACTACAGCACATCGATTTATTCCCCGTCGTTCATCGGCAACGGTCCACTGCTTACAAACATCAACGTCTCGAAGCTCGCGGTTGGTAACACCTCGACGAGCAATAACTGGGTCGGTACGTTCACTGGCGATGGTTCTGGGATAACCGGAATCGTGGCTCAAAAGACTGATTACGTCTCGGACATTTCTACCAACCAGATCCCCGGATCTGGTGTCACGAATGCTGTCAGCCAAGCAACCCACGCAACAAATGCCGACTTTGCAAGCTACGTCGCCAACACCTCGAGCAATCAGATCCCATACACAGCGATCACAAATGCGCCATGGTCCACATCGAACTCGACCAACCTGCCGATCACGATCACGGGAACAGCCAACCGGGTCACGGTGTCAGGCTCTCCGGTTTACCTTGGCGGAACGGTTACGCTGTCAGGTCCGCAGGACTTGAACACAAATTCATCGCCGCTCTTTTCCGGCGTGAAGCTGTCGGGGTTGAGTCCGAGCAAATTAACGCGGACGGATTCAAACACAAACCTGGCATCGGCGGCGACCGCTGGAACCTTGTCATTTGACGGGACGACTTTGACCGGGCTCGGGATTCTTACCAATAACGGCGCCGGAACGAACAACACCTTTACCACACCGGCGATTATTGGGAAGGCGACGGTCAAGGGCATCGACGGGGATGTTTTAGGATTGGGCGGCGGTCCGTTTGACACGCTGCCGGATGTTTCCGCGTATGGCGGTGGTGGCGTTCTACTGTCTCCGTTGAGTGGCGTTGGGATCTATTTTTACAATCGAACAGCGGGAAGCTCGCCGCACGTAACATGGTATCAAGATTTACGGTCTGGCGTCGGAGGCTCCGAGCTAATCGGGCCGCGCTCTTACTGGCAAAACAACCGCACGGAAAACGGCGCGACCTACACAAGCTATGCCGATTCGATGGGCGGCAGTGCCGGCGCTATGCGCGATCTTCCTTCGCGCGGCAACGAAATTTGGAGCAACCAAAGAAAGCCAGCGTTCGTGATCGCTATCTCTGACGTTTCAACGCACGCAACGAATGCAACTCAGCAAGGAATGACTAACCTGATCAACTCGTTTTATAGCCGTGGTTGGGGTGGGTTGACCAATTACGGCATTCCGTTGGTGTATGACCTGGAAAACTATTGGCTGACGAATCACCGAAGCTCGACCGGAGTTTTGCAATGGAACACCAACAAGTTTCCCATGGCGACGACTCCGAGCAACGTCAGTTATTATCTCGGAACGAACGGGTTTGAGCTGTGGCTGATGATGTATGCCGACACAGCTTCGCCAAGAGGGGCAAACACAGAATACGATATTGACGCGCTGACCGGCGCTACGTCATGGGAATACCCGGACGGTGTAAATAATATTCCTGGCGGTGGACTTATGCAGCCGACCATCACCCCGAATTGGCTGCACGGGGACGTTACAACATTCTACCAGTGGGGGGTTGGCGGGATCACCCTACAGGACACAACTACGCTGGCCGCTTCTGGTATTGGATACGAAGAACAACTTTGGTCAATGTTCGGCAAGGCCAGTTGTTATCCGGGGCCGTTATCTTATCCGAGCGTCCGCGCGGAAGGTCACTGGCAAAATAACTATCCAAATCGCCTGAACAGTCACGGCATGGTTTTGAACTTCCTTTTTCCTCCCGAAAGTCATCCATTCCCCATGGCTATGGAGTATGCGGCGAATGGCGCCGCGCTTGAGAGCGGAAGTTTTCCTGTTGAAGCTGGGACAAGCGGATTGCTAAGGAATTTTATATCAATGCTTCGGGTTTCCGCTTACTCGCTGACGAACTGGATGCCTCATACGATCTACTGGGTCCTTAACTCGGATTACTTGGCTTATGACGGATGGAATTACGGGGATTGTAAAGACTTCCTTTCCGGCGTTGCAATGTCCACGGCTCACGAGTGGATCAGATCAAATGATGGCGGCGCACTCACAAACACCACGCTTCGAGACTTTAGCACGAACGCGAACTATATCAGCATTTGGCAAGACCCGGCGCAAAACAGAATGCACTCTGCATTTTTCGGAGCAACCAATTTGGCGATGGTTAAGCCATTAAGCGACGGGAGTTTCGCGCTTTGGCTTGTGAATGAAGACGCGGCCATAGCCACCAACCTAACGGTGAACTGGTCGCAAGTTGGAATTCAAAGCAACGTCACGGCCAGGGCGGTGGAGATGTGGACCAATACGACGCTCGGGGTTTACACGAATTCTTTGACGGTGAATGTCCCAGCCGCAAGCAGCACATTGATCAAGCTTATCCCGGATGCGCCAGGGATGCAGGCGCTTTACGTCAGCAATTTTTATTCAACACTCATCGAGGGCGACACTTTCCACGGCAAGATCACTATTGTCTCGAATGTTTTTGCAACCAACATTTTCGCCACGAACATTTTCGTAAATGGAAGCCTGAACCTGTCCAACATTGCGGCGAATAAGATATTGAGATCGACAACGAATCAATCTGTCGGCGTCGTGACTGTTGGTGCTGGGTTGGACTTTGATGGCACCAACCTGATCTCTACCGCCAACGCTCTGACCAATCACGACGCGCGCGGCGCAATTGATTTCACAAACACAAGCCTGACGGTTTACGGCGCGTTCACAAATACCGGCTTTTCCAAGGGGACGACGAACTACATGGACAGGCTCTATCTTTCAAACGATGCCGAGCTCTACCGGGAAAGTTCATCTTTTATCAAGTCGGCTCAACCTGGGGACGGCGGATCTATTGGGTTGCATGGTTACGATTTGAAATTCGACAACCGACTTTATCAGGGGGCGACGATGGTGATCTCTGAAAACGCAGACGCGTTTTTGCGGGATTTCACGACAAGGATTGTTTCCGGCCAGAGCTCCAGTTTCACGAATGGCTTTTCTTCGGACGGCAGCCATTACACAAAAATGCCGACGAATACGCCGGGGGATGGCCAGGTGATAACGGCGGTTGGAACGGCAGGAGTGACGAAGTGGGCAACGCCATCGGCTGGAGGATCGTCGGGGACAAACTTCGACAACATCACGGTGACGAACGGCATTGCGAGCCTGAATGGGAACCTCGGTTCGTTGAGTGGCGGGTTGCTTACGTTTGGAAGTCCTAAGTCGGTTACAAATACGACGACCTATAATGTGCAGGCTTTTATTGATGACGACACGGCTGGTGCGGCAACTATAACAGCAGTTTCGATTAACGGTAATTCGGTTGGGAAAGCGTGCCGTTACACCATCCTTCAGCCTGGGGAATACCTGACGATTTCATGGAGTGCGAGCCAGGCTCCGTCGGTGTGGCAGAGGCCGTTTTAGGCCAATCCCAACTGTGAATAATGGAAGCCAAAGAACTAAAAGAAGTGGGGAGGCAAATAGCCGTTGCCATCTTCGAGAACAAAAGCATCGAGGAAACTGTCTTCGGGCTTGGCAAGGTTCTCAGCTATCTCGAAAGCGAGCAGGATAAGCGGCGCAACCTGGAGATTGCCATTCATGAAAACAGCCGTTCAACAAAAATAAACACCGAAAAAATGGAAGAGCTACAACGTCAACTGTGGGGCAGCGTTGAAAAACCCGGAGTCATCCATCAAATCAACTCCATCAAGGAGAACAGTGAGCGCAACAGTAAGTTACTCCGGGGTATTTTCGGCACTATGGGCGCGGCGCTATTGCTGGAGCTTCTTCGGCTTGCCATGACTCACATCAAAATATGACCAACAAAACTCGCAAATGGATTCGCAGCGGCATCGAGGTTTTGATTCATGGCGGAACGGCGGCTATCGTGTCCACGATTGCGGCGGCCAGCATCGACTCGAAAGATTGGGCCTACTTCACGCCGAACTTTTGGAAAATGCTTGGATCGACATTCATGGGGACTGGTGTCGTGAGATTCTTTCAATGGTGGTCAAATAATCCACTTCCGCCGGAGAGCGACAGCAATCCACCGTTCCCCAGTGTCACTCCCGTTGTCAGCTTGAATCCGTTAACCAAAGTTCAAGCCATACCGAAAGATGAGCTGACTCAAAAATAGTGAACTGTCCAAACTGCAACGCGGTCATCCATGAATACGACGAGCACTATAGCAACACTTGGGTTTGTCGGCCTAATCGGATGCTCGACTCCACAAAAAACAGTGACTCACGGCACGCCGTCGAATCACGCAGTGGCGCACGCAAAACGAATGCGCGCACAAAGGCCGTTTCAATCTCCGGCGGGGTTCACAAACATTTCGATTGTCGAATACCAAGGGCTAAGATCCGCGGCGGCTTCGACAACCGATCATCCTTACTCTGAAAGGCAGCGGTGAAATTAAACAAGCCATGAAAAAACTAATACCCATTATCGCGCTGGCCTTCCTGGTTGGTTGTGCCAGCTTCCAAAATACGGCGGGTAAATTACTCGCCAGCACGGCGGCTACCGTTGATGCCGCAATGAAAGGTTGGGCCGCTTACGTTGTCGCTGGCGGTGCTACTGACGACCAGCAAAAACAAGTCCGAGAATCATACGGACGTTATCAACTCGCCATGAAAGGCGCTGAGTCGGCTTACCTCGCCTCGGTTAAGAATGCCGACCGATCAGGCTGGGCCGCCGCGTCTGCGGCATTGACCGCAAGCTCGTCTCAAATACTGGCACTCGTTCAAAGCTTCCAACTGAAAGGAAAAACATGACAGCAGCAATGATCATGCAACTAGTGATCCAGCTCGGGCCGCCGGCGTTCCAACTAATTCAGGATCTCATTGCCGTGTGGCATAAGCCAGATCTCACCCCGGAAGAGGTGAAGGCAATCGTCGAGAAGTCGCAAAAGTCTTACGACGAATATATCGCCGAAGCGCGCCAAAGCATTGGTCCGCCATGATAATCCTCCTCCTGATTCTCGTTCTGTTTTTGGTCGCGGCGTGCTACGCGCGGCTAAAATTGGATCTCGATAACGCAGAGGACCGAATTATCGAGGCTATCGAGGGCGACCGCCTTCGCAAGTGATTGTATGGCACATGGATTTAACACGGCTTGGAGATGTTTCTGGTCACATTTCCTGCCGGCGACTAAACACGACCTGCAAAGATTGGAAGCAATAATTATGGCTACGACTCAAGAACTGATTCAGCAATTGAACGCCGTCAAAGCGGAGCAGCAAGCGAGCGCCGATCAAATTGTCAAAATCGGCACAGAGATTGACGGTCTGCAAAAGACCGTCCAAGACCTGAAAGATGCCTTGGCTAATCAAACCGCTCCCTCTCAGGAGTTGGTTGATGCGGTCAACGCTGTTGTGGCCGGAAGCTCGGCGGTCAAAGCTGCGACCCAAGCCGATGACGACAAAGTTCCCGACGCGTAAATAATCCGGGGCAGACTGGCGTTTTCTCGAATTGAATTCTGGCAGTTTGCCTTTGAAAGCCAGTCACCTCGGCAACTGTTTTGCCGGGGTTGGCTGGCTGAAAAGTTTTAATGATTAAAATCCTGATAATGGCCGCGCTGGTATCGTCAGATGTTCCACCGCCGCCTCCCGGCTACGTTCCACCAAAGACAAAGTTGATCTCCCCGAAGGCCGCGGATCTGCAATCGGGATCGGCAATGGTCAAGGCGGCCGCAATTCCCGCCTTCGTTCCCCCTTCTGGCTTCGTCATAACCAATATCACGGTCGTAAACGGCCAGGTCTCGCTCGCTTGGCAAAAAGGCACAAATACCGGCTTATTCCAGGCTGAAGGTGCTATCGAGCCGTCAGGACCATGGCTTGCGCAAGGACTTCCGACCACGGGGAACAGCTCTAGCTTTCCAGCCAGCATTTGCCACTACTGGCGCGTAATGGCCACAGCGGCCGTACAGCCGCCGCAAACCACTTGGGCCAAGCGTTTAGGCGGATCCGGTACAGACTTCGGCTGTGTCGTGACCACTGACGCCATTGGCAACGTGCTTGTGGCCGGGGTATTCGAAGGCTCGGTTGACTTCGGAAGCGGCACGCCATTGGCCAGCGCCGGCGGCTACGACGTGTTTCTAGCGAAATACACACCTACAGGCACCCACCTTTGGTCAAAACGCTACGGCGGGGTAAATAGCGAAGTCCCTAAGTGCATTGCGCAAGACTCGCTGGGGAACATTTTCCTTTGTGGAAGTCTGCAAGGCGGCTCACTGATGAAGCTGGACGCTTTAGGCACGCTTTTATGGACGAAGGGACCAGTCGCCACCGGCTTGCAAAACGTCAATTTCGCAAGTATCGCGACTGACTCGGCTGGCAACGTTATCGCTACAGGGTCGTTTGTGGCCGGCTTCTCGACGCCAATGGACTTCGGCGACGGTCACACGCTCTCGAGCGCTTTTGGCTCCACAGACGCTTTCCTGGCCAAGTATTCCCCGCTGGGCACATGCTTATTTGCTAAGAGTTTCGTCAATTTCGGCGATACAGAATACGGCACCGGCGTCGCCACGGACCATTCGGACAACATTTTGCTGGCCGGTTACGCCTTTGCTGGCATTGACCTCGGCGGCGGCGACCTTGAAAATGGGGGATATGGCGCCTATGGCTACCTTGCCAAGTTCTCACCTGCAGGCGCTCACCTTTGGTCACGAAAGACTGGCGATAAAGCCGCTGGAAGTCCGACGGCCGCATTTTCACGCACTCGCGGCATAAGCCTGGACAGCAATGGCGACGTGGCTATCTGTGGGGATTGGAATTATCAAGCGGACTGGGGAGGCGGGCCCGTAGTCGCGTCAGCACCCAATGCCAACGGCTTTGTGGCGAAGTATGCGAATGGGGATGGTCACTATCTCTGGGCGTCGATTATAACGGGAAACCTGAATATTACACCGACTTCAATGGCGACGGACGGCCAGAACAACGTTGTTTTGACCGGGGTATTCAAAGGCACTTACAACTTCGGCGGCCAGACGATAACCACAACCGGCCAATGGGACATTGATGATTGCTTCGTGGCTAAGTATTCCGGCTCAGGTAGCGTCGTCTGGGCTCAACACTTCGGCGGCACCAGTGGCGATAATGGGAACTCGATAGCGGTGGACCTCGCTGGCTATCCGTTTGTCACTGGCGCTTTTCAGGGAACGGGGAATTTTGCCGGTCAAACGCTGGTGACCGCTGGCGGGTTGGATGCGTTTTTGATTAGGGTTGCGCCGTGATCTTATTCGCTGCCGGATTTTTAACCGCTATTGCCGTCGAAGTGTTTCTGCTTTGGCTTGGACTCAGGCGTTGCGACCGGCGTCCGCACGGCTAATGCAACCGACACCACCCTTCCACGTATCTCCAACTTGCCCGGACCGTCCAAAAGCAGGACAAGACGTTCGGCGCACCGTCTTATTTTCCTCCTCGTTAGCTCGCTCGTGCTGTTGATCGTGAACCCTCGGCACTCGGCTAAGGCGGCTTTGAAGCCGAAAAAGCCAGCGCGGTAACGTCGATACACTTCGTCGGGTGCGCGGGATACGCGGAGGATTTCGGAGATGCGTGGGTGTGGAAAATGTTTCTCAAGCAACTTTCTTACCTCATTATCACTCAACTGGTTTTGGCGAATGAGATCGCACATGCGCATGTAGAGGCTATGTATGGCTTCGCAGCCTTTGACGAGGGTTTCAGCTAAAGAGGACAACTCCCGAGCGGCTGAAACTGTGTCGTGTTTTTGAATTGTCCAGCGTGACGGAAACTCTACGATAGTGGGTGCGCAAAGGTCCATGTAACGTGTCATTACGTCGGCGTACGAAGCAGGGTGCGTGCCGTTGTTTGACTTTGAAACCGCGTGAACATTGGGGAATTATTTTCGCTTCGGGAATTTTCTTACATTGTCCGTAATATGCTCAAATTTGCGCTGAAGCACCCCAATGGTGCGACCGTCACTTCCAGATCGCGCTCGCGCTCCAACTAGCCGCGATCCTTTTAAGCTGCGATACGATACCCGTCCAGTTGGAGATCGGGTTGATTAAAAGACAGTTCCTTTAGTGCCTGGGTTTGCTTGTAAGCCAGTTCCGCTATCACCTTTTTTCCGCATTCCCGCATGGCTTCATTGAGTATTTGCGCCATTGTCAGGCCTGCGCTTTGCGCCTTGTCCACCATCTCTTCAACGTCGCGATCTGGCTCAAAGGAATAGATCCGACGCTTCTTTTTTACCCCGTCCTTATTTTTCACAAGTCCAAATGTGCATGAATTGCATTACAAGTCAATGCAAATCTACCATACCTAAAAAGTATAGTGGGAAATGAAATAATCCTTGCATGGCACGCATGACATGCCTTATACGTCATGCATATGAGTGAAAACGCGGATAGAAACAAAAGGGTAATCAAGAGTTTTGAACCAGACCCGGACGTGCGGGCCATGCTTGATCGCGCGGATAAGGACGGGATCACGCTAGTCCACATCTGCAATGAGGGGGTGCGTGCTTGGCTGATAAAGAAGGGTTACGCGCGGAAACAGGACCAATTGGAAATGGCAAAAGCGGCCTAATCCCCTGCCCTGCTGAACTGAACGGCAATGGACATTTTATCCATTAAGATCCCTCCCCGGACTCGAAAGGAGTTTGGCGACCTGAAGGCGCTGGCCGCGAGCATTAACGAAGTCGGCCTGCTTCACCCCATTGTTATCGACGGCAAAAACAACCTGATCGCCGGTGAGCGCCGATTGCGCGCTGCGGCCTTGCTTGGATGGAAAGAAGTTCCGACGCGGATCATTGCCAAGCTGGACGATGCCTTGTTGGCGTTAAGTGCCGAGCGGGACGAGAACACTTGCCGCGAACCGTTTCGGCCTACCGAGGCCGTGGCGATGGGTGAGCGGTTGGAAAAGCTTTTGAAGCCGCTGGCGGAAAAGAGGAGAGAAGAAACTCAAGGCAGACCAAAAAATGGTTCAAAAAGAACTGCCGGAAATTTACCGGCAGTTTCCGAAACCCGAGATGCTGTTGGGTCCGCTGTCGGCATGTCCGGCAAAACCTACGAGGCCGCGAAGTCTGTAGTTGAAGCCGCAAAGCTAAACCCTGTTCTCGCTCCGGTCGTGGAGGAAATGGATCGGACTGGAAACGTCAATCGAGCCGTCACCGCGATAAGGCAACACAAGAAACTTTCTACAACTCCGGTCAAGGTTGAAACCCCCGGCTTCCCCGACGGTCCATTTCGCTGTGTCGTTATCGATCCCCCTTGGCCAATTAAAAAGATCCAATTCGACCGCAGGCCGGTGGAAAAAGAGTCAATGGATTACCCCACCCTTTCACTTGATGAGATAAAGGCGCTTCCAGTGAACCGCCTATGCAATCAGGACGGCACGCACGTTTATCTATGGGTGACGCACAAGTTTCTACCGTTCGGGCTCGAACTATTTGAAGCCTGGGGGGTTCGTTACGAATGCCTTTTGACGTGGAACAAGCGAACCGCGCAGCCGTTATGGTGGCGCTTCACAACCGAGCATTGCCTTTTCGGAAAGGTTGCCAGCTTGAGTCCACTGAAAAAGGGTGAGGACGTAGCTTTCGATGCGCCACAGCAAAAGCACTCACACAAGCCGGAACAGTTTTTCGATCTGGTAAGGCGGGTTTCGCCAGAGCCGCGCCTTACGATGTTCGATGGCAAAAGGGAAGGCTTTGAAAGTTGGGGGATGGTTCATGCGTAATCACACTAACTTTTTAGGCTCATTCAAGTGGGCGCAAACCTGGATACCCAAAATAGCTCCCATTCTCGGTCGTTACGCATTTAGAGAGTCCACATTTGAAGAGGACACAAAGGAAGCGACCGATCTAATAGTGCTAAGGGCCGAGGGATTGAGGGTTGCCTGCAGGGTGCGTAAGCCGGGTTACGTTGAGAAATACGCCGGAGAGATTACGATCACCACCCGCCGCGAGACTGGTTCTCCCTGCGAGTGGGATAAGCTGGATCGTGCTGACTGGCTTTTCTATGCGCACGCAACCAAGGAGAATATCACAGACGAAGGCGCGAGACTTTGGCCTTACACAATTATTGACGTAAAAAAGGCACTCCCGAAATTGAGGGAACTAAAAAACAGGCTTCCCGAGCAACCGAATAGGGATGCTCTCGGAAAGCGTTGCTTCTTTACCGCCTTCCGGGTTGCCGCACTTGATCCCGGTTGTTTTATTTACAAGCCGATTCTCGGAATCGTGCCAGCGAAGCCAATGGCGGTGAACGGAGGCGGAATGCTTCAGATCGCACGCAAGGAACTACCGGAACCACCGCGCAACGCCGTTCAGGAAATGCTGAATTTCCCGACAGAGAAAATGCAACTCGCCTAACCCCATGCTCACCCTCCTCATAACCGTCGAAGAAAAGTCATGACCGAAGAACCTAAAACAGAATTGCGCGGACCCGAATTGCTCAAGGCCGCAGTGAATCAAATTTTACTTCACCCCGAGACATGGAATCAACGTTCGTGGCATTGCGAAACTAGGCATTGTATCGCCGGATGGTGCCAGGTTCTCGGCGGTAAAACTCAAAGCGATGGTGCTCAATCTGACATGCGCGATCTGGTTGGACTGTCTCACCATGAGGCGGTATGGCTCAGCGAACCACACCGATCGCTGTCTGAAATTTACTTCTTTGCAAAGGACATTTTAGGAAACCGCGCTGGCTTCGACCGCGATGGCTTCAACCGCGATGGCTTCGACCGCGATGGCTTCAACCGCGATGGCTTCAACCGCGATGGCTTCGACCGCGATGGCTTCAACCGCGATGGCTTCAACCGC
>Ga0070689_100000123_pt1 | contig 44495 bp, 75 predicted proteins | sample KBSS23HmetaG_FD_64669 | JGI IMG/M metagenome (GOLD analysis project Ga0070689, IMG submission 64669) | Switchgrass rhizosphere microbial communities from Kellogg Biological Station, Michigan, USA - KBS S2-3H metaG | ecosystem: Host-associated > Plants > Roots > Rhizosphere ...
GAGGCTGGTAAGTGGGTATGCAATTTGCTGCATGAGAAGGACTTTGAAGGTAATAGCCCTAACCCGAAGGAGATGGGCTGTGCAGTAGGGCTTGTCAGCCTTAACTCCGGAGATACAAAGACGATTACGGTTAAGAAACAACACCTGCCTTACTGGTTTGATGAAACACCAGAGGTAATCGAAGAGCATCTAGATATCCAGATAGAGAGTGGCCCTAACTCAGGCGCTAGCTGCTCGATTAATAAGGAGGTAATTAAGGTCGGAGATACCTTTGAGGTTGCAAGGTATCCTAAGGCTGGTAGTCCTCAAGAGACTAAGGATGCGATTAAGTATCTCTATCAGGAAATTCCTGAGGATCTTAGGTATAAGAATGGCTTTGACAAAGTAAGTCAACTTCAAGCTCATACAAATGCAGTCGTGAATTACAACGACAGGGATATGAAGCATCTTGGTGCCGCTGGTGCTAAGAAGTGGTTTGAGGCTGCCAGGGATAGAGCTATTGCAGATGGAAATTAAACAAATGCCATCAGAGAACCCAGATCAGGTTAAGAGAACCTTGATAGGGGGGAAGTATGTAGTTAGCACTATTCAGAGAACTATGGAACTTAAGCTTCTAGATCTGATGATTGTTAAACACGCTAAACAAATAGGACTAGATGAAGATGAGATTGCCGCCGAGAGAGGTGGGCTGTCCCTCAGTGATCCAGGAGGCTATGAGAGTATGGTCTTTGAATGCGATGCTGATGGGAAGGTAACGAACTGGACTGAGCTTAAGGGAGTTCGGTATGACAGTCGAGAAGCCGCTGAGCTTGGTCATGATGAGTTGGTAAATATCTATTACGAGGAGTATTCAAATGGCACCAGTTGAACTTAAAGTAGAGATGGTTGAGCCGCCTAAGCCTGAGAAGGTTAAGCAATTTACATTGACTCTCTCTGATGAAGAAATGCAGCTTATTGGTAGAGCGCTTTGGAACTACCATGATTATGGAACGTATGTCCACCAAGCTAAAGCTCTCTACAACGAGTTAGTTCAAATAGGAGCTTTTCCCGAGTCCTGGAAACATACAAAAACACCTTAAGAACTACTACTTACTTAATACATATAGATGGCCTCGTTTCCCTCGGCCATCCTAATATAGACGGCGAGCGGACATAGCCGTTTATTGCCCTCGGCTCCTTCTACCTTCGCCCCTTATGTGCTAGGGAAGCCTCGCAGAGGACTCAGAGAGGGTAAGAACAGAGAGAAACAGTGGAGACAATCTCTGTTAATTATTAATGTGCTATCCGTTCTTCTATCCGTGGTAAAGGGCAATTCCTCTTTTCAAGTGGTGATGAAGATTGAAGTAGGGGAATTGACCTTTGTTTATCGGTTGAAAGAGAGAATGTAAGGATTGCAGGAGTTTTTGCAAACTCGTCCGTTTGTTACGTTTAGAACCCTTCGGACGTGGAATAATGTCCCTAGGACATAGCTCGTCAGCCGCTATTAGAAGTTTCCCTTTTGAGCCGAGCGCGGGAGCGCCAAGCGCGGGGAAGCAATCTCTAGTCAATATCCAAGGAAAGGAAATACCGTGAAAATGAAGATCACAAAGACAATCCTTCCGCCGTCGAACGTAGGACGGAAAGCCATCCCGGTGGACGCAGAAGCGGTGGACTATTTCGTTCAATGCTTCCGCGAGTGTCCCATCGAAGAAATGGACGATGACTTTCGCCCTGCGGCTTATGGGCCGGAAGATCATCTTTTCGTCAAAGACACCGCTGCTCAGGCGGAGGGTCGCCGTTACTCAAAGGCTGTCATGGAAAAGCTAGGAGTGACAGTTCGGGTGAGAGTCGATGACAACGGCGTCGGCGAGAAGCTTGACGAAAACAAGAAGGTCATCAAGCCGTCCGAAGGTACACGTTACCTCTGGAGGCTGTACGTCCCTCTGAGCGTAGGGATGGAGCTTGCCCCTACCGAGAGCGGGGATGACGAGAGCGAGGCTCCTGAGGACGAATAGGGGCACTTGCTAGCCGAGAGCGGGGGAGGTGTCGCCATCCCTCCCCTTCTCAACCGACAAGGAAAGGATCGCGGGAATGAACTACTCATCTAGTAAAGAGCCTGCGCCTACTGTTGGCTCTGTCCGATATGGCTTTCTCCAAAGGGGTAGAGAAATTGCCTACGCAAAAGCAAAGCTGGAAACCCCGAATGAGGTCGCAGCTTTCGAGCGGAAAGTTAATGCCGAACGAGCGAAGGTTCGCTTGGCGGAATCATGCTAAGCGCAGCGAGAGCGGAATACGCGGCTAGACTTCTGCGGTGGAGCGCGGGAGGTATCACGGCAGGGTATAACGAGGAAGACTGGGCCAAGCTTAGCCCAGAGGAAAGGGCTATTGCGGTGCGCAGGGAAGTAGCGGTTTGCAGTTGCGAGCGGTGCAAGCAGGCCCGAATGGATGCGGAGATTCGCGGTCGTGTTTAGCTTCTGTCCCAAGTGCGGCAATCCCAAAGGCTCACTGTATTCCCTATGCGCTAAGTGCGCGAGGCTATGCCCAAAGAAAGGCGGCGGTAAGTGATGCAATCCCCGCTGTAATGGCGGGCCAACAATCACCATCACGCAAGCGGAAAAGCCGGGGGTAATTGCAGCGGCTTTTATCCCTGGCAATTCCAATATGTCAAAAGAAATTTAGGGGGCTGGGATTTTTGCCCACGGGACGAACGTAGTGAGTCCTACCCGCTACAAATTCTGGGGGGTATAAAACCGCTGTGCTATAGTGGTTTTGCCGCATGGATAAAGAGATTGACTACCTCGCCGTGTTTATGCCAGAGGGACAATGCGCCCGCTGCGGAACCTCTGTCCCACTGCACCAGCACCCTTTCCAAACGTTGTCAGGTCAGAAAATAGAATTGGGTTTTTGCACTCGGAAATGCGAAAACGACTTTGTGCAAGGAATTGAGGCAGTGAACCATGCTGCTGAAAGAACATAACACAATTTGTAAAGATGCCATCCTATACCCGATATGAGTCTTTAGCCCGTCCTTGCGCAAGGTGTTCTCGGGATATGCAGAAGAGAAAAAACGAGTCTATTCCCAACTGGCACAAGCGCCGCTTCTGCTCCCTCACATGTGCTAGGCTGAAGCACTGATGATCGAGCCACAGCCCGTAGGAAAATTGGTAAGAGTTCACTGGCGAGATTGCTTTTCTCACTGCGAGCAGCCCTGGTATACCAAGGAAGAATTGGATAAGCTAACTACAGGGCATGTAGAGATTGAAACAGTAGGTTGGGTCTTTAAGGATGATGGTGAATATCTAACTGTCACTATGAGCAAGGGTGATGGATCTGAGGAAGATAATGGCGACGTAGGAATGGCTATAACTATCCCTGTGGCAATGATTAAGAGCATTTACCAACTTACGTCAGATTTTAATTAGCAGGCTTCTATTATTCAATGAGTGACCGCCGAGACTACTACCTCACTAAGCAACTTCCTTACGGATATGATTGCCCCTCTTCAGGAGTCCTTTCCGAAGAGGACTGTTCTTTCTGATGAGTTGAAGCGAAATACACGGAGGGAGAACTTCCGTGGTCTTCAGGTTCGTGTCCCGCTGCTTCTTACTCCTAAGCAGGGTACGGGCGGAATTGCACAGACGGGTACGCTTAACGTCGCTAGGCAGTTGGATGACAAAGCAGCCTTCATTACGATGGCGCGTGTCACCCACGCTATTGAGCTTTCAGTTGACCTTATTAAGGCGGCTGAAGGAAATAACTTTGTTGCTGCGGGTTCTGCGCTTAAACTCCACATGGAGCAAGCTGAGGTTGGCCTGAGCCGAGTTGAGAACGAGATGCTGGTGGGCGATGGTACTGGACTTCTCGCCGGGCCGGTAACTTCTGCTACGACCAACACCACTCTCGTTGTCCTTGGTACTACGGCTAACTATTACCCTCTGTATCCGGGCCGCATTGTGGATATCTTCCAGACTGGTGGTACTTCGGTTTCTGCCTCTAGAACGATTGTCTCCGCAACTTCTACCTCGGTGACTCTGGATGCAAACGTTACTGCTACTACGGGGTCTGCGGTCTATATCGAAGGAACTTTCGGTAATGCGACCCAGGGGCTGAAGCAGCCATTTGCTACCACGGGTACGTTTGAAGGTATTGACCTCGGTACAGTGGTCGGGTTTAGATCGATTGACGGGCGCGGTGGCTCAACTGCTGCTGACCTTTCGATGTCAATTCTTGATGGTTCTTTCCGTCGAGTTATGCAGGCTTCGGGCAAAGCCCCGGACTTCTGGATCGGTGATCCGGCTGCAATTGATAAGTTCGGCCAGGGTCTGGTTTCTCAGTTCCGCTGGCAGCCGAAGATTACTCGCCTGGATACGGGTTGGGAGGGGATTGATTATCGCGGCACTCCGCTAATCCCTGAATTCGATATCGCTCCTGGTGAACTTTACGGAATCAATAAGAGCGCCATTACTCTCTACGGTTTTGGTAACGGGCCTTCATGGGATGATATGGATGGCAATAGGTTCCGAAGGTTTAACCGCTCTCTGCCGGTAGAGGCTTGGCTTGTGGACTTCCTCCAGATGGGTATCCATCAGCCTAACGCCCTCGTCAGAATGCAGGGTCTTAACCAGGCCGCGTAATAACTGCCTATACAATATCTCTAGATGGCTGTTAAGAGCATGTATACAGGCTCCGGAAGAACGGAATCCACTCCTGCGAAGGGCAGCAAGACTGCTGAGCATGTTCATATGCTTCATCGAATTGCTGACGCCATTCATTCGGACTACGAAGATCACGCCAATACCATTCGCCATGTGGCTAAGCAATTGGCTGGTGGCAAGGCAGGAAAGGCAGGGGTCAAGGAGCATTTGGGCAATCAGAGTGGCCCAGGCCAGAAAAAGACCAACGTAGCCAAGGGAGGCTAATGAATCCCTGGACTGACATTAATGCTTGGAAGGAATTTCTTTGGGATATGCGTCATCCGGGACAGCTTTGGGATCGCATGAAGGAAGGAACCCGAGAGGCTATGAACGATTGGGTATCATACCTGAATGCCAAGAAGCCCTAAGAAGCCCAATCCAACTAAGACCATTCCGCATGAGGTAGCCGCACTACCTCCCAGGAACTATGAGTTTGACCCTAATACACCGCTAATCAGAGAGCTTCAGGAGAAGCTTCCTGGAGGGATGGTGGCAATTCTCGCCAACGAAAGTGCTCGATACACGGTCTTTCAGGCCGCTTGTATGGCAATGATTCTTCCTACAGGCTCTAGGTATGGGTTTCATACTGGCTGCTATGTAACGGATAGCTGCAATCGGGCTACCGCCTCTATGAGGCCTGAGGAGGATTGGATCATGTTTATGGGGGATGACCATAACTTCCCCCCTAATATCGTCTTAAAACTGCTTACAAGCATGTATAAGGACGATCTAGACATCATCGTTCCGGTTTGTTTTAAGCGGGACTTCCCGCCTACGCCTGTTCTTTACAAGTACGGTGTCGCTGAGCCAGGAGTTGATTATTCCAAGTACGCTTATGAGGAGAACGACAATACCTTCCTTTGCCCCATAAATCTCAACGCCTTCCCAAAAGGAGGTTTGATCGAGGTAGACGGAGCCGGAAGTGCTGGTATGATTGTACGCCGTCGTGTAATGGAAAAACTGGAGCCGCCATGGTTTAGGCTTGGCATTGGTATGTGGGGGGAAGATCTTGATTTTTGTCGTAGGGCGCAGAAAGCCGGGTTTAAAATCCACGCAGATTTGGATATGTCTCTTGGGCACATCATCAATACTACTATCTGGCCCGAGCAAACGGATGAGGGACAGTGGGGCTGTCAATATGACCACGGAAATAAGGGAGGGTTTTTCCTAACGCTATGAGAATACTTGTCACTGGAAGCGAGGGATTCATTGGGAAAAACCTATGTGCTCGTCTTAAAAAGGACGGTCATTATGTTTTTTACTATGATCTGAAGATCGGAAAGGCCTGGGACTTCCTTGCTGTTCCCCCAGAAGTAGATATTATTTATCATCTTGCTTGTGTAAACCAAGAAGAAGCTCTAGAAAACCCTCAGGAAAACCTCATGACGAACGCTTGGGGAGCTAAATTGGCTGGTTTCTGGGCTATGGAGCAAGGAATTCCTCTTGTTTTTACCTCTACAGCATCTGTTTACGGTGCTTCTGAGAGAATTCCGACGCCTGTGGACGCAGATATCAAGCCACAGACGGATTATGCGGTGGCAAAGCTCGCCGGTGAGCACTTTATTCGCAATTCTGGCTGCGATTACAAGATTTTGAGGCTTTCAAACGTCTATGGCCCCGGCCAAACCACCGAAAATCCCTACTGCGGTGTGATTGGTAAGTTTATTGAGGCCGCAATTGACAATAAACCGCTTGAAGTCATCAAGCCAGGCACTCAAACCCGTGATTACACTTATATTGATGATGTAATTGACGTAATTACTTCCACCGACACCGATAATACGACTAAAAACGTGTCTTCTGGCACGGAAACCTCAGTTCTAGATCTTGCTAACGAGATAATTCGTCAGACAGGACATAAATCTGGGATTGCCATGATCGAACCCAGAGGAATTGACGGAATTATGCGCCGAAGACTGATTACTGACTACCGCTGTCCCACTGCTCTTGACGAAGGATTGGCTAAAACTGTAGAATGGTATCGTGCTACAGCAGGAAAAGGAAGTCCAGCAAGCTTTGCACCACTTAGACCCGGATCTCTTTCTGGACAAACTCTATGACCCTGACGGCCAGTACGTTTATTATGCAGTACGTTATCCTGCCGCTCCTGGTCTTGAGCCTCTTACTTGTGTTCATTGGAGAACTCTTGATGGTCCTCTGCCTCTTTCATTGGATTTGGTTGGGGTTGTTAGACGTCAAGAAGGCGATATCCGCGAGGCTATCAAAGAAGCCACAATCAATAACGCCCTGAAGAAACAGGCCCATAACCAGGACCTTCATGATGATATTGATGAAAGGCTTCGATGGATGGAAAAATCTAGAAAGAGATTGGGTATTTATGGTCCTTGGTCTAACAAGTCTAACCTTAGGTAATGGCTACTTCTGGAGAACTTTCAACGATTAGAGCGCTTGCCGCAAGCAAGAACTACAACATTTATCCATACCAGAATGCTTTTAATAGTGGATCTGGAATAGGAACCTTTTTAGTCTTTAGTCCTACTGGCAAGGTGTTTAAGTGCAACCTAGACCTAGGATCAATGACTACTCACCTAAATAATTCCTGAATCTAAAATATGAAATGTGAAGGATTCACTTGGAATTAAGGGCGAAGTAAAGCTCGTTCTCCGCAATGCTAAGGGAGAAATCAAAGAAACCAGGGTATCTAACCTCGTTGTAACAGCGGGTAAGAATCACATTGCCGATCAGCTTTCCTCGGCCCCGGGCCAGGGCGCTATGTCCCATATGGCTCTTGGCACGGGCACGGGCGCTCCTGCTGCTGGCGATACTGCTCTCGGCACAGAGATTGATAGAAACGCTCTCACTTCCAGAACTGACGCAACTAACGTTGTCACCTATGTAGGTAACTGGGCTGCTGGTGATGCGACTAACTCAGCAATTGCTGAGGCCGGTATTTTTAATGCTGGTGCCGCAGGAACCATGCTAGCCCGAGCTACTTTCACAGCAATTAATAAGGGGGCATCTGACACGCTTCAGGTGACGTGGACAGTCACTATTGGATAATGCCTATAGGGGTAGGACCTTGGGAACTTGTTCTATTGTTTTTTTTGGCTCTTTTACTATTCGGAGCTAAGCGACTTCCTGAGATTGGCAGATCCATGGGTGAAAGTCTTAAAGAGCTTAGAAAAGGCGTAAGGGACGATGATTGATCGACCCTCTTTTCTAAAGAGGTTAGGATTAATTATGGGAGGAGCATTTATACCAGGAATTTCTACAAGCAATGCTTTTGCAAAACCTCCTCATCCTCCAAAACCTCATTCAGGAAATCCTTTATCTTTAGTCGTTTCAGATAGTTCCCCTATTATTGATGATGTGGTAACGCTTAAAACTACAAGCCCGAACAATCCTCCTGGAACTAATACCTGGGTGCCTACTCCTCCTGGATCTTTTAATCCAACAGGAACAATCGCTATGACTACTGTTGATGCAGGACTTGGTGGAGACACCCCAGGATACGCTCTTTTCAATAGCTCTAGTCAGAAGGTTGTTCAGAATGACAATGGAATCTTTGTTGTTTATAACAACTATTCAAATGTAAATGCTCCTACTGGATATGTGGGATTCTGGAGGCTCCGTAGATCTGTAACCGTAGATGGCGGAGGGCATTACAACGGAGCAGTTTGGTCTACCATGTTTGATTCTCAGGCACAGGGAATGCCTGCCAATACCTGGGCACCTGCCGTTGAGACTGATGCAGCTAACAATATTTATGTTTTCGCTTCACACTATCCTCCCTCAAATACTAATAGGGTTTGGCGTATGTATAAGTTTTCTCCACCTTCCTATAACCTGGTTTCAGGTTATCCCAAACTATTGAATCAGGAGGCATCAGGGAAATTCTCAGTTACATATGACCAAGGAAGAGGATGGTTCTGGATCTTTAACTGGGCTATTGGATTCAACTCACCATCTCTTTGTGCGTTTGATACAAACGGAAATAGAGTATATTCCAAACTATTTTTTGATAGACAGGAAACCGCACTTCATGCTCCAGCTACTTATCCCTGGATTGATGTTGCTCATGATGGGACTATTATTGCCACCTGGACCACAGAGACTAGTGGGAAAATAGATCATTCTGGAATTCTAACTCACAAGTTTCCGCAAGGATATTACGACATTCACATGGTTTATTCACAGGATAATGGCGTTACATGGATTGGTGCAAGTGGAAATCCTGTTGTTGAATTTCCTGCTATGGACGGAGGAACTGCAATAACTCAGGACGATGCAGGAACTGCTAGTAATTCTGGATTCCAGATTGTTGACATTACAAATCAAGCAGAATTTCTCGATTGGAATGATCCAACAATGGTTTATGACGGAAACTGGAACTGGAATCAGATTTATAGCGCTGTATATAACAATGGGAAGATTCATAATTATTATTCCTCTGGAGGCGCATCTAGACCTACGTTTCACACTCCTTATGCAAGATTTAATCTTGCTACCAAATCTATTGATAAAAGATTGAGTCCTTTTATGCTTGGTAAAATTTCTGAGTCTGATCCCACAACTATGCAGCTAGTAGGGAATGAAGTTACGATCCTAAGAGAGTCAACCCAAACAGGAAGACTCTATATGTATGGAGAGGGTCGAGGGACAGACGCTGGCAAGGTTTTGGTACTTAGATCTGATGACAATGGAGACAACTGGTATCGCTATGTCTTAGGTCCTTTCGTAGGCAGCTTCGAGAACACTTCAGCCACTAGATGGATTCAGTCAGATGGATCAATTTTGGGAGTTACTTATGTAACCGCCGATAAATCCATCAGATTTTTCCGGATTACATAGTCTAAAATAGGCCCATGAGTTCTCCACCTCTTTCCAATACTTTTGAAGGCGGAACCGATGGAGTAATTATCTCTGGAGCCAATTCCGGAGGCGCTAGCGGCAATGCCTTTGATAACACTCCTGGAAACCCCACGTTTACTGCTGCTCAGAAAATGCACGGAGGACTGGCAGTTGCAATCACAGATGCTACTGCTGGACTAGGAGTAAACTGGACTGGATTTGGAGGAATTACTGCTGATCTCTGGATCAGATATTATCTCTGGATTCCTGCGTGGCCTACGGGAGCGAATCTAAGAACTCATCAGTATCTAGACGCAGGAGGAGTAAATCATGGAGCTTTTGAAGTCCAGACCTCAGGACGACCTAGGTGGCATACTGGACTTGCAGCTACTCAGGGTTCTGTAGATTTTCCTGTTTCTCAATGGACTCGCGTAGAAATGAGAATGAGGGCAGACACATCGGTAGGACAAATAGAAGTTAGATGGTATGCAACCCCTGATTCGACGGGTGCTCCTACCGATACCTGGAATGCAACTGGACTAAACACAGGGGCAGGAACAGCAAGCATGGCCTTTGGGTCGATGAACTCCTTCCCTACAACTCCTTACACCATTTACCTAGATGATCTTGCTGTCTCAACCACGGACTGGATTGGAACTTCATTTGTCCCTCCTGTAGTTCCAGGCCCAAATCTCTGGGTTTTGAGATCTCCCTATCGTCTAAACTAATATCTGATGGCTCGCTACAGATCTTCTTTCGTAACTACGGCTGGCTCTGCAACTCTTCCCGCTGCTTCTCTTTATGCTGCGGCTGCGGTGGCACCTAGGCTTAGGGAGATTTGGGTTACTAATACCACGGCCACAAACTTGGACGTAAGGATTCTCAGACTTACTACCACAGGAACCCAGGGTGCCGCTCAAACGGCTGAAAAGGATGATCCTGATACGGTCGCTGCTTCTGCATCTCCGAGGACTACTCACTCTGTTGCTCCTACTCTTTCTGATGAAATTGGCAGGATTTCCATTGGTGCTGCAATTGGAGCAGGAGCCATTGTTCCGTTCGGAGATCAGGGAATTAGGATTCCTGTAGGAACTGGTAATGGAATCGGCATTATTCCGGTTGGTACAGGCCAGGTTCTGAACGTAACTTTCGTCTGGGACGAATAATACTTCTAGATAGCTAAAACTAAAATGGCCTAATGGCTATTGTTAAGGGTTTGCTTATCCCCGGTCGGATGAAGACCGACAATGTGGGACTTCTTGTAAGCAGCCCACCTTACGCCTATACATATTCGCCCACATACGAGAAGCCGCCATCTTCTCAGACCTTTGAGATAAGGCTTGGGGGAGGAAATCTTGTTCTTAGCTTTCCTACGACCCCGATGGTGCCGGGAGGAAACGCCTTCACCATTCAGCCAGTTAAGCCTTACGAGACAAAATTCACTAATAAATACATAAGCACAGGGGCACTTACGCAGCTTCCAGTTGTTTTCCCAATTTCTCCTGGAAGCAACTCTCTTACTCTCAAGCCAATTGCTCCCTATGAGTCCAAGTTTCTAGACAAATATCAGAAACTTCCCTTTGGCAATGGTCCAACTGCCTATGCAGATCAAATAGATGATTCTGTAACAACTTCAGACAGTCTGACATTTGATCGTCTTCTAACTCTTTCAGATAATCCTGCTATTGCAGATGCTCAGAACTTTGATATCGCAATGCAGATCAATGATTCGGTATCTCTGGCTGACAATGTAGTTGAAGACCAGATCATTATTCCACCAATCCATCCTATGTATCCACAGGGGAGCGCATGGATTACAAGCCCTCTCAAGCCCTACGAGGCAAGTCAGGTTACTCCGAGTATGCCGAGCATTCTATTTGGTCCCTCGGTTAACAATTATCAAGTAAATGTAAACGACAGCTTCCTCGTTTCTGACAACGTAAATGCCAGGAATTTCCCTCCTATTCCACAGATTCCCATGACGCCGGGAACTCTGACCGTTGGATCTCAGTTCACGCTACAGCCGCTTAAACCATATGAAGCCAAGCAATTTTCCCCCACCTTCCCAATGCTTATTAGTGGGTTGGTCGCCGGGGTTGCTCCTGGAGTTTTCCCGCCATACATTTTGACAGTCGGCGGTAATTTCACCGTTATTGCTAAGAATCCTCCTTCTTATGAGAGAAAACAGATTATTGGGCCTTTTGGAATGCTTCTGGGAGCGCTGAATTATACGATCTTTACCCCAGTTAATTACACAAGAACGGCAGACGATGCAGCTACCACTGATGACTTTGTTGTTCTTGAAAGACATCCGAACGTCGATGACGACATTCTCAGCATTACGGACTTCATCACGGTTACAAACACCAAGCTTCAACTTATCTCAGATTCTGTAAGTCTGTCAGATTTTGTAGACACAGTGACTACTGCTGGAATCATTCTTACTCAGAATCTCACTGAGATTATTTTGCTCGAAGATTCTATTTCCCTGTCGGTGGGAACCGTTGTCCCTCATGTTCCTGGGTATGTGGCACCGAGCCAGCAGGGGCCATATATGGATATTACTTAATCGCAGTGAAGAATATTCATTGCTTCCAATGTTCTACTCTGCCCGTCAATAGAGATCTGAATAGATTTGGCAGAAACACCCGGAATGCCCTGTGGGTGGTCCTGCAAAAATTCAATAGAAGCACCTCTTCTGATCTGAACATCATTTCTTAGAGCACAAAGAGCTAGCGTAGTTCTATTGGCTTCTTTTGCAATATCATTTCTTCGATTTAAAGAATCTGTATAGAAAAAAGACCCCAAAATAGCTAAACTTAGATAAAGTCCAACAGTTGCAGCAGTTAGCCACCTAATTGCCCCAGTAATAGGTTTTCCACGAGGCTGATAACTTCCACCAGTTCCTCCGGCACCACCTGCGCCTCCTGTGTCATAGCCTACTCCGCCGACTCCTCCTGCTCCTCCGGCCCCTCCAGATTCTCCAGTTCCCTTCTCTCCTGGCATTCCTGGTCTTCCCTCATGTGGGCTAAAATTATCCATGAGATTCCAATTCAGTGACTCGTCTTCTTAATTTTACATTTTCATCACGAAGGGTTATATTTTCCTCGCTTACACGATGAAGTTGACTTCTCAACTCATCAATAGTTGCTTCATGGCCTTCAATCATTCTTTTAAGGTTTCCATTCTCAAGATAAAGTTGGTCATTTCGTCTTTCAAGTTCATCAATTCTTTGCTGACAGTTATAGATAACTTTGTTTAACTCTTCAATTCTCTTTTGATAGTCCTGACGAATAGACCTAGACTCTTCCCATAGATCAGCGGCTTCTGAGGAAGCCACTTTCCCTGACAGTCTTCTCGCCGCCGCCAAATAGCCAAGCAGCGGGGCGGCAAGGATGCCAATTAGAGTCAGGATTATAGTAGGCTCCATATACCTATCATAGTTATATATATGGATTTCTTGGATATTCAGAACGAAGTAATCTCTGACCGCTTTGACGAGGGGCGGAGGGACAGTGTTAAGACCTGGATCAACTACCGTTATGGTCGAATCTGGGCTGCGGCTGACTGGACTTTCAAACTTCAGACCACAACTTTAACGGTTAACCAGGGCACCCAGAGCATTTCTAGGGGCACAATAGGTGATATTCTCTCTGTCTCAGATGGGACTTATGGGACTGGATATGACCCTATGTATGCCTATAGGCCTGAGGAATTCTTCGATAAGTCGGTACTTACTGCGGCTAGGCCTAGTGCCTACACGATCATTGGGGATCTTATTTGGTTTAATGCCCCACTTGATGTAATTAGGACCTACCAGATTGTCAGCGAAGTGAAATTCACCGCCCTGGTTAATGATATTGATACTCCTGCTATTCCTAGTGAATTCCATTACATTCTCGTCCATGCCGCTGCTGCGGAGGGTCTTCTAAAGGAAAGCGACCCCGGATGGCAGGGAGAAGAACAGCAGTATGAGAGCGCGTTGGATGGAATGAAGTCCGAATATCTCTCAAACGCTGTTTATTACGATCATTTGCCAACATGGCCCTAAAATAAAAGTGTGGCTGCTAGAGATCTTGTCTATAGGGACTTTTCGGGTGGAACCAATGCCAGAGACTGGCCTTCTGAGCTTTCTCCGAATGAATTCCCTTATTCACTCAACGTAACGATTGACGAGCGAGGATATGCTCAAAAACGTCTGGGATATGAAGATCGTTATGGAGCGGCCATTGGTAGCGGGGTAGTAAGCAATCTTTTCTATTGGGCGACTAGCAATGCAATTGTGGCTCAGATTGGGTCAAGTCTGCACAAGGATGGGGCTGCCTCCTTTAAAACCTTCTCCACCTCTGACCGCTGTGGAATGTGCGAGTTCGCAGGGAGTGTTTTTATTACTCACCCAATTGATGGTTGCTTCCTTTATGACGGAGTAACAGTTACTGCCGTTCCCACTGGGCCTAAGGGGAACTCCTGCGCCACCTGGCAGAATAGGGTTTGGGTCAATGATCTTACTGCTCCTCCGCGTCTGTGGAGGAGCGATGTAGGAACGGCGGCTACGTTTGGAGTAGGAAACTTTACTGATATTAGAGAAAAAGACTCTGCTCAAATTCGTTGCATCACAGGTTCTTCTGGCCTTGATATCGCAGGTCGTCCTGGTTTGCTTGTCTTCAAAGATTCTTCTGCCTACAGAATTAATGATCCCTCCACGGGCGGATACCAAACTATTGATCCTTCTGTTGGCTGCGGAAGCAATATCGGCGGCGTTTCGGCATACGGACGAACCTATGTAATTTCCACAAGAGGAATTTATTCCACCGATGGTCTGTCCCCCTGCCGTGAAGAGAGCAGACTTATGGAACCTCTGTTTAATAAATTGCAGATCAATCAGTCTCGCCCAGATCTATATTGCGCTGGTCGATATCAGGACAGGCTGTGGTTCTCATTGCCTAGGGCTGGAGCTTCTTCTAATTCAATTGCTCTTGAATATCACCCGGAAAGCAAGTGGATTGTCGCTCACACTAATGCTGCCTCTGCTTACGCAATTCTTACGCAGACTACTGACCTTGTTTTTGGATCTCCAACTACAAATAGGATTTATAACCTAGCAAAAGGAGGCTCTGATGCTGGAGTTGCTATCTCTTCTGCATTTCAGACCAGATGGGCTGAGCCTGCTGACGGAAGGAAAGGGAGGCTGAGAAAGGCCCGATTTGTAGGACGCGGAACTTTCCAGGCTGACTATTTCAAGGATTATCAAAGCGGGCCTTCACAGGCGGCTAGTCAGGTAAATATTAATCCTGGAGGCCTTGTCTGGAATGAGGGGAACTGGAATGAAGCAGAATGGGGTCCTCTCTTCTTTCAGTCTTATCAGACTTTTTGGAGCCTTGGAACCTGTAGGGCTTTGTCTGTATATATCAGCGAAACCTCATCTATTTCTACCTCAGGACTAACGGTTGCTGGTGGAGTTGTCCCTACGGAAATTGGGGCCTGGGAGTTGGCCTACATTGATTTCCTGACTTATGACCTAGGCACCTTTTAAACTGTAGGTAATGCCAACAGTCTCTCTTACAGACCCTGCTCCTCATACTAATGCAGACGCAGGAGTAATTGCAACCAATAACGGGAACCTTAGAACGCTTCTTAACGGAGGAATTGATGCTGCAAATCTTCTGGGTACTCCTAGCCTTGCTTCTGGAGAAGTTCCTGTATGGAATGGCTCTCAGTTTGTTAGATCAACAGTTACAAGGGTTGGCGCAACGAGCCTTGGGTCTGGAACTCCTGATTCTACTAAATATCTGAGAGGAGATGGTTCTTGGCAGACGCTAACCATTCCATCAATTGGATATGCAACTACTTTGCCTGGATCTCCTACAGACGGACAGGAAAGTATTCTGGTTGATTCTCTAACCGTTCCCACTTACCAATGGAGATTCAGATGGAATGCTGGTTCTGCTAACACAGATAAGTGGGAATATGTTGGCGGAACTGCGGCAGTTACAGAAACTCCTAACGCAGACCTTTTGAATGCCAATGCGGTTTATACCACCATTGCTAATGCAGGTCCTAGTTTTGCTCTACCTCGCGCAGGCGTGTATACGGTCGAAGTAGGTTGCTTCCCGAAGCAGACCGCAAATGCCCACTATTACATGAGCTATGACATTGGCGGGACAGGCGCTGTAGACGCCGACGCTTTTGAAGGAGACTGGGGTAACGGAGGAAACGGTACTGCTGGTAGCTTCGCACGAACTAAGTCTGGGCTTACCGCAGTGACTTTGACCGCAAAATACAAGTCTCTAACGGGAAATACTACGTTCGCAAAACGCTGGATGCGCGTTACGCCAGTTCGGGTAAGTTAAACTCTTCCTGCTCCACCCACTGCATAACGAAGAACATCAGGACTCTTAATTGGAGTAAGAGCAGCCGCCAACGGAGTAGACGGAATATCAGAAGGAGCAGGAGTTGTATCTACAGGGGGAGGAGTAGGAGCAGCCATATCGGGAGGACCGAGAGGAGTCCATTCGGTTGAAGATCCTGAAGGAGTATCGTATTTAATCCATACACCTGCCTGATTGCCGTGGTATTCAATATGTCCTTCCTGTTTTACTCCGTGGACACTAAAACCGTGATTAGCAGCATACTGTTGGGCTGCCGCAGAAACTGCATCGCCGGAATATCCTGCGCTAGCAAGCGCTGACGCAGAGCCTGCATCCCATTCCAGGCCGCTGGAATCAACCACAGAACCATTTGGCATAGATTCATACCCCGCCCTTTGAAGTGCTGCCTGAGTAGCTGCATCCAATTCCTGTTGTCTAGCAGTTTCCTTAGAGGTGAGCAGACCCGTATCAATCCCTGCTAGCATATCGCGCAGACGTGAACCAATACCCCCTTCAGCAGAAGCTCTTCCCTGATTCAATAGAGAAAGATTATTTGCGTACTCACCGGAATACAGCAAATTCTGAGCAGACATCGCCTCCTCAAGCTGCTTCTGACGAGCCGCAAATTCCCTCTGAAGCTGAGCATACTCCGACTCGGGATTCTGTCCCGCTGCCGTAAGAGTATTCTCATCGAAATTCAGGTCTTTACCCACTGAGGTAAGTCCAGAGGAAATAAGAGCATCCTTTCTCAATTGAGCCGCGTTAGTAGTGGCATTATTGACCGTCTGAGAAGCCAATGCCTGGATCTTGCTCAAAATGGGGTCATAGTCAAAACTTGAGTCAAAATTCGTCTGAGGAATTGAAGCTGCATTTACCTGCTTCTGCTGCAAAAGAGCAGAAGCCAAATCCTGCCCTCCAAAAGGAGAAGAGGACTCAATCCCAGAAACACCTCTCCGGGGCACTGAATAAGGCTGATAGGCCTTGGGATAGGTGTATGAAGTTCCATAGGTTCTCTTGCTCCCCGAGGGAGAAGATTTGGAACTCAGATAATTGGAGAGATAGGCCACTACTAGAATATTCTAGGTATGCCTTGGGGTGTTTATAAGCAAAAGAAGAAGCCATATGTTGTTGGTGGGTTCTCAGTCGTGTCTAAACCCAAAAAGCCGAAGAAGTATTCGGTTGGAGGTTTTACCCAGGTTTCTGGTTCCAAGGGCGTAGGGAAGCTCTCAGGGGGCGTAGGAGCGCCTTCTGTAGTCAACCGTCTGTTGGGGAATTCCGCTGCCGCAGGAGGCGTAGGGGCAGATACTTCGCAATATGACCCATATCCCTCTTATAACGATCCCTTCTCTGGGATGCTTGCCAATCTTGCTAGGCAGGAAGCTCTTGCCGAGGGTCAGCTTAAGGGAAATCTTGTAGGCCGTGAAGCGGCTATTAAAAAGCTCTACGCAGACCAGGTTCCTCTAGTAGATGCTAATTACAACCAGGCAATCAAAGAATCTGCTGCTGTCAATGATGCTGTGGCTAATCAGCTTCACTCTCAGGGAGATGCAACTAATGCAGATCTTCTTTCCAGGCTTGCAGGAATTAACGCTCCTCAGGGAGCTACAGATCAGGCCGCTCAGCAGGTAAAGGATTATTACGGCGGACTTAGCAATGCCAACTACGCAATGGATGCTGGAGATGTTCAGAGGCTTATTGGAGCATTGTCAGAAGCTCAGAATTACTTGGCTAAGCAGCCCGGAGTTATCGCTCAGCAGCTTGAGAGCGAATATGCACAAGCTATAGCTCAACTTAAATCTGATTACATGAGTCAGTCAACTGATCTCCAGGGACAGCAGGCCTCTGGTCTTAACGATTACAACTTGCAGAAGTTCGGCTACGAACAGGACCAAAAGAGCAAGCAGGCAGATGCTAAGGCCAAGATTGCTCAGGACGCTGAAGATCGTTATTGGGATAACTATTGGAAGCAACGTGATTATCAGCAGAAGCGGTATGAGCTTGCTGTGGCTACCAATAACAAGAAAATGCAGCTTGCAGCGCAAGCAGAGATGAAGAGACTTGATAGGCAAAAGGATGTTGACCTTGCAAAGATCAGGTCTAATACTCAGATTGCCACTAATGCTAATACAGTTAATCAGTCCAATATCAACAACCAGAGAACTACTCAGACCTCTGCGGCTAATAACGCTGCAAATAACGCTGCCAAGGGAAAGAAAGTTGTAACTGGAGCTACAGTCGTTAAGGCTAAGCAGGCCTCACTGAATGCAGTGTTTAATGGAACTTTCGTGAGAGATGGAATTGTTAACGACGGGAACGTTCAGGCCAAAGTCAATAACCAACTTCGTGCTTACGGGATTGATCCCTACTCAACTCAAGGCACTGCAATTAGGAAATGGGTGTTTTCTCAGCTAAACGGCAAGAAGAATCGACAGGGCCGTGTGTGGAAGTCTGGTAAAGATCGGCTGCCTAAGTAACTAAGATATAGCTATGGGACTTGGCCCCGCTCCTAAAGCAGCAAAGAAGAAGTCCAAACACCGAGGCTTTTTCGGTTCTATCGGCCACGCCATTGGAGGAACTTCTCGGGGTATTTATCACGGAGTAACCGGATTCCCCACTGGGGTCTATATGACCGGTAGGGCCTTGGGCCACGATTTGGCCCATCCAGATATTCATCATCCCCTTGGATTTGGTAAGCATTCTCACCTTGGGCCAATCGTAAAAGGGATGGCTAAAAGCGAGTATGATGCCTATCGGCATTTCGGCCGTGGAGGGGATTATTCTACTCCTATTTTCGATGCTCTGGCGCTTCTCTCAGGAGGCGGAGCAGTTGTAGGTAAGGCAGGGGCTGCATCTAGGGCTTTGAGGGCGGGAGAAGGGCTTACAGGGGCAAATAGAGCTATTCTGAGGAGCTACCCACACAGCCGCCAGATCCCTGGACAGCCCTATCGTATCCCTGCTTCTCCTAACCCTCTGATGAGGGGTATTCAGGTGGCTGCTCTGAAGAACCCCAAAATAGCAGGGAGAGCTTTGGAAAGACGAAATTGGCAGGCTGAGAGGTTTCAGCGTCAGCTTACTCAGGGAACAAAAACAGTTCCCTATAAAGGAAAGGTTCAACTTCCTCCAGGAGTAAAAGTTGCAGCCCATCAGGTCAAAAATAAGCCCAATAGAAAAAGTCCGCTCTGGCAGAAGACTTTGGATGCTCCTATGGATGCTCTAAGGCTTGCAATGTGGGCACGTCCTAGGTATTACGCACAGAACATTACTCAGACTGGACAGATGCTTGGAACTAATCCTTTTGCTGCTTCTAAAGCAGTTGGAAGAATGTCGAAGGTAAGAAAGAGTAATACAGGGCTTTACAAAGATCTTCAAAACATCACTGGAGAGGGACAGGCTCTTGCTTCTCAGGCTGGTCGCGTTTCTCGCTCCAGGGCTATGGAATGGGCCGGTAAGACGGCTAATGCGCCTGAGGCTCATATCAGAGTCATCTCAATCATGAAGGAGTTGGATAGAGAGGGATTTAAGACTGAAAAACAAATGGTAAGGGCAATGAAGGAGCTTAAGAGCGGTAAGCCAAGTTCTAGGGCGCTTAACGCGGCAATTAGGGCTAATGAAAATGTGGGAGACTTCGGGCGGCTTAGCAAAACAGAGCGCCAGTTTATGAAGGCACAGATTCCAATCTTCTACCCAATGTTTAAGGCTCTTACGCGATATGGATATCGCTTCCCGTTTGAGCATTCCATTCAGGCTGCTGCAATTCAGAAGGTTGGTAAGTCAGGTAAAGCAGAGCAGAAAAGACTTTTAGGAGATCTTCCATTCTGGGCGCAGTATCTTGTCCCGAAGGGGGCAGGAGATCCTAATGCAAAGAAAGGACCTAGGCAGGCTGTCTTTAATCCTGGAAATATTTATAACTTGCAGCCTGGAACCGATATCACTCGTCAGGCTTTTGAAGCTCCTACTAGGAAGGGCGGTCCTATTCCAGGAATTAATCTTTTGCAGGAAATTGCTCCAGCAATTCAGCTTGGATATGGAATGGAAACTGGAAAGGATATTCAGACCGGATATCCAATCAAGGGGCCAACCAAAAGAGCAGGAATTGATATTCCCCTTAACTTCCTGGCAAGCCTGCCTCTGAGTGATCTTGTTGCTATTTCCAGAGGACAGCCGCCTACTCATGTTCGTTCTTATTTCCCGCCGTCCACTTGGCGTCGTATTGCTCTGGAACTTGGTCCTGGACCTTGGGCCGTAAGTAGGGATCTTAAAACCAAGGAAACTACGAAACAGGCTAAGAGAGAAAAGAGAGTAGGAATGGGACGTAAGAAGCGGAAGCATAAGGCTCCTAATTTCTAGTATCCTATTAAAGAGCCGTTTTTAGACTCGCCGGGCTACGGCCTATAAAAGGGAGTCGCGGCTCTTTTACCTTTTAATAGACTCAGGCAGGACTCCGACCGCAGGAACAGGCGTTACCCCCTTGGTTAGAAGGTCCACTACAGCCTTCACAGCCGCAGACGCCCCTGCAACCACCGCTGATACCGCTAGGGCTTTCACTCCGTCGAAGTTCGGTGCGGCTCCGATTCCGGAAAGGGTAGCGATAAAGACCGGGACGAATGCGAATACAAATACTCTAGCAACTTCCTTAAGAAAGGTTTTATTCATAATCTTCCCCCATTGTATCAGAAAGTTTCCAGTGCTCTTCGATAAGGAATTGACAAATAGCCTTGCCTGCCAAATCGTGCAATTCTAGGTCTGCATCAGGGGCTACAAGCATGGTGAATTCAATGGGGTGTTTTTCGGGGCCAGTAAATGTCATGAATGAGAATTCCCCCTGAAATGTGTAACAATTCAGCATCCTTTCATAATCATATAGTGGCTACGAATAGATCGGGATTAATTCTTAGTTTGGCTAGGAGTCTGGGGATTCGTGATCCTCGGGCTGTACTATCAGTAGCCGCTCAAGAAGGACTTGGTGGAGGCATTGGAGATAGAGGCACGTCTTTCGGCCCATTTCAACTGCATGTAGGAGGGGCCTTCCCGTCCGGCATTCAGGGCAATAGACATCAGTGGGCCTGGAGTCGCCCTGGTCTTCTTTATGCATTAAACCGTATTAAAGTAGTTGCGGGTAATAGACAGGGTGCTGATGCCATTGCGAATATTGTCAATAGGTTTGAAAGGCCTGCTAACGCGCAGGGAGAAATTGCTAAAGCGCTTGCTTATTATCGTGGTGGAGGATATTCCTCATCCCTTAACGGCGGACCTGGGAGCTACCCAGGTATTGGAACCGCCTCTTCCCACGGAGACAATCGCGCGCTTCTCAATGCCATTATAAACAATCAGAGCCTTATTCCTGCTATTACAGCAATGCAAGCCTCGCCAGAGCAGGCGCAAATTCATCCACAATCTGCGCTCCCAACGACTGGAACTGTCCCTGCTGAATTGTTCTATCGGAATCATGCTCTGAAATTTGGGAAACACATCGGGGCGGTGAAGGGTCATTATGACCATGTTCACGTTGCAGAAACCAACCCTCAGGCAATGCTCGCCGCAATCTCGTTGGCACAAAGACTAGGCCTTCGGGTAGCTGAAAACCCTTACGAGGGAGGGGTGAATCCTGTTCATGTGAAGAATTCATATCACTATCGTAGCTTTAAAGAGAAATACCACGGGAAAAGACTAGGAGAGGCAATTGATGTTTCTGGACCACCTAAACTCATGGGTAGGTATTACCAATTGCTTGCAGCCGGAAGATGAGAAGAATAGACCGAAATACAAACAGTGGGACAGCGGCCTCTCGGAGAAGTCATACCGGAGCTGCTCAAATACTCAGGCCTAAATCACCGGCTCCCCATATATCTGGTAAACACCTTCTAATTCAGTTGGCAGATATCGCTACTGGATTGCCTACAATCATTAATGCAGCTAAACAAGTTCATGCAGGAGGAGGCGGTAGAGCGCAGCTTGCTCTTGCGGCTAGCACTCCAATGGGAAGAATTAAGTTCCCTGACTTTATGACACCTCCAGTTAGACCAGGAGGATATTCAAGAAGAGGAAGATTGGATCTTCTTAACGCCACTAGAGAGCTAGGAGGGGTTACTGCCTTTGATAAGGCTCATCCACGCCTAGGCCCTTCATATCCAATTGCAAAAGAACGCAAGCTTCTTGGCTACGGGCCTCCAGGCGGGGATTTCCTAAGTCATGTGGCTCGTCTAAATGATCCTGAGGCTAGCCGGGCAATGGTTGAGTGGATGATGCTTCATCACTACAGGCGTCCTAATTAGAAGTTAATTCTAATGATCTGACCTGTAGCAAAGCCGAAGCTTCTGCATCCCCATCCAGAGGCACATGCAGACCCCCAACCACTTCCACTACGGGAAAAGTAAAGGGTACAACCATATCCTCCACAGCCTGCGGATTCTCCAGTGTTTCCTAGAGTTCCAGAAACATTGCAATAGAGCGCAGGACTGCCGTGCGTACAGTAAACGTACACAGAGGCAGATTCCTTCTTAGCTGACGCAGGAACTGACAGCAAAAGGGCAGAAAAGATTAGGGCTACAAGGATTGAAAGTTTTCTCATACAGACAGTCTACAGGTTATTTTCCAGTTCTTTGTAATACTTTCTTACTAGGCCCATAAACAAAAGACGCGGCCAACCCCTGCCAGGATCGGTGTGATCGCCACCAAAAGCCTTAGAACACTCGGCATGGGTTGTCACCCCCTTTAGCCCTTTCTTAAGCAAATCTGCGGTGAGAAATACAGGAGGGATGTTGAACTTGTGACAATGTAGCGCTGTTTTGTAGGCCGCTCTTTGTAGTGTTTTGTAATGAGACTTCCAGATAACGAAAGACCACTTCGCAAACCCGCATTGTTCGATATGAAAACCGTGCTCATTAGCGCCGGGAGCGCCACGCGGAATGTCGTCGTTGGTAAGGCATCTGTAACACTCGGAATCGTCAACGACAAGATGGGTGTATCCAGCAGTGCTTGTATGAAAATAGTGAGCGATGGCACGGGCCGTTCCACCTTCTGTATCGTGGAGGACAATATACCGGATCTCTTCCGGATTCCTGTGACCATCCAGGGGTTCTCTGAGGTATTCTCGATTGCAGACTGCATTAATTGGAGTTGGCATTCCCTCTTAGTTTAGCACGATACCGAGCATTGCTCTCCTGACGGCCCTTCTTATTTCTACGGTAATCGGCAAGCCGTTTTGCTTCTTTGCAGACATTACATCGACACCCTCTGTTGTTGTAGGAAGCTATTCCGTGCTTTCTTTCCTGCTGCCTGCTCCGGGGCTTTCTTCCATCAGGTCTTACCTTGGGCTTATCTTCATATTCCTCCAAAAGGTGAAAATCAGCAATGCGATCTAGCCCTACACAGATCTTGTCTGCTAGGTAGTAATCAGTAAACTCAGTCCTCTCAGCTTTGATGCTCCACATACGCTTATGTGGAACGCCAGTAAGATACTCCAATTCTTTGGAGTTAAGCGTTTTAGGGATTAGTTTCTTAAGATCTGCTGTTTTAACATAACTTGCCATGATCTACCTCCACTAAGGTAACAAAGTTCTCTATGTCCACTTGCCACTCCGTCTGCTTAGAGCGCGTCCGAAGGATATATGCCGGGTGCCAGATCGGGAAGACAAGGGCTTCGTTGAGCCATGACTCGTTAATCTGACCACGAACCTCAGAGAACGGGAACGTGGGTAGGAATGCTCTTGTCGCCACGGCTCCCACGGTGAGGACGTAAATTGGATTAAGAGTTGATATTTCCTTCCTAAGATAGTTTTGACTACAAATGCGTTCTTGTTCATCAGTTGGAGTTCCTTTCGGATAGCACTTGACTGTATTTGTCAGGTAACATTTCTTTAGTGGTAATCCTGCTCTCAATAATTCACTTCTTAAGAGCTTCCCTGAAGGGCCAACAAAAGGACGCCCTCTACGATCTTCCTCCCGGCCCGGTGCCTCACCCAAAATCATCACGGGTAATCGTCCGGAGCCTTCACCGAATACGCATACCGTCGAAGCTTCTTTATGAAGAGGACAAAGATCGCAACTAGGGTTTCTTAGGCTCTTCAAGGAGCTTAAGCGCCCTGCCGGTAGCGATCTCTCGCCCAATCTTTCGACTCCAATTGTCTCGTTTTCCACACTTAGCCTCTCCGTAGGAAACTATCTTACCGTCTTCATCAAAGATCCAAGCTTCAGTTAGTCCTGCGTTAGGACGCGGCTCATGGCCGTTCATGTTGTCTTTGTGCTGATATCCACTCACTCCCTTGTACCTTCGGAAGTGAACGATCTTAACCGAATAGCCGTTAGGAACCACTCGGGTCTTCTTCAAGTTTCTCACCTCTTTCAATGGCTCTGAGCATTTCTTGTGCGTGTTTATCTGGATTGTTTCTAAGCTCGGCTGCATAAGCCTCTGCTGTTTGAGTGCCAATGGATTCATCCTTTCTGTTCTGAGGGATTTCGTCTAGATGACCCTTTTCAAGATGGTCTGCCCATCTAGGCAAATCCCATCCATGAACCCAAGTGCCATCCTTTTTCTTCTTACTAAGCAACCATCTGCCAATAGCTTCTTGTCTAGTCATCTCCATCTCCAAAAGTGCCACCATTTTTTAGGCAGTGTTCCAATACTAGTCAAAGCCGTGTCCCATCTTCTCTACGATCTGCTCAAGTGCAGTTGCAATTCTTACCAACTGAATAAGAACCTGAGGATCTACTTGTAGATTTACGTTGGTTATGGGGCCTGGAGCAGTAGTGACAGACGGAAACAGCGGGTATGTGCTTGTTCCTGACTCAGTATACGAAGGTCCAGTAGACATTACATTACCTCAAAAGACCTAACGATAAACTCGCCATAGGCCTGTCGTGGATTCCAACAGATGATTGGATTAGATGCTGTCTCTCCTGGGTACACCGGGAACGTTTCCGGCATAAGATCGCGCGCCTCCATGCGAAGAAGCATATCATCAGCCTCTTTCACAGAGGTAGGCATTTCAAGCTCCATTTCAAACTTCTCACAGATAGCGTTCATTACCCTTTCCTCTGCTTCCAAGTAGAACGGGCCGAAGTCAGGATGTTTCTTAATCGGACGTGCAATATCGCTCAAATATGCCTCAGAAGCATCATGTAGAAGACCCCACTTAGCATCAGATGAAAGGCAATATTGGCTGACCAACACACTATGTTCAGCAACCGAATAGAATTCCTTAACATGGCCTGTGAATCGACACTGATTTGCGAGAGCATGAGCAATGTCCTTTAGTTCGATATCGTCTGGATTCGGCTTAAACACATTGAACCACTTACCGGAAGCCAGGATAATTTCTCCAGCTTCAGAAACGTGAGTTAACTCAGATGGGTTGTGTTCTGTAATCATGTGTTTCCTCTCTTTCTAGAACCATTTCATAGGTCCTTGCGTAACCTGCAATATCTACAATTGAATCGTGGTGTGTTGGAGTCTGCACCAGTCTGGAAATCTTCACCAACACCATGTAGAGGGAATGGTGCAAGGGACCGGAAAGGGGGTTTACGCCTAGGGCATTGGCAGCACCTACAACCTTTTGAAAGTCATCGGCTGGATGCCCATAAGCCTCTCCCCTATCTCCCCCTACCGCTTTGTTAGCCTCTTCAAGAATGTTCATTCTTCTTCAAGAGAAAGCTGCATCAAAACGATTGCAGCCTGAATACGATCAGTCGCCGGTGGCGAAACACCATCAAGCGGCACTCCAGCAGCAATTTCAGCAAGAGTAGTTAGTGCTCTTTCTTTCATTTCCTGTGTAGTCATACTGTGAACTCCTTTCCGGCCACTACGCATGAGTAGCCCTTTGAATTTACGATTGGTACTCCTTGAATGTGCGTTGTTCCATTTTCAGGGTTTTGGAAACCTATTCCGAACCCCAGGCTCCACTGTCTACGGAGCTTAATTTTATGCATGTAATCGACCTTCTCGATATCTCCTAGCCAGCCGAATGACCAAGCCGGATAGTGCTTACCAAGGGCATCGCCCTCAATGGTAGCAGCGTAGCGATGGGTATGGCCGACAACTATTGGATGCTGGAACGTAGCGGCTGCGCGAAAGATTGCGTAGGGGCCTGTAGAGCCAACATCGTGAGTCATGTAAAGCTTTCCTACCTTGATATGTTCTTTGTAAGGAACGTATTCCCATCCCCTCAATTCCAAATTGAATAGCCGAGGGACAGTTACGGTCTCAAATAGCTCTGGGGCTGTATCCATAAGATATCTAGCCAGCCTGTCTTCATGGTTTCCTCCGATGAAGATCTTCCGTTCTGCGCCAAGGCTATCCAATTCATCAAGGGCCTTGTTGTCTTGTTCGATTTCTTGGTCAAAAGTATTCTCCCTTGTTGGATCTTTCTGAAAACGTGAGATCTTATAGAAGTCAGCTAAATCACCTAGGCATACCAATACGTCCGGTTTAAAGTCTTCCATTGCTGTCAGAAATAAACTCCAAGCCTTACGATGATGATATGGGTGATGACTGTCTCCGAAGAATGCGAATTTCTTAAGCGTTGTCTGCATACACTTTCTGAGCAAGACGGTTAAGAGCTTCTTTCCTCACGGCTGTCTTTGGCTCAGGACCGAACGAAAGACTACCAAGCCCGTGACGCTTCCACCAGCGGCTCAAAGTCGTTCGGTCTGCACCTCCAATCTCTGTAGCGATAAGGTCGAATGAACCATACTCTTCATACGCTGCTCTGAGCAGCTTTGGGTCTTGATACCATCTTGATTCCATAGGTGAGATTATAGCACAATCGTCAGCCATAGTAATACTCACTCAGCGGATCATCGAACCAGTGATGAGTCATATCCATAGCTGTGAGCAGTTTGTCTGCTACATCAAATGAGATACAGAAATCATCGTCGTCAAGCATCTTCATGATGATTTTCTTTGATATACCTGAACGTTCAGTGAGAACTTTGTGATGAGGGATTTCGGTGGAAGAGAGGAGAGGTCTGATGGACCCCGAAATATCGTGACGGACAGTGTTGTTCCCATAAAGTGGAAATGTTTTTCCATAATTCTGGACCCATTCCATATAGATTTTCCTGAAATGAGTTGCTGGAATTTTATCATTCAAATCACCTCAACTATACACGATGAAATACAACTTGTGTTTTATCTAGTTTTACATCTAGAGGGGGGTGTTTCGCTCCGAATCTGTTCTTGACTGTCCAGACCTGCGCGTAATCAGAATGCTCGTCTTCCCGATAGATAGAAAGAAGGACGGCCCCTTTTTGTTCAAAGACACCCGATTCCTTAAAGTCATGCATGGACGGCTCTTTGGGGAATTGTGGATCAGGACGACGTAATTGTGCAAGAGCAAGTAGCGCAACGTTGTGTGCCGGTGCCATTGCCAAAAGTCTTTTAACCTCCCTCTCAAGCCCCATACGGTCTTCATATTGGAGTTCATGTAGGTGGTCAATGATAACAAGATCGTGTCCCTCTTTCATTATCAGTTCGATTTCAGGTGCCGAGATATAGCTCTCAGTTACCTGCGCTTCATTGTCCCTAATCCATTGCTTGCATTGTTCTTCGTTGTCGAATTGTCGTGCGTATCTTTCAAATAGATCAGATGGAGTCATTTCCAGAGTTACAAAGATGGCGTTTTTTCCACACTCAATTACATGCCGCCATATCTGTAGAGCCAGGGCTGTCTTACCGCCCCCTGGGGGGCCTCCTAGGAGCATGGCCCGTCCCTTCGTGAGAGGCGGCAGGAAGCCATCGAACAGGTTAGGCAAGGCCTCACCGCTGTCTCCCGATTCCACCTGATCTAGCCATTCCTGCGCTGTAAGTAGAGGAATCGAAGTCACTCGACACAGCCTAGCGAACGTGTGCTATGCTAGGAGAGCAGAGGGACAGAGCCGCAAGTGATGCGGTCTTTTGCAGAGGGGGCCGAAAGGCCCCTTCTTATTGCCCTTGCAAGGAAATTTAATACTCAAGATTCTCAAGGCTTTCTTTGGTGACGATTTCCATATCTACACCGTAGGCCTTATTTATCTTCAGTCGGTCAGCAGTCTTTTTAGAGTTTCCATTAAGAGTGCATTGGAAGACCCTAAACTTCCCGTCTTTAACTGCCCAAACATCAACTGGAGATTTACTAGAAGCGCTTCGTGCGGCCATATAACCGTTAGCCCGGAGTCGGATGACAAGCTCACGCTCCAGATTTGCCCCTCTTCGGTATTGGTTAGCCACAATTTCCTCTAGTCTATCTCTGACAACACTCTGCTCCGAGAGGGCAATACTTTCCAGCCCAGGGATGAGTGACGTTTCCTCTCCAGTCTTCTTTGTCACCGTATTGCTCATAATTGAAGACCATCTCCTTGTAGATCTTCGCAACGAATGCTAGAAAGTCCTTGCTCGGCGTACCAACGTAGAAAGGGTGCGCGATGCTATCAGGTACAACAACCGGATTTGTTGAGTTTCTTGTGACCACATGGAATTCTCCTGGCTGTGGGTATTTGATTTGGTAAATGTTCATCTGCAATTTCCACTCAGGATTTAGTTCCGGTTTCCGGCTAACATATCCCGTAGTTTTAACATCAATGATTCCACGCGATGTCTGAATATCGACATATCCAAGCAGAGGTATTGGTATTCCCGGTATTTCAACCAGGATTTCTTGCTCTGTTTCCAAAACGTCAAGAAACTTACCTACTTTCTCGTAGTAATTCCAGAGCATTTTCTCTGCCCATTTCTTGGCAGCCTCTGGCTTATCTTTCCAAATTACTTCTTCGTTCTCTTGCAAAGCCGACTGCATCGACTCTTCAAAAAAGTTGCCTACTTCCTGTCCCAGTAGCAAACGACTAAGGCCAAGATGTACAGCAGAGCCAATAACAAGGCTACTAGAAGAAGAACCTCTGATACCACGGATATACACCTCCTGCCACTGTCGAGGACAGCGTAAGAATAGAGAAATAGATGATGCGCTTAGATGTTCTAGGGGAAGCATTAGATCCTTTCTTCTGAGAGGATGCAGCCATCCCAATCACTTGGCATGAATTTTGCACCATCGTAAAAAACCTTAACGCGAGAAGATTTAACTCCCTGATTAATCAAATCATTTCTGAGATTGTCATATGGGGGTTTATCGTATTCTCTCATATCGTAATAGAAATTCTGAGGAACAACGACTAGGTTTACATCCGAATTAATCGTCTGAACCAACTCAGGAGTAAACCAACCTCCCTGATGAGGCTCTAGCGTCCAGGCTATTGGTCCTGAGGGTCGCCAGCGACGATACTCAATAATCGTCCGTCTAACGAAATCAGGGTCGTGATATTCGATGTCGAACATGTATCCGGCAACGCCCCCAACTTCCATATCAGTGACTGCTTTTCTGGCGAGAGCAACTGGATCTGTAATAGATTCCCAGGAAGGATCTCTGTAGATTCGATAACCGAATCCTTGGGAATTGACACCTGCGCGATAAGCTGCGGTGATTTCATTAATGTTCTTAACCCACTTTCCTGTGGTTATATCGAACTTTAAAGCCGGAACGTAAAAGTCAGTAACTCCCCTGTCATGCATTGCTTTCCAAGGGGGCCAATAGGCGTCACCGACAGGATTAGTTCTCCAAATTCCTTTCATTTAAATAGTGTATCAGGGATAAGACCAGGGGGAGTCTTCTAGCCCTCCCCCCGGTTAAAGAGCCACGCTAGTCCGAAATACGTGGCCTGTCGGACACTTACTTTGTTGCGTTTACCAGAGCAGTTGCCTGATCTGAAAGAGCACTCATTTGCTCGCTGGTAAGCGGGAACTCAAAAACAGAGTCCGATGCAATAAGTAGCTCAATCGAGCGACCATAGGCCCACTGCCTAGCAATTCTCTCCTGAGTCTCAGGAGTCCTAGGGGCAGCACCATTAGATGCCGTCTTAGCCCTAGGCTTGGGGGAATCCTTAACGCCGTTGATCTCGTTCAAGTAAACGTTGGTATACTTCCCCTTCGTTACCCGAGAAACAACTACATCAGCGATGGTCCCACGACTCTGGAATGCAGCCTTCGCCAATTCCTCAGACTTAGTTGAAGCCTTTGAGTCATCCTCAAAAACAACCTCAAACCAACCCTGGGCATTGGGTCCGTCTACTTCCTTAACTGCCAGTGATAGTGTTTCAGCCATATATTTACCTCCTTTCGCTTATCTCTTTGAAAGTGGACTTGCTTTGTTTACAACTCGTTTTGATGGACGTACTTATCAATCACTTCGTCGTATGATTTAGCGGGTGTTTCTCCGGGTACAGCAGATGTAGTCGCCCCGAAGTCTTCAGAAGATCCGCTGCCTCTCCTAGTAGCGCGGGATCTAAGCTCAGTTGTTGCCTCATCTCTTTCTCGCTTCCGCACTTCAGCAGCGTATTTCGCAGCTTCTCTGACGGATTTCTCAGCATCACCAGATTGGTCATAGAAATAAAACGCAGTTCGTTCTGCGAGATCATGATCGAAGCTACCCACTTCCTTTTCCAAGTCTCCGAACATCGTTTCCATCTGCTTCTTTCCCTGCTCCTGAGCCGCAGTCTTCACATACGGAGTAACAGACTGAAGCCTCTGGTCAACCACTCTATCAATCAGGGCTGCCATTGTGTAGGGATCGCTCAAGTCGATTTCAGACATATCCGGCATTCCATCATCTTCCGGAGCCTGAAAATAGCTGTCGTGCTCTGCAAGCTTGGCCTGCAATTGCTTATTGCTTTCCTGTAGAGCCTCAAAATCTTCCCTAGAAGGCGTCCACGCGGGAGCTTCCGGGGCTACTGGCTCGGGCGGAGCAACTGCCCCACCTTCGTTTTCAAAGTTCTGTTCGTCGCTCATCGGTTAGCAGTATAGCACAACTATTGCGTCTTCTGCGCTTCAAGTTCCTTTCTTCTGATTTCTCGCTTTCTTTTCGCTCTTACGCGCTTGTTCCTTGTTAGCGTGAAGTTTTTTAAGCCATCCAAATGTGGCATTGAAATATTCCCTACTTTCTTTAGTGCGAGGATTATACCTCCACTGAATTGCTGCTTCGCTGTCCTCAGGAAATTCTTCAGGCAATTCTGGAAGAATACCGCCTAGATCTACTATCTTTTGCTCTAAATAGTATCTCCTTTGAATCCACGGGAATTTCTCCATGTTGTTCTGCTGGATTGGCTCTCTAGCCACCTGGGCCTCCTACTTGGGGTACGGGGGGAAGTGTACCAGTTGGGGCGGTGTTACCGGGGCCGCGTGTCCCTGCGCCTCCTGTGCCCGGCTGAGGGCCTACAGAGCCGGGCTGTGGCGCTGCTGTCTGTGAGTCAGAAGCCATCTGGCCCGGCTTTGTAGCTTGTGCGGCACGGAGGTGTTCCTGGCAGTGTTGTTCAATAATACCTGCGACTGTCCCTCCGTCCTGATCTCCCATATTTGCCATCGAGTGCATATTGCTCTGGAAAGCCCTATGGATTTCAACATGGGCAAGATCATCATCTTCAGGACTGACAGGGACGTTCTGCTTGGTATGGAACATGACAATGTTCTCAAGTTCAGCCTTATGCTTAGAGGTATTGCTCAGAGAAGTAGGAAGCTTCTGAGGTTTACCAGCATTAAGAGACTCGACATACCAAGTCATTGGAAGCGGCTGCTGAATAGCAATAGCCGCAGCCCAAATATCATTGATCTTCTGCAACTCGGCTGCCTGACTCCTAGGCAATGCACCCTGCTTAGGAGCAATAACAAGATACCTCTCGGGGATCTCATTGGCAGAGAAGAGGAATGCTCTCAAAGCCCCATCAGGGCCTGCAATTTCCATGTTCTTTTCCTTAGGCCAATTACGCATTGATTCCATCGTGTCAAAGCTCAGCTCAATAAAGCCAAGACGAATATCCTGGGCAATTGGATCAAGCTTAAGAGCATCGTTTTCAGTAAGCAGAGCCATAGCTGAATAAGCAGAGACTCCCTGGGGAGGCTGACCGAGAGAAATGGATTTCATGCCCATTGCCTTCTCAACATTTTCATCCTGCAACTTAATGTCCTGAAGCATCCACTGTCCAGGCTGGAATCCAGACCAAACCTGTGGCAGGGGGGCACCAGGGCGAATTTCAACATATTCTCCAGGCTCTCCAGTTCGTGGCCTAGCAAGACTTTGCTCTTCAGTGAAGATTTTTGGCATACCACGGTCAATTGTGGTGTCAATCTGAGTCAGTCTTTTATTTCTAATTGTCTGAGCACCAATTCCGCCTTCGATAAATGCAACCCCAGGGAAGCGTCCTGGCACGATCTGCCAACGGAAGTAATGAACTCCTGTTTTAGGTCCCTTAGGGTGATCTGAGAAGGGCAAAGAAGGAATAACGTCAAGAAGGTTTGTCTTGGTAAAAATGATTGTCCTTCCCTTCTTAAACTTGGAGTTAGGCTTCTCATACAAGGTGTAGACCATTACCTTGTTAGACATAGAGCTTTTGCTCTCTTCTTTAAATCCCAAGCCAGAAGTAAGGCTTCCGGAGGACTGAAGATTCTCAGCAAGAATTCCATCTGCCATCTCTCCATAACGGGCATGAACTTCCATCACGTCGATAGGACGACCAATAGCTTCCCAGGAGAACTCTGATGGGTCTTCCTCGCCAGAGGGCCAGAGAATGTTTTCCAGAGAAAGCATTTCCCAACAGACCTTTCCCTCTCTAAGAGTTGAGAAAGCCGCCCTACCGCCGTCTTTAGCTGTCTCTGCTACATATTTCCGAGCTTCTTCAGCATCAGTAATAGGACGGCCATCCTTGTATGGAATGTCTCCAATAATCTCTCCATAACTTCTGTCATACCTACAGCGGATAGCCGCAGTTCCGTCGATGGCAAGCAGACGCAAGAGGGACAGCACCTTTCTTTCTCCATCCCATTCGTTATCCCAACCCCAGGTATACGCATCATTAATCATGATGGTAATCTCAGCGGCCTGTTCGTCAGGCTGGCCTGCTAGGAAATTAGGCTTGTAATCGTTAGCAGCCAATCGTCCGATTGCTGACTGGACGTACTGGCCGAGAATGTCAGAAGTGACCATTTTGACGGATACCCCAGAGATGGTCCTATATCTGGCATCCAAAACTCGACCATCCTGGGGGTTAATGTCAAGATGCTGCTTTTTGGCAGCGAACTTACGATTAACACGCACTTGTGGTAGGAACTCATCTCTATGCTTCTCGCTTTCCTCTACTCGGGCAAGTGCAGGCTGAAGGATATCTTCAACCTTGTAGACGGTATCGCCAATTTTAATGCTGTCAGGCTGTGCCACCCCTCTAGTTTACAGGGTCCTCCACATATTTGAAGAAGGCCTTCCCCAGATAAAGGGCATCCTTAGGGCTGAGCCTAATTTTGGGGATCTCATTAGATCGAGAAAGAGCAGCATAGTCAGTAAGAGTGACCCAACCGCTTTCTTCGATTACAACCTCTGTCCCTCCGTCAAGGCTAATTACTCTTCCGGATTGATCTTTCAAAGTGGCTGGAAACCTTCCTCTTCACTTTTCTCTACCCAATCCTCTTCTCCAAGAGTCTTCATTTCAACCGCCACGGGCTGAGGGGGAGCGAATTCTCGATATCCCTTCTGCAAGAGAACTCTGTCAATCAATTCCCCACGTTCAATAGCCCAGGCCTTTCTTTCCCTAGAAAAGGAGTTATTTGCTTCCATGGCTGTCTTGCGCTGATATACAGCGACAACGCTAAGAACTACGTTTACTAGATTTAGGCCTAACAGTATTGCTAGTAGCATCTTTCTCCTTTAGGTAGGCAGAGATATCTTCCTGCAAATTATCGAGGAGTTGCTGATAACGCTGGCTCCAGGATTGAATTTCATCCTTAGCCTTTTCCAACTCTTCCTCCAGGGCGATGTATTTCTCTGCGAACTCCATCGTATCAGATTTGGGCATACAACCGATTAGACGGGCAATCTGCTCTAGACATACAGCACAGATAACTAGGTCTACAACCCCGCTAACCTCTCCTTCGGGGTTTCTAACCAGAGTATCTGCAATGCAGTCAACAAAACCTCTGTCGCATACCGAAGTACCGCAGAGAGGGCATCCAGCAGATGCCTGTGGAATCCAAGTAAAGCTAGCCATTATTGTCCTTTCTTTGAGGGATCATTTGCATAGATCGCTCTCATCTGAGCCTCACACTGAGCCTTAGAGTCGAAGCGACCATGAACCTTACCAGAGCCTACCGTGACACATTCCCACTTACCGCCCTTCTGGATGCATTTAATGTCGTAGGGAGGCATTAAAGACAGAAATGGACGGTTAGGATCACTACGCAAACCGTAGAGACAAGAGCGCAGAGATCAAGGAAGGTGAAATTCATTACTTGTCCTTTTTGTCGTTGCCTTCGTTAACAGTTTCATTTCCGCGAAGGTCAGGGCGACCAGCCGCAAGCCTCTCAGAGACAGGACGATCACCGGCCTGCTTTGCCTCTTCCTTAGCTCGCTTTTCCTTTTCCTCAACCGGCAGGGCCTTTACAGCAGCCGCAGCACGTTCACCAGACTGAGGCGCAGGAGCGCCAAGGCCAAAACCCTTGCTAGGCGGAGCAGGATTAGCCAACTCAGGATGAGGGGCAACTCCAAACTCAGGAGCAATATCCCATTCCTGGTCGCGGGTAGGATCAACATAATCGCCAACAATTCCAGTGACCTTGTAATTCATCAAGGCACGATCTTGAGCCGCAGTGTTTTCAGCATCAGGCACAGAAACCGGATATCCACCGGCAGACTTGCTGCCCTTAACTTCCTTCTCTGCCTCATCGGAGCGGTTAACCGCTGCCTTGGACTCTGATTTACCGTCAGCCATTAGTTATTAGTTTAGAAGACCGCTTAACCATACGGCTCTGCCTGCTGAGGCCAAGCCTTCCATTGCCTGACACTTCTTCCCTGAGGGGAATTATCCTTCTGATTTGGATATACCCGCGCAGTAAGCAAATACCTCATAGCAGCAATTCCATGACCGTATTTGGTTTCCCAAAATGGGTCAACAGTTTCTCCCTCGATGGCATCAAGCGGTGCAATTGTGAGTTGCTTGATGAGATTCTTACAATTTGATGTAATGAATAGCCCAGGACTTCCAAGCGAGCCGTATCCCCGGTGGTAAGGTGGATAAGCAAGGGAGGGATTTGGACGAAGAAGCTCGCTAATCCTGACTCGGCCAACACGACGGTCGTTGTTAGCGGGGATGAGGTAAATTCCATTTTTGCTGAATTCGCTATGCACCGTATCTCCAACACCGCTTGTTCCAAAGCCAGTTCTGGATTTGATAGAAGGGTCGCATAGAGCAAGCTGAGGCTGCCCCCAGGCGTTTTCTCTATAAGTAAGGATTGCACTCGCATGCTTACTAATCAGCCCTTCAGAGTAATACTCACCGTGTATGACGGTGTGACCATCCGGAGACAGAGCTGCTGAGTACCAAGCGGTCGGATTTGATACCCCAAAGTCCATTCCTTCCCATCTTCTCCAGTCGTAGGGAATAGCAATAGGATCGATGACGTGAATATTAACGTTAAATTCGGGGAACGCAGAATCTTCCACTTCGTCCCAAGAGCCGTCAATGAGGCGCTTTTGGGTGCTTTCAGGCAATTCTTTGAGTGAGTCATAATAAGCCTCCTGGTCTATATATTCATTGTCATGGAAATTAGCTGGAATAAAGATACCTTTAGTTTTTTCCCCTTCTGCTGGCTCCACAAATCTCTCTTTCACCCAAGCTGCTCCAATTCCAACAGGGTTACTAGCACTTCTTACTCTGAGTGGAATATCAGACCCTTCTAGGCGTCTAAGGCGAGAGAACATGAAGACGTAGGCATCGTCATCGGGGAAGTCGGTGATCTCGTCCCAACCGATATACTGTAGCTCAGACGACTGGTAGCGCCACTTATCGCCAGGGGTCTGAACGTAACCGAAGGACAGCTTAGCACCTGAAGGAAAGGACCAAGTATGCGTCTCGCGTTCCCACTTAGCATCAGTATTGACAAGCCAGGCTCTAGCCCTGTCCATGAGAGCGCCGGGCAGTGCTAGGTCGGCGTAAGTTCTTCGGAAGATCATCCCGGCGTAAGAAGGAATGTCAACGTATTGAAGCGCGGCCATCAGAAGTGCATCCGATTTTCCACCTGCCGCAGCCCCACCGTAAAAAGCCTCCAATCCATCGTATGCCAGAAACGCCAACTGCTTCGGCTGAGGCTTATGAGGTATATAAGGAGAAGGAAGACGAACTTTCATATAAGGAGCATATCACTTTGCACAAAAAAGCCATAATTGAAATGAGTAAATCAGACTTCGATAGGTTAAAAGAACTTTTGGATAGTCATATTCTTTACGATGAAATGAAGAAAGGAAAGCTAATATGTATCCATTGTGGAACTGAACAATCAGACATCATCTGTGCATACTGCAAAGATAGAGGGAGGTTTTAAAATGACTACTGAAGAGATGGTTTACGAACAGGAGCAGGAGATTGCTCGTCTTAAGAGCAAAGTGGCAATGCTGGAGAAGATTGCCGAAGATCAAAAGAAGATGAATGAAGCTTTGGAAGCTTCTTTGTCTGAGGCTCTACGCCTTGCCGCTATTCATTAATAGCCTTGGTTTTGACCTTGGGCCGGTGGCCCACCTTGACCTTGACTCTGATCTGGCATATGACCGCCTCTGATGGATTCAAGTCGAGCAAGGCATTGGGTTACTGTAGCTCTGTTCTTAGGGTCTTGAACTAGGTCTAGATATGAATGGAGAGCGGCGATACCTCTTGCAAGCGCTGCTACCGCCTCACGGCTATCGCCGCCTCCTTGACCTACGCTCTGCTGAGCTAGCGCACCAATAATTCCACCAGGGAGTCCCATTGCTTAAGAATTATACAGCACGGAATAAATGCCCCATCTGTGGGAGGTATAAGACCGCGTATAAGGATAAATGTCATGGGTTTTTAACCACTGACGGTAAGTACGCTTACTGCTCTAGAGAGATGGGGCAGGAGGGACAGCGCCAGACACAGACGCACTACGGAAAACCGCTGTATAGGCATAGCCTTGTATCAAGTATCGATACTCAATACACTACTACTACAGCTACTAAAGACCCCCTTCCCCCTCCGCAATCGGTAAGCGTAAAGGACACGATTCCTGAGGGGGTTGCGTCTTCTCAGTGGAGCCAGGATACGATGGAGCATGAGCTTGAGAAGATCATTCAGCAGCGTCAACAGGAGGGTCAGTGGCCTTATCGGTCTGCTGCTGAGCCTGAGCAGCCTTCCGAACCTTCAGAATCTCCAGAGCCTGATCCACCTCTTTCTCAGAGAACTCAAACTCCTGAGTCTTCACGATTTCCTTGGCAGTCTCAGTCTTAAACGAATCTCGATAGCTTGGGTCGAGCTTTTTAAGCAAAAACATCAAAAGCAAATGTCCAGACCTGTCATCCTTATCCAAAGCCCTAGACCTCAGATGTTCTTCCAGCTCCTCTTTAGAGGCAGCGAGAGCATCATCCCAAGCTTCTTCAAACTCAGGGAATTCCTGTCGGAAGTAATAAACTCTACGACGGCTAACACTTGCCATCTGGCATGCTTTCGTCACAGTATGACCCAACTTCAATGCAGTCAGGAAATCATTCTGTTCTCGCATGGACAAAGCCTTCATACATGAAGTATAAAGACGATCCAGATGCTCAAATTGTCTATTGTGAAAAGTGTGGATTAAGACAATGGACGACTTGGCATGATGGTTTTATTGCAACTCCGTGTAAAAGAATTGGGTGCAATAGCTACTACGCAGTTAGCCGTAAGTGAACTGCTATCCGTAATCCCGACCCCTCCTCTCGACCGCGTTGCCAAAGGGCAACACAGGAGATGACAATCCGTAAATATAGGAGTTACGGATGTCTCCATTGTAGCAAAGATCACAAGCCGCTCGCCACAATCCGCACAAGCGAACGAATTTCCCGCAAATTGGTAAAACTTCCCTTTGTATAGTGGCCCGGAGCGGGTACCCTGTGCGTTACGCGCGCGTGTACCCCGACAGCGCAATCCGGCGGCGGTAGGAGGTGAGAAAATTGGAAAGAGTTAATCCTAGAGAGGTTAAAGCTGAGCCTTTCGTAGTAGTGAATGATCTAACTCCTGCGGAGCTTCGATATTGGGAAGAGAATGCAGCAAGCATTAATTTCCTAATTGAAGAAGCAATCAATGCTTCAGAAGTTAGTGCAGAATCAGTTGGTATTGCACTTGCACAGTTCTCTTTGTTCATGTTTAAACTAGGGAGGAATTATGCAGACTCGGGAAGCTCCTAACAAAGAACTGAAGTACCTAGCGTTTAATGAAGTATTCGATGCCTTGGCAGAAGGAGATATTGCCAAGGCTTTGCACGTTCTGGATCGCAGTACCTTTTCTGATAACGAAAAGGCAATTCTGTCAGAACTTCTGACAACCTTCAAGGAAATTAAGGTGGTGGATTTCAGTGCTTAATCCAGAGACAAAGACCGCGCTGAACGAGATGCGAAAAGAACTTGAAGAAGTCGAGCGGCAGAAAGCCCGAGAAAGGGGTAAGGCAATCGGTCGCAAGATCGACCAGACGGAACTTTGTTATAAGCAATACTCTCCCCCGCAGATTCAAAATGCTGTTTAAACCTGGAGATTTAGTTAAGTCTATTCAGGAACCATTTCCAACTGGTCCATTGGTAGTTCTTGCATTTGCAACAGTGGACCCAATAAAGGAAAAACAATGGGGCAAGCCATATTACTGGGTCTACCCACTAGATCCTGCCGAAGTTCCTAGCTACATTAAGGATTATTCCGCAGGATGGTTAGAAGAAAACCTGGAGTTGATTAAAAGTGCGTAATCTAAAAGTAGGAGATCTTGTTACTTACAAACATGCAGATCCTGGCTATGGATCTCTTGTTGTAATTTCGGAAGGAGAAAATCATCCTATTTCAGATTATGAGTATGGTAATACCTATATCTGGGTAATGCCTCTAGATCCATCGCTTCATTCTGAATGGGAAGACAATCATACTTCTGGCTTTAGGTTCATCGGAATTCAGGAAGATCAGCTTATAAAAGTAGAAGAGGAAATTCCGTTCTCATGAAAAAGGGAGATCTAGTAACCGTTAAACATCCGGGAAGCAAACAAACTCTTTGCGTGGTCTGGGGAATAGGAAGAATTAAACCAGTAAAAGAAAGAGACTACAAACAAACTTACGTCTGGGTATCTCCTTTAGATCCAGCCGAAAGAGCTTTTGACTTCGAAGGACTTCCTTGTAATGGTTTTTATAAGGAGTATGTTCACATTGCTTAAAGCAGGAGACATTGTTAGATGGAAAAAGACCGATATGTTACTCGTTGTCTGCAAAATAGGAGGAAATAGACCAGACGGAAGTATTCCAACAAAGGGTAATTGGGTTTGGGTAATCCCACTTGACCCAACCTTTAAATATCCTTCCTCTAGAAAGTGTTTCAACGGATATAACAAAAACTCTTTAACGATAATCTCCAGTGCCTAAATTCAAACCCGGAGATATCGTTATCTGTGTACAAACAGAAAAAAGACTTACAAAGCTTCATGTTCCATGTGTCTATGAAGTTGAAAAGATAATGACACAAAACGGACAAGAACTTCTGAAAAGAAAAGGATTTGACGGATATTTTCTTGAGTCCAGGTTCAGGTTGATTAAAAGTGCCTAGAGTCTATAAGTTCAAACCAGGAGACAAAGTAGTAGCAAACTGTTCTCACGAAAAACTTGAAAAGGGAAAGACGTATACCGTAGAAAGGTATATCGAGTGGTTTAAAAAACCTCTACTAAGAGTCGAAGAAATTAGTAGTTCGTTTTACGAAGATCGTTTCGAGTTAAAGGAGAAGAAGTTGTCTTACACTTGTAGTTTTTGTGGTAACGAAGGCCATAATCGCCGAACCTGTCCCTCAGCCGTGAAAGGAAGTGGAGAATTGCTTGTCAAGGAAACAATCAAGTCCGGAGATCGTGTTACCCTCATCGACGTAGAAAAGGAAATGTATCGAACTAAGGAAGTTGAGCCTTACTTCGGTCATACCTTTGAGGTAGTCGAGGTTAATGATTACGTCGTAATTTGTAAGCCAGAAGACACGACTGGAAAAACTTTTGGCGAGGGGAATAACCTTCACTTCCAGAAGTCAGTCTGGAAATTCGGAGCGGAGGACTCAGCTATGGCAGAGTTTAAGAAGCGGCTCAGCATTTGGGAGCTAACAGAAACGATCATTCCGGTTTCACGTTTGACGTTGCTGTTTGGTCCTCCTGGTACTGGAAAGACAACGGCTGCAAACTTCGTGAAAGATCACAGCGGAGAAACGCCGAAGGTTTACAACATTACCTTGACTGAAGAGACTCCTGCCGCAGAGTTGCGGGGTCACTTTATCCCGAAGGGTCATGAGTTTCACTGGATGGATGGCCCTGCACTTGCAGCTTTCAAGTCGGGCGCTCGTCTTGTCTTGAATGAGATTGACAAGGCATCTGGTGATGCATTGACTTTCTGCCATGCACTTCTGGATGATCCTGGTATCGCAAGAATCACGTTGCCTTACAAGGACGAGAATGGCGATCCTGTAACCGTTATGCCACATGAGGATTTTCGGGTGATTGCAACAATGAACGGACACCCGGACGATCTTCCGGAAGCATTGCGGGATAGGTTTGCTGTTCGGATTAACATTGACCAACTTCATCCTGAGGCAATTAAGTCTTTGCCCTCTGATCTGAGGAATGCAGCAAAGAAGGGAATCAGCAGGGATACGGAAAGGTCAGTCAGCGTTCGTGGCTGGAAAGCCTTTGCATCTTTGCGTGATATCGTTGGTGAGGAGGAAGCCGCGCTTGCTGTCTTCGGTGAAAGAGCAGAAACTGTGCTTAACACCATTAAGATTTCAAGGGCTGGTGGTAAGGGAAAAGTCTAACCACCCAATGGGTGAAGAAAACTTCTGTTAATGATTTTAAAGTCGGAAATATTTTCAAATACAAAGGTAAAGGCCCTCATTTAGACCAAAGTGGAACTGCTTGTGTTACTTCGCTTAATGATAAGTATGTATCAGCCGAGGGAATAGATGGATATTACGAGGAGCATCAGGGGCTAGGTTTCTTTCTAGAGCACTACGATCTCTTCCTAGAAGAAGAAGTCTGGGTAGAAGATCTTCCAGAAGTAGAAGTTGTAATCCCTGGTCCTCCTTATATGACAAAGTGTTGGCATAACAGTCAACCAGAATCAAACTTTGATTGGTATGGAGGCGGAAAGGATAAGTTAAAAGGAAATAAATGGGAAGACCTAAAAGAAGCTGAAGACTGGTTTATCGAATTCTCGAAAAACAGGCAATTCAACTACAAGATAATTGATGAAAAAACAGAGACAGAAATCCTTCATATCTTTGAAGGTGAAGTAATTAAAAGGATGGTGTAATATGGGATTCCTTAGACGAACTTACCGCGCCAGGCCTATTCCTGAACTGCTTGACGGAGAGAACTGGGAGGTAAGAAATTCCAATGATGTGAGCAGGGCTTACGTTGATTTTGATAAACGTGAGTTCGTAGTTCCATTTGAGGAAAGTCCGGCAGGAGAACTCACAAGAGCGCATGAAGCTATGCATGTGAAGATTTCTCCTAGGGATTACGTCCGTCCCGATGATATGGGATTCACAACCTTGCAATCTGTTGAGGATTGCCGTGTCTGGCAGGGACTTCGTGTTTGTGGAATTGAAACAAATAATAAAAGAGCAAGAATCTTTGACGATGAAAGACTAAAAGAGGCTTTCTCTAGTCCACAAATGCAGCATCCCATGAAACACGCGGAAGCCTTGTTTGCGACAAGAGGGACAGCGGAAGAAAAGGCCTGTCGTGAATTGTCTGATAACAGGGCTGTAGAAATCGTTGACAAACTTGCAGAGAAGTATTTTAATCCCGATGAACGCAATGGGAAGATTACTTCTTTTGAGGACGCAATGCAATGTGCAGAAGAATTGCGTCAAATGATCGAAGAGGCAACTCCAGAAATGGAAATGCCTGAGCCTGACGGAGATCCCAGGGCAGAGCCGGGTGAGGAAGGAGATCAGAATGGGAATATCACTTATTCCTGGGAGCCTGCTCCTGAAAGCCCAGAGCAGACAAGCATTTCCAATTTGACTGAGGAGGAAAAGCAGGAAGCAAAAGATATGGGTCTTGATCATATTCCTGAGAACGAAGTAACTTCATTCAGGTATCCGAATGATTTTTCTGACCCAGGAAAGCTCAGGCCTATTGAGCATCCCAAACTCGATCATGCAATTAAGTTCAAGATGACCGACAGCGTAAAGATGACACCCTCAGACGAAGGAGTTATTCCAGTCAGAATGCATCGGTATGCAACTGATATGAAACTCTTTTCTAGAAAGGGTCGCCGCCGCGCTGGAGCCGCTGTTCTTATTGATGTAAGCGGTTCAATGTCATTGAGCAATGAGATGATTCTGGATATCATCAAACAATGTCCAGCATCTATTGTTGCGATTTACTCGGGCTTTAGAACTGATGGTATTCTCCGTATCGTTGCAGAGAACGGAAGATACAACACAGATCTAAAGCGTGGAATGGGTGGAGCTAATGTAGTGGACATTCCTGCGCTGCATTGGCTCGCTAAGAGAAAGGAAAAGAAAAAGCTCTGGATTTCTGACGGTTGGATTACAACTAAGAATGAGAATATGGCTTATGAGGAAGAGATTCGTAAGCTAACTAATCTCATGAGAGAAAAGAAGATTGAGCGGGTAGGAAATGTCCGAGAGCTTTTGAAGTCCGGAAAACTCATTGACCATGCCTTCGATGATGGTCACGAACTTGGAAGGGGAACGAAATAATGGATGCGATTCCACTTAGCGGTTTGTACGGGGCTATGGCCCTTGCTGCAAAGATCGTTTCAACGCATGATGCAAATGAAAAAGACAATCCTGAGAGCGTTGGATTGATTAATGGATTGCGGGAAGCCCTGCAAACATTGGTCTTGACTTCTGCTCTTATCACTCATATTCAGGATGAGGATAATCCTGTTATGAAGATGAATGAAGGAGAGTCTGCGATGGACTGTACTCCTGCGGATATTCTGCGCCGTCTTGCAGATGCGTGGGAGGAAGGCCCTGCCGCTTATTGGGATGATGACGTGGAGCAATTTAAGACTACGTTTAATTCCACAATGGCAGAGGTAGCCGCAGACAAATTCAATGCTGATTTTCCTGATGATCTTAATGTCAGTGATATTCTAGGAGAAAATAAGGAGGACTAATGGACGACATTAATAGCTTCATTAAAGCAGTAGTAAAGGGTAAGGAATCTGTAATTGAGCCTGCAACTCCAGAAGAGTTACGAATTATCGCTAGTGCTTTTGACATTCTGATCTACTGCTGCGAAAACAAGGTGGACTTTCCCTGTAAAGATGGTAAGGGAAAGGAAGAGTACAAAGAGATGAGAGATGCACTTCGCGCTCTTGCAGACAAAATCGAGAAGGAGGAAAAGTCATGAAAAGATTTCTAAAGATTATCTGGGAATCAGTTCATCTCATTGCCCTAGGTCTAATTATTTATTGGGCTTATTCTGGCGAGAAGTGGGCAGCAGTTCTTTTGGGTGTCCTTGTTTTCATGTGGTTTATTGCGGCTCAGTTGTGGGAGCACAACTCAGAAGAATGGAAGAAGCTTTCTAAGGATTGGCAAAAGCTTTATGAAAGGGCAAATGACCGATATTCTCGGTAAGATCGATAGGACTCTGGAATTGTCAGAGAAGATTGAAAACTCAACAACTCTTGAAGATACTGCGGAGGTTGCTATTGAGTTGTATAAAACCCTAGGCTTTTGTCACGGTTTCCTTGGTAAGGAAACTATGCAATTCCCTGAATGGGAAACAAAGGAGTTTCCTTGGAGCAGAGAAATCTGGAACTCTTGTTTTACCGCTTACTCCTGGGAAGTGGAAGAGGGAATTAAGTTCCGAAAGGAGATGGAGTAATTGAAGCCCAGTAATGCATGGATGTTTCTTGCTGTTGCAAGTACATATCTTTCCGCTGCATTCGGTTTTGGAGTGGACGGTTCAGTTGGTCTTGTTCTAGGAATTGTCTACGGAGTATTTGCAGCGTTCTGTGTTCTGGGTTCTTATTCCAGCGAAGGAAAGGATTGGACTAAATGAAGCATCTCTGGTACACACTTGCTCTGTGGTTTTTGATTGTTTCTTATCACAACCATAGTTGGATTCGTGTGGTTTATGGAGTCGTAGCTATTGCCTACCTTGTCTTTGGTTGGCTAGATGAAAGAGAGGAAAGAAAAGTTGAGAGATCTAACAAGTCTTATTAAGGACGCAGTTAGTCCGAAAGATAAGAAGCCGCCGCTTCCTGAGATCTTTAAGCGGATTAGGAAGCATTGGGTTTCGTTTCAAAAGAAAGATCCCAATCCAGTTGTCTGGTCTAAGGAGGAAGGACTTGAGGGTTTGTGTCCTCCTAATTCCTTGCATGAAAAGTGGGACAAAGCAGTTGCAGTTCAGGCATTGGATGAAATCATTGCTTGTTTGCCTACGAGTCCTGCTGAGTTTGAAGCATATGACAGTGATACGCAGACGTATCTTATTGCATCATTGCTGTTGGGTATCCGTCTAGGTAATGCACTCGGAAAGGAAAATCAGTAATGGCTAGGCCTATGCCAGGAGAAAGAGTGTTCATGAAAGGTGATGATGAAGAAGGAGT